>Ga0306920_100006184_pt1 | contig 15565 bp, 13 predicted proteins | sample flu12Cox44000170_FD_204666 | JGI IMG/M metagenome (GOLD analysis project Ga0306920, IMG submission 204666) | Lab enrichment of tropical soil microbial communities from Luquillo Experimental Forest, Puerto Rico - flux4day.12C.oxic.44.000.170 (v2)... | ecosystem: Environmental > Terrestrial >... | reverse complement strand
ACCGTGCTCGCCGCCGTCACGCTGCTGCCCGCGCTGCTTGGCGTCTTTGGCGAGCGGGTGCTGAGCCGACGGCAGCGGCGCCGGCTGGCAACCCAGAGGGCGCCGGAGGACATGGGCGGAGTGTGGGCGCGCTGGGCGGGCACGGTCGAACGCAGGCCCGCTGTCTTGGCCGCCGTGGCCGCGGCCGTCATGGTCGTGCTCGCCATCCCGGTGCTCAGCCTTCGGCTCGGCTCCTCCGACCAGGGCAACGACCCATCCTCGTCCACGACCCGGCAGACGTATGACCTGCTCGCCAAGGGTTTCGGGCCGGGCTTTAACGGGCCGCTACTGCTCGTCGCCCAGACCGGCTCGCCGACCGATGCGGCGGCGCTGCGGACACTACAGGACCGGCTGCCGCACGTAGCCAACGTGACAAGCGTGCGAACGCTGGCCGCGGCCCGCGGCACTGAGGTCATCCAGGTAACCCCCGGCACCTCGCCCGAGGCTCAGGCGACCTCTAACCTCATCACCACCCTGCGCGATCACGTCATCCCAGCCGCCGAACACGGCACCACGCTGCGGGTATACGTCGGCGGCATCACCGCGACCTTCGCCGACTTCGCCACCGTCGTCACCAGCAAGCTCCCATGGTTCATCCTCGCCATCGTCGGGCTGAGCTTCCTGCTGCTGGTCCTGGCGTTCCGCAGTCTGCTGATCCCCGCCACGGCGGCGGTGATGAACCTGCTCGCCGCGGCAGCCGCGGCGGGGGTCCTGGTCGCCTTCTTCCAGTGGGGCTGGGGCAGCGACGCGCTCGGCCTGGGCAAAGCCGGCCCCATCGAGGCGTTCCTGCCGCCAATTACCCTGGCCATCTTGTTCGGCCTGTCCATGGACTACCAGGTATTCCTGGTCAGCCGGATAAACGAGGAATGGGTTTACGGCCGCAACAGCCGGCGCGCCGTCCGCACCGGCCAGACGCAAACAGCAGGGGTCATCACCGCGGCGGCCACCATCATGATCTGCGTATTCCTGGCATTCGCGCTCACCGGCCAGCGGGCCGTCGCCGAGTTCGGCATCAGCCTCGCGGTCGCGGTCGCCCTGGACGCGTTCATCCTGCGCACCGTACTGGTCCCCGCCGCGATGCACCTGTTCGGCGACGCCAACTGGTGGCTGCCCCGCTGGAAGGACCGGCTTCTCCCGCACCTGGCCATCGAACCCCCAGAGAAGGCAACAGGGTGAGGCTGGCGCTGTCGCTGGCCCACTTCATCTACCTAGATCTGGCACTACCCCTCGTTCGGGCCCGAGCCGTCAGCGGGCCATGGCCGTCCTCACCGTTGAGGACGGCCGTGGCTGGCGATACGTTTCTCCTGTGGGGGGACAGGCTGCCATCGTGGTGGAGGACCGTAAGGAACTGACCTACGTTCTGTGCCAGGGTGCTGAACTTGAGCACGGCCTGATGTGCGAATACCTCTACGCCGCGTTCAGCCTAAAAAGGGTGGCAGGTCCGGGTCTTCGGGACGACCAGCTTGAGGCCGTTGAGCGCTGGCGCCAGGTGATCTTCGCCATCGCCAAGGAGGAGATGCTGCACTGGGCGGTGGTGCAGAACCTGCTCACCGCGGTCGGGTCTGCCCCGTATGTGAGCCGGCCCCACATGCCGCACCAGGCGAAGGGCTACCCGTCCGGCGTGCAGCTTCGCCTGCTTCCCTTCGGCGAGGCGGCGCTGCAGCACTTCGTGTACCTGGAGCGGCCGGAAGGCTCAGATCGCGCCGACGCCGAGGGTTTCGAACCTGCCGGGCCCCCGCTGCCGCCGATGCGGCCCGGCGAGGTGGTGCCGCGGGGCCAGGACTGGGCCACGCAGGGGCACCTCTACCGCGCTGTCGAGCGGGGCCTGGCCTACCTAGCAGACAAGCTGGGCGAGGACCGGCTGTTCATCGGCCCGGCATTCCAGCAAGCGGACGAGGCGGCGTTCGGGTGGCCTGACCTTCGGCCCATCACCGGCCTGCAGGACGCCAACCGGGCCCTGGAGCGGATCGTCGAGCAGGGGGAGGGGGCGACCGGAGACTGGGAGACTGCCCATTACGGCCGCTTCCTGCAGGTACTCGGCGAGTATCAGGCGATGCGCGAGGCCGATCCGGGCTTCGAGCCGGCCTACCCGGTCGTGGCCGCGGGAATGCGAGCGGTGGAGGGGACCGAGCCGGATGTCTACATCACCGACCCGGTCACCGGCGGGTGCTCCGACTTGTTCAACGCCGTCTATGAGCTCATCCTGCAGATGATCGCGCGCTACTTCGCCTTCGGCCATGAGACGCCCGAGCAGCGCCAGGTCCTGGCCCAGGCCGCCGTCGGCCTCATGTTCGAGGCCATCAAGCCGCTCGGCCTGATTCTCGCCGGCCTGCCGGCCGGACCCGACCACCCCGGCGTGACCGCAGGAGCCAACTTCCAGCTCCCCTACCGAGCCAGCTTCCTGCTCCCGCACCGCCGCTCGGCCTGGTTCCGCTTCGCCGAGCGCCTCGATGAGCTGGCCGCCTTCGCCGCCGGTCTCCACCCGGCCGCGGAAGCAGACGTAGTGGCAGCGGTATCGAGAGCGCTAGGCCGGACCGCCTCGGACCTGATGGCCCAAATCGAGACCGTGTAATCCCGATTCCCCGGCCCGGGCCGGAACCGGCCAACGCCGGGACAGCCTCGGCGCTCCCCGCGACGGGTGCTATAGCCGCCTGGTAGCTAGCGGGTGCCGAAAATCACCGTAACCCGGCTGAACCCCAGTGAGTGCAGCATGCTGGTGAGCATGCTGCGGGTGTTGCTTTTCGCCTGAGTTAGCAGCGCGCTATGGCTGGCCGCCGTCTGGATCTTCTGCTGGGCCGCGATGTAGACCTGCTGCTGGCTGTCCGGGTTGCTGGAGAACAGGTTGCCGATCCGGTTCAGGACCCCCTGCTGCTGCGCGAAGACATAGGACTGGCGGACGTTGAGCGTGGCCGGGTCAAGCTGGGGCTCCGGCAGTCGGACGGTCACCGCGGCCCGGCCCGGCGAGACCTGGATGTCCCCGTTGCCCAGCCGGGAGAAGTCGTCGTAGGCGGTGACGGTGCCCTGGCCGACGAACAGCGTGTCGGAGCCCTCAAGGAAGGAGGGCAGGTACCGGGCCTTCTGCGACAGGTCCACGATGACCTGGAACGACCCGCTGGCCGCCTGGTAGCGGCTCAGTGCGGTGATGGACTTCAGCAGGGGCGGCTGGCTGCGCACGGTGGTCGACTCCGCGAACGGGTTGCGGAGGTGTGGGAGCAGGTGCACGGCGGTGATCACGACTACTCCCGCGACGATCACGGCCATCGCGGCGACCAGTGCTGCTAGCGGGCCCAACACCCTGCGGGGCTGGGCGACGGGCGCCTGAACGGGGGCGATGGGCATCTGGTCTGGGATGGTGGTCGTCTGAGCTGGGGCAGTGCGCGCCATGGTGAGGCTCCTGTGCTGTTCTAGAGATTTCGCTCGGCAGTTCGCAACGGCGAAGGCAACCCATCCGCGTGCAGCGTCAGCGGTGCCAGCGGTACAGGCCGGGGCCGGGACAGACATGACCAGGCACATCGTTGACTGGCTATGCGCCCAGCCGGCCAGCGGCCAGGGTACCCCAGCCAGCGGACCAGCCTGGCCAGCTGCTGCGGCACGGCCACCGGCAGCGCGTACGCGACTGCCGCCGACGGCGGGACGCACTGCGAGGCAGGAAACGGCCGCACCGCCGTCCCGGGCAGGCAACCGGAGGGGTGGAGCCTGGCAGGACTGTGCCGTACGGTTATCCACTTTTCCACACTCACCGCCCGTCCACAGCTATACAGTGGTTGACCTGCGCGTCGTGCAAATCGTTCACAGATTCATACACAGGTCGTCGCGCCGCCCGTCGCCGGGTCGGCGTGATAGGAGCAAGCTGGCGCGCTTGCTCCGGGATCGGCTGCGAGCGAGGGGGACGTATGGCCAAGGGACTCGGCAGGATTCCCCGTATCAGGGGCACCCTCAGGCAGGCCCGCGACGACATGTCCGCTGGCAGGTACCCGCCCATGCCGGGGCCGACAGGGCCCCCTGCACAGGGCACTGGCGGCCAGGGCACGGAAATGGGCTCCCCGCCGAGCCATCGAAGCCGCGGGCTGGCACCGGGTGTGCTGGGCTGGCCGTGGCACCCCCGCCGGCTGGCCACGGCGCGGTATCGAGGAGACAGGGTGGCTTAGGTTGGGGCGTCTGCACGCGCGACCAGCGCTGGCCGGCCGGATGGGAGCGGTCCTGTGACGGTGGCCATGGCGCGCACTGCGCATCACGAAGATCTACCGCCGGCCGGTGGCATCAGTATTGATCACGAGGTGACCTGGTCGGAGAGCTGGGCCTCACCGGGCCGTAGCGCAGGGCAGCCACCGCTCATGAGGGTCGAAGTGACCCAGATCGAGGCAGACGGCGCCATGTGGCGCCGGATCATAGACACCGCTAACCACAGCGACGCCGGACGCTGGCTGCAGCTCATCGCACGCGCCCTGGCTGTGCCGGTGCCATACCGGCCAATTCCCGGCAACCCCATCTACCATCTGCGGCTGGGCGACCGGGATGTTCTGATCGCCGACCACGACCTATGCGGGCCGCTGCTTGACCTGGTGACCGCGGTGCTTGCTTTCGGTGAGGCGATGAGCAACCCCCGACCTCCCACCTTGTCGCTGGCCGGCTGAACGACTGGGCTCGTGCGCTCCCCCGCCGACGCCGCATAGAGGCCCTATCCGCCGATACACATGGCGAATTTGGCTACGACATCGCGGCCGCCGTTACAGAACGAATGATCTGTCGGCCCGTCTGGGTGCACGCCGGAGCGGTGGCGGTTATGCCGATTCGTCGTGAAGCTGAGCGATGATCTTGGTGAGCGCGGTGCTGAGGTGCTCGCGTTCGGCTGGGGTGAGCGTGGCGGTGGCGTGCCGCTCAAGCGCTGCGCGGGCCGCGCGGACAGATTTGCGGACCGCGCGGCCGCGGGGGGTGAGGTGCAGGCGGACCAAGCGGGCGTCGTCGGGGTCGGGCTTGCGGGTCACCAGGCCGGCCTGTTCCATCCGGGTCGCGGTGTTGACGATGGTGGGGGTGGCGACCTGAAGGCGGCGGGCGATCTCACCCGGGGTCAGCCCGTCCTGCTGCCACAGAACGCTCAGCACGATGTGCTGGCCGACCCGGACACCGTGGCGGCTCATCGCCTCGTCAGCGGCTTCCCGGAGCAGCTTGGCTGCCTGGGTGAACAGGGCGAGCAGATCGGCCACTATCACAGCATATTCCCTAGCACGCTAACGACATGCTAGGATCAACGTCATTAGCACGCTAGCGACCTGGAGGCAGGGATGATTCTCGTCACCGGAGGGCTGGGGTTCGTCGGCCAGCATGTCACCCGGGCGCTGATGGAGGCGGGTGAGTCGTGCGTGCTGGTACAGCGCCGGGACCCGGTGCTGCCGGATGACTTGGCCGACGCAGAGGGCCGGCGGGTGTTTGCCGAGCGGGCCGACATCACCGACCTGGGCGCCCTGCTCGAGTTGGGCAAGCGCCACCGGGTGACCGGGATCGTGCATCTGGCCGGGTCGGTACCCTGGCCGCCCGGCGCGCAGCCGCCGGTCGCCGGTGCCCGGTCGGCGGTCGGCGGCCTGCTCAACGTGGTGCAGGCCGCCTGTGACTGGCAGGTTCCCCGGGTAGGGATCGCCTCCACGATCGGGGTGTACGGGGGCGTCACCGCCGATCCGCCCTACCGGGAGGACGTGGCGCTGCCGGTAGCCTCCGGCCATGTGATCCCTGCGTTCAAGAAGATCGGCGAGCTGCTGGCCGGTTACCTGGCCGATGCCACCGGGATCGAGATCCTCAGCTACCGGATGTCGACGTGGGGCCCGGGCGGCAACCCGGCCTCGCCGTTTATCGCGGCGCCGCAGCTGGTGCACGCCGCCGCCCGCGGTACCGCCCCAGACTTCTCCGCCCTGGGCTCACCGCCTTATGCCGGGGACGGGCTGGACATGTGCTATGTCAAGGATTGCGCCCGGGCGATCGCGCTGCTGCAGCTGGCGCCCCGGCTGAATCACCGGACCTACAACATCGCCTCCGGGAAGGTCCTGACCAACGCCGAAGTCGCCGCCGCAGTGCCGTCAGCGCGGTTCGAGCTGCCCGAAGGCCGCAACCCGGCCAGCCCGGGCCCGCCGGTATGCCTGGACATCAGCAGGCTCCGCGCCGACACCGGCTACCGGCCTGCCTATGACACCAGCCGCGCCGTCGCCGACTACATCGCCTGGCTGCGCGCCGGCCACCAGCGGTAACGCGACAGCGCCCCATATCCCGGTGAACCGGGTTGCTGTGGCAGGCCGTCGAGCCGACGGCACAACTCGCTCTCCGCCGCGGCGTCCTGGCTGGTCATGCGTGAAGTCGGGCTGGACATTCCGGGCCCGGTGGCTCCGTGCGTTCAGTCCGGGTATTCGTCCTTGCGCCGGATGCGAGCCTGGCTGGGGCCCTCTTTCGGCGCCCGTTCGAGCAGGAACGAGTGATAGGGCGCGACGAAGGGGTCTGGTGCCATCACCGTATAGGTGTGATAGATGGTGCCGTTCTCGCGCGCAAAGGCGATCCACCCGGGGCCCTCGCGCAGGCCATCGGCGAGCCCGGCTCCGATCTGCTGTGACCACTCCTGAAGCTCCTCGGGCGGGTCGTCGATCATCGCTTTGATCTCGGGGATCTGCTGCGTCTGCTGCTCGGTCATCGCGAGCCCGAAGTCGAACGGGAAGTCGGTGCCATAGGTCGACACGTACGGGAACTGCCAGCCCATCCGCTGCTTGTAGGCCAGGAGGCGGCCGATCGGCGCGCGTGAGAAGCAGATCAGGGTCACGTCGCGGTGGTTGAGGTGAACCAGCGTCCCGCCGAGCTCGTCGCCCAGGCTCGTACACCCAGGACACGCGCCGCGTGAGTAGGCAGGGCCGAACATGATGTTGTAGGCCAGAAGCTGCGAGCGGCCCTCGAACAGGTCCGCGAGGCTCTTCTTACCGTCCTGGGTGTCGAACTCGTAGTCCTTCTCGACGGCGACCCACGGAAGCTCAAGGCGCTTCCTGCGGATTTCCTCGTTGCGCTGCGCCTGCTCGGCCTCGAGCTGCGCGAGCTCCGCACGGGCCGCCTGCCATTCCTGGCGCGTTCCGGTCCTGTGCTCGGGCATCAGGGCTCCTTCGGGACGCGGCTCGAACCGGTCGTGGCAACACGCTACGCGAGCCGTCCACCACTCTTCGCGCGACGTATACGCTCCGGCGGTGTGTCCACCTGCTTGCGCGCCGCTTGGGCGGCCTAGCAGCGAGCAATCGAGCGAGGGGTGTGCCCCGGGCCGTCAGGCCGGCCCGGGGCACTTGGCCGGACAGGATCAGCCGGCGGCGTGCAGGTAGGTGCTGAACGCCGCGCCGCCCGATGACAGGGTGCTGGGGTACATCACCGTGACGCCTGCGGCGGTGCGGTCGATTTCCTCGAAGGTCGCCCACGGTCCCAGCAGCGTGCCGCGGACGCCGCCGTAGGTAATCACGCGGGTGTTCGCGAAGCTCCACAGCAGCTTGCTGGCCGCCGGGAGCGGCATCACATCAGCGTTGCGAGCGATAAGCGACCCTACGAAGGCGTGGTGGTATACCACCGCCGCAGACGTGGTCACCCGCACCGTCTGGCTCTGCCGGGTGCGCAGGTCGGTGACGGTGAAGGAATCCTGGCGAGCAGGCACGTTGCGGGAGACGCTGATCCTCAGGCGGTCACCGGTGTGCGGAGACAACCGGAAAGCACCCTGAACGTGGGTGATGGCGGACTTGGTGTCGTAGTAGAAGACGCTGCGCGCGCCGCCGTTGCAGAAGACCGCAATGCCGGCCAGCCACCGGGTGCTGGTCCACAGCTGCATTTCGACGACCGGGTTCTTGGCGGGGGCGATCCGGCAGGCCTTCACCGGCAAGGTCGTGGCCACGTACCGGAACAGCCAGTTGTTACTGTTCGCGGTGTCGTATCCGGCATAGTGATTGCCGTAGATCACCGGTAGGGCCCCGGTGGCCGCGCTTGCGGTCCCTGCTGTCAATCCGGATGTCGCGATGACGGCGCCTGCTGCTGTGGCACCGGCAATCGCGCGCACGATACCTGTGCGCATCACAATGTCCCCCTCGTATCGCATGCCACGCGGGCCCTGGTGATCGCCGCGGCCAGGCCACGGAGAATTCTGGCGGCGGCCCGGGGCGCGCCGGGCGCGGGGGACCGGTGCTGGTACCGCTGCCGATAGCTGGCCTCGGCCAGCATCTGGCGCTGATGGTAGCGGGCGAGCCCGGTGGCGAGATGGTGGTTCACCAGCATTGCCTCCTCCTGTCTGTCCGGGCCGGCCATCACCGGCCCTCCCCAGACAGGCTTGCCTGCCCGGGCCGGCGCGGGCAGGGATCAGCTGACCCCTTCTGGCCCGAGCATCGGCCGAGGCAAATGACCCACAGGCGATCTCGCCGGCCGGTGTCCAGGCGGGCGGGCCGCTAGACCAGGCCCGCGGTCAGGGCCAGGCGGGTCAGGTCGGCGCGGCGCCGGCACCCGGTCTTGTCCCGGATCCGGTCCAGGTGCGAGCTGACCGTGCGCACGCTGATGTACAGCTGCGCGGCGATCTGGGCGTTGGTGGCGCCCTGGGCGACCAGGGTGACCAGCTCCCGTTCCCGGGCGCTGAGCTTCCCCAGCCCCGGTGCCTCCGCCCTTTGCGGTTGCTGCGGGCCGGGGCCGGTGAGCATCAGGCTGTACTCGGCCGCGGTAGCCGGGCTCATCGCCGCGCCGCGTTCCTCGGCCGCCCGTGTCCGGCCGGGTCCCAGCGCCTGCCGGGCCGCGCGCAGCGGTTCTTGCCGTCGCCGCGTGTCCCCGGGCCAGCTCCCGTCCGGCCTGAGCACTTCAAGCGCAGTCCATGCGGTGACGGCTTCGGCAGGGCGGCCGGTCGCGGCGCACAGGTGCCCGCAGTAGTCCAGGGTGTCCGCGCTCCAGGTGCCGGTCCGGAATGAGATCTGGAGTGCTTCTCGAAGGTGCGCCGCGGCATCACCGGTACGGCCGGCCCGCAGGTCTGGCAGCACCATCCGGTATAGCAGGCCCGGCAGGTTGAACAGGTCACCCGCGTCCCGGCACGCGGGCAGCACGGCCGCGCAGGCGCGCTCGGCAGCGGCAAAGTCGTCGGCCTGGATCAGCACCTCGGCCAGTACCTGGCTGCATACCCGGGCTATCGAGGCGGGCATATCGCCCGGGACCTGGTCGGCCTGCCCGGCCAGCCGCGCCGCCTCGCCCAAGTCGCCGACGACCGCGGCGGTGAAGGCGAGGTGCCCCAGGGCCAGCACCTCTCCGTACGGATAGCCCACCTCACGGGCTACAGCCAAGCCATGGCGGCCATCCTCGGCCGCCTCGGCGGGCCGGCCCAGATCCCGCAATGCCGCCGACCGGCCGACCAGCGCATCGGCCAGCGCCCGAGACGGCGGGCGATCCTCGACCGCGTCGCGCAGCGCGGTGAACAGATCTAGTGTCCCGGCCAGGTCAGACGAGAACCACGCTGCCCAGCCGGTCTCGGCGTGCACCCTGCACCACTGATCACTGCCCGGCTCGGCGTACCCGGTGATCTCGCGCAGCAGCGGGTACAAGCCGGGCATCCGGCCGCGCAGGAACCACCACAAATGCAGCGCGACCGCCAGCCGCAGCGCCGCCTGCGGATCGTGGCCCATGGCCCAGGCCAGCACCTGGCGCATAGTCGCGTCCTCGGCATCCAGCCAGCGTGCCGCATCCGGCTCCCCGGCGCGGGTCCACAACCCGGCCGCGGCCTGCTCGGCCACCTGCAGGGCGTACCCGGCCAGCGCGGCGGCGACCTGGTCTTGCTCGCCGGCCTCGGCCAGCCGTGCGGCTCCGTAGCCGCGCAGCGTCTCCAGCATCGAATACCGCAACCGGCCATCGGGCCCTGGCTGCGGCGGAGTCAGCAGCGAGCAGTCCACCAGCCGCAACACCACCGGCCCCGCGGCCTGGCCCGCCACCGCCTCGGCCCCGTCCAGGGTGAAGCCAGCCGGGAACACCGACACCGCCCGGAACACGCGCCGCTGCGGGTCATCGAGCAGCTGGTAGCTCCAGTCCACGGTGGCCGCCAGCGACTGCTGCCGGTCAGGCGCCAGCCGATCCCCCGCGGCCAGCAGCGCAAACCGCTCATCGAGGCGGTCCAGCAGCCCGGTCACGCCCAGCGCCTCCACGTGCGCCGCCGCCAGCTCGATCGCCAGCGGCATCCCATCCAGCCGCGCCACCAGCGCCGCCACCGCCGGAACGGTCTGCTCATCCAGTCCGAAACGCGAATCCGCGTCGCGGGCCCGGTCCGCGAAAAGCTCCACCGCCTCCGCCCGATCCGCGCCCGTCAGGTTGTCCGGGTCGTCCGGGTCCGGCAGGCCGAGAGGCCCCAGCCGGTACCGGGCCTCCCCGCCCACCCGCAACGGCTCCCGGCTGGTCGCCAGCACCCGCACATCATCACAAGCCGCCAGCAACCCCGCGCACAACGCCGCAGCCGCATCGATCACATGCTCACAGTTATCGAGCACCAGCAGCACCTGCTGGCGGGCCAGCGCCCGCGCCAGCGCCTCCCCCAGCGGCACCCCCGGCTGCTCGCGCACTCCCAGTGCCGCGGCCACCAGCCCGGCGACTTGGTCCGGGTCCTGCACCGGCGCGAGCTCGGCCAGCCACGCCCCGTCCGCGAACCCGTCTGCCACGCGCCGGGCCACCTGCGCGGCCAGGCGGGTCTTGCCCGAGCCGCCCGGCCCGGTCACCGTCACCAGCCGGTGATCCTCCAGGAGCGCCGCGACCTCGCCCAGCGGCCCGTCCCGGCCGACGAAACTGGTCAGCGCAGCCGGGAAGCCGTGCACGCCACCCGCCGCGGTGACCACCGCAGAACCCCCCACGCCGGTACCGTAACCGCGCCCCGCAACCACGTACAGCCCAGCCACGCGGTAAAGCCAGATAATCGGGCTCTACCGCAGGGAGTGTGCGGTCATCAGCCCTGGCTCCTGGAAAAAACGTACGTCGCCCCCTGGAAGGGGTTGCCAGTCACGGTGGCGTCGGGCGCTCCGGCTACGATCGTGCCGCCAGAGATCGCGACCGACACGCCGAGCAGGTTGTCGGAGGCGCCGTCGGAGGCGGTCAGCTTCGCGGTCTGGGTCGCGTCGGCCCACCGCGGGCCGGGCTTGACGAACACATACGCCGCCCCCTGACCGGCGTTGCCGCCCACGGTGGCGTTGGGCGCGCCGGCCACGACCGTGCCACCCGAGATCGCCACCGACGAGCCGAGCAGGTCGAAGGTGGTGCCGCCGGAGGCGGTCAGCTTCGCGGTCTGGGTCGCGTCGGCCCACCCCGAGCGGGGCTTGGCGAACACGTACGCCGCCCCCTGATCATGGTTGCCACCCACGGTGGCGTCAGGCGCGCCGACCACGATCGTGCCGCCCGAGATCGCCACCGACGAGCCGAAGTTGTCGCTGGCGGCGCCGTCGGAGGCGGTGAGCTTCGCGGTCTGGGTGCCGTCGGCCCATCCGGAACGGGGCCTGACGAACACGTACGCGGCGCCCTGGCCGGGATTGGAGCCGATCGTCGCGCTCGGCGCGCCCACCACGATCGTGGCTCCCGAGATCGCCACCGACGTGCCGAGCGCGTCGAACTGGGCCCCGTCGGAGGCAGTCAGCTTGGCCTGCTGCACGAACGGGTCGACCCTGATCGGATAGCTCGCGCCGGCCGCCGCGACGCGCAGCAGCAGCTCGCTCCCGCGCAACTCGATCCACGCGGGCAGCGCCCGGCCGCGCGCGTCGGCCGCCACCAGCCCTTGATAGGCCAGCGCCCCGCCCGCGCCGGTGAACACGACCCCGTCCGCGCCGGGCAACAGCCGGCCGCGCGCATCACCTGACAGCCCCAGTTCGAGCGTCAGCGGCCCCGCGTGCCGGGCGGCCGAAGCTGCGGGCACCGTGAACCCTTGCTCCAGCCCGAGCGGCCCGTTCGCGTACCACTCGCTCACCCCTGCGTGAACGTAGGCAACCTGATTGGCGGCCACCCGCGCCGCCACCACGGCCAGCGGCTCAAGCGCCGCGCCATACCCAAAGGCGCGCAGGCTCAGCCCTAGCCAAACGCCACCCGAGCTTACGAGCACGCCGCCCCGGTCAAACTGCGCACGCAGCCGCTGGGCGCGATTGACAGCCTGAAGCCCGCCAGCCGACCGCCGCGCCCAATAGGACACATCATCACGCCCCAGCGCACGCGACACCGGCGCCTGCGCCGCGAGCGGAAGCCGCGCCGGAGCCGCGGACGCCCGCTGAGCAGGAGCGGCCGACCCGGGCGACGGCACCACCATCGCCCCGATCGCGGCGAGTAGCACGACGGCCAGCGCTGCTAGCCCCGCGCGGCGGACGGCGTGAATCCAGGATTGATCGGCGGTGGCGCAGGCCTCAGTCATTTTTCTCCCCTAACGGAGCGGCTGCACGGTGCCGCTTCGGTCGCTGCCCGGTGATCGCACCGCTACGTAGATTCGTCCCACACGCCACGGCATAGCGTCTTCCCCTTTGAGGGCTGAACCAGGCGAGATCATACAGTAATTCGTCATGGTCGGACATAAACGACAGCCTCAGATACGTGATCGAGAAGGTGAACGGCGCCCGACATACGCAGCCGCACCGGCGAACATTGAAGAGATTGAAGACAACGCCCATGAGCGCGTCGGAGTTGAGCCAGGTCAGCCGTGCTTCAGTTCCAATCTCGGGAACTCCACCTCCGCGCAGCCGTTCACGAGTCTTAACCGGCGCATACGTCAGCCGGGCGGAAGTGGCTTGGAGTGGGCCGCCGGGCCAGGCGAGCGGGCTCAGGTGAAAGACTCGTCGCGTCGAGCAGAGGGAGAACCGCATGTCAAGTACGTCGAAGACCAGAACCGTCGTGAGGGGCGGCGGCTCGGGCGCGGTCTACGGTCTCGGACTCATTGGCGCCCTGGTGTACTACTGGCAGCACGCCCATGGATTCTGGGCCCATGTGTGGGCCATCGCCGAAGCTATCCTGTGGCCGGCCTTCGTCATCTATCACCTGCTCGGCCACATCGCCACCTGATCGTCCACGGCTGGCGCGAGGTCGCCCAGACCGCCCTCGACTTCGTCAAGCGGTTCACCAAGTGAGGCCGCGGATCTGGATGTTCCGGCTGGCCCTCACGCGCCCGACCTCGATCCCGTGGAAGGATCTGGCCGGTGCAACAAGCTGAGGCCCGGCCACCTTGGGAGCGACCGGGCCTCAGATTGGGCTAGCTGCCGACCTTCCAGGTGGTGGTGAACGCCTGGCCGCCGAACAGGGCCGAAGGCTGCGCCATGACCACGCTGGACGGGTCTTCCATCAGGAACTGGATGTTCCCGGTCCACCAGGTGCTGGTAGTCAGGCCGCCGTTATGCGTGCCGTACTGGGTCCGGGCCGAATCAAAGTTGATCATCCCGTAATCCGACAGGTCCACGGACGGGGCGGACGCGCCTGGGTCCTCGGTGATCACCTCGGCGCTGGACTTCAGGCACGACGAGCCGGACGGACAGGATGCATGCACGTCGAATCCGGAATGCTGCGTCACATCAGTGAGAGTGAGGACGAATGAGTTTGAGCCCAGATAACGCACCGCCGCTTGGATAGCGTCCCCAGGATTGAGGCCAGTGAACGACACCGGCAGCAAGGGATACATCTCGTACCAGGCGTCATATTCAGGCGTGGCGCCCGAGCAGAAGCTATCCGTACCGTCCTGCTCAACCGTATTGCTGTTGCCGAATGCCCCGTCCAGGCCAACCCAGTTGGCGGCGTCATTACCATTGGCACCGGACGTGGTAGCGGCGCAGTTGACAGACGGGATATTCCACGTCGCGACGATGAACTGAGACTGAAACCCCGCCTTGGGCTGCACCGCGTAGCCGGACCAGTTCCCGCTGAGCAGCACGGGGTGGACCGGGCTGGCGTGCTGCGGGTGCGTTGGCGGCCGGTGAATCCCCGGGGCCAGGTGGATGGCGCCGAAGGTACGGATGGACGGGACCGGCGTGCTACTGGTCCTGGCCCCCGTGCTCCTGGCCGCCGTGGTGCTGGCCCCCGCTGCGGCGGTGACGCCGACAGCCAGTGTCAGGGCTGCGGCTGCGGTCAGGACAATTCTGGGAACGTTCATACTGCTCTTCCTTCCCCCAGGCGCACCGTGCGCCAAGGCGGGAGGGGTTTAGCAAGGAATCCGGACAACCGCGCTACAACGCGGGAGAGACTGCTCCTTATGCACTGGCCAAGATCACCGGTTACTGCCGGTGCGGATTCGGCAAGCTTGATCCCTTCTATCGTCACCAGTAGCGCGGCGCGTGCCCGCACGTCGATAAACGACGTGCCCCTTATTTGCTCTTTCACGACCGCTACGAGTACCTCGCAGCGGGTGCCATGGCCCTTACCGGCGACCGGTCGATGGGATGCCAGATCCGCGCCATCCGCCGGGCAATCGAAAACCGCTCACCAGGCGACCGGAAGCGCCGCCAGCCCCCGCATCATTGTTCCTTCATGCCAGGTCAGGGTGTCCTCGGGAACGGCGATCCGCAGCCGCGGCAGCCGCGACAAGATCGTCCCCAGTGCCACCTGCAGTTCCATCCGCGCGAGGTTTGCTCCGAGGCAGAAGTGGGGTCCGTAGCCGAATGCGACGTGCGGGTTGGGGTCGCGGCCGAAGTCGAGCTGATCGGCGCGGCTGAAGACGTTCTCGTCGCGGTTGGCCGACGCGCGGGAGCACAGCACTGGCTCGCCCGCCCGTACCAGTACGTCTCCGAGCTCAACGTCGGTCGTCGCTATCCGGGGGTTGATGGCGCTGCCGAACACGTTGAACCGCAGCATCTCCTCGACGGCTGCCGGCAGCAAATCCGGCTGCTGCCTGAGCTGCCGCAGCTGCGGCGGATTCGTCAGAAGCGTGTAGGTCATGTTCGTGATCTGGCGCGCTGTCGTCTCATGACCGGCGACCAGTAGCGCCATGGCGAGGACCAGCAGTTCCGATTCGGACAGCCGGTCATCGTTGTCGCGCGCCTGCACGAGCCCGGTGAGCAGGTCGTCGCCAGGACGGGCGCGGCGCTGCGTGACCAGGCCGGCGAGGTAGCTGACCAGGTGCAGGTAAGCGTCTTGCTCCTGGACCGGCGCGGCCACCGTGCCCGACGCAGTCGCGTCTGCCCAGCCGCGGAACGTGTGCCGGTCGCCCTCAGGGATGCCCAGCAACTCGCAGATCATGATGGCGGGCAGGGCGAACGAGAAGCTCTCTACCAGGTCGGCAGGCGGACCAGCGGCGATCACATCGTCCAGGAGGCTGGAGGCGATATCCGCCGCGCGGGGCCGCAGTTCCTCCACGCGACGAGGGGTGAATGCCTTACCGACCAGCCTACGGATCCGGGTGTGCTCCGGCGGATCCATGCTCAGGATGCTCTCCGCGACCTGGCTTACGTCGGCCGCGGTCTCGCGCGGGTTGTCCCTGCCGACCGCCGCGGCGCGGCTGAATCGGGCATCGCCAAGAACGAGCCTGGTGAGGTGATAGTCGGTCACCAGCCAGGCCGACGATCCGTAG
>Ga0306920_100006183_pt1 | contig 15566 bp, 14 predicted proteins | sample flu12Cox44000170_FD_204666 | JGI IMG/M metagenome (GOLD analysis project Ga0306920, IMG submission 204666) | Lab enrichment of tropical soil microbial communities from Luquillo Experimental Forest, Puerto Rico - flux4day.12C.oxic.44.000.170 (v2)... | ecosystem: Environmental > Terrestrial >... | reverse complement strand
ATCGACCAGAAACCGGGTCTTGTCGGTGACATGGTATGTCCAGGGCCGGCGCCTGAGGGCAGCCGTGAAGGTACGGGCTGCATCGTCGCGCGCGGTCACGGTGCCGCCTCCTCTGGACGAGCCATGATATGCGGGCACGGCTGACGCGGACGAGACGGCCAGCGCAGCAGCAGCGACGAATCCGAAATGAAGAAATGATCGCCTCGATCGCATGGTTCCTCCCTGTCAGCTTTCAGTTTTTACTGGACGGATCTCGTGCGCGCGTCGCGCGCCGCCTGAGCATTCCTTGTCGCCTGCAACACGCTCCCGATCCTCGCTGGAGGAACCCGGTTACGTCGGCGTCGACTCGGCAGCGGATGCATGCCTTCGTTCGCTGCGTCTCCGGCCGGGGGACGCGGAGGAAACTGAGCCGCACGGCGCATAGCGAGAGCCCGGCGCGCGGCTTCGACGTGCGCCGCGCGCGTCTCCAGCTTCTCCATGCGATCGATCTCCCTGTTCATCCGTTTCAAAGCCGCGGCGAATACTTGCTTGCGCTGCCGCGGATGATCGGCCGTACCCGGAAGATTTTGTCCTCTCGGCGGACCCTTGCCGCGCGCTTCGCGCCCCTTTGCGCGCGCCAATGTGCTCCCTTTATCGTGCATCTCGCGAAAGCGCCGGCGCAATGCCTTGAGGTCATCAAGTCCAGCCTCATAAAATTTCCGGATGATGACTGCGCAAGATAACCCCGTGCTCGTCATAGCTGAGGATGCTGCGCTCGAACTTGCAGGGTATGGACATGAAGCGCCCTCTTTGCTCCCAAACATTTGCCTCCGAAACCAAGATCCACGCGGAGCACACGGTCACGGTCTAGTCGCCAGCGGCGGGTGGCCGTCGCCGGGAGGCGGAAATGCCATGCCGGAGAACGGCTCGACCCAGACCATATGGTCCTGCACGCCGACGATGCCGGGCACGTTCTCGGCGAGGACGCGCACCGCGTCGCGCTTCTTTTCGTCCAGGATCGTCCCCCAGAGTTCGGCGACCCCGTCGCGCACGATCACGTTGAGCGATGGGTGCGGCGCCCATTCCAGCTTCTTGAGCGCGGCCATGATTTGCGTGCGCATGGCCTCATCGTTCGGCCGCGACGGCGGCGCTTCCTCGGCGAGGCGGGCGAGCGCCTGAACCAGATTGGCTCGGCTAACGATGCCGACGACGGCGCCATCCCTGACCACGGGCACGCGCTTGATCCGATGCTGCTCCATGATATCGACAACGTCCTGCACCGGCGCATCGGCGGAGACTGTAACCACCTCGGGCGTCATGATGTCCGCAACCTTGCGCCCGTGCGTGTGGACGTAGTCGCTCGCGAGGCGACCCGGCCCGACGAAGATTTCAAGCCAGCGAGGGCGCCGGCGCTGCGTGCCGGTTTCCGCGCGCCGCAGGAAGTCACCTTCCGTAACGATTCCCACCACTTGGCCGGTGCTATCGACGACCGGCAAGCCGCTGATGCCCTGTTCGATCAGCAGGCGCGCTGCGTCCCGCACCGAAACATCCGGAGTAACCGTGTAGACGCCGATCGTCATGATTTCCGATGCTTTCATGGCAGAACCTCCGGTCCCCGGTGCTCGGCGCATGCGGGGTCCATTAACGAGTCTCGGTTTACATTCACGACGAGGCCAAAGCGCGCTGCCGCGACCCAGCGTAGGAGCGACGCAGGAGTGCCAACAAGCTGCCGCCGGTCACGGCGCCGAGCACGTAGACGACGAACACCAAAATCGCGAGGGGTGCGCCGATGCTTAACCCGAGGAATGATACTGTGACGCTCTTGAGATTCTGCAGACCGAAGATCAGCGTGGCGGTCGCAAAGAGGATGATGATCGTCAGATGAACCCAGCGCATGGTGGATCCCCTCTCGCTCTCCGATCGATCACTTTACACCATGGCGACTATCCGATGTCCGTCGAAAGCGACAGACGCGGAGCCCGTCATGCGGCGCGATATCGGCGAAGTCCCAAGCCGAGCCCGATCCAGCCGACTCCGGCAAACACGAGGTCGATGCCGAGGAAAAGTCCGAGCACATACACGCTGGACACCGGCCAGTGCGCCAGGATGATGGCGCCGAGAAGAAACGTGATCACGCCCGACAACACGATCCACATCCACGGCATGCCTTCTTTCATGCCGAAAGCCAGGATGATCCGCATGATGCCCGACACGATGAGAGCAACGCCGAGGACGAGTGTCAGTATCGCGGCGGCAAACAGCGGGTTCTCGAAGGCGGCGACGCCGGCGATGACATAGAGGATGCCGAGCAGCAGCCACAGAACGAACTTGCCCCAGCTCTTGACCTGGAATGCGTTGACGATCTCGGCGACGCCTGCAAGGATCATCATGATTCCGACAACGAAAACGCTGGCCACGGTGGCCATCGCGACGCTGCCAAGCGCTATGAATCCGGCAATCAGATAGACGACCCCCAGAGCGACGATCCAGCCGGACTTGGCGCGCAACGGCGCGAGTTCCGGCGCGGCACCGGCGGATCCGAGACCCATTACATTGGACATGCGTTACCTCCCTCGTTCACGGCAAATGGTCGAGAGTCTGGCCGGCCGCACTCCACGGCCGACCCCATGTTTGGTCCGCTGTTAACAGACCCGCCAGCAACGCACAGCGTTGCAGCGACGGCATCCGCCCCGGCTGCCCCAGCGCCAGTGTCCGCCTCCGCTACCCCAGCGCCAATGTCCGCCGCTGTCCCAGCGCCAGTGCTGCACGTTGGTCACGTCACTGATGGCAGCGCCGGCTTGGCTGAGCGGTGCTGGATTGATGGCCCGGCCGACGCGAGCGAGATTGCGGCGAGGCCGATCGCCGCGCTCGCCACGAGTGTCAATACGGATTTTCGCATTTCACAGCTCCTGTGATTACTTCCACCAGGCCCGCTGTTGGCAGCGGGCACGATACCACAACTCAAAGCTCGCGTATCGGCTCCCGATGAGCGAAACGTAATCTTGATGGACGCCAAGTTGGACGTCTTGCGGCGCAGTAATGTTGCTGACCGGACATAAGACGGCGCGCCAAGCTCGGGCGCCACCGGGACTAGAGGGGCATCTGCACTACGATTTTGGGCGTGCCTTGCCGGCGTGCGGCGTTGCGCCGGGCGACTTCCCTCCGGGGCCGCGCCTACCCGGGGCTTTTCTAACTTGCAATTTACTGAACACGAAACAATCGTAATAGCCTGCGGCCTCGATCATTTTTCTTGCGCAGCGATGATACGGATAAAGCTCTTCGATGCTCCGATAGGGCAGATAGGGATCGATCATGTATCGCACTTCGCCGCTTGGCGCGCTTCCAAAACGGTCGATTTGCCCCTTGAGTGCCGGATGGACCTCGAGGATCGCCTTGCGCAGGGTCTCACCATCGATGAAATTGTCGGGCAATTGATCGAACGGGCCGTCGAAATACGTATTGAGCCGCATGTTGCTCTCGTAGACGCCAATCAGGATTCTGCGCTCGCGATGATGGTCGCGGTAGAACGCGAACCCGGTTCGCTTGCCGATGAGAATGCGGTCGGTGCGTGGGCTTGGGAAGAACTGGTCGGCGACGCCTTGGCTTTCATTGAGAATGTAAAGGAAGTCCCGCAGTTTCGGATTGTAGACAAGAAAAAATTGGATGCCGGATTCGTCGAAGATCGGCCCGATGAACTTTTCGTCCGGCCTGAGCGCCTGCGTCGGCGGCTTGACGGCGGACAGGTCATTAAGAGCGAAGTCCACGCTCTTTCCCTTGTACATAATGCGATAGAGGAGACGGTCGAGCTTCTCGACTTTCACATCGTGCGCGGCATCGAGAACGGTGTGGCTCAATGCGACCTGTTCGTGCCATTCCGACTCGTCCTGGTAATAAGTGAAATGTACCGTTTGGCCGCCGTTGTCGTTCGGCTCGATCCGGATGTTGCCCGCGTAGCGCGTTCCATTGTGAAAGAAGCTGAAATAATAATAGTTTTCCGTCGGATAGACCTTCACGCGATCCGGCAGGCTGTCGAGCACGAAGGCGAATACCTCCATCGGTTTGTCCACATTGAGCGTCGTCGCGCGCGTCACCTCCTCGATATAGGCCTCGTTCGTGTGCAAGGTCGGGCGCTGCTGGCTCTGCGCCGGCACGCTGCCGACTGCAGTCGCGGCGAGGATGACAAGGAGTCGGAACCAGTCCCCGCTGATGGCCCTGTAACGCGCTTTCGAACCGGTCATCGTCGGGCGCCTCGATCGCAATCGCCGTGCTCCGCCAAAATGCCAATCTATGTAATGAGCCGCCGTGTTTGAAAGTACCGCAAAATCATAAAACAGCTCGCGGCCGCCGCGAGATGCTTGAGCGTATGACCGCTCACCGCTTGGCTGAGCGAATAGATTTGGCCGTCGAAATATTCGAACAGTTTGGCGAGCAAATAGAGGATCGCGGCGACGATCCAGTAACCCGTGCCAGTGTATTTCGCCGGTAGCAGCAGGAACATCGCCGGCAACGCCACGACGGTGAAAAACTGCACCCATCCGTAGAGCCGCAGATCGCCACTCCAGCGCCACACCAGCAGGCTGAGCACCCCCATGGCGACCAGCGGCCACAGCAGAACGGCGCCGGCCCTGGCGCTCACGCGCTCCCCGATCGCGCCGGCGAGGAGCGCCATGAACGCGAGCGCCATCGGCAGTCTGTCCCAGAACAAGGTGCCGTCGTTGGGCGCCCAGTGATAATAGGAAGAGCCGAAGCCGGTCAAAAAGATGCCGCCGAAGATGATCGTGTTTGTGACATCGTGGCGACAACGCGCAAACCCCACGGCGCCGACGAGGACGAACGGAACGTTCGAGACGACATTCCAGAAGTTCGGTACGCCCAGGACGGTGCGCGTATCGGCAAAGTCGTGATAACTTTGATTTTGCAGGATCGGCGGAAACAGCAGCAAGATGGCAAGCGAACCGGCCATCAGGCCGAGGAGGACGAGGAGAGGGCGGTTCTGCTTCGTGCTCTCGGCCGCCGCAACGAATCCTGCTGTGGGAATATCCGGCATGTTCCGTCGATGGTATCAACTTTACCGATGGCACGGAAGCATCGCGCTGAATTGCGGTGATGGGAGCGTGGGATGAATGCAAGAAAAGGCGCATGGATTGCAATTTGCATCATCGTCGCCGCTGTTTTTGCGGGAGCGATTGCGGAAGGCGTGGGCGCATCCCATCCGATGGCTTTGGCAGTCTCCGTGGTGGCTGGCGCATTGGGCGCCTTGGTCGCGCGATATAGCGGCTGAGCACTCCGCTCCGCCTCCTGGCCTTGCGGCCGCGAAGCGATGTACGCTGCCGCACCCTCGCGATCAAAACGGTCGGGAAAGCCAGCTGAGTTCATTTCGCAGATTTCTCTCGGCGTTGCTCCGCTGGCTGATGGCGGGAATCCGGTCTCTGTTCCGGATCCTCGTCATCGCGTGGACCACGCTCGCGATCTATTTTTCCAATCTGCCATGGCCGGAGCTGCGGTTGGCGCTGGCCGTGGTGTTTGCCGCCTTCACGGTCTGGGCCTTCTGGCTTTCCCGCCGGGGCCGCATGCGGGCGGCGGCCTATGCGCTGGTTTTTGGCGTGATTGGCTGGTGGATCACCATTGCTCCTTCGCATGATCGCAACTGGCGGCCGGAGGTCGCGGTGATGCCGCGGGCGTTCATCGAGGGGGATCGCGTGCGCCTGACCGGCGTCCGCAATTTCGACTACCGCAGCCGAAACGATTTCACCGTGCATTACGAAGAACGCGAGGTTGATCTCTCGCATTTGACCGGCCTGGATTTCTACGTGTCTTACTGGGCTGAGGGACCGGTCGCGCACACGTTCGTGAGTTTCGATTTCGACAATGCGGCGCCGCTGAGCATCTCGATCGAGACGCGGCCGGAGGTGGGGCGGGGCTTCGAGCCGATCGCGTCGATGTTCAAACAGTTCGAGCTTATCTACGTGGTCGGCGAGGAGCGTGACATCGTGGGCGTGCGCGCCATTCACCGCCGGGAGTCAGTCTATCTTTATCATCTCAATACCTCCTTTGCCGATACGCGAGAGCTGCTGATGGTCTATCTGGAGCGGATCAACGAACTCGCCGACCGACCTGAGTTTTATAACCTGCTGACGAACAGCTGCACGATCAATATCATACGCTATGCCAACGCCACCGGCCGGAAGGGCGGCTTTGATTTCCGGCATCTTTTGAACGGTTTCATCGACAGCTACCTCTACCACTCGGGGCGGGTGGATACGACGCTGCCCTTCGACGAACTGCGGCGACGTTCTCTGATCAACGAGTCGGCACGGGAAGCCCATAGCGCACCGGAACCGGAGTTTTCACGCCGAATTCGCGCATTCCTGCCCACGCTTTCTAAGTGACTGCCGTGACGCCGCCGTTTCACCTGGCGAAAGCGACATCGCCGCAGATGGGGGCCCTGCCGGACCGGGAAATACTCCTTATATCGGCTGCATCTCGGGAACCTCTCGCCATGGCGACCAAGCCCGTCCACGAAGCGCAAGAACGACACGGCGATGCGCGCGATCCTGTGCTGATCGATCTCGCACTGCAGGGCGGCGGATCGCACGGCGCATTCACCTGGGGGGTGCTCGATCGGCTCATGGATGAGCCGTGGCTGCGCATCGATGGGATATCGGGCACGTCGGCCGGCGCGATGAACGGCGTCGTGCTGGCGAGCGGTTTTGCGGCCGAGGGGCCGGCCGGCGCCAAGTCCGCATTGAATACGTTCTGGCGTCGGGTCGCCGACAGGGCGCGGTTCAGCCCGATCCGGCGAAGCCCGATGGACGTCCTCCTCGGCCGCTGGACCCTCGATACGTCGCCCTTCTATCTCGCGTTCGATTTGGCGAGCCGGATTTTCTCCCCCTACGACCTGAATTTCGCCGGCGCCAATCCGCTGCGCCGAGTCCTTGTCGAGTCCGTCGATTTTACCAAGGTCGCACGTTGTCCCATCCGGTTGTTTGTGACGGCGACCAACGTCCACACCGGCCGCGGGCGCGTGTTTCGCAACGCCGAGCTTACGCCCGATGTTTTGCTTGCGTCCGCCTGCCTGCCGACGCTCTTCCATGCGGTCGAGATCGAGGGCGAGCCTTACTGGGACGGCGGTTATTCCGGCAACCCGACGATCACGCCGCTGGTGCGCGAGTGCCAATCGCAGGACACGCTTGTCGTCGCCGTCAACCCAGTTGAGCGGCCGGGGACGCCGCGCTCCGCGCGCGAAATCCTAGACCGGCTCAACGAGGTCTCGTTCAACGCCACGCTGCTCAAGGAACTGCGCATGATCGCGCTGTTGCGGCAGGTTGCGGACCCAGGCAGCTCCGAGGGACGCAAGTGGGCCGAGATGCGCGTTCATCTCGTCGCCAGCAAGGTTCTGGCCGGGCTTGGCGCATCGTCGAAGTTCAACGCCGAATGGGACTTTCTCTGCATGCTGCGCGACGAGGGCCGCCGTGCCGCCGAGGCGTTCCTGGCGTCCGACAGCGAAAATATCGGCAAGCGCTCGTCGATCGACCTGGACATCTTGTTGCAGAATGTTTGACGCCATGGGCCTTCTCGGAATCCTTATTGCCCTTGGCCTCCTTGTCTGGCTCTCGTTCCGCGGCTGGAGCGTGCTGCTCCTGGCGCCGGCTGTCGCGATCGTCGCTGCGGCGTTCGCCGGAGAGCCTCTACTCGCCCATTGGACGCAGACTTTCATGGGCAGCGCCGCGCAGTTCATCGCGCAATTCTTTCCGATATTTCTGCTCGGCGCGCTGTTCGGCAAGCTCATGGACGACAGCGGATCGGTCCTCGCCATCGCCAATTTCATGAGCGGCAAGCTTGGGCAGCGCCGCGCGATCCTCGCCGTCGTGCTTGCGGGCGCGCTTGTCACCTACGGCGGCGTGAGTCTTTTCGTCGCCTTTTTCGTTTTGACGCCGATGGCGCGCGAATTGTTTCGTGCCGCGAACATCCCGCATCGGCTCATGCCTGCCGCCATCGCTCTCGGCACCTCCACCTTCACGATGTCGGCGATGCCTGGAACGCCCGCGATTCAAAATACGATCCCGATGCCTTTCTTCGGCACCACGCCGTTCGCAGCGCCGGGACTGGGAATCCTCGCGGCGGCGATCATGCTCGCGTTCGGCCTGTGGTGGCTCGGGCGCGCCGAGGCGTCGGCGCGCAAGGCCGGCGAAGGCTACGACGCAGATGCGGAACTCGGCAGCGGCGCGCTCGCGGACGATCAATTCATTCGCCAGCGCGCGACGTCCTCGCACGAGTTCGACCCGGCCGAGATACCGCACGGCCAACACGGCGCCGTGCCGCCGCCGGTCGGCGCGGCGATCGTTCCGCTCGTCGTGGTCCTCGGCGTGAACCTGCTGATGTCGCTCCTGATCCTGCCGCGTCTCGACTTCTCTTTCCTTGCGCAAGAGCGTTGGGGCAGCACGTCGCTCGCCGGCGTTGCCGGAGTTTGGTCGGTCGCCGTCGCTCTCGCCGCAGCCACCGCGGCGCTCGTCGTGCTCCATCGCACCCGTCTGCCGGACCTGCGCGGCAGCATGGATGCCGGCGCAAACGCCGCCGTGCTCCCCATCTTCAGCGTGGCGAGCCTGGTCGGCTTCGGCGCCGTTGTCGCGGCGCTGCCGGCCTTCGCGTCGGTGCGCGAGTGGGTGCTGTCGATATCGGGCGGTCCGCTCGTCTCGCTTGCGATCGCGACCAACGTCCTTGCCGCCTTGACCGGCTCGGCCTCCGGCGGATTGACGATTGCGCTCGATGCCCTTGGCGACACCTACCTGCAAATCGCCCGGACGACCGGTATCGACCCGGCGCTCATGCACCGTATTGCCGTGATCGGCTCCGGCACCCTCGACAGCCTGCCGCACAATGGCGCCGTCGTGACGCTGCTTGCGGTGTGCGGCTCGACCCACCGCAAGAGCTACTTCGACATGATGATGGCGAGCATCGTCGGGCCGATCATCGCCCTGGCGGTCGTTATCGTGCTGGGTTCGACGCTCGGATCCTTTTAGTAACCGCTCCACGCAGGGGAGCCGAAGTGCGAATGATGAACTTCTCTGCCTCCACCACAACGAAAAACACCAGCCCGCCTGCGAGAAGCCAAGGCCAGACCCACAGCGGGATGGCTTCGTTGCCGAACATGGCTTGAAACGGCAATGTATAAGTGAACACCAACTGAAGGATCACGACGGCCGCGATGCCGATTGGCAAGTATTTATTGCCCATGTGGGCCTTTAGCGAGATCGACGAGTCAAGCAGGTAGCGGCTGTTGAGCAGGTAGAAAACCTGGCCAATCGTGATTGCGTTGACAGCGGCCGTCCGGGCGAGCGCGTCCGACGCGCCGTGGGATTTCATCCAGAAGAACGTCCACAGAGTGTAAGCAAGGAGCGCCGAACCAATAAAGACGATACGCCAGATGCCGAAGCCGGTGACGATCCGGCGGTCCACCGCGCGTGGCGGGCGCTCCATCACGTCGATTTCGTGTGGCTCGAATGAAATCACCAGGCCTAGCGCGACGGATGTGACCATATTGACCCAAAGTACCTGCGGTGCCGTGATCGGCATTGTGAACCCAAAGAAGATCGCCACCGCAATGACCAAGGCTTGTGCGACGTTGGTCGGCAGCATGAAGAGCATTGCCTTCTCGATGTTATTGTAAACCGTGCGGCCTTCTTTCACCGCAGCCGTGATCGAGGCGAAGTTGTCGTCCGCCAGGATCATCTCCGCCGCCTCCTTCGTCACCTCGGTGCCCTTGATGCCCATTGCGACACCGATATCCGCTTTCTTGAGAGAGGGAGCATCGTTCACGCCGTCGCCCGTCATCGCAACGATCTGATTGTTGGCCTGTATCGCCTTGACCAGGCGCAGCTTGTGCTCCGGGCTCGCGCGCGCAAATACGTCGGCGGTGCGAACGCGCTCCTGGAGCGCGGCGGTGTTCATCTCCTCGATCTCTGCGCCCGTGATCGCCGTCTTTCCGTCGCCGATGCCGAGCATCCTGGCGATGGCCGCGGCCGTGATCTTGTGATCGCCCGTGATCATTGTGACGCGGATGCCTCCGTCGTGACACTCCCTCACGGCCTCGATCGCCTCCCTGCGCGGGGGGTCCAGCAGGCCAATGAGGCCCAATAAGACGAGTGTCCTGGGCAGATCGGCCGGACCCAAAGTGCCGGCTTTCAGACCTGGATTTTCCAGCCACGCGAGTGCCAGGACGCGCTCGCCTTGGCTGGCGAGCCGGTCCGACTCCTTCATGAAATGCTCGCGAGCGAGCGAAGCGGCCTTGCCACCTTCCGTCTGCTGGCGATCGCAGTGCTCGAGGATGACCTCCGGGGCCCCTTTGACGAGCAGCACCTCCTTGCCGTCGGCCGACTTGTGGAGGGTCGCCATGAACTTGTGCTCGGATTCGAACGGAATGGCGTCAATGCGCGGACGCGCATCCTGTTCGGCCAGCCGATTCAAACCCAGCTTGCTCGCGAACGGATAGAGCGCGCCTTCGGTCGGATCTCCTTCCACCTTCCAGGCGCCTTCCTCCTGAAACAGCATTGCGTCGTTGCAGAGCATCGAGACGCGTCCCATCAGTTCGAGCACCAGTGCCCTCTGCGCGGGTCTCCCGTCCTGCATGACCTCGCCGTCCGGGGCATAACCGTCGCCGGTGATCTGATACGCGGACTCGGCCGTGACCGCGGACACCACCATCATTTCCATCAAAGTCAGCGTGCCCGTCTTATCGGAGCAGATGCGCGACACCGAGCCGAGTGTTTCCACAGCGGGCAAGCGCCGGATGATGGCGTTGCGCTGTGCCATGCGTTGCACGCCGATAGCGAGCGTGATTGTGATAAGTGCAGGCAGTCCTTCCGGGATTAACGATACGGCGATGCCGACCACCGCCTGGAACAACTCCACGAAGTCTATTCCCTTCACCCATTTGCCGTACGCGAAGATCAGCATGCTGATCGCTCCGATAGCCGCCGTGATGGCGTAGCCGAACTGCTTGATCTGGCGCAGGAGCGGCGTCTCGAGCGGGCTGACGCTGGCTAGCAGCTGGTTGATGCGGCCGAGTTCAGTCTCGCGGCCCGTTGCAATGACAACGCCCGTAGCGCGGCCCGATACGACCATCGTGCCGGAGAACGCGATGCTTTCACGATCTCCGACTGTCGCGTTCGCCGGCACCGGATCGATGGTCTTCTCCGCAGGTATCGATTCGCCCGTGAGGGCGGCCTCTTCGGTCCGCAGGTTTTTTGCTTCCACAAGCCGCAGGTCAGCTGGAATCTTGTCTCCTGATTCCAGGAGCACGACGTCGCCCGGAACGAGCTGTTCCGCAGGAATCATGCGTATGTCGCCGGCGCGCACAGTGCGGGCCTCGGCGGACAGCATGTTGCGTATCGAGTCCAGCGCTTTTTCGGCCTTGCCCTCCTGAATGAACCCGAGGAGAGCGTTGAGAATAACAACGCCGAAAATGATACCCGCGTCGACCCACAAGTTCAGCATCAACTTGATGAAACCGGCGCCGAGAAGGACGTAAACGAGAATGTTGTTGAGCTGCGCAAGGAAGCGTGCGAACGGACCGCGCTTCTTGCCTTCCGGCAGACGGTTCGGTCCGTGCTTATCCAACCGGATCGAGGCCTCATCTGCGTCGAGGCCGTTCTCGACGTTGGTAGCGAGTCCCTTCACGACCTCATCTGCGCGCGCCGCATGCCAGGCCTCAACTTCGCTAGTCGCGTTCGCGACCGTGCTCATCCTCATGCTCCGCTAATTGGACCCTCTTTCTCTTTTGCACCGGCAAGAATGTCCGGGCTGCGCGCCGGCGGTTCGCGGCGACCTGCAAGATATGCAGCAGCGCGCCACGCATGATACGCCAACGCCTCGAGACTTCGCACCCTATCGACACGAGCGATCGCTTCGTCAGCGCTCAGCGCTCCGGTCGCGACCGCGCTCAGGGTCGTCGCGCGGTGCGCACGGCGCAGTTCCCCGAGGGCTTGGGCGCAGCGCTCAAGCCGGGCCAGGACTTCCTCGGTCGAGGCCGCACTCGAATGGGATCCGCCCGGCAGCTCATGCCGCGCCTCGAACGAGACAGGGTCCACGCCGGCCGGCAAGGCGGCGACTCCGCCAGCGAGCGCGGCTGCGTCTCGCATCGCATCGGCGCACAGTTCGGTCGCGCGCGCGTCCTCCGGCGCGCCCTTCACCTTCGCAGAAGCTGACTCGGCGGCAGCCGTTTCGGCGAAGCGAGACGCGTGGTCGAGCGCGTGCAACGTGCGCGTCAGCCGCCACTGCTCGTCGTCGGATTCGGGCGGGCCACTGACATCCGACATGAATACTCGCGCCTGACGCAGCGCTTCGGCGGCGTCTGCTACGGTATCCTTCCCCGCCCCGGTTCCCGGCATCGCCTCGATCGCCGCGCATGTCGAAACAAGCGCGCGCGCAACCGTCCTCCGCACTGCTTCCACGGCGACGATCGGGTTCGCGAGTGCCGAGGGATCGAGAGAACGCATGAGCGGCGAACTTCGCTCAGGCAGGATTCGCTCGACGAGTCGCGTGAACTTTTCGATCACCGGCAAGAGTACTGCGACGCCAACTACGTTGAAGGCGGTGTGATACGCAGCCAGCAGCGTAACGCCATCGATGGTGCTCGATGCGCGAATGAGGAGCGGAGTGACGATGGGGAAAAGCACCAACGCAAACACGGCAGCGATGAGCTTGAACAAGATGTAGGCGACCGCCAAACGCTTCGCGGTGCTGCTGGCGCCGATCGCTGCCATCGCGGAGCTGGTCGCAGTTCCGATGTTCTGCCCGATAATAAGGGCGCAACCCTGGTCCAGCCCGACGGCTCCGGCGAAGTGGGCGGACAAAGTCAGAGCAACGGCCGCCGTCGAGGATTGCATCAGGGCGGTCATCACAAGGCCGGCGACGACCAATGTTAAGACGCCAACCAGGCCGGACCACCATCCGGCCCCTGGGCCGGCGAGCACCGCGGGCAAATCGGCGGGATGCAGCCGCTCCGCCAGTCCCCCCATACCCTGCTGCAGCGTGGTCAGTCCAAACAGTACGAGGCCGAAGCCGGCAAGCGCTCCTCCCGCCCCCGACACGCGTCCGCGCCCCAGCAGCTTGACCAGCGCGCCAACAAAAATCATAGGCAGCGCCGCGGCCGTGAGGGAAACACGAACGCCAACGAGTGCGACAAGCCAGCTGGTTCCCGTCGTGCCGACATTTGCGCCGAAGACGAGGCCCAGCCCCTGCGGAAACGTCAGCAATCCCGCGCTGACGAGACCGATCGTCGTCATGGTCGTGGCGCTGGACGATTGCACGATGAGAGTGGCAACGGCGCCCCACCAAGCGCCGCGCAGAGGCGTTGCCGCCGCCTTGTCGAGCACGACACGGAGAGCAGAGCCGGCCAGACCCTTGAGGCCGTCGGTCATGACGGTCATGCCGAGTAAAAACAGGCCCACGCCGCCGAGAATCGAGATTGTCGTCGACATGGCGCGTTCCCAGGCCCAATGGCCGTCAGGTGCTCATCGTAGCGCAGACACAAAGCAAAGGTAGTAACGACATACGCAAGTCGGATAGCAGCGCCGGCCGCCGACGCTTCGACAACGATCTATTTCTCACTGGCCAGCGCGGCCCTTGCCGCCGCAAGCTCCTTCTTTTTCGCGGCATCGACCCGAGGATAGCCGAGATCGAGCTTCTCCACCGCTTCCACGATGGCGGCTGCGACGATAAGTCGGGTGAACCACTTGTTGTCCACAGGCACGACGTACCACGGCGCATGCTCAGAGGCAGTGCCGCGGATCGTTTGCTCGAACGCGTGCATGTACGCGCTCCAGAATTGGCGCTCGTGGACGTCTGCCGGAGAGAACTTCCAGTGTTTCTCTGGTCTATCGAGGCGATCCATGAAGCATTTTTTCTGCTCCTCGCGCGACAAGTGCAAAAATGATAACGCCCTGTCGCGTAAGATAGTCCTCGAAGTAGGCTATGTCGGCGAGCCGCTCATCCCAAATCCGCTTGCTCATAAACGGCTGCGGCAGCTTCTGGCTCATAAGAATGTCCTCGTGCACGCGCACGACAAGGACCTCCTCGTAGTAAGACCGGTTGAAGATGCCTATCCGCCCCCTCTCGGGCAGACACTTGACATAGCGCAACAGAAAGTCGTGGGAGAGGTCTTCCTGTGACGGCTGCTTGAACGAAAAAACCTGGCAGCCCTGCGGATTTACTCCCGACATGACATGTTTGATCGTGCCGTCTTTACCGGCGGCATCCATGGCCTGGAAAACCAGTAGCAGCGACCAGCGGTCTTGGGCATAGAGCATGTCCTGTTCCTCCGCCAGCCAGTCAGTGCCCCGTCGGAGAAGTTCAGACGCTTCGCCCTTGCCCAGTTTCAGAGCGCAGGTGTCGCCAGGGTCAATTTTTTGCAATTGGAACTCCTTGCCGTTGGAGATACGGAACGGCAGGGTGTATTTTTGGATGCGATCGAGGATCTCTTTTCGCGGCATGATGCAACTCCCTTCGGTCGAGGGTTAGGACGCCTTCATCGCGGCTTGGAGAGACGCTGCTTCAACCGCGTGATCTCTGCCGGTAACCAGTCGCGAACGTCCGTCACCTCGCTCCATGCGTCGATGTAGTGTGCCGGTGCGTAGACATGGCCGAAACCGATCGGCGCAGCGGTCGCTTTGAGCATGTCCATCGTCAGTTGAAGCAGAGTTACAACCGGGTACCAGCGCAATTGCGGCGACACGTCGGGTCCGCGCGGCGGACGCATCCAGTCCGGCTCGCGATACAGGCTGCGATAGTCGAAAAACGTCGCAGGGTCGCTCGCATATTGCAGATATACGATCCGCATAACTCCCCACGCGGCACTCGGACCTGAGGCCGAATCTGCAAACTCACCGTGCTGGTTCATGAACCGCACGAAGGATCCATCGCGGAATCTGGGGAGCCAGGCGGGCGATCCGGGGTTGCGATGGTCGGTGAGCCAGCGCCATAACCTGCTCGAATAGGGCGGGCCGCTCCAAAGTGCGCCGTCGAAGGGGTCGCCCATGACCTTCGATCAGGTCCATCGACTGTTCCGAATGCCTGGCGCCGAGACTGATTCCGTGCAGATAAAGTCTCGGCCGGCCGTCCTTGGGAAGCGTGATCCAGTATCCGTAGATCCCCTTGAACAGGGCCCGCGCGACATCGGCGCCATACCCGGGGTCCACAAGCAAATAGAGCCAACTAGCGAGATAGGAATATTGGACGGCGACGCTCGCGACCGTCCCGTCGTGCAGATATTCGACACTGTCGATCGCCGCCGGGTCAACCCAGCCCGTTCCGGTCGGCGTCACCACGATCAGCGCGGATCGCTTGAACCCTCCGACCCGCTTTAGTTCTTCCAGTGCAAGCTTGGCGCGCGCTTCCGGCGAATCTGCCGACCGTAACCCGATATAGACGCGAACAGGTTGGAGCGCTGCTCTGCCGGTAAAAGTGCTGATTTCTTCGCGGGTCGGTCCCGAGGAGATGAACTCCCGTCCCGCCCGACCGAGCCGGTCCCACGCGAGCAGTGAAGCGCTGCTACCGGTCTTCAGAGGATCCGTGGGTCGCTCAGTCTCGGG
>Ga0306920_100006182_pt1 | contig 15566 bp, 13 predicted proteins | sample flu12Cox44000170_FD_204666 | JGI IMG/M metagenome (GOLD analysis project Ga0306920, IMG submission 204666) | Lab enrichment of tropical soil microbial communities from Luquillo Experimental Forest, Puerto Rico - flux4day.12C.oxic.44.000.170 (v2)... | ecosystem: Environmental > Terrestrial >... | reverse complement strand
TGACCATGATTGCGGGCGACACCGCGCGCACGCCGGACGAGGGGCACACGTCCGGCAGCGCCACTATCGAGAGCAGCGGGACTGCCTTGCGGCTCGCGGGGGCCGAGGTGCGCGCGATCCTGCTCGCGCTTGCGGCCAAGGGTTTCGGTGTCACGCCGGACAAGCTTGCGGTGAGCGATGGGGTCATCAGCACGCCCGACGGCCGCACGGTCGGGTATGGTGAGCTTGCCGGCGCTGCCGATCTGCATCGCGAGGCAAGCGTGACGGTTGCCCCCAAGGCCGCCTCCTCGCACAGGATCGTGGGCCGATCCGTGCCGCGACTGGATATCCCGCATAAGGTGACCGGTGGGCCCGCCTATGTGCAGGACGTGCGGCTGCCCGGCATGCTGCATGGACGTATTGTGCGGCCGCCGCGCTATGGCGCAAAGCTTGTTGGTCTCGACAACAGCACTGCGCCGGAGAATGTGGTTGCGCTGGTGCGCGACGGCAGCTTCCTCGGCGTGATCGCCGAGCGCGAGGAGCAGGCCATCAAGGCGCGCCAGTGGCTCGCTCAGAACGCAAGCTGGAGCGGCGGAAACGACCTGCCCGACCAGGACAGGCTGGCCGAGCAGCTCATGGCCATGCCGGCCAACGATATGGTCGTGAACGAGAAGAGTGGAAGCGGCCCGGCCGGCGCACGCAGCCTGGAGGCGACCTACACCAGGCCATACACCATGCATGGCGCGATTGGTCCTTCTTGCGCAATCGCACAGTTCGCAGACGGCAAGCTCACGGTGTGGTCGCACACGCAGGGCGTTTTCCCGCTGCGCAAGGACCTCGCCAAGGTGCTGCGGATGGACGAAGGGGCGATCCGCTGCATCCATGCCGAGGGCTCGGGCTGCTATGGCCACAACGGTGCCGACGACGTCGCGCTCGACGCGGCGCTGCTCTCGCGCGCGGTGCCGGGCCGTCCGGTGCGGGTGCAATGGATGCGTGACGACGAGCATGGCTGGGAGCCGTTTGGTCCTGCCATGGTGATGCGGGCCAAGGCTGCGCTTGCCGCAGACGGACGGATCGCGGACTGGAGCTACGAGCTGTGGAGCAACAGCCACGCCATGCGGCCGGGGGAGCCTGAGGGCACCAATCTGCTGGCCGGCTGGTATCTGGCAGAGCCCTTGCCAATGTCACCGCCGCGGATCATCCCGCAGCCTGCAGGCGGCGGCGATCGCAATGCAGTGCCGCTTTACGATCTGCCGCGGCAGAGGATCGTTCAGCACTTCCTGCCGCAGATGCCGGTCCGCGTCTCCGCGCTGCGCACGCTTGGCGCCTATGCCAACGTGTTTGCAATCGAGTCTTTCATGGACGAGCTCGCGGCTGCCGCCGGCGCCGATCCCATTGCGTTCCGGCTCGCCCATCTCAAGGATGCACGGGCGAGAGCGGTGATTGCGGCAGCGGCCAGGAAGGCGAATTGGCGGGAGGGCGAGCCGGGCAGCCCGGCGCGTGGCCGCGGCATTGGGTTTGCCAAATACAAGAACCTTGCGACCTATGTCGCGGTCGTGGCCGAGATCGCCGTCGATCCTGTGAGCGGGATCATCAGGGTGCCGCGCGTCACCGCCGCAGCCGATGCCGGCCAGATCATCAATCCGGACGGGCTCGCCAATCAGATCGAGGGCGGCATCATCCAGTCGACCAGCTGGACGCTGCACGAGGCGGTGCAGTTTGATCGAAACGGCATCCGCTCACGCGATTGGCAGAGCTATCCGATCCTCACCATGCCCGAGGCGCCCAAGGTCGAGGTGGAGCTGATCGATCGACCGGAGGAGAAGCCGCTCGGCGCGGGCGAAGCCTCGCAGGGGCCGGCGGTCGCCGCCATCGCCAATGCCTTCGCCCACGCCACCGGCAAGCGGCTGCGTGATTTGCCGATGAATATCAGGCGCGTGAAAGCGGCGCTGGGTTGAAACTACGCTACGCCGCGTCCGCAGGCGCGCGATCACTGCAATCGACGGCGACAAGCCGGAACGGCTGCCGGGGTGCGCGCTCGCCCTGCACTGGCGGCGCATCGACGAGGCGAAGCGTGAGCTGTTGCCCCGGTTCGCTGCTCGACGGCTCGGACTTGGCAGACCCGAGCTTCTCCTGCACCAACGAGGAGATTGCGGTCAGCTTCGCCGCGACCTTCTGAAACTCCTGCGGGGCCGCCTCGTCGACACTGAATTTCTGCGTCAGCCATTGCGAGAGCGCATCGAGCCCGTTCTCGATGGCGCCGAGCTGCGCGGCAACTGATGCATTGGCCGGCACCTGCTGCACGGCCTGATCGCGGGCCTGGGGCCGCGGCGCGTCGGCTTTTTTCTTGTTGCGCAGCCGTTTCAACCAGGCGCCCAGCGAACCGACAAAGCCCGTGAACATCGAGCCCAGTATGATCCAGTTCGTGGTGTCATCGAGCAGGTTGCTCTGCTCGCCGTTGAGAAAGGCGACGGTACCGGGATGTGCCGGCAACAGCTCGTCCTTTTCGGTCGAGGGAACGGCAAGCTGCCCCGCCTCCGGCAGGGTCGCCGCCACCCGACTCTTCGTCGCGAGCAGCAGCCGCGTAATCTCGCCTGCAGCGGAGTTTGAGAGCGACGCTTGCGCCACCAGCAGTACATTGGCCGAGATCGTGGTGACCTTCTCCGACGGAACCGCCGGCGAGCCGCTGAATGCGCCCGCGTTGATCTCGGCCTCGTCATAGGCAGCATAGCGCTCCGCAATTGCGGTCGCCTCGGCAAGATCCAGAAACGTGGGTGGCTGTCTCGTTGTCTTGCGAAACGCCTCGATCGCCTCCGCGATCGGCCCAGCCCCGCTGGGCCCGACGACCAGCACGGCCGCGACCTGCCGCCGACGAAGGGCCGGGGCGAGATCCTTTGCCGTGAGCCGCACAATCTGCTTCGCATCGAAGCCGTAGAAGTCGAGCACCACCTTGGCCATGGGGTCGATCCCGGCTTCCTCCGCGACGACTGCAATCTTCCTGCCTTTGAGCTTGGAGACGGCATCGATCGGTGACTGTGCCGGAACCAGCAGCGCGGGATAGAGGCTGCGCAGGATGAAGAGTGTGCGCCCGGCTGCTACTGCCGGGTCGTCGCTGCGCACTACCGCCGCTTCCACCTGCTGTTCCTTCAGCGCCTGCGCGCTGGCCCATACGCTCGGCGTCTCCACCAGAGACAGCTGGACGCGCGCATGCTCCGTGGCGATCTCGCGCTTCAGGGCGGACAGGAAGGCGCGCCCGATGTCATTCACCGGAATGGTTGCGACGCGGAGCGCCTCGCTGGCTGCGAAAATCGACGGGTAGGACTTCCAGGCAAACAGCGATGCAGCACCCGTCGAGACAACGAGCGCGCCGAGGATCACAGCTGGAACAAGCCTGGTGCGAATTGTCGAGACCCCCATCCCCAACGCCAGCCTCTCCTGCAAGCACGGCGCGAGGGAGGCGCAAGCGGGGCAAAGACAGGGCAACAGCGGCGTATGACAGCGCCGGATCGGCCGGCCCGGTACGTACGTACCCTAATAGTGATGCCTGTGATGATGCCGCCTGCCCCGACGCATGCCCCACGAGCTCGCGATGGCGGGGCCGGCGCTGTAGCCCACGACGGCACCGGCAACCGCGCCGACCGGTCCGAGCACGACCGCACCCGACAGCGCACCCAATGCGGCATCCCCCACACGCTCCTGCGCGCGCACAACAGACGGCGCAAGCGCGATTGCAATCGCCGCGGCAAACATCAGCTTCCTCATGAGTCCCCGCTCCCTCGATCAACGTGCCGCCATCAAGCGCGGCAATTCCGGCAACACTGGGGTTATGTATTCGGCAGCGCGCCTCGCGAGCCCGCAGCGATCGCCCGCATGACATCCGGTTTGTTCTAATTCATGCGCATTTCTCCGGCATTTACCGATTGATCACCATGCCGGCCGAATGAGGGAAGGCACCATGCTTTGCGCGCCGTGACTTGCTGCAGCTCGCGACCGGCTTCGCCGCGTTTCGGGCAGCAGCCGGCTGGTACGCCCTCAGCAGTGGTCGCGTGGAGCTTCAGAAATCGAGCATTACAAGTACGATGTCGTCATCGCGACGCCGGAAGATCCGGCATTCAGCGGACGCGCCGATAATGCCGTCGCGGCTCGGCCCCATAGGCGGCAAAGGGGTTGCGCATGCAGGCTCCGCCGTTGCCCGATAGCGCCGCCATGCATTGCTGGAAGAAGTAGAAGCCGCAATTTGTCCCCCCTGACCTGCCGCCGTAATGCGCGCACCACGTGCCGTCTGCGTGCGCAGCGAGGGCGGACAGGAACAAGGCAGCCATTGCAAATGCAATTGTGCGCATGAACGCCTCCTTGGACTCCTTGGGCAGGACTCCTCATCGGCGCTAACTTTAGTGCTCGGATCGAGTTCCCGACAGCAAAGGAGGCATCATGCGCATTGCGATCATCGGCGCCGGATCCGTCGGCGCCACGTTAGGCAAGGCCTGGCTCACGCACGGCGAGGACGTGGCCTGGGGCCTGCGCAACCCTGCTGATCCCAAATATGCCGCGCTCCCGAAAGAGCGCATCAAGCTCTCGGCGGAAGCCGCCCAAAGTGCAGAGGTCGTGGTCATCGCAACTCCGTGGCCGGCCACCGAGATGGCAGTGAAGGGGCTCGGCAGCCTCGACGGCAAGACCGTGATCGACTGCACCAATCCGCTCGGCATGGGCCCGGACGGGCTTGGCCTTGTGCTGGGCTTTACCACCTCGGCGGGCGAGCAGGTCGCGGGCTGGGCGGCAGGCGCCTCTGTTTTCAAGGCCTTCAATACGACCGGCGCCGGCAATATGGCGCGTGCCGGTCAATCGGCAGTGCGGCCGATGATGCCGGTCGCAGGCGACGACGCGGCGAAGAAAGCGATGGTGTTGGAGCTGGTCGCCAAGCTGGGCTTCGAGCCGGTCGACGCCGGCCCGCTCAGGAATGCGCGGCTGTTGGAGCCGCTCGCAATGTTCTGGATCGACCAGGCGATCAAGCGCGGGCGCGGCCGCGACTTTGCATTTGCGCTCGTGAACTCGAGCTGATGCTGAGGCATTTGAGCAACGCTCGCGGGCGTTGTTGCTTGCGCGAGCGCCTTGGGGCGGGCTGGTAAGGAGTCGATAACCTTAATGGAGCATTTTGCCCGCAAGTACCGGAGTGGCCATCGTCCGCACGATTGGCCGAGTGGAGAGCATCATGCGTACCTGGCTCGAATACGATCCCATCGCGCTTGCGGTTCTGGCATTGGGGATGGCAGCAGTCGAGTTGCTCGCCTGGAGCATCTGAGACTGGCGAGGCTTTTTCTCACAACACCGTCGATAGGGCGGCCGCAACGGAGCAGCGCCCCGCTGACGCGCGGGTCGCAATAACTCAGCCGGCATTGCTCAAGCGATGCCGGCTGCGCCAGTCTCGGGATAGTTCCGGCTGGGCCGTTTCACCGCCAGCGATGCCGCCAGCCGAGCCAGTGCGGCCGGCCAAACCCGACAGACGCGTAGGCCCGATAAGGACGGTAGAACGCGTAGTGCCGGTGGAAAGGCCGGTAGAACGCATACGACCGGTAGAATGGCCGGTAGAACGCGTAGGGCCGGTAGAAAGGCCGATAAAATGCGACCGGGCGGAAGAAAGGCCGATAGAATGCGACCGGCCGGTAGAAGGGCCGATAGAATACGACCGGCCGGTAGAAAGGCCGGTAGAATGCGTAGGGCCGGTACACGTGCACGTATGGCCGATAGAAGCCGAAGTGTCGGTACCCCCAGGCTTGCGCAGGAGCCGGCGCGAAAAGCGTCCCGGCCGTGACTGCAACCGCGACCGCGCAGGTTGCCAACAGGTTTCGCATGGCGTCTCTCCGTCAATTGGGAGGCGCCCCCAAAAGCAAACCGCCATTGTCCAAGGTTGTTCCTTGTAATCGTCAGCCCGGCATAGCGCTACCGCGCAGCAGCAGGACGGCGCGGCTTGCCAGACTGGCGCCCGTCAGGTCTTCAACGCATACCAGGCTCACTGATGGCGGCAGCACGTGCGCCGCTGCCGGGCGTGCATTTGGATCGCGCTCAGAGCCGTGCCGTGCGGGCAGCAGGTTGTCCCAGAGTTGGTTGAACCGCAGCGCTGCCTCCCCGAGCGGCTCGCGTGTCCGTGGCGCTGCGCAATCGCGGGCGGAGGATGCCCCCAAGTCTGCCAGCAGCGATCGAGGGGATTTGCGATGCGCTGTTGCGTTGCTTGAAATCGGCGGGTGCCGGGAAGCGGGAGCAAGCCTCTCGAGAGCCCGGTCAAGCCGCGCTTTCCAGTCGCTCTCTCCTGCACCCTCTCGCACACGGATCTCGGCCTGACGGCTGCGCAGTTTCTCGACCGCTCGCTGCCACTTGGGCGCCAATGCGGCTGCGGGCGTCGAGGCGGAAGCGGCTCGCTCCGGCGAAACAGCTTCCCGCGGAACAGACTGCGTTGAAGCAGAATTCCGCGAAGCAGAATCCCGTGAAGCGGACACCGGTGAAGCCGACTTGAGCGGCGAGGGGGACTGCAAAGGGGCTGCGACTTCGTGCCGTGGCGAAGAAGGAGCTGGCTGCGACGGGAAAGGAGGTGATGGAACTACAGCGCTCGTCGTGGGGGCGTCGCGCCCGAACACAAACCTGCGCTCAATATCGCCGCAAACCGCGCACTGAAGCGTTTCGTAGCGGAAACCCGCGGGCATCGTGACGTCGTCAGACACCACGGCGGCCAATAGCATCTCTCCGCCGCATGCCATGCAGCGCATAACGGAAGCTCTCGCGACGCGGTACTTCAGGAAGACGGCGGCAGCATATGATGCAAGATGCCACGCCCGCAATTGTATAAGGGCCACACTCGTCACAAACTGCACAAATATCGTGTCGGTTCCCGAACGCGAGGAACCTGACCAGGATGCAGCCTGGTTGCTGCGCAGCAGCATCACACCCAGGCGATATCGCATCGCGGCGAGGAACCATCGGCCATGAGCCCCCTTAACCGTTGAGGGTGTTCTGCCGATTGAGTGCTGCCGATGATTGTTTTGTCTCGTCCGTCCCAATCTTGCCTGCCCGTGCTTGCCGCTTTGCTGCTCGCATTGGGATATGTCCTGTTCTCCGCGCAGCCATTGCGCGCGCAGAACGCCGCCTCCGATCCGCCGGCACGCGTCGGTCGCCTTGCGCTCATTGATGGCACCGTCTCGTATCATACCGCGGATCAGGGTTACTGGTCGGCTGCGCGACGCAACTATCCCGTGACCACGGGCGAGGCGTTCTGGACCGAGCCTGCCGCGCATGCCGCACTCGATGTGGGCAGCGACAGAATCTATCTCGACAGCTCGACCGAGCTCGATGTGTCGGCGCTTGACGATCGCTCCGCACAATTTTCGCTGCCGCAGGGGGCCGTGTTCGTGGCGCTCAGGTCGTCAGCACAAGACAGCGTGTCGGCAGGAGGATACGAGATTAACATTGCGCGCGGTGTGGTGACGCTCGCAGCGGCGGGACGCTATGAGATCATTGCCGGCGACACCGCGCACGATTCACAGGTCATCGTCATCGACGGCAGCGCGCGCGTTCGCAGCTCCGGCACCGACATTGAGATCGGCGCCGGCGAGGCCGTTGTGCTCTCCGGAACCGAGACGATCCAGGCCGAGCGCGTCTCGGCGCCGGCACCTGATGCCTTCGTCGCCTGGGTGGAGGCGCAGGAGCGGCGGCTGTCGCGAGACGTGCCCGTCGTCGCGTCCGCCATGACCGGCGTGACTGAGCTTGCTGCCTACGGACGTTGGACGCGGGCCGAGCGTTACGGGGACGTCTGGTATCCGAACGTGCCGGCCGGGTGGGTCCCTTACCGCAATGGATATTGGAGCTGGGTCGAGCCTTGGGGCTGGACCTGGGTGGACGACGAAGCGTGGGGCTTCGCGCCGTTCCATTATGGCCGCTGGCTCGAGATCGACGATCGCTGGGCTTGGATACCGGCGGACGAAGGGATCGGCGAGGCGGTCATCCCGGTCTATGCGCCTGCGCTGGTGACCTTCTTTGCCGCAGGCGACGCGTGCGGCTGGGTGCCGCTCGGTCCGCAGGAGGTCTTTGTCCCGACCTTTCCGGTGTCGCTTGGCTTTTTCCATGCGCTCAATGCCGCCGCTGTCAGGAACATCGGCAGCCTGCGCAGCGCCACGACACAGCGAACGAGCCTTGACCGCTACGTCAACAGGCACGCCGTCACCGCGGTCCCGCGGTCCGCAATGACCGGCTCGCAACCGGTTGCGAAGGCCGCACGACCGGAGCTCGCGAGCCATCTCGCCGGCGCGCGGGCGGCTCTGCATGCACCGCCGCTGCGCCCCACTGCAGCCACTGCCGGCGTGTCGCCCTCGGTAGCCCGTCGCCTCGGCATTGCGCAGGGCCCGGTCGGTGTTCCGGCTGGGCACGCCCAGGCTCACGCGCCGGGACCGCCAATATCCACAGTGCACCCCACGCCTACAGCGCGGCTCGCTCCGCCGCGCGCACTCGCTGTGCCAGGGCACAATGCGGCCCCGCAGCACGGCCCCTCGCAGCCGGCGCTCGCGCCGCCAGCCGCGACCCACCATCTGCCGGGCTCTCCCGTCGGGCCGGGTGCAGCGGCACCGCCCGGGTCCATTGCGCCATCGGCGCGCGCCCCTGAATTTCGTCCCGGCAGAGAAGGCCCCGAACGGACCCCCGGTGCAGCCCCCGCTCGGCCGGGCCCGCCCACGGCCCCACCTGCCGTGGCGCGCACACCACAGCCCCCGTCTCGCACCTTGCCGCCTCCCGCAACCGCCGGCCGGGCGCCTGCACGTCCTCCGGCAGCTGCTCCCCCGCGCCCGACGCCACCGGCCGTGTCGCGGACGCCGCCCAGGCTTGCTGCGCCCCGCGCTACGCCGCCCGCGCCGGCGCGTCCTGCGCCAGCGCGACGGGCTCCGGCCGTTGCACCGCGTCCTGCTCCGCCGCCCGCGATGGCGCGCAGGCCGTCACCACCACCCGCGATCCATGCAGCACCACGTCCTGCCCCGCCGCCGGCAATGGCGCGTCGGCCGTCACCACCCCCGGCGGTCCGTGCAGCGCCGCCTCCGGCAACCGTCGGCCGCGCCCCTCCGGCTGCGGCGCGACCCGCAGGCCCGCCCGCGCCGGGGGGGCGGCCCCACCGGTGAGAGCGTCGGCTGTCAGCTGCGGCTTATCAGCTAGTTAGGCCGCGGATTGCAGCAGAACGGGAGTGCGGTCGGATGGCGTGCCGTCCTGCTGAGCGAGCGACTCCACCTGCGCGGCCAGCATCGTCCACGCCTCCGCAGTGAGCTGGAACAGCGCCTTGCTCTCGAGATCATCTGCATCGCCCGCGAGCTTCCAGCACTCCTGCGCATCATGCCGATATTGTTCGGTTCTTGAAGCAACGGTACTCGTCATTGGGACGCCTCACTCAACTCGTACTGATGCTCGATCCTATTCACAAAGCCTCACCTTTGTCATTGGGGCAATTTGATCCCTTCCATCCTCCAATACCTTTTTTGCCCAATAATGCGGGCGAGCGGTAACTTTCAACCGCAGAGTTCCCTTTCCGCTGCCGGGTTCTCTTATCGCCCGCACGCGAAACAGCCTGCTCACCGCGCCGGCAACACGGCGATCGCTTCCACCTCCAACAGCGCGCCCTCGCGCGCAAGCTTCGAGACTTCCAGGGTCGTGCTGGCGGGCGGCGCCGCCACATTGACGAACTTGTCGCGCACCTCGCGGTAGATGGGAAGCTGCGCGCGGATGTCGGTAAGGAAGGCGTTGAGCTTGACAATGTTCTCCATCTTGCCGCCGACGCTCTCGATGGCGGATTTCAGGTTTTGATAGACGAGCGTCGCCTGCTCGCGAAAATCGCCGCCCTGCTTTCCCGCAGGGTCGTATCCGAGCTGTCCTGCGATATAGATGATGCGGCCGGGGCTGTTTATTTCGACTACGTGACTGTAGCCCGCGGGCTTCGCCATGGTTGAGGGGTTGCTGAAGCGGACATCGGACGTCTGCGCAGCCGCGCAGGTGATCATCAGAGCTGTCGCACCAATGATGACGGAGAAAAGACGGGTGTGAACGAGATTGCGTTGCATGATCGCCATCCGGTTGGAGATTGACGGCAGATCATAGCCCGACGACCAAGGAAGCGTCTCCCCGGTCACCGCCCGCGCACGGGCCAATGGGATCAGGGCTTGCGGACGAGCCTCGCGCACACGGTGCGGGCAGAACGGCCGGTCTCGCTGTAGCAGTAGTCCAACGTGTTCCTGTCGATGAGCCGGAAAATGTAGGTGCCTTCATCGTCCGAGCCCATCATGAGATCGCCGCCTGGCGTGAAAGCGCCCCACAAGGGCTCCTCCTCATCGCCGGTCGGGTTCGACCGCTTCAAACGGCCTGCAAAGGTGTTGCCCTGCTGCTCGGTTATCACAAGCGTGGCAAGCCCGCCGCGCCGGCCTTCGACTTTGGCAATCCGGTCTCTTTCCCCGCTCCATGTGCCCACGAGCGACGGCGCATCTACTGCCAGCACTCCCGTCGACACGAGGGTGGCTGCAGCTGCAATCAATGAAAAGAGCAGCGCCTTCATCCCGAACCTCCAGCGTCGCATCGCGCAAGCGGGCGCCCGGTGGGCGGCGCTTACCGGTTCGCCCGCTACGTGCGGGCGATTCCCCTATGCGATGCACCCCGTGGGATCAGCGGTACACGCTGCGCGACGGCCGCGGCGGTGCTGCCGGTCTTCCACCATAGAAAAGCGACTGGAAGAACGACATGGCGCGCGGAGCGGCGACCACCTTGCGCGTGCCTGGCGTGGAGGCAACCTCCGGCTCCTTCTTGCTCTCGGGAATGACCTCGATGATGGCGCGCTCGGTCTTGATCGCGGCGATGGTGCGGTTGTCGACCCCGTAGACGTCGCGCCGGAGCTGCAGCTTGCCGGCATCGTCGACGAAGGCGCTTTGATAGGTGATATGCACCCAGATCGACCCAGGCGGCAGCTGCAGGTCCTGCTCGCCGGCCCCGTACATGCGCGTGACCTTTTCCACGCTCCAGTGCTCGCTCGGACGCGCAATGTTGAGAAGGACGTCGGCATATTTCGCGGGGTCTTGAATGCGCACGCAGCCATGACTGAACGCGCGCACGTCGTGCGCGAACATGAACTTCTCGTTGGTGTCATGCTGATAGACGAGGAAGCGGTTCGGGAAGTTGAAGCGAACGCGCCCCAGCACGCTGTTTCCGCCCGGCGGCTGGGCGATGTTCACCACGCTACCGTCGCGGCCATAGCTGACAACGAGCCCCATGCGGGCGAGCACCGTGGGATCGCGCTGCAGCGCCGGCAGATATTCGCCGTACACGATCGACGGCGGGACGTTCCAGGTGGGATTGATGGTGATGGACTTCATCGTCTCGCTGAGCAGCGGCGTTTGCTTCCCGGGCGCGGGGTCTCCGACCACCACCTTGGTGGTCCAGACCTGGGCGCCGTTCTGCATCACCTTCAGCGTGAAGTCGGGCTGGTTGACGATCGAATAGGCAGTGCCGAGATCGCGCGGGTACCAGCGCCAGCGCTCCATGTTGGCAATGATGAGGTCCAGCTGCCTGCTGCTGGGCGGAGCGTTGAGCGCCTTGACGGTGTGCGCGTCGAGGCTGCCGGTCGCGGGCAGCTCGTTCGACTGCTGGAACGCCCGCACCGCGGCGGCCAGCTTGGCATCATAGGTCTGGTCGGAGGCTTCCCCCGCAATCCCCAGCCTCTCGCGCAGGGACGGCACGCGCGCGTCCTGCATCGGAGCCTTGGGGTTGTTCTTGAGCACCGGCCCGTCCGCGATCTCGACCTTTGCGCTCGCCTTCGCCCGCAGCTCTGCAAGCTTCTCCTTGAGCTTGCGATAGGGCTCGTGCGGGGGAGCGTAGGCGTCGAGCGCCTGGCCCGCGTCCTCGGCAGAGGCCATGGCGGCAAGGACGGCAGCGGGATCGGGCGGCAGCTGCGGCAGCTGGAAATTGCGCGGGCTCACGCGGGTGTAGGGGAAACGCCCGGCCTGGAGATGGCGGGCGACGGTGAGCACCGTCTGGGTAAGCTTGACATCGGCCTCCGCCAAAGCATCCGGCGCAAGTCCATCGAATTTCGGGATGCGATAGTCGCCCGCATCGAGCCCATCGGCATCGGCGAGCTTGACGCGGGCAATCACGGCCTTGCCGCGCGCATTCTCGACCCCCTTGTCGTGCCACAGCGGGGCGAAGGCCCTGCCTCGGTAGAAGGCTTCGACTGCGGCGCGCTCGTTCTTGCTGGCAAAAATCTTGTCCGGGCCCGCGCTTGCAGCGAGCAGGTCACGGATTTTCTCCGCGAACGGGCGTTCGGCGGGATCGAGCGAGGCGAGTGGATCGGGCGCCGGAGCCTCTTCCGTGGTGGTCGTCGGAGCGCCTGGCGTGGCCGGTGCGGCGGGCACAGCGATGACCCCTGGCGTGGCCGCAGGGTCCGCGGTGGCGAGCGCGGGGGAGGGGATCTCGGGAGATTTGGCCGCTTCCTGCGCAAAGAGGTCGAACGGGGCAGCAAGCAGCATGGCCAGAGCAGTACCCGCCAGCATGCGGTCGCAACGAGGGCCGCTCATGCGTCATTCTCCCAATATCTTGGTGGACCTTCTTGACCGGGGGCTCCCGATCAAGCCCAGCTGCACCGCAATTCCCGACCCGACGCGAATTCGCGCAACGCCAGCGCGGCCGAGTCTCAATGCAAATTTGGCGAATTTGAAGCACGCCCGTGTTTTGCTGGTCTGCAGGATGGCTCATTCCGGGTCTGGTGGCGGGCCTGCAACGTTTGTATGCCGTGTGGCGAAAGGCGCGCAGCGACCGTAAAGAGGAGCTTTGCGAATGAAATGTGCTTCGAAATGGCCATTCCCGGCACTCTTGGTCCTGCTCGTGCTCTCGAGCCGTCCGCCTCCTGCCGCGGCGCAGGTGCCCAACGCCATCGCGGCGCCCGACGAGGCAACAGTGGTGACGCTGCATGCGCAAGGCGCGCAGGTCTACGAGTGCAGGGCGGACCCGGACGGCAAGCTCGTGTGGGCGTTTCGGGAGCCAATTGCGACATTGCTGCTCGATGGCAAGACGGTGGGCCGCCATTACGCCGGCCCGAATTGGGAGCACGTGGACGGCAGCGCGGTCTCCGCCAAGGTCGCCGCCAATGCGCCGGGCAAGACGCCGGGCGACATTCCCTGGCTGAAGCTGACGGCAACCGCACACCGCGGCCACGGCATGCTCTCGGGCGTGAACACGGTACAGCGGATCAACACCCAGGGCGGCGTGCTTGCAGGTGCGTGCGAGGCCGCCGGCACCTTCCATGCCGCTCCGTATGCCGCCGACTACGTCTTTCTGCAGAAGGGGGGATGAGCCGCCGCTTCATTTGCGCGGCGGGATTTGGATCAGCTCGGCCAGCTGCTCGCGGCCAAGCGGTGCGCTGATGAATTTGAGCGCGACCGCATCGGGAATGATCAGATCGAGTCCCGTGATCTCGTCGGGGGATAGGGACGGCTTCGGAAAGAACCCGTCCCGGATCCGCCGCGCCTTCTGCTCCGTGATGGCGGCGAACTCGGCATAGACCTTGAGCGCGGCAGGGTCGGCGTACATCCAGTCGACGGTCTCGCGATAGCCCGCGATGTAGCGCTCGATGGCATCCTTGCGGCTTGCCAGCGTCGGCGCGGTGGTGACCAGCAGGCGCACGGTCTGGCCCTTGAACAGCGTGTCGTTGCCGGAAGCGATCTGCCGGATCTCGTTGCGGTCGAGCTGGTCGAGGCCGAACGGCGGTGCCGCCCAGCCCACGTCGACCTGCCCCGACATCACCTGGGTCAAGGTGGCGGCAGGACCGCCGGTCGCCGTCGGCTTTGCCTGCGGCACGAATTGCTTGACGAAGGCGGTGACCACGCCGTGCGTCGAGGAGCCGTTGGTGGAGTAGGCAATCGTCTTGCCGTCGGCATCGTGCAGCGTCCTGATCGGTGAATCCGCCCGCACGTACCAGAACAGATCGCCAGCCCCGGTCATCTCGGCGCCGATGATGCGCACCGGCGCGCCCTTCGCAAAAGCGCTGAGCGCACCCATGATCCCGACGCTGACCGCAACGTCGACGCTGCCGGAAATCGCCGCCTGCTGCGTTTCGCCGCTGCCCTGGGTATAGAGGATCTCCAGGTCGAGGCCGTGCTTTCTGAAAATGCCGGCGCGCTGGCCAACGTCGGATATGCTGGTGTCCCACAACCCGCGCTGCCCGACCGCAAGCCGCAGCGTCTCCTGCGCGCACGCCGTGCTCGTGAGAGCCATCGCCGCAAATGCGCCGAGCGCGACAATTGAGCTCTTTCTCATATCCTTCTCCGCTTGGTGCCGTTCAGGGAAACGCCTGACCCTTGCTGTCGAAATGCGGGCGGTCATCGACAGATCGGGCTGCGATCACCCTTACGCCATCCCCGATCTCGAATGCCATGCGGTCGACGTGCAGCAATGACGCAGGAGGATCCGAAGGATGGGCACTCTTCTCGCGCGCGCGCTCTCTCTCGCGTGCGTGCGGGCTCGGCAATGATTCGAGCCAGCACGTCAACGATTCAGGGCGGATGCGAAGGGCTCAGCTGCTGGCCGAAAAGCGAGCAGTCAGTGTCCCGGCGGCTTTTTTGCAGGCGCCGGGGCCGCGCGCGCGACCGGCGCGGGGCGGGCGGCTGGTGGGGCAGGGCGCGCAGCCGGCGGGGACGATACGCGGGCCGGGGGCACGGATGCCGGGCGGTATGTCCTCGCGGGAGTTGGCGCCGGGTGCGGGCCGGGCGACACGCTCGCCCGGCGCACAGGGGCTGATGGGGAAGCGGCCGCCGGCGTCGGCGACCTCCGCGGAATGGATGTTCTCACGGGCGCCACCGCATGCGCGGGCACCGCAGGCGAGGCCGCTGCAGGTGCTTGCGGCGCCCCGTGGCCATTCATGCCAGGGAGCGGCTGACCGAGGGCGGCCGGCCCCGCGCCGTGCGGCTGGCCCGGGGTCGCCTTGGCCAGCGCCGGCGGCAATGAAGCCCCGACCGCCTGGCTGCCGATGGGCTTCGAAACGACCTGACCGGTCTGGTTCCTGATGGTCACCGTGTTGGTCACGTGATTGACGACCACGGTGTTGTGGATGTTGTTGAAGAACACGTTGCCGGATGGCGCCACCAGGTACGCCGGATGATGGCACCAGAGCGGGACCGGAACGAACACCGGAACCGGCAGCAGGAAGAATCCAATTGGCGGCGGCGGCGCGAGCAGCACGACGAAATCCGGCGGCGGGGGCGGAAGAAAATAGACCCCAAGCAGTGGCGGTGGCGGGAAATCGTAATAGGGGTCGTCGAACACGACCGCCGGCCTGCGCACATAGGCCACCTCCTCGGCAGGCGGCGGCGGCACCGAATAGTCGATGGGCGTAAATGAAGCCGGCGGATCGGCAGCAAAGGCGCGATTGGTGAGACGGCGCCGCGCGTCGGCGGCGTGCGGGCCATCAGGATAGCGCGTGAGATACGACCAATAGGCGTCGGGCGTGTTGGTCTCGTAGGACTGGCGCCAGATCATCGCCTCCCGCCGCGCCGCGATGATGACATGCACCCGCTTGGCCTGCGGATCGTCGG
>Ga0306920_100006179_pt1 | contig 15570 bp, 16 predicted proteins | sample flu12Cox44000170_FD_204666 | JGI IMG/M metagenome (GOLD analysis project Ga0306920, IMG submission 204666) | Lab enrichment of tropical soil microbial communities from Luquillo Experimental Forest, Puerto Rico - flux4day.12C.oxic.44.000.170 (v2)... | ecosystem: Environmental > Terrestrial >... | reverse complement strand
GCTGCCGGCCAGCGGGTCGTCGCTGACCAGGATCGCCCTGGCCGCACCCATGGCGAGGCCGGTGCGCAGGCCGGAGGTCTCGCCGCCAGGCGCCATGGAGACGAGAGTGACCTCGTCGCCGTCACCCGCGGCGAGCTGGAGGGCCATCTCGACGCCGTAATTGTCGGAGTCGTCCATGATGAGCTTGCCCGAACGGTCCAGGGTCTTCGTGTCGGGATTCAGGGTGCCCGGGACCGCCGGGTCGGGTATCTGCTTGACGCAAACGACGACGTTCATGGCGGACCATCTTGGTGGACCCGGGCCGCTCCACGCCATTCCGGCCGTGCACGGGCGTGTCCGCGACCGGTCCGGACCGGTCGGCCGGGCTACGAGGCGACGATCGGGCCCTCGCCCCGCGGCGACTGGCCCGCCGCCTGCGCCGCCGCCAGGGCATCCGCCAACCGGTCGGTGATCACCGCGTCGACCCCGAGGGCCACCATCGCGGCCAAGTCGTCCGTCGCGTTCACGGTCCAGACGTTGACCGCGAGGCCCAGCGCGTGGGCACCCACGACGAGCTCGGGCGTCACGACGCTGACGAAGGGGTGCACGGCGCCGATCCCGGTCTCGGCCGCCTCCCGCAGGGCCGCGCCGGGGTCGTCGCCGAACCCCCAGAGCGCCCCGAGGGCGAGCCGGCCGTCGGCGGCCTGCACCGCGCGCAACGTCGCGACCTGGAACGACGAGACCAACACCCTGTCGGTCCACCCCGCCTCCTCAATGGCCGCCGCCGTCAGCCCGGCGACCGCCTCGCTCGGGTCGAAGCCCGGGTCCTGTGGCGGGTTCTTGATCTCGACGTTGACGACCATGCCGTCGCAGACGGCCAGGACGTCGCCGAGGAGGGGCACGTGGGCCGGGAGGTCGGCAACCCCGAGCGAGGACACCGGCCCCGCGCCGGGGACCTCGGCGTCGTGGTGCACGGCCAGGGCGCCGTCGGCCGTGAGGCGCACGTCGAGCTCCACCCCGTCGGCGCCGCGGCGGCCCGCCTGCGTGAAGGCCTCGAGCGTGTTCTCGACGAAGCCGTCCTCTGTGCAACCCCTATGAGCAAAGACGGCCGTCACGGCTCGACCGGGCAAGCCACGCACACGAATGCCGCGCGAACGGAGCGCGAAGATTCACCAAAAACTGCTTGCCGCAAGTGAATTCGGTCACTAACGTTGTTCGTCGGAAAACCACGGTTCACTGACGGACACCCTTGGGGTCCGACCATGTGAATCGGATCACAATGCAGGTGGAGGCATTCCCCCATGGCTCTGATGTGGAACCGGACCGTCGATTGGGACGAAGACGATTGGCGGCGCTCGGCGGCCTGTCGCAACACCGAACCCGACCTCTTCTTCCCGGTGGGAACGACCGGCCCCGCCGTCGACCAGATCGAGGCGGCCAAGCGGGTGTGCCGGTCCTGTGAGGCGATCCAGCCCTGCCTCGACTTCGCGCTGGCCACCAACCAGGAGTCGGGCGTCTGGGGCGGCACCTCGGAAGAAGAGCGCCGCAAGCTCCGCAAGGCCTGGCTGGCCGCCCGTCGCTCGCAGCGCGCCGCCTTCTGAGCGCGCGGCGCCGGGCGCCGCACTCGCACGACGGGATCGCCCGTCACCTCGTCACCGGGGCGCCCGGACCGGGACGGCGATCGCCACCCGGGTCCCGCCACCGTCGGACAGGGGCACCGACTCCATGGCGATGGAGCCCTCCAGCTGACTGACGACCAGGTCGCGCACGATCGACAGCCCGAGGGTGGCGGACCGCTCGATGTCGAAATCCTCCGGCAGCCCGAGCCCGTCGTCTCGCACCTCGACGTGCAGCGCGCCGTCCTCCTGCCAGAGCGTGAGGTCGACGTGGCCCACCGGCGCGTAGCCGGCGGCGCCGCCCGCACCCTCCAGTCCCGCCGCGCCGTCCTGGCCCCCTGCGGCCTCGGGATCGAAGGCATGCTCGACCGCGTTCTGCAGCAGCTCGGCCACCGCCACCGCCAGCGGGGTCGCGACGACCGCCGCCACCTCGCCGAGGTCGCCGTGCACGGCGATGGCGATGGGCTGCGACGACACGACGGAGTCCTCGGCCATCTGCACGAGCGAGCTCACGATCTCGGCGAAGGGCACCTGGTCGCTCGGATCACGCGCCAGGATCTCGTGGACGAGGGCGATGGAGCGGACGCGCCGTTCGGCCTCGTGCAGGGCCACCCGGGCCGCCCGGTCGCCGACCCGGCGGGCCTGGAGGCTGAGCAGTGACGAGATCGTCTGCAAATTGTTCTTGACCCGATGGTGCACCTCGCGGATCGCCGCGTCCTTCGAGAGGAGGAGCCGGCCGATCCGGCGCACGTCGGTCACGTCGCGCAACAGGATCATCGCCCCCGTCACCACGCCGTGGGAGAGGAGGGGGATGCAGTGCACGAGCACGATGACGTCGGGCCGCCGCTCGACCTCCTCGACGACCGGGCGCCCGGCGGCGAGGGCCCATTCCACCGCCGACTCCTCGATGTCGAGGTCCCCGAACCGACGGCCCTCCGGCTGGGCGTAGATCCCCATGCGGTGGAACGCGTTCAGCGCGTTGGGCGAGGCGAACTCGACACGACCGTCGGCATCGACGACGACGACCCCGTCGCCCACGCGCGGCGCCTCCTCGGTGCCCACGTCCTCCTCGGGGAAGGGGAAGGCCGACTGCGCCACCATGTCGGCCAGGCGCTCGAAGACGTCGAGGTATGTCCGCTCGTACATGCTCGTCGGGCCCTTGAGCGGCGCCAGGGAGACGCGCAGGAGCGCCGCGATGATGCGACCGTTGAGCCGCACAGGGATGTTCTCGACCGGCACCTGTTCGCCCAGGATCGGATGGTGGATGCTGCCGCGCACGATCTCGCCCGAGTGCAGGCACTGCGCGACGAGCGTCCACTGCGACTCGTTGACCGTTGTGCCCACGAGGTCCTGGTCGACCAGCGTGGGCCGGTTGTTCGGGCGCATCTGGCCCAGCACGACGAGCTCGGGGTCCTGGGCCGCCGCCTGCGCCACCGCGCCCTCCTCACCCTCGGGCGCCTCTGTCGCGGGACGCACCGGGACCAGGAGCAACAGGTCCGAGAAGGAGAGGTCGGCCAGCACGCTCCAGCTCCCGAGCAGCCGCTGCAGGTGCTCGAGCTCCTCGGGTTTGAGGTCGGTGTGGCTGACGGCCAGTTCGGCGGGCGTCGGCATCAGGCGCTCCCGCCCGTCCCGACCACGCCGGGCCCCGATACGGCCACCGCGTGCGGCACGCGTCGGCGATAGGCCGTGAGCTGGTCGGCGCCTACGGCGGCCAGCACGGCGCGCAGGTCGTCGGCGCGGTCGGCCACGTGTTTCAGCTGGTGCGCGTCCGACGCCGTGGTCAACGGGACGCCGCGCGCCACGAACCGCTCGAGCAACCCGGCCGCCGGGTACTGCTCGCCCACGGGCTTGCGCCAGCCGGCCGAACTGACCTCAGCCGCCATCCTGGAGGCAGCCGCGGCCTCGGCCAGTCGGTCCCACCACTCTGCCGGCGCGTCCGGGACGTGGCCCGCCACCTTGATGAGGTCCGGATGGGCGAGCACGTCGCAGGTGCGAGAGGCCGCGAGCTCCTCCATGGCGCGGGTGTAGTCCTCCCAGGCGTCGTCGACGGCGCGCGTCGGCCACTCGGCCACCGAGACCGGGTCCGCCAGGTCGTCGAACCGCCAGCCGCCGATCCAGTGCACGGAGCCCAGCAGAACGTCGAAGGGATAGCCCGACAGCAGCCCGGCCACGGCGTCCATGCGACCCTCGTAGTAGTCGACCTCGAGGCCGATCACCACGGGCAGCCCCGCCGCCTGGGCCTCCTGGGCGCATCGCACGTAGTCGTCCAGATCGGCCGTCGCGTGGAACTTCCAGTACTGCGCCATCGACTCGGCGAGCGCGGTCGGGACGCGCTCGTCGTCCCACCAGCCGCGTAGCAGCGCGTCGGCCTGCCGGAAGCGGAACAGGTGCTCGGTGAGCGCCAGCTCGGTCACGCCGGCCTCGCCCGCCCGCTCGCAGTACGCGGCCACCTGCTCGAGCCGGAGTGGGGTCACCTCCTCCGTGTGCGGCCACAGGTGCAGGTGGTAGTCGAGCACTCAGCCCCCACCGGCCCGGCGGATCAGGGTCACGCCGTCACGGATGGTCGTGAGGACGCACACGACGCGGGGGTCGTTGACCACCTTGTCGTTGAAGACGCGCAGCGCCTGCGCGCCCTCGTGGGGATGCTTCTCCGACGCCAACACGCCACCCGCCTGGAGCGTGTTGTCCACCACGATCAGGCCGTGCTTGGCGAGCTTGGGCAGCACGGCCTCGAAGTAGGCGTCGTAGGAGACCTTGTCGGCGTCGATGAAGACGAGGTCGAACGGGCCCTGGAGCTCGGCCAGCGAGCGCAGCGCCGGTCCCTCAATCACGCTGATGTGGCTCTCGAGACCGGCGGAGGCGATGTTCCCGCGCGCCACCTTGGCGTGGTGCGGGTCGACCTCGAGCGACACGATGGCCCCACCCTTGGGCAGGCCGGCCGCCATGGCGATCGCCGAGTAGCCGGTGAAGGTGCCGATCTCGAGGATGCTGGTCGCCTGGGTGGCGAACACCAGCATCTCCAGGAAGCGGCCCTCCTGGCGGCCCACCATCATCCCCCAGGCGGCGAAGTCCTCCTTGGTGGAGGCGTCGACCGCCTCCAGGTGGCCGGGGAGCGCGGTGGTGTGCGCGTCCGCGTACTCGAGGACCTCTGGGTTGATGAGTTGGACCATGGGCACGATGGTACGCGCGCCCCGGTGCGGCTACTCCCAGACCTGCGCACCGAGCTGGAGCAGCCCGGCCATGTCGTAGATGTCGGCGTCGAAGAAGGGTACGGTCACGAGCACGTCGGGCGCGCCTTTCAGCTCGGCCTGCTGCTCGGCCTCGCGGCGGGCCACCACGCCGAAGTTCAAGAAGCTCTCGGCCACCTCCCCCACCACGCGTCGGGCCACCACCGGGTCGTCGGTCAGGCCCTCCGCGAGCTCCTCGGCCCTCGCCTTCATGGACTGGGCCAGCTTGTCCGTCCTGGGGTCGCACAGGTACTCGGGCAGCACCTTGTTGAGCACGATCGCGCCCAGGTGCAGCTTGCGCGCCGTGAGCTCCGCCGAGAAGAACTCGGCCTCGCGCACGGGCGTCGCCTCGAGCGTGGAGACCACCATGAACGTGGTGCGGCGGTCCGAGAGCAACCGCGTGACGGCCTCGGCGCGTTCGACGAAACCCTTGTACATGGACTGGAACAAGATGAAGAACTCCGAGATGTCGGCGAGGAACTGCGTGCCGAGAATGCGGTCGGCCACCTGGTAGAAGGGCCGCGACGCCATGTTCACCACGCGGGACCGGTACGGCACGATCAGCCAGCGCAACAACCGGGAGGAGAAGAAGTCGGCCATCCGCTGCGGCGCGTCGAGGAAGTCCAGCGCGTTGCGCGTCGGCGGCGTGTCCACGACGATGAGGTCGTACTTGCCCTCGCAGTGGATCTCGTAGAGCCGTTCCATCGCGATGTAGTCGTGCGACTGCACGAAGCGGCCCGAGATGTTCTGGTACAGCGGGTTGGCCAGGATCTGCTCCCGCGTCGCTTCGTCGGGGGCGTGGGCGCGGATGAGGTCGTCCCAGCTCTGCTTGGTGTCGAGCATCGCCGCCCACAGTTGCCCCCTGGGACGGGCCGCCGCGTCGGTGAACACCTCGTCGGGGATGCGGACCTCGTCATTCCCGATCCCCTTCAGCCCCAGCGCGTCGGCGAGCCGACGCGCCGGGTCGACCGTGAGCACCAGCACGCGGCCGCCCTCCTCGACGACGGCCGTCGCCGCCAGGGAGGCCGCGGTCGTCGTCTTGCCGACACCCCCCGGACCGCAGGCGATCACGATGTCCTTCGCGGCCAGGAGCTGCCCGACCGTCTTGGCCGTCCCCGGTCGGGCCGCCGTCACAGGCCCAACTCCTCGCCGAGGGAGCGCGCGACCTGGCGCGTCGTCCGCGCGCCGAAGCCGCGGGCGAAGAGATAGGGCATCAGCAGCACGGGCATGTCCGGGAAGAGGCCGGCCTGCAGGCGCTGCAGGTGGACGGAGCGCGTTCGCCGCATCGTCACCGCCAGGCGCGCCGCCTCCAACACCGGCGCGACCGGGCCGCCGACGCGCTCGGACAAGACGTGCTCGGTCTCGGGGGCACGCAGCTGCTCGAAGATCTCCTCCTCTCGCTGCGAGAAGAGCTCGGGCAGCACGCGGTTGACCACGACCGCCGACATGCGCACCGTGGTCTCCTCGCGCACCCGCGTGCAGAGCTCGAGCGTCTCGCTGACCGGCATCTCCTCGGGGGTGCAGACCGCGACGAGACCCGTCTGGCGCGGGTCGGAGAGGATGTCGAGCATCCAGTCGGTCTGGCTGCGGATGAGCCCGACCTTGACCAGGTCGTTGATCGCCTGCGGCGCCGCCAGTTGTCCGATGATGTGGCCGCTCGCCGGCGCGTCCACCACGACGAGGTCGTAGTGGGACTCGCGCACCTCCCAGCAGAGCTTGCCGACGGTCAGGATCTCGCGCACGCCGGGAGCGGCGGTGGCCACGAAATCGAACGCCCGGGCCAGTGGTCCGATGCGTCCCACGACCGGAATGCGCAGGTGCAGCTTGAGGTATTCGCGCAACGACGCCTCGGTGTCCATGGACATCGACCACACCCCCGGCGCGACCTCCCGAGGCGTGAAGCCCGTCGGCGGGGACTCGAACAAGGAGGCCACGTCGCCCTTGGCGTCGACCTCGCACACCAGGACGCGCTTGCCCTGCTCGGCGGCCAACTGCGCCAGGCCGGCGGCGATCGTGGTCTTGCCGACGCCGCCCTTGCCGGTGACGAAGACCAGCCGGAGGTCGAGCAGCTCCGGTGCGGCGGTCACCCCAGGCGCAGCCATCCCGCCCTCACGGACGCCTCAGGGCGCGCCGAACCCGACTCGCCGATCCGATGAGGGCGCGCCGACCTCGACGTAGGCGACCTTGACGACCGGGACGCCGATGCGGCGGCCCTTTCGGTCGGTCAACCAGAGCACCCCGTCCCCGTTCTTGAGCAGCTTCTCGATCTCGGCCACCACTTTGTCGCGGTCCGCGTCGTCCGGCATCTCCACTTCGAGTTCCTTCGGCGTATGGGTGATGCCGATGCGCACGTCCACCTGGTCAGACTCCTCTCGAGGGCCCGCGGGTGGGCCCAGGGACCTCCTGGACGTTACAGCGAGCGGGCAGACTGCACGACATGAGCGCGGCGCGTGAGTCCGGTGAGACACAGCGCAGTGCGCGCTGGGCCGCCACCATGGCGGGTTACTCGGGCCCGGTGCGGCTCGCGCACGCCGACTCGCACGCCCGTGTCGCTCCCGCGCCGGAGCGGGAGGACCCCGGGAGCGGCCGGACGGAGGCGAGTGGTCGGGTGGAACGCGAACGCCTCGAGGAGTCGCTGCTGGCGCCGGGCGCCACCCGCGCCGCCGGGTCGGGCACCCGCCGCTTGCTCGAGGAACCCGATCCCTGGCGCACCTGTTTCGAACGGGACCGTGACCGAATCCTGCATGCCACGGCGTTCCGACGGCTCGCGGGCAAGACGCAGGTGTTCGTGTTCCCGCAGGACCACCAGCGCACGCGCCTCACCCACGCGCTCGAAGTGGCCCAGGTGGCGACGGCCATCGCGCGCGCCTGCCGCCTCAACCTCGCGCTGACCGAGGCGATCGCACTGGGCCACGACTGCGGGCACGGCCCGGGCGGCCACGCCAGCGAGGATGCGCTCGACCCCTATGTGCGGGGCGGCTTCGACCATGCGCCCTGGGGGGCGCTCGTGTCGCTCGCTCCCCTCAACCTGTGCGCCGAGACCGTCGACGGCATCGCCAACCACAGCTGGTCCCGCCCCGCCCCGTCGACGCCGGAGGGCGAGGTGGTCAGCTGGGCCGACCGCATCGCCTACGTCTGCCACGACTGGGAAGACGCGGTGCTGGCCGGCATCGTGGCGCCGCACCAGCTGCCGCTCGAGGTCCGTTCGCTCTGCGGCGAACGGCGCAGCCACCAGCTCGGCGCCTTCATCGGCGGCGTCGTCTCCGCGACCCTGCGCACCGGGCAAGTCGGCATGGAGGAGGAGGTCGCAGGGGCGCTCGCGGCGTTCCGTACCTGCAACTACGAACGCATCTACTTGCGCGACGCGTCGCTTCGGCAAGGAGAAGCCGTCGTCGCCGTGCTACGGGCGCTGGTGGAGCATTTCTCGGATCGACCGCACCTCATCACCGAACGCGCGGGACCGGACGAGGACGACGTGGTGGCCGGCAGCGAGGAGGCCGTGCGCGCGGCGGTGACCTACGTCGCAGGCATGACCGATCGTTTCGCGTTCCGCCAAGCCGTCGCGCTGCTCGGGTGGGACCCGGCCAAACTCCCCGCGGGCGTCGACGGTTGAACTGTGTCAGCTCCTAGGTCTCGGGGCCACTCCCGAACGCAGGCGGGCGCTTCTCGGTGAGCGCCGCGACGCCCTCCGCAAAGTCCGCGTTGCGCATCATCGCGACGAGGCGACGGCCCGCATCCTCGACCGACGAGGCCGCATCGGTGTGCAGGTCCCAGTAGAGCTGCACCTTGGTCGACGCCAGCGACGACGGCGCGATCTCCGTCGCCAGCCGGCCGGCGTACTCGTAGGTGTAGGGCAGCAACTCGTCCGCGGCCAGCGTCTTGTTGATCAGTCCCATCTGCTCCGCCTCCTCCGCGAGCACCACCCGGCTCGACAAGAGCAGGTCGGCGGCGCGCGTGACACCGATCAGCCGAGGGAGCAACCACGACAGGCCGAACTCGGCGGGAAGACCGAGGCGGCCGTGCGAGGTGGTGAGTTTGGCGCCGCTCGCGGCGAAACGAAGGTCGCAGTAACAGGCAAGCACGAGTCCGACGCCGGCCGCGGGACCGTTCACCGCCGCGATGACGGGCTTGGGCACGCCGAAGTGGTACGCGAAGTCGGCGTCGAACTCGGGCCGCACGCCATAGCCGGGCATGGCCACGTCGTGGCCCAGACCGGCGTCGTAGCCGCCACGCTCGACGTGGCCTTCGAGCGCACGGGCGTCGGCGCCCGCGCAGAAGCCTCGGCCGGCGCCGGTCACGACGATCACCCGCACGTCGGTGTCATCGCTGGCGCGGGCGAGCAACCACCGGTACTCGGCGTGCATGCGACCGGTCCAGGCGTTGAGGCGTTCTGGCCGGTGCAGCGTGATGGTGGCCACCCGGTCGCGCACTACGTAGCGCGTGACCTTCAGCTGCTCGAGATCCACCTCAGTCGAGGGTCGCGTAGCGCGTCAGGTGCAGCGTCCCGGCCTCCACCGCCTGCTCGAAATCGGCCTGCAGGGGGTGAGCCTCGGCGGCGCGCTGAAACGCCGCGGCGGCGTCGTCGGAGGCCCACAAAGTGACCACCAGCCAGTCCTCCCCGTGGCGCGCCGTCGTGCGCCGGAGGAAGCCCGGCTGGTTCGGCACCAGCTCGGTCTGGATCCGCTTGTCGAGCGCAAGGAAGGCGTTGTCGCCGATGCCGTCGGCCAGGCGGAAGGTCGTCACCTCGACGATCGACACGTTCAGGCCTGCACCAACATGAGCGGGTTGCCCTCGGGATCGAGGATGCCCGCCAGCGTCGGCCCGTGGGGAACGTCGAACGGTTCCGCCACGATCGTCGCCCCGAGGGAGACGGACTTGTCCAGCGAGGCCCGCAGATTGGCCACCTGGACGTAGAGGGTGATCCCGGAGCGGTCGCTGGCGCGGAGGTGCCCGCCGGGGCCGGGCTCCGGCCCTCCGATGCCCGCGGGGATCTCCATGATGAAGCCGTCGCCGATCGTCCAATTGAAGAGGTCGGCGTAGAAGGCCTTCTGCCGCTCCGGATCCTTCGCCTCGATCTCCCAGTGGACCACCGGTCGCGCCCAGTCCTGCACCACCGCACCTCCCGTCGCGCTCGCGTCGGCACGCCGGGCCCACAGTACCGAGCGGGCCGGCGCCGTGGCCGGGCATCCGCAACCATGTGAATCGCACTCCGGCACTCCAAGACGCTCGTCCGCACCGCCCGCCCGTCTGCGCCCGCAGGCGCTGACCCAGGCGCACGACGCAGGCGAGGGTGGCCGACGAGCTCGGGCTGCCCGACGCCGCCGCCCGCGCACGCGCTGCGCTCTGATCGATCCGCCCGGTCCCCCAGCCGGCCGCCGTCTGCGCCGTGAGGCGGACACCGAGGGGTCGGGCAGCCGCGGACAGAGATGGGGTCTTTCCTTTGCCTCCGGCGCAGGGCAGAATCGGGGCGGTGGCTGGGCCCAGCGGCAGGGAAAGCTTGCGCAAGTTTGGGCTGCATCTCACGCGAAAGTCCAGCTCGAACACCAGAAAGGCGGACGGTCGGCGGCGTGGCGGAGGTGGCGTGAGCCCGGAAAGCGGCGCGGATCGACGTCATGGGCATTTTCGTGAATTTCATCCCTTTGTCACATCAACGGGGGTAGAGTTTCGGTCGAAGGCCCGGTCGTGGCGAGCCGGGCGAGGAGGCGGTCTGTCGCCTCCTGGCACAGCAGCGGAGGGGAAGACGCGGTGACTCACTGGACTCAGGTCCTGGGCAACGTTGCCTTGGTGGAGTTCGTCGCGCTGGCGGTGCTGACCGCCGTCCAGTGGGTGCGTCGCCGGATCCGGGGGGCGGGCTGGGTGGCCCTGTCCTTCGCCATCCTCGGTGGAGTCTTGCTCGTCGCGAAGTACGCCCCGAGCTGGTTCGTCTCGGGCCCGACCACGCAGCCGGTGGTCCACGAATGGGCGACCAAGACGCTGCTCGCCGCCGTCTTGCTGATGCCCTACTGCCTGTTCCGCTTCACCACCTCCTTCAGGCCCGCCAACCGGTTCGTCCACGCCGCTGCGCTGGTGGTGACGGGCGGCATCATCGCGTTCACGTACGCGCTCGAATACGTCCCCTCGCCGGGGGTCCCGGCCCCGCCGTCGGTCCTCGCGTATCGAGCGGCGCTTGTCGTGGCCTTCGGTTTCCTCTTCACCTACGTGGTCGTCCGGCTGACCATCGCGGGCCGGGGCGAGCCGCCGATCGCGGCGACCAGGATGCACCTGCTCGCCGTTGCCGTCGCGGGCTTCCAGGTGCAGGTCGTGGTGGTCGCGCTCGGCCTGAGCAGCGAGACCGTCAAGCTCGTGACCGAGGCCTTGAGCGTCGCCATGGGCCTGCTGTTCTTGATGGCGTTGGTGCTGCCCTCGTTCCTTCGGGTGTTTCTCAGCCGGAAGGAGAACACGGAGTTCCGCCGCGCCATGGGCGAGCTCGTGTCGGCGACCGACTCCAAGGACGTGGCCGAGCGGCTTCTCCCCCACGTCTGTGCCCTGGTCGGCGCCTCGTCGGCCGCCCTTCTCACCGAGGACGGAACGGTCATCGCCGGCTACCCGGTTTGGCGCGAGGGCGAGGTGACCGAGGACTGGAGCACGCACTCGGAAGGCACCAGCGATCGCATCACCGTGCGCGCGCACTCCGGGACGAGCCACGTCCTGGCGGTCCGCATCAGCCCGTACATGCCCTACTTCGGGACCGACGAATTGCACAAGCTCGACCAGCTGGCCGGCATGGTGGGCCTCGCCATCGAGCGCTGTGAGATGGCAGAGCAGGTCGCCTTCCAGGCCACGCACGACGCGCTCACCGGCCTGGCCAACCGGTCGCTGTTCACGGAGCGGCTGGGCGAGGCCCTCCGCCACGTCGGGCGACGGCGCCAAGCGCTGGCGGTCCTGTTCATCGACCTCGACCGCTTCAAACTCGTCAACGACCGGGCCGACCACTCGGCCGGCGACCTCGTGCTGACGCAGATGGCGACGCGGCTCGGCGCCTTGACGCGCGGGGTGGACGTCGTGGCCCGCTTCGGCGGCGACGAATTCGTCGCCTTCGCCGAGGTCGACGCGGAGAGGGACGCGGTCGAGATGGCCGAACGCATCCGCAAAGGCCTGGGCGCTCCGATCCAAGTCGGCGAAGGACACCTCGTGGTCACGGCCAGCATCGGCCTTGTGGTCACCTCCGAGGCCACGTCCTCGCCGGCCACGTTGCTGCGCGACGCCGACAACGCCATGTACGACGCCAAGAGGGCCGGCCGCGACCAAGTGGTCGTGTACCACGCCGCCGCACGCGACGTCGCCAATCTCAGGTGGGGCGTCAGCTCCACCCGGGCGGCGAGGCTCAACGCAGGGTGAGCTCCCGCCGGTAGACCCGCGCCGGACCGAGACCCGCCAGCTTCTGGGCGATCGATCGGAAGGCCTGGGCGGTCTCGCTCTCGGGGTCGTCGGCAACCACCGGGCGACCCTCGTCGCCGCCCAGGCGTACGGCGTTGACCAGCGGGACTTGGCCGAGCAGCGGCACGCCGAGATCCTTGGCCAAGGTCGCGCCCCCACCGGCACCGAAGAGCTCGTAACGGGTGCCGTCGTCGCCGGTGAACCAGCTCATGTTCTCGATCACGCCGCGCACCGAGAGCTTGAGCCGCCGCGCCGCGAACGCGGAACGCTGCGCCACCCGCTGGGCCGCCGCCTGCGGCGTGGTCACGACCACGATTTCGGCGCGGGGCATCACCTCGGCCAGCGTCAGGGCGACATCGCCCGTTCCCGGGGGCATGTCGACCAGCACGAAGTCCGGCTCGCCCCAGTAGGCGTCGGTGAGGAATTGCTGCACCGCCTTGTGCAGCATCGGTCCCCGCCAAATCACGGGCTGATCGTCGGGCACGAAGTACCCCATGGAGAGGCACCGCACCCCGTGTGCGCGTGTCGGGAGCACGATGTCGCCGAGGATGACCGGGTCGTGGTCGGTGCCGAGCATCTTGGGAACCGAGAAGCCGTAGACGTCGGCATCGAGCAGCCCCACCTGGTGACCCGCCTGGGCCAGTGCGACGGCGAGGTTCACGGTCACCGTCGACTTGCCTACGCCGCCCTTGCCCGACGACACCCCGATGACACGCGTCTTGGCCTCTGCGCCCAGGAACGCCGGCAGGGGCGCCGCAGGCTGGCCGTGGCCGTGCTCGTGGCCCGCGTGATCGTGTGCACCGTCGCCGTCGCCCGAGCCAAGCATGTCGGCGCGCAAACGGCTGCGCAGGGCCATGCGCTCGTCCTCGGTCATGACCACGAACTCGAGGTCGACCTCCTCGACGCCCGCCACCGACCGCGCGGCGCGGTGCACTCGGTCGGCGAGCTCCTCGAGGCCGGGCCAGGCCGCGACAGGGAGCGCCACCTCCACCTGGACGCGCCGACGCCGGGTCCGCAACGTCCGGAGCAGCCCGAGGTCACCCAGCGTCCGGGCGAATTCGGGCTCTTCGACCGCGCCCAGCGCGACCTCGAGTTGCGATTGTTCTGCTGCCATTGCTCCCTCGTTCGGGCGGACCGGTTGCCCCGACGACACCACCACCGTGGCGGGGCCGGAGCGCGTCGCCCCAGCTCCGAGGGCTGATCCCCCGGTAGACTACCCATCGTGGACACCGTGCCGATCGCCGTCGAAGCGGAGCGCCCGGCCGGCAGCGATGACGGCCGGTTCAGCGCCGCTGTCGCCGCGGTGGCGGCGGCCTTCGGCGACCCGACCCGGCGCGACATCTTCCTCCACGTCCGGGCGGCGCCGGGCGTGACCGCCACCGAGGTCGCGGCCACCTTCTCCTTGCACCCCAACGTGGCCCGGCACCATCTGCAGCGCCTCGTCGACGGCGGCTATCTGCGCGTCGAGACCGGGCGCAACCCCAGCGGTGCGGGTAGGCCGTCCAAGCGCTACTTCTGCGTCGAGGAAGAGTTGTCCCTCGGGCTCATGCAACGGCGCGACGACCTCCTGATGCGACTCCTCGGCGAGGCCATGCGTCGATTGGGTCCCGCAGAGGCGGAGGAGATGGCAGCGCTCGTGGGCGAGGAGTACGGGCGTTCGCTGGCGGCACGCATGACGCCGACCGAGGGCCAGCGCACCGTGCGGGCCGCCATGCACGTCGTGGCCGAGACCCTCACGGCGCACGGCTTCGCTGCGCACGCCGAGGACCGGGGCGAGACGACAGCGGTCATCGCGGAGCAGTGTCCCTTCGGCGACGCCAGCAGCACGAATCCGGTGTTGTGCGCGGTCGACCGCGGCATGGTCAAGGGCCTCCTGGCCGGCTTGTGCGGCTCGGCGTCGAAGCACGCACTCCCGGTCATCCTCTCCTCGCGGGCGCGGGGCGACGAGGCCTGCACCGCCTCTGCCTGAGCGCGCGGTGTCTCGCGCCTATCTCGACCACGCCAGCACCACGCCGACGCGGCCCGAGGCGCTCGCGGCAATGGACTCCTGGGGCCGTCTTCCCCCGGGCGACCCCGGTCGGCTGCACGAGGAGGGACGCGTCGTGCGCGACGCGCTCGAAGAGGCCAGGCGCCAGGTCGCGGGCCTGGTCGGCGTGGCGGCGCGCCAGGTGATCTTCACGTCGGGCGGGACCGAGGCCATCAACGCCGCGGTGTGGGGTGCGACGCGGGCCAGTCCCGGGGGGCCGGTCCTGTGCGCCGCGGTCGAGCACTCCGCCGTCCGGGACGCGTCGGGGCGGTCCGCCACGATCGAGGAGCTGCCGGTCGACCGCAACGGCCGGCTGGTGGTCGAGGCAGTGCGCCAACGGCTGGATCTGTCCTCCGGACCCCGCCCCGCGCTGGTGCACTGTCAATGGGCCAATCACGAGGTCGGCACGATCCAGCCCGTGGCCGAGATCGTCGACCTCTGCCGGGCGGCCGGCGTCACGGTGCACGTGGACGCAGCGGCCGCCTGCGGCCACGTGCCGATGGACCTGGGCGCCCTCGACGCCGACCTCGTCAGCATCAGCGCGCACAAGCTCGGCGGTGCGCCGGGTGCAGGCGCGCTGGTCGTGCGGCGCGGGAGCCGATTCGAACCGCTGCTCGTGGGCGGTGCCCAAGAGCGCGGGCGCCGCGGCGGACTCGAGCCCCTCCCCGCCGCCCTTGCGTTCGGCGCGGCCGCGGCGGCGCTGGCCGCCGATGACGGGCTCGTCCTGCATGCGGAAGCGGTCCGGGCACGTCGTCACATTGACGCGCTCACCGAAGCCGCCGTGGCCGCCGAGGGGGTCGAGGTGGTCGGGCCGGCATCGGCGGAGGACCGGTTGCCGTACCTCGTCTGTCTCGGCGTCCAGGGCGTCGAGGCGGAGCCCGTGCTCGTCGGGCTCGACCGGGCCGGGGTGGCGGTCCACTCCGGCTCCGCATGCTCGTCGGAGGTCATTGAGCCTTCCCCGGTGCTCGAGGCCATGGGTGCCGACCCCAGTCACTCCCTGCGCGTCAGCGTGGGTTGGTCGACCACCGAGGGGCATTGCGCGGCCTTCGCCGAGGCGTTCTCGCGCGTCGTCGGCGAATTGCGGGCGCTACGGGGCTGACGACGTCGTCGTCCCGCCGCTGAAGGGGGACGGGAGCGGCTGACCCGCACCCTGGTAGGCGGGTGCGACCAGCGAGGCGACTTGGGGCAGCTCGGCGGCGGGCGGCCCGTCGGCAAGGAAGTCGTTGAACTGGGACACCGCCGCCGCGTGGTTGTGGTCCTCGTTCTCGAGGACCAGCCCGTCGAAGAGGTGTCCTTGGCCGTAGCT
>Ga0306920_100006178_pt1 | contig 15570 bp, 14 predicted proteins | sample flu12Cox44000170_FD_204666 | JGI IMG/M metagenome (GOLD analysis project Ga0306920, IMG submission 204666) | Lab enrichment of tropical soil microbial communities from Luquillo Experimental Forest, Puerto Rico - flux4day.12C.oxic.44.000.170 (v2)... | ecosystem: Environmental > Terrestrial >... | reverse complement strand
CTGCCATCGCCGGCGCTTTCGTGCTCACCACGCGGGGCGGTGATTTCGATCTGCACATCGGGCAGGACGTCTCGATCGGCTATTTGAGCCACACGGACAGCGTCGTGCGCCTCTACCTCCAGGAAATGTTGACATTCCTGCTGCTCACCACCGAGGCCGCTGTCGCGCTGGCGCCTGCCGCAAAGGAGGAAACGCGACCTCGTGCCAAGAGTTGAGAAAATCGTCCCCAGCCTCTATCGCGATTCTCTTTCGCTGATGGAGCTCTCGGCGCGCCTTGCCGGCTGTCCCGGCATCACGCGCGCCGCAGCCGTGATGGCCAGCAAGGCCAATCTTGACCTGCTGGTGGAAGCGGGGTTGGCGAGCGCGGCCGTGCAACCGCGCCCGCACGATATCCTTCTCGTCATCGAGGGCAACGATGAAAGCTCCATCGGCAACGCGATGAAGCAGGCGCAATCGGCCTTGCACGGATCTGATTCACCTCCGGCGATCTCGCGCTCCGGTTTCGAGGCAAAGTCCTCGAGCATCGCCATGGCGGTCGAGGAGATGCCGAGCAGCAATCTCGCGCTCATCTCCACCCCCGGTGAATACGCCGTGATGGAGGCGATGAAAGCGCTCCGGCTCGGCCTCAACGTCATGCTGTTCAGCGGCAACATCAGCATCGAGGATGAGATCGTGCTGAAACGTTGCGGACGTGACCGGGGATTGCTGGTCATGGGCCCGGATTGCGGCACTGCCATCCTCAACGGCGTGCCGCTTGGCTTTGCCAACGTGGTCCGCCGCGGCTCGATTGGCGTGATAGGCGCATCCGGCACCGGCCTGCAGGAGGTGACATGCTTGATCGATCGGGCCGGGCTCGGCATCTCGCAAGCCATTGGAGCCGGCGGACGCGACCTGAGCGAGCGCGTCGGCGGCATTGCAATGTTGCAGGCCCTCGGCCTGTTGGATGCCGACGAATCGACACACGTCATTGTCCTGATCTCGAAACCGCCTGCGCCAGCGGTAGCAAAGCTCATCCGGGAGGCGGCGGAAAAATCGCGCAAGCCGGTTGTGATCAGTTTTCTGGGCGCTCAGCCCGACAACGTCGCCGGCCACAATATTCATGCCGCGGCAACACTGGAGGATGCCGCGCAACTGGCAGTATTGCTGGCCGGCGGCAAGACTCCAGGAAAATCTGCCAATGCGATAAGCCCGGCGCTGGCGCAGGCGGCACGCGAGAGAGCATCGCGGCTTTCTCCGCGGCAAAAATACGTGCGTGGCCTCTACAGCGGAGGAACGCTTTGCTATGAGGCGCTCAATCTGCTCGGGTATGAGCTTGGTCCTATCTGGTCCAACACGCCGCTCGATCCCGCCTTTGCGCTCACCGATGTCTGGACCAGTCGTGATCACACCGTGGTTGATCTTGGTGATGACAGGTTCACGCGCGGCAGACCTCACCCCATGATCGACCCGCGGCTGCGCAACGAGAGAATCATGGCCGAGGCGGCGGATGGCGACACCGCGGTGATCCTTGTGGACGTGGTGCTCGGCTACGGCGCGCATGCGGACCCCGCCTCCGCCGTTGCCGCTGCGATTGCGCGGGCGCGTGAAAAGAATGGTCATGCCGCGTTTGTTGCCTCGGTCTGCGGAACAGCGGGCGATCATCAGAGCCTCGAGCGGGAACAGCGGATCCTGCAGAGCGCGGGGGTGCTGCTGGCGCCCAGCAACGCCGCGGCAGCGCGTGTGGCGGCGCAAATCGCGCTCGCACAGCGTTAGCTACTCGCATTTCCCGAGGCATTGGCACCAAGCTGAGCCTCGTCTGCAGCCGTGGGAGGCTATGCATTGATGACTGGTAAAGCCGACCGAGTTTCAACCCCAAGCGATCTAATTAGCGCGACGCTGATATCCAAAGCAGGTGCGATTCGCTTGCGTTATGCCGTGCCGCTTGGTCAGTCATTGACGGAGTAAGTCATTGTACTATATTTAGCGATGGTCTTTGAATGGGATGCGATGAAGAGCCTCGCCAACGCCAAGACGCGCGGCCTGCCTTTCGAGATCGCAATGGCTTTGTTCGACGGACCGACATTGGAGAGCGCGGACCGAAGGCGTGACTATGGCGAGCGGCGAACGAAGGCGATCGGTTGCGTGGCAGGCCAGATTCTGGTTTGCGTGTACACCGATCGCAGTGCCACTCGAAGGATCATAAGTCTACGCATGGCTAATAGGAGAGAGCGTGATGCCTATCGTGCGGCGTACAAGGGCTGATCTCGACCTTGCAAAGGTCGATTGGCAGCGTGTGGCAGCGACGACGGATCGGGAAATTGCGAAGCAGATTGCGGCTGATCCGGATACGGCGCCCGTTTTTTCCGTCCGCGAGTTGAGCCGGGCGAAGCGAGTTGTTCCCCCGCCTGCAGCTGAGGACGTGCGGGCAATCCGTCGGCGGCTGGGCTTGACCCAGGCGCAGTTTGCAGCCCGCTACGGGTTCTCCTTGGAGACGATCCGTAACTACGAACAAGGCCATCGCCGGCCGGCGGGGCCGGCGCGCGTCCTCCTCAAGGTAATCGCCTCGGAGCCGGACGCCGTGACGCGCGCTTTACAGCGATAGACGCGGGTAGGCCGGATAGATTAGCGCCGTAAGGGCGGAGGGCGTATGAGCGCGTTGCTTGGCGAGCGCCTGCATGTGGTGAATGTCGGCTTGAGCTCCTTTGCGGATTCGATTCGCGAAGCCGGCGGCTCGGTGGTGGATGTCGATTGGAGCCCGCCGGCAGAAGGGGACGCGGAGACCGGCCGCCGGCTTGCCCGCCTGATGAATCTGCCGGCTGTCGAGGAGGCAAACCGGAAAGCCTTTGAGGCCTACCTCGATGCACAGCCGGTGCTGGACGAGGTCAGGCCGGCACGCGAGAGCATCCCTGATCTCAATGACCGGTTGATTCTGCACGCCGGACCGCCAATCGCCTGGGAGCGCATGTGCGGGCCGATGCAGGGCGCCGTTGTCGGCGCGATCATGTTTGAGGGATGGGCGCAAACGCCTGATCGCGCGAGGTCGCTCGCTGCGTCAGGCGAGATTTCGTTCGCCCCCTGCCATCATTATCGGGCGGTGGGACCGATGGCCGGCGTTGTGAGCGCATCGATGCCGCTGTGGTCGGTGGTGGCGGGCAACACGCGGACCTATTCGACGCTCAATGAAGGTCTCGGCAAGGTCCTTCGCTATGGAGCCAACAGTCCCGATGTGATTGATAGACTGCGCTGGATGACCGCGACGCTCGGGCCGACCTTGGCAGATGCGCTGCGCGCGACGGGCGGCATTGAGGTGAAGCCGCTGATCGCGCAAGGCGTGCACATGGGCGACGAGGTACATAACCGCAACATTGCCGCATCGTCGTTGTTGCTCAAGCGCTTGCTGCCGGCGCTGATCGAGAGCGGGCGGCCTTCGCACGAGGTGGCGACAATGGTGCGCTTCATCGCCGGGAACGATCACTTCTTTCTCAACGTCTCCATGGCCGCATGCAAGGCTATGCTCGAGGCGGCGCACGGTGTTTCCAGAAGCAGCCTTGTCACCGTGATGGCGCGCAACGGGGTCGAGTTCGGCGTTCGCATCAGTGGCAGCGGAGATCGCTGGTTCACGGCGCCGGCGCCGATCGTGAGGGGACTGTTCTTCTCGGGGTATGGTCCTGACGACGCGGCGGCCGATTTGGGCGACAGCGCCATTACGGAAACCGCCGGGCTTGGCGCCTTCGCCATGGCCGCGGCGCCGGCGATCGTGAAGTTTGTAGGCGGCACGCCGGCGGAAGCCGAGGCAAATACCCGCAGGATGATGTCGATTACGCTGGGCAATAATCCCGCATTCACCATTCCCTCGCTGAATTTTTCCGGAACGCCGGCCGGGATCGATGCGCGCAAGGTGGTCGATCGCACAATTGCACCGGTCATCAACACGGGAATTGCTCATCGCCTTGCCGGCATCGGACAGATCGGCGCAGGAATTACCCAGGCGCCGATGTCCTGCTTCTCGCAGGCGGTTTGCGCGCTCGCCGAGAATATTGCTGAGTAGCTCATGTCCGTTCCCCGAGAGATTGCCGAGCGCTGGAAGGATGGTGTTGTTCTCAAGCGCGATTTCCTCTCCACCATCGAGCGCGGCCGCTTTGTCACCCCGGCCGGCGAGATGGAAGCGGTCATGCGCCGGATCGATCAGGTCCCATGGTGGAGCCTCGCAGTGGCGCGCCATCTTTTCTTGCGCGAGCGCCGCGCGCTGGCTGCGGCCTCTCAGCTGGACGTCACGCCGCCGCTTCTTTTCGCAGGCGAGAGCGTATTGGTGCGCGGCTGGATAGACGGGGTTGCCTTGCACATCGCCAAGCCGTACGGCGATCGCGCCTATTTCCGCTCCGCCAAGGCTGCGCTGCGCAAGCTGCATCGCGCCGGCATCTGTCACAATGACCTCTCCAAGCAGCAGAATTGGCTGCGTGGCCGCGACGGGCGCGCCTATCTCACCGATTTCCAGCTTTCATCCTTCTTCTCGCGGCGAAGCCTGCTCTTTCGGGTCCTCGCCTACGAGGATCTGCGGCATCTGCTCAAGCACAAGCACCGCTATCTCCTGGACGAGCTCACGCCCGCGGAATGGGGCATGCGTTCCCGCAAAAGCGGCTTTGCCAGGCTGTGGCTGCAAACAGGCAAGCGGCTCTATCATCTGGTCACGCGCGGCGTCTTCGGCTTCGTCGACCAGGAAGGCGGTGGGGTGAAGGTTGCCAAGGAGGCGCCGCGCATCGTTGCTTGCTTGAAACGCCACCCCCAGGTGCGGGACGCAGCGGTGGTCGCATTCTATGATCGGGGCGCAAAGCACAGCTTATATTCGTTCGTGGAGGGAGCATCGCAGCTGTCAGACGCCGAGCTGCGCGATCTGATCGCGCGCGATGCTCCAGAGCTCGAGCCACCGGAGCACATTCAGGTGAGCGCGACCTTGCCGCGCGATGAAAGCGGCAACGTCCGCCTGGAGGTATTGCAGCTGATTGCCTCCAATCAGCTTGACGAGATTGATCTCTTGGTCACCAACGACGGCGAGCGTGAGATCGTGCGCGGCCTTATTGCCGAGCGACGCAATCTGCGCGACCGGTTTTGATAAGCGCGAATGCATCAGCTCAGCGCAGTCGCTGCACAAGATACCGGCGGCTTGATGCTTGCCATCGAGCGCCGGCCGCGGCGCGCGTTCGCCGTGTTCTGCGCACTGCATCTTGTGGTTTGGACGGCGCTGCCGTCCGTGCTTTATCCCAATCTTCCGCTCGACCTCATTGAAGCTCTCACCTACGGCCGGGAATGGCAGATCGGCTATGACAAGCTGCCGCCCTTGCCGTGGTGGTTGATCGAGATTGTGTACCGCACGATCGGGCACGACGCGGCTTATTACGCGCTCGCCCAGTTGGCGGTCATCGGCGCTTTCGCCGTGGTCTGGTGGATGGCGCGCGGCCTCGTCGGCGAGGTTGGCGCTCTTGTCGCAATCCTTATCATCGACGGCTTGCATTATTTCCACTACACCGCCGCCAAGTTCAATCACGATGTCATCCAGCTGCCGCTGTGGGCACTGGTGGGCTGCGCTTTCCGTGCCGCGCTCAAACGCGGGCAGATGACCTCGTGGCTGCTGCTTGGTGCAGCCATCGGGGGAGCGCTGTGGGCAAAGTATTTCGTCGTTGTCCTGGCGCTGCCGCTCGCGCTTTTCCTCCTGCTCGATCCGCAGGCGCGCAAATGCTTGCGGACTGCCGGTCCCTGGACCGCGCTCGCTGTCGCGCTTCTCGTGATGGCGCCACATCTCGTCTGGCTCGTTGATAGTGATTTTCTTCCCTTCGCCTATGCCAGCAGACGCGCCGCGCCCTCGCATGGCCTGATCGATCACCTGGTGCACCCTGTTGTCTTTGCCGCCAGCCAGGTCTTGTTTCTGCTGCCGTCGCTGTTGATTGCAGCAGCGCTGGTCTGGCCGCGCTCCCGTCAAATCCTCGGCTCGGCCACCGGCGCGCGGGGGGACCGGGCATCGAGTCAAGCCGCGCAGATCGAAAGCGAAAAGCGGGCGGGCAGCTCAGATGCATTCGACTATCGCATTGTGACTCTGCTGGCATTCGGACCCGCCTTAACGGTGATCGCGCTGTCGGCGATGAGCGGACGCGGCGCGGTTGCGATGTGGGGATATCCGCTGTGGCTTTTTTTCGGCCTGTGGATCGTGCTGGCCCTCGGCGGCGTGATCGAGCCGGCACGGCTTCGCCGGATGGTCGCTACATGGGCAGTGCTGTTCGGCGCTTTCGCATTTGCCTTCATCGCCAATTATTCTTTCCTGCCCGTGATCGATCACCGTTATCGCGCCGCGTTTTATCCCGGCGATCGGCTCGCCGATGAAATGGCAACCCGGTTCCGCATAACAACAGGTCACCCTCTCGCCTATGTCATCGGCAGCATGTGGGACGGCGGCAACATCAGCCATTACGCGAGCGAGCGACCACGCGTGCTAATTGACGGCGAGCCGCAGCGCGCACCCTGGATCGATCTTGCCGATCTGCGCGCGAAAGGCGCCATCGTCGTATGGACATGCGCTGAGAACGTGAGGAACAGGTGTGGCAGCGACCCGGAAGCGATGCCGGCGCCTCTGCGCAGGATTGCCGGGAATGCTCAAGTGCAACCGCTGCTCAAGATCCCCTTCCGGCGCGGCGATATGGTGCTCACCGTGGGATGGGCAATTCTGCCGCCCTCGAACTAAAATGTTTTCGGAAATGGTTTGATCTGCCGCCGAGCCGTCCTGCCCGGCCAGGGCGCTGTCAGTGTCGATGAAAACGGAATGGCTGTCATGGAAAAGATATCGGCCTACATCTTGGCCTATAACGAAGCCGAGAAGATTGCCGATGCAGTTTCGACGGTGCTATGGGCGGACGAGGTCATTGTCATCGATTCCGGCAGCACCGACCCGACGGCGGAAATTGCCGCAAAGCTTGGCGCCCGCGTCGTGCAGGTCCCTTTCCAGGGCTTTGGTCATGTGCGCAATCGCGCTATCGAGGAATGCCGCCACGAGTGGATCTTCAGCCTCGACTCCGATGAACGCTGCACCCCGGAAGCTCGCGACGAGATTCTCTCGATCGTGTCGAGCCGGCCGCCGCACGAGGTTTATCTGGTGCCGCGGCGCAACTACATGATGGGCCGCTGGATCAAAGGCTCGGGCTGGTATCCGAATTTTCGTCAGCCTCAGCTTTTTCGCAAAGGGGCTATGCGCTACGACGATCAACCCGTGCACGAAGGCTATGTTCTGCTGAGCGAGCGGGGCATCGGCCGGCTGCAAAATCCCATCTGGCAGATTCCGTTTCGCAATCTTGAGGAGATTATCCGCAAGATGAACCGGTACTCCTCCCTCGGCGCGATGAAGCTGATGGACAAGCGGGTGTCGATGGGAGGCGCGCTGGGGCACGCGGCGTGGTCCTTCATCAAGCACTTCCTGGTCAAGCGCGGCTACAAGGACGGATGGGCCGGGTTTGTCATTGCGCTGGGAAACTTCGAGGGCACCTTCTATCGTTACGCCAAGCGCCATGAGGCAGACCAGCATTGGACCGCCCCGCCGTCGCAGGTGCTCCGGCGCGAGCCGGAGAGCTGACAGTTTCCAGAACACGTCATGGCCGTGCTTGTCACGGCCATCCACGTCTTGTAATCGGCACAAAAGACGTGGATGCCCGGAACAAGTCCGGGCATGACGCCGCCAAGGTCAGTGTCATCGTTCTGAACAGCGTAACGTAACGGCTCAGGGATGACCCCACAGCCGTTCCCTTATGCGCTGGCGCACTTTACGCTTGAATTCGCGCATGCGGCGGAAGGGAGTGCCGAGATAATGCTTGCGGAGGAATTGCCACCTGCCGACAAGGCCGATCTGCTCGGGAGATTCGTCTGGAACATACCAGCCGTTGATGCCGCTCCGGCGCACCCAGCGGTAACCCTGCGCGGTGAGTGCGTTGTGGATGCGTAAATCGGTCGCATGGTCCTCCACCAGGATCAGCCGTGGCCGCCAGCGCTTGAGATCGATGCCGGCAAGAACCTCGACGGCATGGCCTTCCACGTCGATGGAAAGGAAGTCGACCGGCTGCGGCGCGTGTGCGTCGACCAGAATCTCGTCGAGGGTTCTTACTTGCACCATGAGCTCGCCGGAGCTGCGCGTGCCGGCGACGAAATAATCCGGCTCGATCGAGGAATGAGGTCCCGCCAGCCGCAACGGCAGGGTTTTTCCCGCATTGGCCGGGGACGAGCAGGCTGCCTCGTAGACCTTGGAGAGGCGCCGTTCCCGCAGCTTGCACGCCAGCTCCGGCAGGGGCTCGACGAGCACGCCCGTCCAGCCACGCTGTTCCAGATTCCAGGTCTGCGAATTATGCTCGGGATCATTGGCCCCCACTTCGACAAAAAAACCGCACGGGACGCACGCGAAATAGCTCCGCAGCAGCGCCTGCTCCTGCTGATAGGGAAAAATGACTGAAGAGCCGAAACGTTTACGCAAAGAGGTCACGCCGTTGCACCCTGGCCGCGACCTCATATCGGTTATCGTGACGACCTACAATCGCGAGGATGCGCTTGCTGCCGTGCTGCGCGGCTTGGCGCGGCAAACGGATCAGGCATTCGAGGTTGTCATCGCCGACGACGGCTCGCGACCTTTAACCCGGCAGCTCATCGCGGGCTTTGGCTCGCAGTTTAAGCGGCTGGCTCATGTCTGGCACGACGACAGAGGCTTTCGCGCCGCTGAGATCAGGAACCGAGCCATCCTCGCGGCGCGCGGCGAAGTCTGCATTTTTCTTGACGGCGACTGCATACCGCGCCCGAATTTCGTCGCGGTGCATCGCCGGCTGGCCGAGCCCGCTTGGTTCATTGCCGGCAATCGCGTGCTGCTCTCGGCCGAGTTGACCGAGCGCATCCTGCGCGAGCAGCTCGAGGTGGAGCTGTGGACCTTACGGCAGTGGATTGCGCCGCGCCTGCGTGGCGAGATCAATCGGCTGGCGCCGCTCTTGTCCTTGCCGCTCGGACCGATGCGGCGGCTTTTGGGCGCTGCCTGGAGAAGCATTCGCAGCGCCAATCTCGCGGTCCGCCGCAGCGATTTGCTCAATGTGGATGGATTTGATGCAGCGTTCAGCGGCTGGGGCCGTGAGGATTCCGACCTCGTGGTGCGACTGCTGCGCAGCGGCATACGCCGCAAGGATGGCCGCTTCGCGACCGCGGTGCTGCATCTGTGGCATGCCGAGAGCGATCGCTCGCGCCTGCCGCACAACGATCGGCTGCTCGGCGAGATTCGGCAGTCCAACGAGATCAAAGCCGCTGTCGGGCTGTCGGCGCTCAAACAGAGGCCGCAAGATGCTCTGAGTGTTTGACGTGGCCAAGCTCGGTCTCCATGCGGTCGATGACCACCGCAGCCGATACCTCCCGCATGCAGGCATGATCGTGCGGGCAGCGGCTAAGCGAGCGCAGATAGCAGGGCGAGCAGGAGAGCTTTGCCTGCAATACAGCGTGCGGACGGCCATAGGGGCCGATCCAGATCGGGTCGGTAGGCCCGAATACGCTCACGACCGGCCGATCAAGCGCCACCGCGAGATGCATCGGGCCGGAATCATTGGTGAGGCAAATGGTCGAGCGGCGGATCAGCGCTGCGAGCTCGCTCAACCCGGTCTCGCCGGCAAGATTTACGGCACCAGGCGCAGCCGCCGCGACGGCTGCGCAGGTAGCGCGTTCCCGGGCCGATCCGATCAGCGCCACGGAACAGCCTTTGCGCATGAAGTGACGCGCTACCTCCGCGAATCCTTCACTCCGCCAGTGCTTGGTTTCCCAGATCGTGCCCGGCGCCATCGTCAAGAGCTTCGCGCCAACCCCTTGCCGCGCGAGAAGACTGTCGATGTGAGCGGACGCGGCATCCGGAATGACGAGAGAGAAATCGGCAGGCTCGGCATCAAGGCCGAGCATGGATCCCAGTCTCAGATATCGATCGACCGCATGGACGTCGAGGGTCGGAATCTGCATGTGATTCGTATAAACAAGCCAGGAGCCTTCACGCGCTCCTTGCCACGCATGCCTTCGCGCAAGCGCCGGCATTGTGCGCGCCGACGCCTGCCAAACCTCCGCGCGCGGCCGATCAAATCCGATCCGCACCGGAGCGCCGGTCGCCAGCGTCAATAGGGCGGTGCGGAGCTGGCCTTGCATGTCAATAACCAGGTCATAGCGCTCGGCCTTAAGCTTGGCGGCAAGGCGGAACGCGCTTTTGTAGGGGTCCGCCCGCCAAGGCTTTGTCCATTCGTATCGCAGGAACTCTATGACGTTGCTGATTGCCGGCTGATGGCGCAGCAACTCGGCAATAGCGGGCGTCACCAGCCAGTCGATGCGCGCGCCGGGATAGCGGCGGCGCAATTTATGCAGAACCGGTATGGTATGGATGACATCGCCAACCGCCGACAGCTTGATCAGCAGGATGCGGCGGAACTCCCGATCCAATAGCTCTTTGCTTGCACCGCTCAATGGCTGGTTGCCTGCAGCAGCCCCAGCACGCGTTTCATCGAGGCTGAAACATGATGGCGCAGCATCGCCAGCCTTTGATTGCCCGCGGACGTGAGCCAGTTGAATTGAATCACGCGCCGCTCGCCGACAAACGGCTGATGGCCATGCCAGGAGTTGCCCGCCCGCTTGAAAGCAACAAGGGTGCCCTGAGTGGGAGGGACTTCAAGAACAATGTCGCTGATGTCGTTGCCCGAGCGCAGCAGGCGCAGGCGGCCGCCAGGATTTTCCCAGCTGGAATTCATATAGATGAGTATGGTGATGATCTTGCTCAGCGAATCCGTGTGGATTCTGCCGTCGCCCGGGCCGCACCAACCGCGCACCGTAACCGTGCTCGGCCGTCCCGTCAGATCAATGTCAAATTTCCGCTCGAAGGCTGCGCGGAACTCATCGGTCTCGAGTTGATCGAGGAGGCGCGCAAATGCCGGCCCGTAGGCAACCCGGTCGACTGGAAAGCTGCCCCGCTGCGATATCTTCGGATAATCCTCGTTGATTGCGTCGAATGATCCCCGCCTGATGAACTGTGGGACCACAAGATGCTCAAAGGGGTCGCGCGACAAGGGCGCTTTGTCGAAGGCGTCGAGGTCAAGATCATGCACGCTCAAAAACGACACTCCGTTCGATTGCGCGGCACGTCAAACGCAGCTGCGGAACCGCCACGCGCAGCGACAGCAGGTTCCCTTACAGCATTCGGGCTGATGATCCAAGGGGAATGGCTATTCGTGCGGGACGGGCGGATCGTCGTCTTGCTTCCACGATTCGGGCGGCACGGGATAGCGGCGCAGCAGGCGGTGCACCAGGTTGACGTGCTCGGCCTCTTCCTCGACGAATTCCTCCGCCATTTTCTTGACCTCGGCATCCTTTGCCGTCTCGGCGACGGATGTGAAAAAGGCGAGCGCGCGCTTTTCCCCCTCGAGCGCAAGTTGCAGCGCATGCCAAGGCGTCATCAAATAATGTGCCGCGCTTAAATCCGCCTCCTCGGGGCTATCGCCGCCCCATTTCATCTTCCGCTGCGCGCGCGTGACCACGTCGATGTCGCCCGCCAATCGGCGAATCTCCTCGCGATGGATCGCCTCCGCGCGGGCAAGATCGCGAAAGATGGCCACAAGCTCCGGATTGTTGTGGGTTTCCATCTGGTCTGCGAGCAGCTCGTAGCGTTCCGCCGCATCGGCTTCGATGCGATAGGCGGCGGCAAAAAGATCAGCAAGGCTTCCAATGCTCGGAGCGCCGATCGCTGGGCTCATAGCTCGAAGTCCTTCTCCAGCTCAGACAATTCGACGCTCGCGCGGCCAACTGGCGGCATGTATGGCTTGCGATTGCCGCGATAAAGGACGCCGATGTTGAAGCCATCATCGGTCATGATGCGGCGCGCGGCCTTGCCGGGATCGCTCGTAGCTGCGACCGGCGCCGGATGCACGACATGCTTCCACTCGCTCTCATCCGGACGGAAGGTCACGCAGGGACTGAGAATCTCGACGAATGAGAACCCCGGATGCCGGATCGCTTCGACCAGGATCGACGCGGTCTCGTTGGGCTGCCCGGAGAAGCAGCGGGCAATGAAATTGGCGCCCGAGGCGAGCGCGATGACCAGCGGGTGGAAGGGGCGCAAGCCCGTGCCTCCCGGGGCAAGCGCCGTGTCGAAATCGGGCTCGGTGGTGGGTGACGGCTGGCCCTTGGTCATTCCATAGACGCGGTTGTCCATCACCACGTAGGTCATATCGATGTTGCGCCTGCAGGCATGCAGGAAATGGTTGCCGCCGATGGAGTAGCCATCGCCGTCGCCGCTCGCCACCACCACCGTGAGCTCGGGCCGGGTGACCTTCAAGCCGGCGGCAAGCGCGAGCGAGCGGCCGTGCACGCCGTGGAATCCGTAGCAATTCGTGTAGGCCGGTATGCGGGACGAGCATCCGATGCCGGAAACAACGACGATCTCCTCGGGCGGCACGCCGAGCTCGGCAAAGGCGCGCGTAAACGACATCAGCACATGATAGTCGCCGCAGCCTGGACACCAGATCGGCTTGATGTCGGATTTGTAGTCGGCCGGCTTGCAGGCGATGAGCGTCTCAAGGGTTGCCATCACGACCTCCACTCGACGATCGCGCGATGAACTTCGCCGGTCTTGATCGGCAACGGTCCCGGCCGGTTGAGAACACGCACCTCGGCTGGCAAGTCGTATTGGGCTCGCAGATAACGATAGAACTGAGCGCCGTGGCTCTGCTCCACGATCAGAAGGCGTTGCTTGCCGTCAAGCGCAGCGGCAAAACGCTTGGGCTGCGTGGGAGAGAGCAGGCGCGGGGCGAGCAGGGTTGCCTCCACCTCATCGCGCGCGGCAAGTGCGATTGCTTCGCGTACCGTTCCGGTCAGCGAGCCCCATGTGATCACCGCAAGATCGCCCGCGCCCTCGGCGGTCAGCCAATGATCGCCGAAGTTGTGCCGCTCGAGCTTCTCGCGACGCTTGTCGAGCTGCGCGACATGGTCGGCTTCCCCGCTCGTAGGGGTGCCGCGCTCGGTATGGGTAAGTCCGTCGGCTGTATATTGGCCGCCACGCATTCCAGGAATGGCCATGGCAGAAATGCCATTGGCAGCCTTCGCATACCGTTTGTAAGCGCCGCTGATGTTGGTCGCCTTGAGCCGCTGCCCGATGAAGGCCACATCCGCCGGACGCTCGATGGCCGCTCGCGCCTGCCCGATGAATTGATCCGAGAGCACGATGGCCGGTGTCTGCAGCGTCTCTGCGAGATAGGTCGCCCACTGCGTGGTGAACAGGCAATCGCCGATCGACTGCGGCGCCAGCACCAGATGCGGCGCATCGCCGTGAACTCCATAAACGGCGATGTTGAGATCGGCCTGCTCGGACTTGGTGGGGATGCCCGTGGATGGGCCGCTGCGCATCACGTCGATGATCACAATGGGGATCTCGGCGGCGGTCGCGAGCCCGAGCGCCTCGATCATCAGCGACAGCCCCGGTCCGGAGGTTGCGGTCAGCGCCGGCGTGCCGCCGAATGACGCGCCGATGATCATGTTGATGGCAGCCAGCTCGTCCTCAGCCTGCAGCAGAACCCCGCCCATCTTGGTCAGATTGGGCGCCAGCCATTCCAGAACTTCGGTAGCCGGCGTGATCGGATAGGCAGCCGCAAAGCGAATGCCGCCGCGAATGGCGCCGAGAGCAGCCGCCTCGTTGCCGGACACGAGCCAGCGGCGCGCGGAATGAGATGTCGGCACCGCAAGACGCAGGTCCGCGCCGAAGCCGGCAGCAGCCTCGAAGCCGACAGCAATGCCCGCGCGGCTTGCCGCGATGGCGGCTTGGCCTTTCTCCGAGAGCCGCTTCTCCAATATCGCCGCAAGCCTATCCGGCTCGAGCCCGAGCAGCCGCGCGGCAACCCCGAGCGCGATCATGTTGCCGCGCCCGTCGGGGATCGCTTTGGCCATGTTCTTGATCGGCAGCTCGACGACGCGAGCACCCGACGCAATGACTGACGGCGGAGGATCGCCGCCGCGCGGATCGCTGATCACCAGGCTTTGCGGTCCCGCTTGAATCTCGGCGCCGAACCGGTGCGCGTTGAGCCAATCGATGCCGATCACGAGATCGAATTGTTCCGGCAGTGACTCGATCGACGCAGTGCCCAGCCGCAGTAGCGCAGCAGCTTCGCCGCCGCGGATCTGCGGACCGATTGTGCGCGACAAAATGCCCTGCCAACCTGCCAGGCTTGCCGCTTCCAGCAGAAGGTTTCCTGCCGTCAGCGCGCCAGCACCGCCGCTGCCCACGATCGCGATCGAGACGCTGTGTCGCTCTCCCATGGTCCTCAAGCCAAATCTTGGGTCCAGGTCGACAAAACCCGGACGGCCGTCCGCAAAAGTATTTTGGTACTACAATGCGCTTTTTTGGATTTCCTTGCTTTAGATCAAGGCGACTGGATCGCCGGCCGCTTGAAGATGCGCCCTTAAGTGGTGGCCTCGCGTGCGCCATCACTCGAAAAATTGCGGGCATATGCAATGAGCATGGAACCGGTTCGCTGGATGATGACGGGCAAGGGCGAGCCCCTTGTTCCGGTGAAGTTCGACATGCCTTCGCTTGCGCCGGATGAGGTGCTTGTCGAGATCGCGGGATGCGGCGTTTGTCATACCGATCTCGGCTACTACTACGATGGCGTGCGCACGAAGCACGAGCTTCCGCTCACGTTGGGGCACGAGATCAGCGGGCACGTCGTCGATTGCGGCGCCAATGCGATGTGGTGGACCGACCGCGCCGTCATCGTGCCGGCCGTCATCCCGTGCGGCCATTGCGATGCCTGCCGGCGCGGCAAGGCGACGATCTGTCCGAGCCAGAAGATGCCGGGCAACGACATCCATGGCGGTTTCGCGACGCATATCGTCGTTCCGTCGCTCGGACTGTGCGAGGTTGACGAGCATCGCCTGGCCGCGGCCCGCATCGATCTTGCCGATCTCTCCGTTATCGCGGATGCAGTCACCACTCCCTATCAGGCCGTCGTGCAAGCCGGCGTCACCCGCGGCGACCTCGTGATCGTGAACGGGGTCGGCGGGGTCGGCGGCTATGCCGCGCAGGTCGCCGCCGCCTTTGGCGCTGTGGTGGTGGCCATCGACGTTCACGACGAGAAACTCTCGGCCATGGAGAAGGAATGCGCTGCGCTTGTTCTGAACGCGCGGAAAATGAGCCTGCGCGATCTCAAGATGGAGATTCACGGCTTTGCCAAAGGTCGCGGCCTGCGATCAAGCGAGTGGATCATCTTCGAGTGCTCGGGCACGCGTGCCGGCCAGGAAACTGCGTTTGGCCTCATCAACCACGGTGCAACGCTGTGCGTGGTCGGCTTCACCATGGACAAGGTCGAGGTGCGCCTTTCCAACCTGATGGCGTTTCATGCCCGGGCGCTTGGCAACTGGGGCTGTCCGCCTGAGCTTTACCCACAGGCGCTTGAGCTCGTCTTGAGCGGCAAGATCAAGGTGGCATCCTTCGTCGAGAAGCATCCGCTCGCCGAGATCAACCATGTTTTCGAAGCGGTGCATGCCGGCGAGCTCAAGCGGCGCGCCGTTCTGGTCCCC
>Ga0306920_100006177_pt1 | contig 15570 bp, 15 predicted proteins | sample flu12Cox44000170_FD_204666 | JGI IMG/M metagenome (GOLD analysis project Ga0306920, IMG submission 204666) | Lab enrichment of tropical soil microbial communities from Luquillo Experimental Forest, Puerto Rico - flux4day.12C.oxic.44.000.170 (v2)... | ecosystem: Environmental > Terrestrial >... | reverse complement strand
ATTTCGTCCGCATAGAATTGAAGTTCGTCGATCACCCGCTGCAGAGTTTCCCTGACAACGGCCCGTATCTCTTTTGATATAGGCTCCGCCATGGCCGCTCAGCTGAGGCCGCAACCATCGGCGGGCGATCAACGTCGTTGCCAGCGAGATGCCGACGCTGCCGCCGATGTTGCGCACCATATTGATTATCGCCGAGGCATTGTTGTTCTTTGCCATCGGCATGGCCGCCAATGCAGTCGTATTGATTGGGATGAAGAGCAGCGCCAATGGCACCGATTGGTCGGCTCGCGCCCAGGCGACCGTCGCATAGTCGATATCGGCATCGAAGCGGGTCATCGAGTACAGCGCCAGCGCACACCCGACAAAGCCTGTTGCGATCAGCCAGCGTGCGTCGATCTTGGCGCTGAGCGCGCCGACCACCGGCATCATCAGCAGCATCGCGAACCCGCCGGGTGAGATCACCAGCCCAGCATCGGTCGCGGTATAGCCCATTAGGCTTTGCACGAAGAGCGGCAGCAGCGCCGTGGTGGCCAGTAGAACAAAGCCCAGCACGAACATCAGCACATTGCCCACCGCGAAGTTGCGGTCGGCGAGCAGACGCAGATCGACGATCGGCTCGGCGCGGCGCAATTCCCAGATCACGAAACCGACGAGCGACACCGCCGAAACGATCAACAAACGGGTGATAAAGGCGCTGGCGAGCCAGTCGTCCTCCTGGCCTTTGTCGAGCACGATCTGCAGCGCACCCATCCCGAGTACGAGCAGCGCCAGCCCGATATAATCGAGCTGCAGTCCGGCGCGGAGCCGCTTATTGTGTTGTGCAAGAAGCTCGGGCGGATCGGTCAGCACCCGCCCGGTCAACACCGACAGTATGATGCCGACCGGCACATTGAGCAGAAACACCCAACGCCAAGTGAGATTGTCGGTGATCTAGCCGCCGAGTGTCGGCCCGATCGCCGGCGCGAAGACGACGGCGATGCCATAGGCGGCGAAGGCCATGCCGCGCTTGGCCGGCGGAAAGGTGTCGGCGAGGATCGCCTGAGCATTCGGCTGCAACCCGCCGCCGGTGATGCCTTGCAGACCGCGGGCGACGATCAGCACGCCAAGGCTCTGTGCGGCACCGCAGAACAGCGAGGTGATGCTGAAGCCGATGATGCAGCCGATAAAATAGCGTTTGCGCCCGATCATCGAGGCGAGCCAGCCGCTGATCGGCAGGACGATCGCATTGGTGACAAGATAGGAGGTCAGGACCCAGGTCGATTCGTCGGCGCTGGCGGCGAGGGCGCCGGCGATGTGCTGCAGCGCGACATTGGCGATCGAGATGTCGAGCACTTCCATGAAGGCAGCGAAGCCGACCGTCACCGCCACCAGCCACGGGCTCGATCCGCCGGGGAGGCTTGTCTGCATCGACCGCATTGGTGCCGCCCCTACCGCACCTTCACACTCGGCACGACGGACATGCCGGGACCCAGCGGGAACTGCGGATCGGGTGGTGTGTCGAAGACGATCTTGACCGGCACCCGCTGCACGACCTTGACGTAGTTCCCGGTTGCGTTCTCGGGCGGCAGCAGGTCGAAGGCCGAGCCGCTGCCGGCTTCGAAGCTGTCGACGTGGCCGTGAAACACTTTGTCCGGATAAGCGTCGATGCCGATCTCGGCCAGCTGGCCGACGCGCATACGGTCGAGCTGGGTTTCCTTGAAGTTTGCCGTAATCCAGACCTTGAGCGGCACCAGCGCCATCAGGTTCTGGCCGATCTGGACATAATCGCCGCCGGCGGCATTCTTGTGCGCGACACGCCCGGCTTCGGGGGCCACAACCTTTGTATAGGCAAGGTTCAGCCGCGCCTGCTCCTTCTGCGCCTCGGCGCCCTTCAGATTGGCTTTGGCGGTGTCGATCTGATTTGCCGCCGCTTGCAGCTGGGCCTCGGTAGGTACCAGGGCCCCGTCTTTTCGCGAGGAGGCTGCCGTGTCTTGGCCGGAGGCTCCGGCTCCGGCCGGAGGATCGGTCTCTCCGCCACATCCGGGGAAAATCTTTCGAGCTCGTCGAGGCTCATCGAGCAACTCCCTCATTGGAGGGCGCACCACGAGGCTCGGCGGCTAGACCGCGCCGCAGCAGGTCGAGCTGGGCCCGAAACAAAGCCTCGATGTCGAGCGGGCGGCTCGAATGCGGTTCAAAGGAATGCCGCCACAAACAGGCCAGCAGCAGCGGGGCGATGACGCACAACACGACGCTCTCGGTATCGACCGAACGGAACTCACCGTTGGCGATGCCGCGCTCGAGCAACCTGCGGAACAGGGCCTTGCCTCGCTCGACGACCTCTTCGAGGTAAAAGCGGGCGAGATCGGGAAAGTTGCCGGCCTCGGTCAGCACCAGCTTGGGGATCGCGCTGAGGCGAGAGCTGACGATCCGGGTGAACAGCTCGGCCAGCTGCCCCAGCACAACCATGCTCGACGCCGCGGACTCGGCGACCATCGCCTCGGCCCACTCGATCGTCGGCAACAGCTCCTGCCGGACCACCGCCTTGAACAGCTCTTCCTTGCTAGGAAAGTAGAGATAGAGCGTTCCCTTGGTGACGCCGGCGCGGGCCGCGACATCGTCGAGCCGCGTGGCGGCGAAGCCGCGCTCTGCAAAGGAGGCGAGCGCTGCGGACAGGATCTCTGCCGGTCGGGCGGTCTTGCGCCGCCGCCATCGGGCGCTCGGGGTATTGTCGACTGCGCGCGCTGCCATAACTAACCTACCGGTCAGTTATTTAATTGCTGAGGACGGAGTGTCAACCCGCGGCAGAGCGCTGGCCCCGCCGCGCGCGGCTGCGCTACGATCGGCGCAATTGGAGCTGAGGCGGGAGGATCTTGCGAGATGGCCGAGCAAGCCCTCGATGCGAATGCGGCCCAGCGCCGCTATTGGAACACCGTCGCCGGACCGCGCTGGGTCGCCAGCCCTGGCTTCAGGGAAAGGCGCAACCAGGAGAGCCTCGCACTGCTGCTGGCACGTCTGAGTCTAACCGGTGGCGAGAGCGTGCTCGAAATCGGCTGCGGCACCGGCGCACTGACCCAACCACTCGCCGCGGCGGTCGGCGAGCATGGCTGCATCGTCGCGGTCGATATCTCTGAGCCGATGCTCGGGGCCGCGCGGCAACGGATTGCCGAAAGCGGGTTGCGCAATGTCACGTTGCTCTCTGGAGACGCGCAAGTGTTCGCGTTCGAGCCCGCCGCCTTTGATCTGGCGACCTCGCGTATGGGTGTGATGTTCTTCGCCGATCCGGCGGCGGCCTTTCGCAACATCAAGGGCGCGCTAAAGCCGGCCGGGCGTCTCGTCTTCGCCTGCTGGGCGCCGCTCGCCGAGAACCGGCACTGGCTGATCTCCTATGACATCGCGTTGCGGCATCTCGGGCCGCCCGCGCCGCTGCCCGCCAACGACCCGGGCCCGCTCGCCTTTGGCAACCCCGACTATATCCGCCGGGTGCTCACGGCGGCCGGATTCGCCGACATCATGGTCGACCGCGCCCATCCGACCATCATCGGCGGCAATCCCGAAGAAGAAGCTCGGCAAGCGGTGGCGATGGGACCGACGGCGCGGCTGATCGAGGAGAAGAAGCCCGACGAGGCGACCCGCCACACGATCGCCCGCGAGATCGAAGCGGCGTTCGCGGCCCAAGCTGCTGCCGGCCCGATCCGGCTGCCCGCCACGATTTTTCTGGTCGCCGCACGGCGCCCCGCCTAAGGGGTGCGGCTCAATCCAATAACCAGGGGGCGGCGCTGGCCTGAGCGATCTGACGCACCTGGTTCAAGAGGCCCGCGCCGACCGGGATCCCGTCCTGCAAACGCTGCTTTGCGTTGTTCCACTGCGGATCACCCGCCACCATGACCGGCTGGACCGGATCGACGGGTTTGGTCGCTCGCAGATCGTTGCAGAAGCGGCTTACATCGGCGGCGAACTCCTCGCGGTCGCGGAACAGACCCGGATCGATCGCGATAAAGCAATGACCGACATCGCCGCCCGGAGGCTTCTTCGGGTCGGTGATCAGGCTCGCCCCCGAGAGACACGAGCCGAGTATGTTGACCATCACTGCGAGCCCGTAGCCCTTGTAGCTCGAGTTCTCCGGCGAACCGCCGAGCGAGGTCAGAAACCCGCCCTTCTCGCGCGCCTCCAGCGGGTCGGTGCTGGGCAGCCCGTCCTTGTTCAGCACCCAGCCGGGTGGGCAGGGCAGCCCTTCATTGGCCTTGTTGCGGATGCGGCCGGCCGCCACCGTCGTCGTTGCCATATCGAGCAGAAACGGCGGGCCGTCCGCCATGGGTGCGGCAAAGGACCACGGATCGGTGCCGAGCTTGGCTTCCTTGCCAAAGGTCGGCGCCACCTGGACGCTGGAGGCGCCGGTGCAGGCCATGCCGATCAGCCCTTCCTTTGCCGCCATCGAGGTGTAATAGCCGGTGGCACCAAAATGCGCCGAGTTGCGCACTGCCGCGATCGCCATGCCCGATTGCCTGGCCTTGTCGATCGCCACCTGCATCGCAAAACGCGCCGGCACATGCCCGAGCCCGCCGTCGCCGTCGACCAACGCCGATACCGGCGTCTCCTTGATGATGTGCGGGCGCGCCGCCATGTTTGCCCGCCCGGCGCGGCGCAGCCGGTCGTAGCCAGGCAGCATCGAGATGCCGTGGCTGTCGACACCGTGCAGATCGGCCCAGCCGAGGATGTCGGCAGTTGTTTCCGCATTCTCCTCCGGCATACCCCAGGCCAGCAGGATGGCTTTGAGCTGCGCGCGATGCTTCTCGTAGGGCGCGGGCATGGCGGTCTCCTCCCTACGGCGCCGTGATGCGGTACACCCGCGCCGCGGTGCCGCTGTAGAGTGCCTTCTTTTCCGTCGCCGAGGCGCCCGAGGTGATGCGCTTGAACGCGTTCCAGAGCTCGGTGTAGCCGCCCGATTGCTTGTCTGGCGGGAAGTTGCTCTCGAACATGCAGCGGTTGGCGCCAAAAGCCTCGATGCAAGGCTCAATATATTGCCGCCAGGCAGCGGCGAGCTCTTCGGAGGAGGGCGGCATGTCGCGCTCGTGAAAGTCAAAGCCGAATGAGGTCATGCCGACCCCGCCGAGCTTGACGTTGACATTTGGGCATTTGGCCAGTTCGGCGACGTCCTTTTTCCAGCCGGCGAGGATCTCCGACCGCCGGCCGGTGTACGGGCCGACACCGAGCACGCCGCCGACATGGTTCAGGATGATCGTCGTGCCGGGAAAGGCGCGGGCGAGGTCGATCGCGTCCGGCAATTGCGGATGGTATTGCCAGGATTCAAAGCTGAGACCGAGCGGTGCGAGCTCGGCAAAGCCCTCGCGGAACTTTGGGTCGCGCACCTGATGCGGCGGGATCGGCCGGGTCGCGAATTTCTGAATCGCGTCACTGGCGTCCCATGACACGCCATGGCGGATACCGCGAAAGCGCCCGCCGCCGACCCGGATCTCGGCCTCCAATACCTCGCGCACCCTCGCGCCCAAGGTCAGGTCGGCATGGCCGACGATGCCCTCGGCGACACGGCTCGGGCCATAGCCGCCCGAGGCGCTCATCGCGGCGATACCGTTGACGAACTCGACCTCGCCGACGGGCGCCATCTCGGCCGGACCGTCCTTGCGGTACATCGAGCGGCATTCGAGAAAAACGGTCGAGACGATGTTGTGGCCGCCACCGATGTCTTCGAGCAATTCGGACAGCAAATAGCGCCCGCGCTGCGGTGTGTCCCAGAAATGATGGTGCGGATCGATGATCGGCAGCCCTGGCTCCAACGCCGCCTCTCGCGGCCGCATGGCGAGCCACGCCTTCAAGGCCGTCTCATCGCGATAGGCCAGCCCGCGGTACTCGTCCCTGGCGTCTCCAGTCATCATGGTCTCCATCGTCGTTCCCACGAAAGCGGCCCCCGGGTTACGCCGACCCTGGACCATCGCTAGCGAAGCCCCGGGGGTAGGGCCAATGCTGCGACGGTTGCCCCCTGGGCCCCGCTTGCGCTGGGGTGACGGGTCTAAGCTCGCCGGCTACTCGGCGGCGGCCCGAGCGGGAGCCACGGTGCTGCGGAAGGCCGGGATCACTTCCTTGGCGAAGCGGTCGAGATCTGCGAGCTGGACATTGAGCGGGGTCCCGAGCGGGGTCGCGCAAATGACGCGGTCGAGGCCAGGATAGCGCTTCTCGACCACCTTCAGCTGCTCGATGATGTCCTCCGGCCGACCGGCGAGGAAACCGCCGGCCTTTACGGCATCCTCGATCGTCGGCAATTTGACCGTGCCGGCCAGCTTCGGGTCGCGCATCGCCGCGATCTGCTCGTCGCTGAGCGCCCGCACCAGCCGCAATTCGCCGAACATCTTCATGTTCTCTTCGTAATGCGGGGCGGCTTCGCGGATCGCCTGCTCGCGGCTCGGCGCGATGTGGAACTGGTAGCCGAGCGCCAGCCGCTCGCCCAGCTCGAGCTTGATTCCGCGCCGCGCATAGGCGGCCTGGAAGCCGAGCATGTGCCGCTCGACGGCACCGCCCTCGGCCGAGCCGCCGCCGATCACGCCTTTGATGCCGTATCTCGCCATAAACTCGAAGGCGCGCTCGGAGCCCGACTGGATCGGCTGCCAGCATTCGACCGGAAGGCGCTCGGGCGCCGGAATCAGCGTGATCTCCTTCAGCGTGTAGCCGCGATACGGCACCTCGGGCGGGATCGTGTAGTACTTGCCCTTGTGCGAAAACGGTTTGCCTTCGAAGGCCTTGAACAGGACCTCGACACCTTCCTCGAACATCTCGCGGTTGGCGTTCTGGTCGAGCAATGGCGAGCCAAAGGTCTCGACCTCGCGGGTGTGATAGCCGCGCCCCACGCCAAAGATTACCCGCCCGCCGGTCAGGATGTCCGCCATCGCGTAGTCTTCGGCCAGCCGCAGCGGATGCCACATCGGCACGATGTTGAAGCCGCAGCCGATCTTCAGGTTTTTGGTGATGCCGCACAGGTGCATCGCCATCATCAGCAAGTTCGGGATCAATTCTGTCCCTTCGGGCTGAAAATGGTGCTCGGCCATCCAGAAGGTGTTGAAGCCGCGCTGGTCCATGCATTTGGCGTAGGCCACGACCTTGTGCAGTGCCTTGGCCAGCTGCTCTTTCGAATGGCAGCGGTCGTTGATCGGCGTGCCTCGGTAGCCGAGATTTTCCATGTCGGCGGTGCCGTAATAAGAGCTGTCGAATTTGGTGATCATAGCTTCCTCGGGGTTACGGGTTATTCGTCACCCCCGCGAAAGCGGGGGTCCAGAGCAATCGCCGCAATAGCGGTCCCTGGATTCCCGCATAATGCGGGAATGACGACCGGGTCGTATCCTCACTCTGCGGCCGCCTGTGCGGTTGCCTCCGACCGCCAGCTCTTCAGGACCGGCAAGATCTCTTTGGCGAACATTTTCAGGCTGCGCTCGGCGAGCTCATACGGGATGCCGCCAAAGCGGAACGCGGTGTTGAGCTCGAATTCCCCGATTACGCCGCGCCGCGCCTCCAGCTCGCGCAGGATGCGGTCGGGCGGTCCCCAGACCGCGGCTTGCATAAACCCAGCGACCACCCCTTCGAGCCCGCCCTGGCGGGCAATCGCCGCCTTCTGCACATAGGCGTCGTAGCCTTTCACCGTATTGAAGTGCTCGCCAAGGAATTCGTAGTGGTGGAAGTTGCTCTCGACGAACTTCCCCATGTACTTCCGTGCTTGCTCTTCGGTTTCCGCCAGGTCGGGGCCGCACAGGCAGAAATCGGTGATCATCATCGACGGCGCCGGGCGGCCATGAAATTTCCGGTGCAATTCGCGATTGCGCTCGATGGCCGGCAGCCGCATGTGCCACGGCCGGTCGGAAAACATCACCATATGCGCGCCGAGCTTGGCGGCTGCTTCGACCGACTCCTCGCTCGCGGCCACGGCATAGATCCGGCCGGTGAAATCGTATCGCGGTCGCGGTCTGATCTCGATCCGCGGCTGCGGATAATACTTGCCGTTGCCTTCGATAAAGCCGGTGCGCAACGCATTGACGATCATCGGTGCCGCTTCGTCAAAACGCTCACGGGACTCGTCCATAGTTCCGCGAAATGCGGCAAATTCGCGCCGTGCCAACCCGCGCCCAAGGCCGAGCCGCAATTTGCCTTTGCACAACAGGTCGACCACCGCGGCCTGCTCGGCGACGCGCAGCGGGTCGTGCCACGGCACGATGACCGCCGCGGTGCCGAGCCCGACACCGGGGCAGGCGGCGGCGAGATAGGTCATCAATTGCAGATTGTCCGGGCAGAAGGAGTAATCGAAGAAATGATGCTCGGCCGACCACAACACGTCGAAGCCTGAATCGGCGGCGAGCCGCGCGAGCCGGATCTCTTCGTTCCAGACCTGATCGTCGCCGATGTTCTCCCAGCCATAGCTGGCGAACACCATCATCATGCCGACATCCATGGCGCGCCTCCGCGGTTGCCGTGTGAATGGGAGTGTTTCACGCGGTTAGGCGAATGACAACCTCCGGGCCGACAGACGCTCCGTGTGTGACTTGACATGTGGAGAACATGATAGCATGTTATGCACATGACCATGATACAGATCCGCAATGTTCCTGAAACGCTGCACCGCAAGCTGAAATCGCGCGCGGCTCTCGCAGGCATGTCGCTTTCTGACTATCTGCTCGCCGAACTGGGGCGGATGGCCGAGTGGCCAACGGCCGAGGAGATGCGTCAGCGGCTGGCGCGGCTCTCCCCGAGAAACCCCGTTCCCTCTCCGGCGGAGGCGGTCCGTGCTGAGCGCGACTCCAGGTGATCGTCATAGACGCTTCGGCACTTCTCGAGGCGCTGTTGCAGACGCCGGCAGCCGCGGCCGTTGCGGAGCGGCTGCTCGGCGAGGCGCTTCCGCTGCACGCGCCCCATTTGATCGATCTCGAGGTCACCCAGGCGCTGCGGCGTTACGAGGCGACCGGCCAAGTCGAGGCCGCTCGTTGCCAGGATGCGCTCGATGATCTTCAGGACTTTTCGCTCCGTCGCTACCAGCACGACGTCCTGCTGCCACGGGTTTGGGAATTGCGGCACGACCTGACCGCCTATGATGCCGCTTACGTCGCACTCGCCGAAGCGCTCGACGCGACGCTGCTCACCCGCGACCGCCGACTCGCCGCCGCTCCCGGGCATCGCGCTCGGGTCGAGCTTGTGTAAACACTAATCCCAAGCCGTCTCGGCGGCGGCGTTGCGGCCTGAGACGCGGCCAAAGGCCAGGCATTCGCCGATGTTGCCGGTGCCCTGGTACAGATAGCTGTAAATCGAGCCCAATTCTCCGGCGCTGTAGAGCCGCGGGATCGGCGTGCCGTCGGGGCGCACGATCTGCCCTTTCTCGTTGCGACGCGGGCCGCCTTGGGTGTTGAGCATCGAAGGCGACAGCTCGACCGCATAAAACGGCGGCTCGGCAAGCGGCTCCATCATCAGGATGCGGCCGAAATCCGCGTCGTGTCCGGCATCGCAATAGCGGTTCCATCGGCCGACAGTCTCTCCTAGCGCCTTTGGATCGAGCCCGATGATCGCAGCGAGAGCCGCAATATTGTCAGCGGCTTTTATCCAGCCTTTTTCGAGTTCGGCGCTGTTGCCCTCGCTCCACTCGTAACGCTCGATGATTTGCGTCCAGCCGTGGCTCGGATGCTTGTCATAGAGCGGCCCGGCGGAGAACAGCGTGTGGTCGAAGACCATGAACATCGGACACGGCGTTGATAATGGCAGCCAACGCCCGTTGACCGGGATTTTGCCGTGGCGCGTCTTGTATTTTTCGTCGCAAAAGCGTCTGGCGTCGGGGCCGACGACGATCATGCCGCCGAGCATCTTCTTGCTGAAATGCAATGCCTGCATTGAAAACGTGGTGCGGATTTCCGGAACCTTGAGCGCCATCGACGGGCCGGCATAGTTGTTCATGTGCCAGAGATCGGCGCCGACCGACATCGCCATCGTGATGCCGTCGCCCTCGTTCCAGGGCGAGCCCGAGGTGTAGCAATAGGGAATGCCGGGGAGGTAATTGCGGATCATCTGCTGGTTGTTCTCAAAGCCGCCGCAGGTCAGCACCACACCCTTGCGCGCCTTGACGCAGATCGATTCATCTCGCCGCTGCGCGCGCACCCCGAGAATTTCCTTGGTGGTGCCGTGCTGGATCAGCTCCCGCGCCGGGGTCTCGTAGAGGATCGAGATCGGGCGCTCTTTGACCAGGCTCTCGAACCGTTTCCAGGTATAGGAATAGCCGTAGGTCGGGCCGTCGTGGAACTTGTGCACGCAGTCGGCGCCCGGCAGATCCGGGAATTCGATGCCGACCGGCGGATGCTGGTGCTCCTGCGGATCGCCGCCCAGGCTCCCGAGCCATTGATTGTTGCGGCCCATCTCCTCAGCCCAGACCTGCACCATTGCCTCCGGCACGGTGTAGGAACCGCAGAGTGCTGTCAGATAGGCGGCGGCGTCTTCCGCCGATGTCGTATTCAGATAGCCCTGGCCGGCGACCCGCGTGTTGCCGCCATGCTCGCCTTCGGGCGCCTTTTCGAGGATGACGACCTCGGCGCTGAGATCATGGGCGGTGACCGAAGCCGCAACCCCCGCGGCGCCAAACCCGACCACGACGACATCGGCTTCCATATCCCAATTCTGCTGCACTGAGGCTCGATCTCCCGTTTGACTTGGCTTCGTGCGAAGCGCGACATTGCCGCTGCACGATAACGCGATCGGGAGGGCCGGAAGCTATGCCGATATTCGATAGCCAGGTTCACGCCTATGAACGCAACCACCCGGGCCGCCCCTGGGTCGGCACTCTGCAGGGCCCGGCCGAGGTCACCGGCGACCAGATGGTAGCGGCAATGGACGAGGTCGGGGTCAACGGCGCGGTGCTGGTCTCGCCGTTCAGCATGTACCGCTACGATGCGAGCTATGCCCGCGAGGTCTTCGCCAAACACCCCACCCGGTTCCGGCTAGTCAAGCCGGTCGATCCAACCGACCCTAAGGTAGCCGATACGATCGCCGACTGGGCCTCGACCAAGGGCACGGTCGGCATCCGCGTGTTCTTGCGGGATACCGCTTCAACCGACCCCGCCGACCCCGCGATCAACCGCGTCCTGGCTGAGGCGGGACGGTATTCGCTGCCGGTCAACCTGGCCTGCACCGGACGCTTGGAGCAGGCCGGCCAGCTGGCGGCGCGCAATCCGAATACGCAGTTGGTGATCGACCATCTCGGTCTGCAGCAGCCGCCCAAGCCACCAGCCCCGCCGCAGCCCTTTGCCGAATTGCCGAAGGTGCTGGCATTGGCCTCTCGTCCCAACATCGCGATCAAGATCAGCGGCGCCTGCACCTTGTCGCACGAACCCTTCCCCTACAAAGACATCTGGGACCCGCTCCGGCGGATCTTCGAGACATTCGGCCTCAACCGCTGCATGTGGGGAACCGACTGGACGCGCGCGGTCGCGTTGCTGACCTACAAGCAGGGTGTCGACGCGTTTCGCGTCAGCGACCGGCTGTCCGACAGCGATCGTGCTACGTTGATGGGTGAGACCCTGGCGCGGGTCTACAACTGGTCGTCGAGAGGCTGAGCGGCCGTCTCCCGGCCGTGCGAGGCCTTCATCCCGTCGTGCGCTTCGGCGACGATTTCGAACGAGCGCTTGCGCTTGTCGTGGTCGAAGATGTTGGCGGTCACCATCAGCTCGTCAGCACCGGTACGGCGGATAAAATCCTCGAGGCCGTCGCGCACCGTGTCCGGACCGCCGACGATGGCGCAGCCCAACGCATCGGCGAGGATCGCGCGCGCCTGGGGATCGAGCCGGGCTTCGAAATTCACGACCGGCGGGGGCACCCGGCCGCGCCGGCCGATCCGGTTGTTCAACGAGGATTGCTGCAATGACGAGTACAGAAACCGCGCCTTCTCGTCCGATTCCGCGGCAACGACGACAACTCCGAGCATGACGTGCGGCAGCGCGAGCTGTGCCGAGGGGCGGAACCGCTCGCGATAGATCTGCATCGCCGGCATCATCATCGCCGGGGCGAAATGCGAGGCGAAGGCGAATGGCAGCCCCAGATACGCCGCGAGCTGCGCACCATAGGTGCTCGACCCGAGGATCCAGATCGGCACTTCGAGCCCGGCGCCGGGAACCGCTTGCACCGCCTGACCCGGTTGGGCAGGCTGGAAGTAGCTCATCAGCTCGACGACGTCGCGCGGAAAATCGTCGACGTCACCGTAGAGGTTGCGGCGGATCGCCTGGTTGGTGATCTGGTCCGACCCCGGTGCACGGCCTAGACCCAGCTCGACCCGTCCGGGATGCAATGCCGCTAGTGTGCCGAATTGCTCGGCGATGACCAGCGGCGCGTGGTTTGGCAGCATGATGCCGCCGGCGCCGATTTTTATGTGGTTCGTGCCGGCCGCGACATGGGCCAGCGCCACCGCGGTCGCGGCACTCGCGATGCCGGGAAGGTTGTGGTGCTCGGCCATCCAGAAGCGCCGATAGCCGAGCGCCTCGACGTGGCGCGCCAGGTCGAGCGAATTGCGCAGCGACTGCCCGGCACTGCCGCCTTCGACGATCGGTGAAAGGTCGAGAACCGAGAGCGGAACCATCTGTCGATGATTTACGCCGCGCCGACGGGAAGCTTGCGGAGGAACCCGGTGCGCTGCGCGGCACCAGCCGCCATAAACTGGGCGTCCTGGCCCCCCAGGATGAAGCGGGCGCCCATGTCGATATAGCGCGGCATGATCGTCTCGTTGTAGACCCCGGCCATTCCCGGAAATTTGCCGTGCTGGCGCGCCGCAGCGATCATCCTGCGATAGGCTTCGCCGACCCGCTCGTTGCCGAAATCGCCGTGAATGCCCATCTCGGCGCACAAATCGTTGGTGCCGATCAGCAGCACGTCGACCCCCGGCACCGCCGCGATCTGCTCGGCATTGGCGATCGCCGTCGGCGTCTCCAGCATCACGATCGTCAGATTGGCGGCGTTGAGCGCGCCGGCGGCTTCCGACGAGCTGGCCGAACGCAACCCATAATGCGGTCCGATCCCGCCCATCGAGCGGTGGCCGATCGGCGGATATTTGAGCCGGTTCACTACCTCTTTCGCTTCCGTCGCGGTATCGACGTGCGGCATGACGATGCCGAGCGCGCCATTGTCCAAAGCCCGCGTGGCGATCGCGTATTCGCCGTTCGGCACGCGCGCGATCGGCGCGATACCGGCGTCGAGTGCCGCGGTCGAGATCTGCGCGCAGGCCTCGAGCGACATGACACCGTGTTCCATGTCGAGAAACAGCCAGTCAAAGCCGGCCACCGCCATGGCTTTGGCGATCTCGACGCTGCGGGTCATGCGCACGCCGACACCGAGCGACAGCTGGCCTTGCTCGAGCTTTTCGCGGGCGACATTGCGGACGGTAGCAGGCATCGGCGGTTCTCCCCTACTAGCTGACCTGAAATATCTCTCGTGATATCAAGAACTCGCTTGTCATTCCCGCGGAAGCGGGAATCCAGGGCGCCGAGGTCGTGACGGTTGCCTCTGGACCCCCGCCTTCGCGGGGGTGACGATTGCCGTATTGATAAACGCTCTTCATTCAGGTCAGACACTTAGATCCGGCCAAAGGTGTGGCGAATGAAGATCCGGGAAGTCAAGACTTACCCGCTCGACGCGGCACTCGCCGAGCCCTTTGCCTACTCGCAGGCGTGGTATGACCGCCGCGGGGCAATGCTCGTGGAGATCGTCGGAGACGACGGGCTGAGCGGCTGGGGCGAGGCGTTCGGTCCGGCGTCGCTGACGGCGCCGATCGTCGATTTCTACAAGCCGCTTCTCGTCGGGAGCGATGCGTTTGCCACTGAGCTGCACTGCCAAACCCTCTACAACCGGCTGCGCGATCACGGGCAGAAAGGGCTGGCGATCGAGGCCCTGAGTGCCGTCGACATCGCGCTTTGGGACCTGAAGGGGCGCCATCTCGGCCTCCCGGTGCACCGATTGATGGGCGGCCCATTGCGCACTCGCATTCAGGCCTATGCGATCGGGTTCTACCGCAAGCGCGACGGCGACCCGGTGGCGTATCTCTGTGATGAGGCGCGGCAGCGCGCCGATGCGGGCTTCACCGCGATCAAGCTCAAGCTCGGCTTTGGCATCGACGAAGACGTCCGTCTTTGCCGCGAGATACGCCGGGCTATTGGCGACCACATGACAATTATGGTCGACGCCAATCACGCCTATGACGCCACCGCCGCGATCCGCCTCGGACAGCGGATCGAGGAATTCGACATCGCCTGGTTCGAGGAGCCCGTCCCGCCCGAGGACCTGCAGGGCTATAAGCAAATCAAGTCGGCGCTTAGCATCCCGATCGCCGGGGGCGAGGCGGAGTTCACCCGCTGGGGCTTTCGCCGGCTGCTGATCGAGCGGGCGGTCGACATCCTGCAGCCCGATGTTTGCGCCGCCGGCGGAATCTCGGAGTGCAAGAAGATCGCGGACATGGCCAATGCCTTTGGGGTCCGCGTCTGCCCGCATGTCTGGGGGACTGGTGTCGCCCTGGCGTCGGCCTTACAGCTTATCGCGATGCTGCCCGACAATCCGCCGAGCCTCAATCCGATCCCCCCGCTCCTCGAGCTCGACCAATCCGAACACCCGATCCGAACGGCGGTATTAACCGGACCGATCCGTCATCACGAGGGTTGGGTCGAGGTGCCGACCGGACCCGGAATCGGCATCGAGATCGATCGCGAGGCACTGGCGAGGTTGATCCACTAATCGGGCGGGCCGGGCGCCGGGCAGGCATGGAATTGCGGCCGCTCACGCGGTGAACGTATAGCTGCTGCCGGTGCCGCAAAGCACAAGCTTCTCCGGCATCTCCTTGCTGGCGAGATCGACAAAGTTCTGCCCGCTGCAATGCATTGGCATCACATGTTCGATGTCGAATTTTTTCAGCTCTCCCATGACCTGGCGCAGATAGTCGTCGGGTGCAGGGAAGAGGTGAAAGCCGCCCACCAGCGCATAGATCTTGTCGACGCCGCTGACCTCCTGCGCCCGCTTCAGCGTATTGATGATGCCGACATGCCCGCATGAGCTGATCACCACCAGCCCGCGTTCGCCGAGTCGGAAATAGGTGGCATGCTCGTGCCAATGCTGGTCCGGCTGCGGCTTGCCAGCCAGCTCTTCGGCAGTGAAGTGGTGGTTCATATAGGCGTTGGCGTCGCAGCCCAGTCCATCCTTGATCCCGATCTCGACCCAGGTTTGGGGGAGCACGTGCTCGATGCTCGTGCGCGGCACGATCCCGGTCGTAAAGGCATGGCCTTCGATAACGATCGGGACCTCCGACAATAACGGCTCGACGTTCAGCGCCCTGAGTTTGCGGCGGTCGAGGGTGCCGAAATCCGCGAAGCTGCCATCGGGGTTGCGAATGAGCCGGTGGCAGAAATCGTCCTCGCCGCCGGTGTAGTGTAGGTCCTTGCGCATCTGCCCCCGTTGCGCTTCGAGGAAGCCGATCAGCCCGCCGTAATGGTCAAAGTGCCCGTGGCTGAGGATCAGCGCGTCGACTGCGGCCGGATCGATCTTCATCAGCCCGAGATTGTTGGCATAGACCTCAGGCGTAAAACCGAAGTC
>Ga0306920_100006176_pt1 | contig 15572 bp, 9 predicted proteins | sample flu12Cox44000170_FD_204666 | JGI IMG/M metagenome (GOLD analysis project Ga0306920, IMG submission 204666) | Lab enrichment of tropical soil microbial communities from Luquillo Experimental Forest, Puerto Rico - flux4day.12C.oxic.44.000.170 (v2)... | ecosystem: Environmental > Terrestrial >... | reverse complement strand
GGTGTGGTCTGTCCGCCTATGCCCCGATTGATGTAGGGCTGGCCGGGGAAGTACTTGGCGAGGTCCCAGCCGTCGGTAATGGAGTCGCCCAGGAAGATAACCCGTTCTTCATTCGCCGCGGGCGGCTCCACCTTGGCGTTGGCGTCGCGATAACGAGCGAGGTTGCCGAAGTCGCTCATCCACAGTGGAATTTGCTTTTCGCGATACTCCTCGAGAATCCGAACCGCTTGCACCGCATTCGGCGTCGGCTGTTGGCTGAATGCGAAAGACGGAAAGTACAAACCGATCGCAAGGGACGCAAGAAACACTTTGGGGAGCATTTCCCAAAATATCATCCACGGAACGCCATGTCAGCGAAAACCACGTATATGATTGCGGCGACCCGGGAAACGGAAAGGAGATCATTCAGACTTGCCAGCGAAAACGGCTTAAGTTCAAGTAGCATCAGATAGCACGAGGTGCTATGGACATCATTCAATTTCGCGAGTCGATGAAGAGTGCTGCGCCGCCGGCCGGTTTAACGGCCGCACTCGAGGGGTTGTGGTGGGATGGCAAGGGAGACTGGACCCGGGCGCACGAATCGGCGCAACGGGATGAGGGGCCGGACGGCTCCTGGGTGCATGCTTACCTGCATCGCAAAGAGGGCGACCTCTCCAATGCCCAGTACTGGTACCGCAGGGCGCAGCGGGCGGTTGGGCAGACGAGCCTCGATGGGGAGTGGGAGTCCATTGTGAGCTGGTTGTTGAGGGCTGGCGTGTAACGTCTGTCAGCCGCCGCAGAGCGTTTGCTGATTCAGCCAGTTGCCCGGGCCGCCGGTATCGTTGCCGCTTCGCGGCGCCAGAAGTTCCTGTTCACGCTCCGCCGTCGGATATTTACAGAAGAGGTAGAAACCGCACCGCCGGGGAGGATTACCCGGCGCCGCTTTTCATCCGAACTCAGGACAAGAAAGGAAGGGAACCGTTCCCAGCTTAGCCACGGTAATCTGCCACGAACCGAGGCAAGCTGGCCGTGTTGTTGCCGAGGAGGTCGGTCGCGAACAATCGAATTGTCGCAATCACAGGGATGGTGAGTAGCGACCCCGGCACTTCGGCGATCGCTTCTCCTGCCAAGGCTCCGAAATCACAACGATCGGCGCCAAATCGATGCTGCCACCTCGCATAAAGTATGGCTGGAGGATGTAGTCCTCGACCACCCGGAGTACCACGAACTGAGCCAAGCGGCTGTAAATCGATTGGCGCCTTGAAGGCAACGCACGTGGCACACGGTGGAACGATAGTGGCGGCCCGGTAGCCTGGCGCATTTGGATTGCGGTAACTGCACATGCGTCCAGGAAAAAGAACGACAATCATCACGTGAGCTTATAAGGTCTTTCGAGAATTGTGGTAAATACGAGTCAATGCAATGACAAACACTTCGGCCTTCCAGGACAAACCCGCTGCTGGCGATCCCATCCCTCCCAAGTGCGCTGTCATCGAGGTGCACGTAGGCGAATTGAAGCAGTTGTTTGATGCCATCGACCCCTCGCCGTTTCGCGATCGGGACTTGGATCCTAAAGCCGAGGAATTCATCGTCAGTTGGGCGAAGGAGCTGCCCAGGGAAGCAGCGCTTGCGTTGGTGGTTGACCTCGATCGCGAGGCAGGTTTACCGGACGAGGCTGCTGTACTGCGTGATGCGATTCATGAGTTCTTCAAACATCGTGCCGAGAGATATCGACAACGTCTGCGGGAATTGTTCCGTGTGGGTCGGACCAGCTTAGTGATCGGCCTGACAGTTTTGGCGGCCGCCATTGTGCTGGGCGATTTCTTGGCCAGTCTGATGAAGGGCAACCGTATTGCGGAGATCGTGCGCGAAAGCCTCACCATTGGCGGTTGGGTTTCCATGTGGCGACCTCTGGAGGTGTTCTTGTACGACTGGTGGCCAATTCGCAATGAAGCCGGGCTCTCGGATCGGCTTGCCGGCATGCCGGTGCGCATCAGGTACGTGAACGCTACAGCTCCAGATGCGTGGAGGGCGGACTGGCCGGCCGTGTCACGGAGAGATGAGCAAAAGACGAGCGAGGCCGAACAGGCGACCTTAAACCGAGCAAGATGAAATGCTCCTGCCTGGAGCCCTCGAGATGTGGTCACAACAGATCTTCTTGCCAAAATGCCGGTCCGGAGTTATCATAGTCGATTATCGATATATTGATGATCGACCACAGATGCCGAAACGGAAACTCAGCCCGATACCTGCTGCTGCATTTCAAATACTCCTCTCCCTTGTTGATGACGATCTGCACGGTTACGCCATCATGCGGCGAGTTGCAAGCCAGACAGGCGGTCGTATGCGGCTTGGCCCGGGTACGCTCTATAGCTCGATCCAGAGTCTAGTCGAAGAAAAATTTATCGAAGAGGTGGGCTGGCGTGAAGATGCGGAACTCGGCCGTGAGCGCCGCCGATATTACCGGTTAACGTCGGCTGGGCGCAGGGAGGCGCGCTCGGAGGCCAAGCGCCTTGCCGACCTGTTGCGAGTCGCGCGCGCCAAGAAAATCCTGGTGGGCGATTATGTCTGAAAAAATTTATGTCTGGCTGTTGCGCGTGTATCCTTCAGGGTTTTTGGCGGCGTACGGTGATGAAGCCCTGCAGCTTTACCGCGACCGTGCCCGGGATGAACGAGGATTCTTTCCGAGGCTTGGGCTCTGGCTTGACCTGCTGGGTGACTTAGCGGTCTCCATCCCGCGCGCGTACCGCCATCTCCGGCCGGAACCCTGTGCCGCTTCGGCTCCGCGCCTTTCCAACGGGATGCTTTCACTACGTCTTTTGGGAAGCCAACCGCCCCGTCTGGCTGCACTGTTCGGCGGGGGTGTGCTGTCGCTGGTTATTTTAGGAGCGTTTTCTATCTTACTGGGCTACGTCGGCAGCGATGCAGGAGGGATGGCGACAACAGAGTTGCCCGGATTTTCCCAACAGCATGGCCGGCACTCCAGGTTGCAGGATAGTAACAGCGGATTGGGTGATGGGATGGAGCGCGCTGTGCATGTCGATGGCATCGAGCGGCGCCGCGTGATTGATCGTGCCATCGCGAATCTCAAGCATTACTACATCGACAAGGACGTAGCCAACAAGATCGCCGAAGCGCTGCTGGTACACGAGGAGAATGGCGAGGACGACACGGCCAAAGATGGCGGCAGCTTGGCTGCTTTACTGACGAGGCAGATGAGAGACGCGAGCCACGACGTGCACTTGGACCTGCTCTACAGCCGGCTTCCCCTGCCTGAGAACGCCAGGCGCCCGGCGCCGGAACACCTGGCGCTCTATCGCGAAGCAATGCAGCGGGAAAACTGCACGTTCGAAAAGATTGATGTTCTACCCCACAATGTCGGCTACCTGAAGCTCAATTCATTTCCCGATCCTGCAATCTGCGGGCCAACGGCTATTGCTGCCATGGCCCGTTTGAACCATGTGGACGCGATCCTTTTTGACTTGCGAGATAACCGTGGCGGGGAACCAGCCATGGTCGCTCTGATCGCGGCCTACCTTTTCGATCATCCCGAGTACTGGTACAACCCCAGGGAAAATAGCAGCCGGCAATCCTGGACGAATTCGCCTGTTTCAGGCGCTGGGCTTGCCGACAAGCCGGTCTATGTATTGACGTCGGCCAGAACTGCCTCCGGCGCGGAGCAGTTTTGCTATGACCTGAAAATGCTGAAGCGGGCCACGCTCGTGGGTGAGACCACGGCCGGTGTTGCCCATGCGGGTGTTTTTCATCGTATTGATGATCATTTTGGAATAGCTATTCCGGAAACAAGACCGATCAACCCCTTCGCAAGGTCTGATTGGGAGGGGGGTGGCGTAGCGCCAGATGTGAAGGTGAACGCCCTGTCTGCGCTGAAGACAGCGGAGAGCCTTGTCGAGAACCGCCTAAGCAAGAAGTAGCGCGCCTGAGAGGTGCAGAAGATCCAAAGTCAACCACCCAGGCGAAGGGCAGCCTGGGTGGGTATCTCAAGATCTATTCCTCGTCGCGGTTGGCAGTGACGCCGGAGGAAGGCGGTAATCCCCCCTCCAGGTGCGGCAGATCTTCCAGCACGAGCTGCGACTTGAGTTGCGAGACGTCGGTCTTCTCGATCTCCTCCCACTGTTTCACGATGGCTTGGGTCGAGTCGTGCAGCACCGGTACCGCCTGCGCAGTCTGCGACGTGGGAGCTGCGTCCACGTCCTGCAGTACCGAGAATTGCTCGAACAAGCTTCCACGCACGCTGGAGAGCGTAGCAGCCTGCTGGTTGCCGCGCCGGCGGCGGCCGCTGGCTCCGGCAAAGGCGTCAAGCTTCTGCGTGAAGCTATCGAGTTTCGCCACATCCGCGTCGGAAGATGACTTGGCGCGCTGGGCTTTCAGCTGGGTGCGGAGCTGTTCGACCTTGTCATTGATTGGCTGCAGGACGAGAAGGTCCTGGTAAACCTGTTGCGAAACATTGAATTGCTGCTGCAAGTCCGCAACCGGCGTCTTAACCCGCGGATCCATCTCGATGGTCAGCTCTTGTCTGTACTGCTTCCCGTTGGCGGTTAGAACGACGTAGTACTTGCCTGGCATTGCCCACGGCGACGTCGAAGCCGGCGGCGTGTTCTCGTAAACCGCCGCGATGGGGTACTCAGGCTTGACGCCTGGAACCGGCGGATAGTGGAGGTCCCACACAAAGCGATGGAAGCCGGGCTGATTCGACAGCTTCTGCGGCCGGCGAGGCCAGTACGTGGGGATGGCGAGTTGGGGATCGGGAGGCGGCAACGGGTCGGAGCTGGAGTAACGACGCACCAACTTGTCGCCGGCGTCTAGGATTTCCAGAGTTACTTCGCCTGAGGTCGTGCCACCGAGATAGTAGTTCAGGATAGCTCCGTCGGGCGGGTTTTGCCCGGCGGGCACGTCAGGAGGGAGCGGGGTATCGGTATTGGTGTTCCAACGAACGCGGTAGGCGGCCTCGGGGCGAAATAGGTAGGCAGCGCCGGCAACGATCTTGTCGTCGATCTGGCGGAGCGGCGTGATGTCGTCGAGAATCCAGAAGCCGCGGCCGTGTGTACCAATGGCGAGATCGTTGTCCTTGACGATGACATCGCGCACCGATGTGGCTGGCAGATTCAGGCGAAGCGATTGCCAATGGTCGCCATCATCGAACGAAACGTACACTGTGCGCTCGCTTCCCGCAAAGAGCAGGCCTTTGCGCCCGGGATCCTCGCGCACCGCGTTGACGTTTTCGTTATCCGGGATGCCGGCGGTGATTTCGGTCCAAGTTTTGCCGCCATCGCGCGTGCGCAGGATGTGGGGGCGAAGGTCATTCAGGCGCAGCGTGTTGATGGCTGCGTAGGCCGTATTGGCATCGCTGTGGCTGGCTTCGAGACCCGACACCTTCTGCCATGCCGCGAGCGTCGGTGGCGTGAGGTTGTTCCAGTTCGTGCCGCCGTCCGTGGTGAGCCAGATGAGACCATCGTCGGTGCCTGCCCAGATTCGATTGATGTCGAGCGGCGATGGGGCGAGCGCGTAGATCACTCCCCGTTGCGTAGGCTTGGCGGATGCTTCGGAGGCGAAAATCCCGACGGTGGCAGGGACTTCCCAGGTCTTGCGGGCAAGGTCTGGGCTGATTTGTTTCCAACTTCGGCCGCCGTCGCGAGTAGTCCACAGCGTGTTGGCGGCAAAGTAAAGAAGATGCGGATCGACGGGCGAAAACATCACCGGCTGGGTGCGAACCACACGGAAGTCGGGCGTCCGCAGGGCCACCGGCATGATGTATTGCGCTTGCGTGGTGCCGCGATCATAGCGCGTCAGCTTGCCCCCGTAAACGATATCGGGATCAAGGGGATCGGGCGCCGCATAGCCATACTCCTCGAGGGCCACGGGATGCCAGTCGCGAAACGTGATTTGGCCGTCATTGCCGCGACTGGAGATGCAAGCCGAGCCGCTCTCCTGTTGCCCGCTGCACAAGCGGTAGGGGAACGCGTTGTCGGCGGCAACGTGATACATCTGCGCGGTAGGCTGGTTGTACCAGGAACTCCAGGATGCGCCGCCGTTAACGGTGACGATGGCACCCTGGTCGCTGGTGATAAGGATGTCGTCGGGATTGCCGGGATTGATCCAGATGTTTTGATAGTCGTCGCCCCCGGGAGCACCGCGAAAACCAGTCCAGGTCTTGCCCGCGTCCGTCGATTTCCAGGTGACGGTAGAGGTCATGTAAACGACGTCCGGGTTGCGGGGGTCGAGCATCGGAACCGGCAGGTCACCTCCCCCAATGCGGCCCTTTGGACGGGAATCGGTCGTAACCGCGTGCCAGCTTGCACCCGCGTCGGCCGAAGCGTAGAGCGCAACCGTTTCCTTGCTCGCCACGGAGGCGAACAGATGCTTTGGGTCGCTCAGCGAAATGCTTACGTAGGCCTGAACAATGTCCTGCGGCAGGCCACCGGCAAGTTGCGTCCAGTTGCTGCCGCCGTCGGTGGACTTGAAAATGCCCCCGCCGTTTCCATTCCAAGCGCCGTTCTCCCAAGGGCCTTCCCGCGCCTCCCACAATGTGGCGTAGACGACATTTGTGTCAGAAGGGTCAATGGCGACTCCCGCTGCTCCGATGTTCTCGTTCTTGAAGAGAACTTTCTCGAACGTCTTACCGCCGTCGGTAGTGCGGAAGATACCGCGCTCGGGATTCGGCCCATAGGGGGCGCCGGCAACCGCGACGAACAACCGATCGGGGTTGTGGGGGTCGACCGCCATCTGCGAGATCTGCTGCCCATCGCGCAAGCCGAGGTGCGTCCAGGTAGCGCCGGCGTCTGTGGACTTGTAGATACCGTCGCCCACCGATAGATCTGGCCGGTGCAGGCCTTCACCGCTGCCGACGTAAACAATCTGCGGATCGGAGGGCGCCACCACGATGGCGCCGATCGAGCCGGTAGGCTGCTGATCGAAGATGGGCTGCCAGGTGCGCCCGTAGTCGGTGGACTTCCACACGCCGCCATTGACCGCGCCGACATAAAAGACGTTGGGCTGACTGGGCACTCCGCAGGCAGCACGGGTGCGCCCGCCCCGGAAGGGGCCGACGTTGCGCCAGCGCATTTCCGCGAGTGCCTTGGTGTCAACGTTCTGGGTCTGGGAGTAGACAAACGGAGAGGCAGCAAGTAACAGGGAGAGAAAAACGAATTTTCCGCGCATAGCCGTCCACGAGTAGAGATTGGTGTACCGCCCTCTTCGGCAGTTCCTGCCAAGCAAAGGGGAAGTGTAGTCTAATTGAACGCAATTTGCAGGTGTGAGGAAACTTCGAGCTGATGAACCAAAATCCGCCGCGCTGCTTGCCGGTACTCGTCCTCTCCGGGATCTGGGTAGCCCTCTGTGCACCTGTCGCCGGGCAATCCGTTCCCCCGGCGATGTTCAGTGGCATGAAATGGCGCTCGATCGGCCCGTTTCGTGGCGGGCGCGTGGTGGCCGTCTCCGGTATTCCCGGTGATCCTGTGACCTATTTCTTCGGGTCGGCTGACGGTGGAGTTTGGAAAACCCCGAACGCAGGGGTAACCTGGGAGCCGCTGTTCGACGGGCAACCCATTGCCTCGATCGGCGCGCTGGCAGTGGCCCCATCAAATCCGCAGGTGATTTACGCCGGAACCGGCGAGTCCGACATTCGCAGCGACCTTTCCTCCGGAGATGGTGTCTACCGATCAAGCGATGGTGGAAAAACCTGGTCCGATGTCGGGCTGAAGGATTCGCGACAGATCGGCCGCATCGTGGTCGATCCGAAAAACGCCGATGTGGTTTATGTGGGAGCGCTGGGCCACGCGTACGGGCCGAACCCTGAACGCGGCGTGTACAAGTCCGCCGACGGAGGAAAAACCTGGACCCATGTGCTCGATCAGGGCCCGGAAGTCGGGGTCAGCGATCTCGCGATAGCCTCGGGCAACAGCGCGATCCTGTTCGCCGCCACCTGGCATGCCCATCGGCCTCCGTGGAGTACCTACGCGCCCCTGGAAGGCGGCTCGGGCGGCCTTTTTCGCTCGACCGACAGCGGCGCGACCTGGATCCGGCTTAAGGGTAACGGCCTGCCCGACGGCGACTGGCGACGCGCGGGAGTGAGCGTGTCGCCGGATGGACGCAGGGTCTACGCCCTGATCGACGCGGAAAAGCAATCGGGACTCTACCGCTCCGACAATGGGGGAGGTAACTGGACACTGGCGAATGCCGATCCCCGACTGACAAGCCGCGGATGGTATTTCAACCAGCCCACCATAGATCCCAATAATCCGGACGTCGTGTACGTTCCTAACGTGGCCCTTTACCGCCTGGACGAGGCCGGCAAATTGCTCAGGATCGTCCGCGGGGCTCCGGGGGGCGATGACTATCATCAACTGTGGATCGATCCCCAGAATTCCTCTCGCATGGTCCTGGGAACCGACCAGGGTACGAGCGTGAGTGTCGATCGGGGCGCGACCTGGTCTTCCTGGTTCAATCAGCCGATCGGGCAGTTCTATCACGTCACCACTGACAACAAGTTTCCCTACGCCGTATATGGCGCACAGCAGGACAGCGGCAGCGCAGGCGTCCTGAGCCGAACCGACCATGGGTACATCACGCCAATGGATTGGTTTCTCGTCGGGGGTGGCGAAAGTGGCTGGATTGTCGTCGATCCTGTCGATCAGAACATCCTGTACGCAACCGGCGTGTACGGTAGCGTAGTGCGCTTCGATCGCAGGACCTCATTAAGCCAGGACATCACCCCCTGGCCGCTGTCCAACTTTGGAAGCGAAATCAATGCCCGGAAGTACCGCGCGCCCTGGACGCCGATGCTAACCATGTCGTCGCCCATCGAGAAGAACGAGCTTTTCCTGGGAACACAGTACGTGATGAAGACAACCGACGGAGGACTGCACTGGCAAAAAATCAGCGACGATCTCACCGGCGCCGATCCCAACCTGGCGCAGCAGAAGGCAACCACGCCCCCCACGGGCGAGAACGCCAAGCGACGCGGCTTCGGCGTGGTGTACTCGATCGCCGCCTCGCCGCTCAAAGCCGAGGTGATTTGGGCGGGCAGCGACACCGGATTGATTCATCTCACAACCGATGGCGGCAACACCTGGAGCGATGTAACGCCGAAGGGCCTGAGTGACTGGAGCAAGATTGCGATGATCGAGGCATCGCACTTCGATCCCGCCGTGGCCTACACCGCCGTCGACCGGCATCGTCTGGACGATCAGGCTCCTTACCTGTATCGCACTCGCGATTACGGAAAAACATGGCAGCCGATCGCGGCCGGAATCGGCGCTGCGTCATTTCTGAGTGCTGTTCGCGAAGACCCGGGCCAGCGCGGATTGTTATTTGCGGGAACGGAACTGGGGGTGTACGTGTCGTTCGACGAGGGCGATCACTGGCAGCCGCTGCAGCTCAATCTGCCGGTCACGTCGGTGCGTGACCTGACGATTCATGGTGACGACTTGGTCATCGCGACCCACGGGCGGGCATTCTGGATCCTCGATAACATCATGCCGCTACGCCAACTCGCCGCGGCTCCTGCATCCGAGAAGCCGCACCTGTTTCAGCCTGCAACCGCCGTACGCGTGGACAACGATTTGTTCTTAGGCAGCCCGTTTCCCCCCGAGGAGCCTATGGTAAAAAATCCGCCGGACGGAGCCACCCTCGATTACTACCTGCCCACCAGGGCAGCGACGGTGAAGCTGGAAGTATTGGACGCTAAGGGCACGCCGGTACGCCGGTTTGCCAGCGGCGAGAAGAAGGCGGAAAAACTGGCTCCCGTGCCCATTGCTGAACGCTGGCTTCCCCGACCGGTCGAGCTGCCGAGCAGCGAAGGCATGCACCGCTTCTACTGGGACCTGCGCTGGAGCAGCTCCGGAACCAGCGAAGAACTTGAGGAAGAGGGATTCGGCGCCCCCCGCGGACCCAAGGTGGCGCCGGGAACCTACCAGGTAAGGCTTACCGTGGATGGGACCGAGTTCACCCAACCGCTCCACGTGCAAATGGACCCCAGGTCACAGGCCACCGCGGCCGTGCTTGAGGAGCAACAGACCCTGGGGCTCGAGATCTACGCTGAAGTGCGGGGGAGCCGCCAAGCCCTGGCCGAGATTAAGAAGGTCAAGGAGAGCCTGGCTATGCTAAAGGATCGGGTTAAGAATCGCCCCCAACTTAAAGCAAAGGCGGATAAACTGGAGGCTGATATCGACGAAATTGAAAACGGCAGGAAGGACACGCCGGGCACGGGACTGGACGCGGCCAGCAAGGGTCTACAGTCGGCCTTGCGAGTCGTGGAAGGGGGGGACCGCACCACGCCGCAACAGGCCATTGAAGTCTATCGGGTTTCCGACCAGGCCGCCAAAGCCAGGATTGCTGACTGGACTAGCCTGAAGGCGGGATCACTGGCAGAGTTCGATCGCGCCCTGCAGGAAGCCGGCCTGAGGCACGCCGCCCTTTCCAAGCCTGAGGGATCGGGTGCATGGCAACTGTCCAATTGAAAACGCATACTCGAATCTTAAGGTGACACCAGCGCCAAGCGGACGTTACAATTCGATTCGAATCACCAGGAGTTGATACCGTGCCACAGTCTTCGTCAGGAGATCGGAACACTTTGCCGCTGGCAAATCTGGGTCCGTTGGAAAAAGAGGTGATGGACATCATTTGGCGCTGCGGAGAGGGAAACGTCCGCGAGGTCGTTTCCCAGATGCAGAGAAAGCTTGCCTACACAACTGTGATGACAACCCTCGACCGCTTGTATAAGAAGGGCCTTCTGCAACGTGATAAGGCAGATCGTGCCTATATTTACTCGCCTATCCTTACCCGGGACGATTGGAGTCGCAATCGGGCAGGCGAAGTGATGGCGGGCTTGCTAGCCGGCCCCATGGAGTCGCGCAGCCTGCTGCTGTCGTGCCTGGTTGATGCCGTCGGTACATACGACGCGACCCTGCTGGATGAACTCGAGAGGAAGATCCTGGAGAAGCGCGAAGAACTGGCGGAAAAGGATCCCGAATGACCCTTTCATACTACGCGCGATTGCTCTGCCTGTGCTGCGCCACCTTCTTCCTGGTACACGCGCTGAGCTGGATCATTGTTTCGAAGCTCGCCCGGGCGGCGGTAGCAGCGGCGGGGAAACTCAGCCCGCGGTCTGCCGCGCGATTGCTGTTCGTGCTCAGGATGGCTCCGCTCGCGCTGACGCTGCTTTTCGTGGTTGGATTCTGCGTGCCCAGTTATGTTTGGTTTGAACCCCAGGTTGCGGGAGAGCGGGTAAGTTTCCTGTTCCTGCTGGCGGCGCTGGTCGGTCTGTTGACCTTCACCGTTCCCCTGTTACGTGGCGCCATGGCCGTTTTCCGCACCTGGAGCTACTTGCGGGCTTGCTCGCGTAATGCCCTGAATGCTGACGTCGCGCAACCGGATGCCGGCCTTCTGGTGGTTAGCGAGAACTCGGCCTTGATGGCCACTGCCGGCATTGTGTGTCCACGGGTAGTCGTTTCCCAGGCGGTTATGGACGCGCTCAGTGAAGAACAGAAAGAGGCTGCCTTTCGGCATGAAGCCGCCCACCTCGCTGCCCGCGACAACCTGAAGAAACTGCTGTTCCTTCTGACGCCTGACCTCTTGCCGCTGGTATCGGGCGGCTACTCGATCCTGGAGCGCGGCTGGGCACTCTACTCGGAATGGGCGGCGGATGACGAGGCCGTGGATGGAGATGTCCGGCGCGCCGTGTCGCTTGCCTCGGCGCTGGTCCGCGTCGCTAAAATCGGCGTGCGACCGCGGCCGTCGTACCTGCTGACTTCCTTTATGGATGATGAGCGCGGCTTAGCGATGCGCGTTGACCGCTTGCTCCATGGGCCGCTTGAGCCAATACCATGCCTGACACCGAACACTCTGCTTGGCGGCAAAATCACGCTGCTCGTCGGCCTGACCTCCGGCGTTCTGCTGTTTCTCCCGCTCACCCTGGCCACCATCCACCGATTGTTGGAGCGCCTGCTGCAATAAACGGCCTCTCTTTGCTGGCCTTTCCCGGTTCATGGGGATGGTTGCCGGGAAGGTTGAGTCGGTGCTGCTGGACTCGCGGCATACAATCAGAGTTGACCGTTGGGGGAACAGGATTGTGGTAATCCGCAGCCAGCCCGCGTTTAGGTAATGCCTTGTGTTTCTCTTTACGCTAGTTTGATTTCGAATATGACCGTTTATGACCGAATCTTATCGGCTTGAACCGGGGAAGGGTTTCAGCCCGAGCCTGTGGGTGCCCACCCTCTACTTTGCCGAAGGGCTGCCCTTCTACGCCGTCAATATGATGGCGCTCATCTTCTATTCACGCCTGGGCGTTTCCAATGCAACCATTACGGCAACGATTAGCCTGCTCGGGCTGCCATGGTCGTTGAAACCCCTGTGGAGCCCCTTCCTCGAGATGTACAAGACCAAAAAGTTCTTCGTCATCCTCACGGAATTGGTGGGCGGTATGAGCCTGGGTTTGCTGGCGCTGGCGCTGCCGCTACCCGACTACTACCGTTATAGCGTTGGGCTTCTGGCCATCATTGCCTTCTGCTCGTCTACCCACGACATCGCCGCCGATGGCCTGTACATCGCAAGCCTCACCCCCCGTCAACAGGCGGCCTATGCCGGCTGGCAAGGCGGGTTCTACAACATCGCGAGGTTCGTTTCCCAGGGCGGCTTGCTGATTCTTGCCGGCTATCTGGAGAGTCGCATGCCGGTAGTGAAGGCGTGGATGACGATCTTCGCGAGCGTCGGAATCACCCTCATCGTCCTCAGCTTGTTCCATGCGCGGGTGCTGCCGCAAGGCGGCGAAGAGCGGTACTCGCGCAACTTGCATGAGATGCTGGCCACATTCTGGGACGTGGTAAAGAGCTTCTTTAAGAAGCCGCACATTTATTTCCTTTTGCTCTTCATCTTCCTTTATCGCGCGGGCGAGGGGCAGGTAGTCAAGGTCGGTCCACTGTTCCTCAAGGCAGGCCGCGAGCAGGGTGGTCTTGGACTGAGCACCGCCCAGTTCGGCACCATTTACGGCACCTTCGGCACGGCTGCCTTCGTCCTGGGGAGCGTCCTCGGCGGGTATTTTGCGGCATGGCTCGGTTTGAAACGGGCCTTGCTGCCGCTGATTCTGGTGATGAACCTGCCCATGCTGACCTACTTCTACCTCAGTGCCGAGCTGCCCACGAATTCGGCTCTGATCACGGCGGCGATGACGCTGGAAATGTTCGGCTACGGCTTCGGGTTCGTCGGCGTCGTGCTGCTGATGATGCAGGAAGTCGCGCCCGGTAAGTACCAGACCGCGCACTATGCCTTCGCCAACTCGCTTATGAACCTTGGACTGGTGGTTCCGGGAGCGGTCAGCGGCCGCATCCAGATGATGATCGGCTACCAGCGCTTCTTTGTGTGGGCTTTGATTTCCGCCATACCGGCAATGATCCTGGCACGGTTTGTTCCCATTCGGGGGGGAAGCGTTTCGCCGGCCGACTTGCAGTTTGCCGAAACGAAAGCAGAAGCTTAAAGCGGTGGTGAATCTGGGGAATGTGGTTTGCCGGTCTGCGCCTAGGCGGTGCGAAATAGTGCTTGAGGGTTGCGCCGGCTGCCGTCGGAGCCGACCATCGATACAGCTCAACTTTCTTAACCGCAAACCACAGTCGGAAACCCCCTGGGCCAGTTTATGCTGAAGGATCTGGACATCGTTGAAACGCCACTTAAGGCGGTGATTCTGGCGGCGGGCAAGGAAGCGACCACGGCCGACGGCGAGCCCTTGGTGCTGAAAAAATTGGGTGAAAACACGGTGCTGCAGCACGTCGTGCAAAATGCCCGCCAGGTGGTGCGCCGCGAAGATATTTATGTGGTGGTTGGCTACCGCGGGCAGGAAGTCCGCCACCATCTGGGACCCAGGTTCCATTACGTCGAGCAAGACAAACCCATCGGAACCGGCGATGCCGTAAAACGGGTCTGCCAGACCATTCCCGACTTCGAAGGCAACTTCCTGATCCTGTATGGCGACACGCCGCTGTTTCGACCCGCATCCATCCTGGGTCTGCTGAATCGGCACCGGCTGAAGCAGGCTCATCTCACCTTGCTGACGGCTGTCGTTGACCGGCCCCGTCCCTATGGCCGAATCATTCGCAACGCGGGGGGGCAAATCATCGACATCATTGAAGACACCGAAGCCTCGCCCGAAGTGCGGGCCATCCGGGAAATCAACGTTGGGGCTTACGTGGTCGACGCGCACGTGATCGCGGCCGCCCTGCAAAAACTGTCGCCCTCGCCGGTTGACGGCGACTACCGTTTTACCGACTGCGTGCACCAGTTGATCCGCTCGGGTCTGAAAGTGGAAAGCTACCAGCTCTACGACCAGGACGAAGTCCAGGGAATCAACTCCGATGCCGACTTCGCCCGGGCCGATTTCATCCTGCAAAAGCGCCTGTACCGCCCGCGACGCCAGGAGGAACAGAATCTCATCGCCTTCGGCACGGGAGGCTGGCGCGCGCTCATCGGCGAAGGCTTCACGCTGCACAATGTGCGCCGCCTGTCACAGGCCCTGGCTAACGAAATCACGCGCCAGTCGCGGGAGAAGCGCGGGGTGATCATCGGTTACGACCGTCGCTTCCTCTCCAAGCAGGCCGCCGAGGCCTCGGCCGAGGTCTTCGCGGGCAACGACATTCCGGCAATTCTGCTGACCGAAGACGCTCCCACCCCGTTGATTACTTATGCGACCGCCATCAAGGGATCGGCGTACGGACTGGCGTTCACCGCCAGCCACAACCCCCCGGAGTGGAACGGGCTGAAGGTGTTTCATGCCGATGGATCCCTGCTGCTCGACCACGAAACCCGCCAGATCGAGAAAGAAGCCAACGCGCTCAGTCACGACGACGTCATCAAGCTCGAACTCGACCTTGCCCTGGAGGCTGGCATCGTGGAGAAGCGAGACTTTACCAACGAATACGTCGATGCAGTGGAGAAGCTGGTTGACCTGGGGAAAATCCGCGAGGCTGCGCTGAAAGTCATTGTCGATCCCATGTATGGAGTCGGCCAGTTGACTCTCGGCACCGTGCTGACCGAAGCGCGCTGCCGGGTCACCTTCATCCATGAGCGCCATAATCCGCTTTTCGGGGGGCGCTCCCCGGCTCCCAACGCCGAGGCCCTGCGCCTGCTGAGTTCCGAGATGCAGGAAGGGAACTACGATCTTGGTCTCGCCATGGACGGCGATGCCGACCGCGTCGCCATCCTCGATGAGCGCGGCCAATACGTATCGATCAACGACGTCCTGTTGCTGCTCTACTGGTACCTGCACGAGATCCGTGGCGAGCGCGGCGGCGTGGTGCGCAACCTCTCCACCTCCCACCTTCTCGACCGCCTGGCGAGGAAGCTGGGCGAGCAGTGCTACGAGACCCCGGTCGGCTTCAAACACATCGTCGCCACCATGTTGGAACACAACGCCGTTCTGGGCGGCGAGTCGTCAGGCGGCCTGACCATCCGCGGCCACATCCTGGGTAAAGACGGCATATTCGCCTGCGCCCTGATCGTGGAGATGATCGCCAAGACGGGCCAGACAGTCTCGCAGTTGCTGCAGCGTGTTTACAGCCTTACGGGACGTCTCTTCTACGTCGAGGAGA
>Ga0306920_100006175_pt1 | contig 15573 bp, 14 predicted proteins | sample flu12Cox44000170_FD_204666 | JGI IMG/M metagenome (GOLD analysis project Ga0306920, IMG submission 204666) | Lab enrichment of tropical soil microbial communities from Luquillo Experimental Forest, Puerto Rico - flux4day.12C.oxic.44.000.170 (v2)... | ecosystem: Environmental > Terrestrial >... | reverse complement strand
CCGCAAGGATCTTCGGCATAAGCGAGCACGTCGCGCATGCCGGTGCACAGCCGGATTGCCTCTTCGAGCGACCACGCGCCGTTCGGATCGAGCGTGATGCGCGCGTGCGGAAAACGCTCGGCGAGCGCCGTGACGGTTTCGATTTCTTGCTCGCCCGAGAGTACGCCGCCCTTGAGTTTGAAGTCTTCGAAGCCATAGTGCGCATAAGCCGCTTCGGCGAGGCGCACCACCGCTTGGGTCGTCAACGCCTCGTCGTGGCGCAGGCGGAACCAGTCGACATTCGCGTCCGGCTCGACGCGGTAGGCCAGGCCGGTCTTGTTGCGATCGCCGACGAAAAACAGATAGCCGAGCATTTTGACCGCGCTGCGCTGCTGGCCTTCGCCGAGCAGCGCCGCGACCGGCACATCCAGAAATTGCCCCAACAGATCGAGCAGCGCCGCCTCGATGGCGGTGACGGCATGGACGGCCACGCGCTGATCGAAAGTCTGTAATCCGCGTCCGCCAGTATCGCGGTCGGCGAAGCGGCGGCGCATTTTGTTGAGCGTGTCGTTATAGGCGCCAATCGGCTGGCCGACGACCAGGGATCTGGCATCCTCCAATGTGCGCCTTATTTGCTCGCCACCCGGCACTTCGCCGACGCCGGTACGGCCGGCATTGTCGCGAAGAATGACGAGATTGCGCGTGAAGAACGGCGCATGCGCGCCGGAGAGATTGAGCAACATGTCGTCGTGCCCGGCCACCGGCACAACCAGCATTTCGGTGATTTTCGGCGACGATGAATTGAGCCGATCTCTCATAATGGTTCTGTCTTGGCGGTCCCGCTTGGGATTACTCTAATCGCATAGGCCCTATTTTGCGACGACGGGGAGGGCCACCCGGCACAATGGCGGGCTCGTTATTTTGATCGCGCGTTTCTTGCTCTCGTCCCACTCTGCTAAGATCGCGATGACGCCCGATTTCAGCAAAGTGGAGCCATGAAAGCGCTGGTCTATACCGAGCCGAACGTTTTGTTGTGCCGCGAGGAGCCCGAACCGACGCCCGGTAATGACGAGGTGCTGGTGCGCGTCGAGGCGGTCGGAATCTGCGGCTCCGATATGCACGCCTATCACGGTCACGATTCACGGCGGCCGCCACCATTCGTCCTTGGACATGAGGCCGCGGGCCTTGTCGTCAGTGGGCCCGGTCGCGGCGCTCGCGTTGCAGTCAACCCGCTCGTGCCGTGTGGTGCTTGCGACTGGTGTCTGGAAGGCCGTCCGCATCTTTGCCCCTCGCGCCAGCTGCTTTCGGTCCCGCCGCGCCCTGGCGCCTTTGCCGAACTCGTGCGCGTGCCGGAGGCAAACGTCGTTAAAATTCCCGACGGGCTCGACAGCGCCAAGGCGGCGCTCACCGAGCCGCTGGCGGTCGCCTATCACGCGGTCAATTTGGGCGCGCGCTTGCTGCAGCGTCCGCTCGCGGCGAGCCGCTGTTTGGTGCTCGGTGGCGGCGGCATCGGGCTTGCTTGCGCCTTGGTGTTGGCGATGCAAGGCGCCGCCGAGATCCATGTTGCCGAGCCGAATGCCGCGCGCCGGCAGACCGCGGCGCAGGCCGGGCCATTCCGATGCTATGCGCCCAATGAACCGGGCGAGCCAGCGAAGCTGTCGATGGACCTCGTCATCGATGCGGTCGGCGCGGTGGCCACGCGTGCCGCCGCCAGCCGCCTGGTCAAGCCGGGCGGCGTGATCATTCACGTCGGCCTGTTGCCGGGCTCGGAGGGTTTTGACGTCCGCAAGATCACGCTGCAGGAAATCATCGTCGCGGGCACGTATTGCTACACGCCGCTGGAATTTCGCCAAACGCTCGACGCCATTGCCGCTGGCCGGCTGGGATCGCTCGAGTGGATCGAGCAGCGCCCGCTCGCCGAAGGCCCCCGTGCGTTCCAGGATATCGATGCCGGCCGCACCGCCGCGGCCAAGATTGTGCTGAGGCCGTAACAACCCGTGCCAGCGTAAGTGCGGCCGGGGCGAATCTTTGAGGGAGCTTCTCGATGCGAAACTTCGCTGCTGCCCTGTCGGTCTGTTGTTTTCTCAGTGCGTCCGCATTGGCGGCCATCCAACCTTTTCCGGCGAACTTTGGAACCCTGAACGTCGTCACCAACGGCACGCAGATCTTTGTGCGCGCCGGCGGCGAAGGGCCCGCTGTCCTATTGCTGCATGGCTACGGCGAGACCGGCGACATGTGGGCGCCGCTTGCCGCTCAGCTGGTGCGCAATCACACCGTGATCGTGCCGGACCTTCGCGGGCTCGGGCTTTCGTCCCGGCCGGCCGGTGGGTACGACAAGAAGACCCAGGCGCAGGACATGGCCGGCGTCCTCGACAAACTCAAGATCGACAAGGTCGATCTTGTCACCCACGACATCGGCAACATGGTCGGTTATGCGTTCGCCGCCCAGTATCCGGAACGAGTGAAAAAATTCGTCATCATTGATGCGCCGCTCCCGGGAATAGGTCCGTGGGACGATATCATCCGCCGCCACGCACTGTGGCACTTTTCGTTTTACGGACCGGACGCCGAACGGCTGGTGCAAGGCCGCGAGCGAATCTATCTTGATCGTTTCTGGAACGAATTTTCAGCCGACCCGAAGAAATTCGACGAAGCGTCCCGCGAGCATTACGCCAAGCTTTACGCCGCGGCGGGCGCCATGCATGCCGGGTTTGAACAATTCAAAGCCTTCGATCAGGACGCCGCCGACAACAAGGAATTCGTCGCCAAGGGTATGCTGACCATGCCGGTGCTCGCGATCGGCGGCGAGAAATCCTTCGGTCCGATGATGGGGACGGTGATGCGCGCCGCGGCAACCAATGTGCAAACGGCGATCGTCCCCAATTCCGGACATTGGGTGATGGAGGAAAATCCCGAAGCCACCATGAAGCTGATCGAGGATTTCCTGAAATGACGGCGTGATTTGTTAGATTGCTGAGCGTCTATCCGCCATCACCTTCAAACTGCGGACAGGCTGCGCTGCGGGCGGCGGTAAAAACGCGATGCCGTTCGCACAGCCCGGTATCGGCGCGCACTGAGCCATAGGCCGAACTGAGAATATTGAGACCAGGGACGGCGCGTTCAAGCGCGGCCGGCGTGCCAGTGAAGAACCGGCACGCCCCGCATGTTGCGCCGCCCGCTGGCGCGTCAGTGGATGCTTGCCCAATAGTCGCCAAAGACGATCACCGACAGGACGTAACCAAGGACGACATTGGCGGCGACGCCAATGGTGAAGGACCAGAATGCTTTCCAGCCCACGATGTGCAAATCGCGAAACCGTGTGGTCAGGCCGATCGAGAGAAAGCAGAAGATGAAGGTCCAGGTCCGCAGCGATACCAATGGCGCAATGACATTGGGCCGCACCGCGCTCGTGAAGTCGGCCGCGTTGAACCCGCCGGTAAACGCGCTCATCAGGATCGAGGCGGCAAAAAAGCCGATGACGAATTTGGGAAACCGCCACCAGATTTCGCGCGCGTCCGGCACGCGTCCGCTTTGCCCCTTTTCCCATACGAAAGTTGCAATTGCGGCGAAAACGACCGACCAGATCCCGATCCACAAGTCGCGGCCGATTACTTTCATCAGCGTGAACGACTTGATCGCCGCATCTTCGCTGCCAACCATTTTGCCGTAGGTGGTGGCGGCCGCGAATCCGGCGGCGTCGGCAAATTCGGAAGTGCCGATCCATGCTCCGGCCACGCCGGCCGGCAGGTTCAGTGCCCGCGACACAAATGGCAGTACCAGGATCATGACCAGCGCCCACCCGACCACCAGCGTTACCGACGTGTAGAGGTGATCCTTCTTGGCGTTCACGGAAGCGGCGATCGCCATCGACGCCGACACGCCGCAGACCGCGCCGCCGACGCCCATTATCGCGGCAAGCGGTTTTTCCAGACCGAACACGCGCGTGCCGACGAAATAGATTACCAGGCACGTGACGAGCGAGATGATGGTGGCTTGGACGATGGCGACAGGGCCGGCGGTGAGCACAAGCGTTATCGGAAACGTGGCACCGAGCAGAACGATCCCGGTCTTGATGTAATATTCCACGCGGAACGCGCTATCCATCCATGCCGGCAATCGGAACACATTGGCGATGACGAGCCCGAGGATGAGTGCCACCAGCGGCGCTTCAAGGTTGAACTGGGCGGCGTTGGCCCAGCCGGCAATCGCGAACATGATAAGCGCGCCGACATAAAGGAAAATAAATGCCGACACGAACTCCTTGAGTTTGACGCCCATGATCGCAGTGGTCGCGCCGAACAAGACAAGCCAGAACACGAACTGATAAAAATACAGCTGCGCGTTGCGCGCGAAATGATCGGCGAGCTGGCCGAATGAATTCCATTTGAGTCCGCCGGGATTGATCGCCAGCGCCTTGATAATATTGCTGCTGCCGGCTTGGAACGAAAGAATTGCGAAGACCATCAAGGCCAAGCCGAGCCACACGGCCCACCAGTCCTCTTTCAGATAAAGTTCTTTCCACCCGCGACGCTCCGGCCTTGCGGCCTCACGGCCGGCTTCCAACGACTCCACGCTCGTCATTGTCTCGCCTCACGTTGTGATTTGCGACGATCCGTTCGGGCCGCAACATGCCAGTTTGCTACTCCACGATGTTTTCTTTTTCAGGTCGATCTGTAGCGCGCGTATGTTCCGCGCACGTGCACCTGCGGAATAATATTTCGAAATTCCGGGACCGTTGGCAATTGGCTTGCTGTGCGCTGCAGCGCGGAACAGTCTGTCGTCCCTCAGCCGGCAGCAAGGCGGCCCTCAAAATGCAGCTGTTGCCCGCGGAGTCCAGTCGGCGCGCGCTGCCGACCCGACAACGCTTACTTACGTTCAGGCGCTCAGCGGCCGAATTCGGCGCTCGGTATCGCCACGGCCACCATCGGCGGCATCGACACGGTCGCCATGGACGGAGCCGCCATTTGCAATTGCCGCACTGCAAACATCCGCGCTGCGACCGATTGGGCCGGGGCTTGATTCGCGGCTTTGTTGTTTTCTTGGTCGTTGGACGGGTTGCTGTCTTGTTTGTTGTCTTGCCGGGCGAAAGGCGACGATCGGTGTGCGCAATCTTCTTCGAGATTGGCGAGCACGAGAAAATGCTGCGCCAGCAGCCGATAACATTCGCCGAACTTGGCCGACGACGTAGCCTTAGCCGAGACCTCGCATTTGGCCGCCCGAGCGCGATAACGCTGTGCCGTCGCTATGTGATCAGCCATTGCCCCCACCAAAGGCTCAGAATCGCTGAGCTTGCTCGGCTGGCGCGAGGGGTCAAGCCAGCTTGTGGATAAGTGCGCCGCAACAGCGAGGGAGGACGCCTCACGCGGCCTTGGTTTTGGCCGCGACATCGTGGTTTCATGCTTCCTCGGCTTCGACCGGCGTCGTTCGAACGGTCGCTGTTTGATCGGTCGTCCCAGGATTTGAAAGCGCGGCCAATTTGGAGAGCGTTGCGATGCGTGGAGTGACTTTTCTCGGCGGACGGCAATTGCAAGTCACTGCCTTTCCGGATCCTTCGCCTGGGCCGCACGATGTCGTCGTCGAAATCAAAGCGTCGGGCATGTGCGGCAGCGATCTCAAGTTCTATCGCGCGGCCGGCGAAGAAACCGCGGCGCTTGGACTTGGCAAGCTCGAGGGGCCGGTCATTGCCGGTCACGAACCGTGCGGCGTGGTGGCTGCGGTGGGTGGCAAGGTCGACGAGCGTGGCGCCCGGATCGGCGCCCGCGTCATGGTGCACCACTACAGTGGCTGCGGCGCCTGCCAGCATTGCCGCAGCGGTTGGTCACAGATGTGCGTCGCCGGTAGCACAGTCTATGGCGTCACCGCTCATGGCGCGCATGCCGATTACATGAAGGTTCCGGCGCATACGCTGGTGCCCTTGCCCGACCAGTTGAGCTTCGCGACCGGCGCCGCGGTATCGTGCGGCACCGGCACGGCGTATGGGGCGTTGCGGCGGATGAATCTGAGCGGCGCCGACACCATCGCCATCGTCGGCCAGGGCCCGGTTGGCCTCTCCGCGACCCAGCTCGCTTCGGCGATGGGCGCGCGGGTGATCGCGCTTGACGTTTCCGCCGAGCGGCTCGTCCGCGCCAAGGAGTTCGGCGCCGACGCCGCGGTCGATCCCTCAGCCCATTCCAAGGCCGACGATGTGGTGGCCGCGATCAAGGCGCTCACCCATGGCGTGGGAGCCGACTTGGCGCTGGACACGTCCGGCACGCCCGAGGGTAGGTCAGCGGCGGTGCGGGCGACGCGGCCGTGGGGAACGGTATGCTCTGTCGGCGAGGGCGGCGGCGTGACGCTCGATGTCAGCCGCGATCTGCTGCGCAAACAGCTCACGATCATCGGCTCGTGGACCTTTTCAAAGATCGGGCAGGCCGAATGTGCAAGTTTCGTCGCCGACCGGAAAATCCCGGTCGAACACCTGTTCACTCACCGTTGGCAGCTCTCGGAAGCGGAGGAGGCCTATCGCGTCTTCGATCAACAGAGGAGCGGCAAGGGCGTATTCGTGATGCCCTAACTGTGCCTCGTCCAGGGGGCTGAACGCTTTCCCAGATCGCAAACATAGGTTGATCCGGCGGCAAGCGCCCGCCTGCGGCATCGCGCCTCGTGGCAAGCCCAAATTCTGCATTCAAATGGCCGTGGTCCTCGACCCCGGACCCATAAAACGTGCTAAAAGATCGGACCGATAAGAAACCTCGACAATCAGGTTAAGGGAGGACTCCAATGGCTCGGATTCACCGCCGCAAGCTGCTCAAGCTTTCGGGTGCTGGCGCGATTGCGGCAAAAACCGGAGGGATCGCCGCCATCCTGGCAAGTGGCCGGGCGCCGGCCTACGCGCAGGGCACAACCGTGCATTGGCTGCGCTGGAACGATTTCGTTCCGACCTCCGATAAAGTTTTGCGCGAGCAGATTGTCCCGGCTGCCGCGAAAGATCTCGGCATCACGCTGAACATTGAAATGATCAACGGCAACGACATCCAAGCGCGCACCACGGCCGCCATCCAGTCGGGCACCGGCCCGGACGTGATTTGCGCACTCAACAACTGGCCGCAGCTCTACTCCGACAGCTTGGCCGACGTGAGCGAAGTGGCTGAGAAAATCGGCAAGGACCAGGGCGGCTATTACAAGGAGTCGATTGCTGTCGCCAATGACGGCAAGAAATGGCTTGGCGTTCCCTGGTGCATCCTCGGCAATGAGAACTCCTATCGCAAATCATGGTTCGAGGCGGCTGGGTTCAACAAGTTCCCGGAAACCTGGGACGAGTACCGGGACGCCGGCAAGAAGCTCAAAGCCAAGGGTCAACCGATCGGCCAGGCGATGGGCCATAGCTTCGGCGATCCGCCGACCTTCTTCTATCCGTATTTGTGGTCGTGGGGCGGCAAGGAAGTCGAAAAGGACGGCAAGACCGTTGCGCTCAACAGCAAAGAGACCATTGAATCGGTCAAATACTGGACCGCATTCTGGAAGGATTGCTGCGACGAAGGCGGACTTGCCTGGGACGATTCCAGCAATAATCGCGCATTCCTGGCCGGCACGATCTCATCGACGCTCAACGGCGCTTCGATTTATCTGTTGGCCAAGCGCGACGCCGACAAATACCAAAGCGAGAAAGGCGACCCGCTGTGGCAGGATATCTTGCACGGCGCACTGCCGAAAGGTCCGGCCGGCCAGTTCTCGTACCAACTGCCAATGACCAACATGCTGATGGGCTATTCCAAGCAGCAGAAGGCCGCTAGGGATTTCCTTTCTTGGATCACCTCCAAGCCGATCTACCAGACTTGGTTCAATTCGCAGCAGGGCTATTCGGTCGGTGCGACCACCGTGTGGGAGGACGATCCGATCTGGAAAAACGATCCGGTCATGGCGCTGTTCCGCCAAGCCGGCCGCTCCGGACAATTCCCCGGCTACGCCGGGCCGGCCGATCGCAAGGCTGGCGAAGTGATGAGCAAGTACGTCATCGTCGACATGTACGCGAAAGCGGTGCAGGGCATGCCGGCGGAGGACGCCGTAAAATGGGCGACCGGCGAATTGCAGAAAATTTACGTCTGACTTGCTGTGCAGTGATCTATCTCAGTTCGGCACGCCGTAGCCGCGCCGCCCGCTAGCTCAGTCGGATGGCCCGGCCGGCGCCGGGCCGGAGGGGAACCGCCGATGGCAATGAGCGAAGCGGTAAGTCAACGAGACTTCGCGCGAGCCCCGCGGCGCGGATTGGCCACGCGCCTGCTCGAGGAAGAGCGTTGGCTGGCGGTGGCGCTGCTGTTGCCGACCGTCGTGCTGCTTGCGCTGTTCATCGCCTATCCGTTCATACAAGGCGTGCTGCTGGCCGTCACCGACACCAAGGTCGGCATTCCCGGCCGTTTTGTCGGCGTGCAGAATTTCATCGCACTGTGGCACGACAGTATTTTCCGCACGGCGGTCTGGAACACTTTCGTCTATACGGCGGTGGCGTCGGTGTTCAAGCTCGCTTTGGGCTTGTGGCTCGCGCTTCTCCTCAATCGGCACTTCAGGGGCAAGGCTTTTACCCGCGCGTTCATCCTCTTGCCCTTCATCATTCCGACAGTGCTTTCGACCTTTGCCTGGAAGTGGATGTTCGATCCGACCTTCAGCGTCATCAATTGGACGCTGTTCCAGCTCGACCTCATTCACGGGCGGATCAATTGGCTCGGCGATCCGAACCTGGCCTTGATCTCGGTGATCATCGTCAATGTCTGGCGCGGCGTGCCGTTCTTCGCGATCAGCCTGCTCGCCGGGCTGCAGACCATCAATCCCGAGCTGCAGGAGGCTGCGGCAATCGATGGCGCGCGCCCATGGCAGCGCTTCTGGCATGTGACCTGGCCGCTCCTTCTGCCGGTGACCATGGTGGTCCTGCTGTTCTCGGTGATCCAGACTTTCGCGGACTTCCAACTCGTTTACGTGCTGACCGGCGGCGGCCCGGCCAACGCGACGCAGTTGTTCGCGACCTATGCCTATCAGATCGGCGTCGGCACCGGCCTTCTCAGCGAAGGCGCGGCGATTTCTCTCGCAATGTTTCCATTCCTGCTCATCGTGGTGGTGGTGCAGCTTCTCTATATCCGCCGTGTCGAGGTGCACTGAACGATGATTGAAGGGGCAAAATGGCGCCGTTGGGTGTACTTCTATATTCCGCTCGGCGGTTTCATTTTTTGGCTGTTGTTCCCGTTCTACTGGATGCTGGTGACGTCGGTCCGGCCGGATCGCGAACTGTACCGGCCGTGGATGGCGCCTAATTACACGCCGTTCTGGACCGCACACCCGACGCTGGTCCACATCATCGACCTGTTGACCGAAACGCTTTTCACCAGATGGATGCTCAACACGCTGTTCATCGCAATCGTTTCGACGATGATCTCGCTGCTTTGCGGCGTTTTTGCCGGCTACGCACTGTCGCGTCTGAAGTTTCCTTTCGCCGGCAGTCTCGGCACCGGCATCTTCATCACTTACTTGGTGCCGCAGACGCTTCTGTTCATTCCGCTCGCGGATATCATTCGCAACTTTCAGCTCGGCGACACGCCGTGGGCGCTGATCCTCACCTATCCCACTTTTCTTATTCCATTCTGCACGTGGCTGTTGATGGGCTACTTCAAGGCGATCCCCCGGGAGCTTGAAGAATGCGCCCGCATCGACGGCGCCACGCGGTGGAAAGCGATGATGTACATCATCATCCCGATCGCCGTTCCGGGCATCCTCTCAGCCGGCATCTTCGCCTTCACGCTGTCGTGGAACGAATTTATCTACGCGCTGGTGTTTCTCTCGTCGGCCGAGCAGAAGACGGTATCGGTCGGGGTCACATCCGAGCTTGTACGCGGCGATGTGTTCTATTGGGGGCAACTGATGGCGGGGGCGCTGCTTGGCTCGATTCCGGTCGCGTTCATTTACTCGTTCTTCGTCGAACATTACGTTGCCGGCCTAACCGGGTCGGTAAAGGGGTAGGGCATGGCGCGCGTTCTGATCCGCGACCTCAACAAGTTTTACGACGACGTTCACGCCGTCAAAGACGTGAACCTTGAAATCCGCGACAAGGAATTCGTGGTTCTGGTCGGCCCTTCGGGCTGCGGCAAGACCACGACGCTGCGCATGGTGGCCGGACTCGAATCGATCACTTCGGGCCAGGTGCTTATCGGCGATACCGTGGTGAACGAGTTGCCGCCTATGGATCGCGACATCGCCATGGTATTTCAGAACTACGCGCTCTATCCGCATATGAGCGTCTACGACAACATGGCCTTCGGCCTGAAAATGCGGAAAGTCGATCGCGGCGAGATCCGCAAACGCGTCTACGCGGCGGCCGACATCCTCGGCATTCGCGATTATCTTGCCCGCAAGCCGCGGCAGCTTTCCGGCGGGCAGCGCCAGCGGGTGGCGCTCGGCCGCGCCATCGTCCGTCACCCGCAAGTGTTTCTGTTCGACGAGCCGCTTTCGAATCTGGACGCCAAGTTGCGCGTGCAGATGCGCGTGGAACTAAAGAAACTGCACAACCGACTCAACACCACCGCCGTCTATGTCACCCATGACCAGGTGGAGGCGATGACGCTTGGCGATCGGGTGGTGGTCATGCGGGGAGGGCTGGTGCAGCAGGTCGGCGAACCGCTCGAGCTTTACAATACGCCGGTCAATCGCTTCGTCGCCGGCTTCATTGGTTCGCCGGCGATGAACTTTGCCTCGGTTCATGTGACCAATGGGTCCGGCGGATTGCGGGCCGGCAATGCGGGACTTGCCATCGACGTGCCGGCCGAGATCGGTGCGCGGCTTGCGCCCTATGCGGATCGCGACGTGATCATGGGCGTTCGCCCGGAAGACATGGAGGTTGCCAACGGCAGCCATCCGCCGGGACTTTGTTTCGAAGCTCTGGTGGAGGTTGTGGAGCGATTGGGCGCCGAGATTCTGCTCGACCTTCAGGTCGGCGAGCAGACGATGGTGGCGTCGGTCGAGCCGAATGTCCGCGCCAAACGCGGCGACAAATTGCGCTTTGCGCTGCGGCCGGAGCGGCTGCATTTCTTCGACACGAATTCTGAAACGGCGATCTGACTTCGGACAATAATCTTTTTGCGGCTGGCCGGAGGTCGCAGGCGGCCCCTTCTGGCCGCCTTAAGACAAGTGCCCGGCGATTGATGGAGAATGATCATAGCTTTGAAAAAATTCATCATTGAACGCGACATCCCAAAGGTTGGAAGCTTCGAGCGCGAACAACTGCGCCAAGCTGCGGCGAAGTCGAACGATGTGCTTCGCCAGCTTGGTCCCGACATCCAATGGATCGAGAGTTATGTTGGGGATAATAAAACCTCCTGCGTCTACCTTGCCAATGACGAGGCGATCATTCGCAGGCATGCCGAACTCAGCGGCTTTCCAGCGACCAAAATTACCGAAGTGAAGAAGATGATCGATCCGACCACCGCCGCGGCCTAAACTTTTGGCCCCGACGGCAGGCGAAACGACTCGAACCCCGTGTTGCGGGAAATATTCCAAATGCGGCGCGCGAATAATCCGCTTCACCTCGCGTTGACGCGGCCATTCGCATCGTGTCACGTTTTGCTACCCAGCCGCGGCGGGCCCCGAGGAGGAAACCTGGCCAATGGCGGCCCGACCGGCATGACCATGTCCCCGCCGCCGCTGCCTGCGACGATGGCGAGCGCGACCACGCCTTTGCTGGAAATCGCGCAGCTGACCATGCGGTTCGGCGGCATCGTCGCGCTCGAAAATGTCAGCTTCACGGTGAGCAAAGGCCGGATCGCCGGATTGATCGGCCCGAACGGCGCCGGCAAGACCACTTTGTTCAACTGCTTAAGCCGGCTTTACCGGTCGGAGCGCGGCGACATTCGTTTGAACGGCCGATCGCTGCGTCGCTGCGCCGCTTCCGACATCGCCGCGATTGGCATTGGGCGCACGTTTCAGAGTCCGGCCCTGTTCGCTTCCATGACGGTCCTCGACAACGTTAAGGTCGGCGGCCATGCCCGCGGCCGCAACGGCGCATTGATTGATGCGGTTACGCTGCCCTCGGCGCGCCGCGAAGAGCGCGGCTTCGAGGAAACCGCACGCGCGATGCTGAACTTTGTCGGACTGGAGCGGGAGGCCTCACGGCCGGCCGCGGACCTGTCCTTCGCCGCGCGCAAGCGCGTCGAGCTTGCCCGCGCGCTTGCAACCCGGCCGGCGCTGCTGTTGCTTGATGAACCGGCCGGCGGACTCAATCATGAAGAGGTCGCCGAACTTGGCGCGCTCATCCGCTCAGTGCGCGATCAGCTGGCGATCACCGTGCTCTTGGTCGAACATCACATGGGTCTGGTGATGGGCCTTTCCGATCAGGTCGTGGTGCTCAATTTCGGCCGCGTCATCGCCGACGGCTCGCCGGCACAGGTGCGCGGCAATCCCGCGGTCGCTGAAGCTTATTTGGGGACGCGGCACTGATGGCGGCGATCCTTCAATTGCGCGCAGTGAAGGCGTTTTACGGGCAGTCCGAAGTTTTGCATGGCATTGATCTCGCGGTCGAAGAAGCCGGCATGACGGTACTGCTCGGCGCCAACGGGGCCGGCAAGACCACCACGCTACGGGCGATCTGCGGCATGGTGCGCAGCGAAGGCGAGATCGTATTCGGCGGACACCGGCTGGAACGCTGCAGCACCGAGCAGATCGCCGGCTTCGGCGTTGCCCATGTGCCGGAAGGGCGCGGCACCTTCATCGGCCTGACGGTCGAGGAAAACCTGCGGATCGGAGGTTATGCGGCCGCCGGCCGGCCCGACGAAAAGATGCAGCGCATGTACGGCTATTTTCCCATTCTGGCGCAGCGCCGGCGCCAGCAGGCCGGCGCATTGTCCGGCGGCGAACAGCAGATGCTGGCCATCGCCCGCGCTCTGATGATGTCGCCGCGCCTTCTGGTGCTTGACGAGCCGTCATTCGGGCTCGCGCCGCGGGTTGTCGAAGCTATTTTTGGAATCGTTGAGCGGATCAGGCGCGAACAGCGGGTCAGCGTCCTCCTGGTCGAGCAGAACGCGAGCCTGGCGCTGGAAATGGCGGATCGCGCCTACCTTCTGGAAACCGGCTATGTCGTGACTTCCGGCAGCGCCAAGGCGCTGGCGGACGATCCGCAGATACGCCGCTCTTATCTGGGATATTGACGAACGACGATGCATCAGCTCCTGCAACTGATACACTAACCTTCCACAACGCTCATCCAATTTCAGTAGATCACAAATTTGTGTCGACTTTACAGGCATAACTTTACCGCCACTTCCCGACCGCACCCGACAGCTCTCGTCAGCATTTCGCTTGCTAATGCTTGCTCGTTGCTTGCTAATCCGCTAGACAGATGACCGGTTAGAATTTCAGTCCTTCGCATTCTAGCTTTTATCGTCAACCTTGTGTGCGTCTTGCTGGCTCTTCGCTTCTCTCCTGGCCGCTGCACGCGTGAGAAAGAGTTCATGGTGACGTTGACCATTAACAAAGACGGCCCATGATCCGGGTCCTAATTTTTCTACTTTCGTATTCATCGTTTGCCTCAGTAAGGGTTGTGACTCTGTGACTTTCAGATAGTTATGAGTGAGCCCCTAGTCGAGGCTCACCTAACCATTCTCGCGTTGAGTTCCATGCTTGAAATCAACTTCCACGAGGGCGACTAAAGGCATCAGCGGCAGTATACTTAGCGCGGCCACGACACTGCTTTTTACCTTTTCCCCTTGTCATGGTTGGTTAGGGCCAGTCGCCCGGGGCCCCGCTCGTGGCGACTGGCCCGCCTAAGCAAAGTGGGCGAAGCCATTGCTGACCTCGCCCACTTCGTACGTATCGTTTATTACGCTAGAGGCTGCTCATTTACCGGGCGGACTATAGGAGCCCTGAAGCTCTATTCTTTTCTTCCGGATGGCGATCACTTCTTCCATTGTGTAAATGCGATGCGCCTTCACGTTATGAACGCGATCGGATGATGCCACAACGGCCGCTATTGCTGGCGCTACAATCCGATCGACATCGACGATCACCATCGCGCCAGGACCGTCATGTATAGTGCCGTACATGGCGACCAACTTGGCTCCAGCGGCCTTTAGTAGTTTCTCGACCGCGTCTTTGCGGTTGGCGTTGGGTTTTTTGGCCATTTCCTCCATGGCCTTCGGTGTGTAATTGGCAGAGATGCAGTACAACATTGCAAACCTCCCTGCTTTGATGTGTGGAGGAACGCCAATGCTTGGCGTTCCGAAATTACGCTACACCATCTGATTGTCACGTTTAAGAGCAGGCCAACCGAGCCTGCCCCGATCACAACTTCGTAGATTACCTAATCTTCACGATCCCGACAGTCACACCCGATGTAAACCGGCCCTCACTCGGCCATGGCATGGGCTTTCAGGTTCAACCGCCCTGTCATGGTTGATTAGGGCCAGTGCAGTGCTGCCTCGCCTGCGCTGGCCCGCCTTACGACGAAGTCAAAAGCAATGTGGGCGAGCCCAACTGAGCCCGCCCACTTCCCCGTTACGCTACCGTTACTCGTTACTAGCTACAATAGCGCCCGACTACGCACTAGTTGCTTCTGCGTGGCCCGATTGCAGTCAGTCCGACTGCGAGCATCGAGAAGATTATAAGGACTGCTCCAACATCGCTCATGGGCGCACCCGATCTGCCTAACCCTTCGCTTCCCGGTTGGCTCTGAGCTAATTTTCTCGGCATATAATTACGAGGTGGACAGGACGATGATGTTATAGGGGCGGCATAAATGCCCCGGGGCCCCGCTCGTGGCGGCTGGCCCGCCTAAGCGCTGCATCGTTGTGAAACAAGTGAGGGCACCACCCCGGTGGAGAGTGGTGCCCTCTGCCTGATCCGGCGCGTCCCCCATCCGCCGGGCTCAGACACTCAATGTCACTGCCAATCTTGCCAGCTAAAGCCGCGCAATAGTCATGTGGCTCACGCCGAAGAGCTGCGCGATTGAGGTGAGGGTCTCACCAGCAGCGCGACGACGTAGTGCTTCTGCGCGTTGGTAGGGAGTAAGTGAAGGCTTGCGTCCGAACCGGACGCCATTCGCCTGTGCCCTGGTCCTGCCTTCGGCAGTCCTCGACAAGATGAGATGGCGTTCGAACTCGGCCAGTCCACCCAACACTGTGAGCATTAGGCGACCGTGAGGCGTCGTAGTATCTGCCCACTGATCTGCCAATGAGCGAAATGTCGCGCCCGCTTTGCCAATCGCATCTAGCGTATTGAGTAGATCGCGCGTTGATCGCGCTAACCTGTCCAGCTTACAGACCACCAAGCAATCACCGGCAGCGAGCGCCGATAGCGCCTTTGCGAGTTGTGGCCTCTCGCTGTACGCACCACTGATCTTCTCGGCAAAGATGCACGCGCACCCAGCGCCCTGGAGCGCCTCAGTCTGCGCCTGCAACGTCTGACCATCCGTTGACACTCTCGCATACCCGTACGTTGCCATCGTTATTTGCTCCGAGTTTTGTGGCTGAATTTCGTTAAGAAGAAGTCCGCGATTGGTGCGGACTTCTGTTTTGAACTTTTGTTTTGACATTTGAGCATCGAGTGCGACCGGATGATGGCGCTAATGTTGCGCAATGCGATTTA
>Ga0306920_100006173_pt1 | contig 15579 bp, 13 predicted proteins | sample flu12Cox44000170_FD_204666 | JGI IMG/M metagenome (GOLD analysis project Ga0306920, IMG submission 204666) | Lab enrichment of tropical soil microbial communities from Luquillo Experimental Forest, Puerto Rico - flux4day.12C.oxic.44.000.170 (v2)... | ecosystem: Environmental > Terrestrial >... | reverse complement strand
TTTAGGATCAACCACTCCTTTCACGTTTCGTCAAAGGGTTCGCGACGCATTGCTGCCATCGCCCACAAGGGCGTTTTGGTTAACCGCTGCATTCAAAACTCTCATGGCTCGCGGCCTCCTTGCTTGCGCAAATGCGCCAAATATGGCCTGACTTAACCCCTCAAAGATCGCTCTTTGCTTGCGAGGAACGAAATGACACGGGCTTTTGCGTTACGAGCTTTTGCTTTCTTGATTACTTTCCTGACCCTGGCGGTGATACTGGCCGATGCGTCCCCGGCGCGCGCCCAGGGCTTTGATTTCTTCGGACGCAGCAATTCTCCTTACAGGGGCGGCCCCGCTTACAGAAGCAGCCCCGGCTACAACCCTGGTTATAGCCCCGGATATTACGGCGGCAATTCCGACTATTACGGGCGCGGTGGCCCCTCGCTCTTCGGCGGTGGCGGCGGTGGCTCGTATTACGGCGGGTCTCCAATCCAGCGTGAGCTGGTGAGCGCGCCCGGCTCCTTTGCCCCCGGCACCATTTACATCAATACCGCCGAGCGGCGGCTTTATCTGATGCTCGGCAACGGCCAGGCGCTGCGTTACGGGATCGGCGTCGGCCGCGATGGCTTCCGCTGGTCCGGCACCCACCGCGTCTCGGCGAAGAAAGAATGGCCGAGCTGGACGCCACCAAGGGAAATGCTGGCGCGGCGGCCGGACCTGCCGCACTACATGCCGGGCGGCATCGAAAACCCGCTGGGCGCGCGCGCATTGTATCTCGGCTCGACGCTCTATCGCATCCACGGCTCGAATGAACCGCAGACGATCGGTACGGCGGTGTCGTCCGGCTGCTTCCGCATGACCAACGAAGACGTCGTCGATCTCTACAGTCGCGTCAGGGTCGGCACGGTCGTGGTGGTGCAGAATTAGAGACTTCGGTCGGTAAGCGGTCAGGTCATTGCGAGCCAACGGCTCGCTTAAGCGCACGCCCGACGACAGGAACTTTCAGGGCTGTTAGCGGCAAAAATGCCGCCCGATGAGTCGCGCGAAAAAAAATACTGCGTCATGGTTTGACGTAAATGCTCTCATACGATCCTGCGTATTCCTCCTTCCAACCTCTCTTGTCCACGAGAAACCGCCTCAACTGTTCGTGCGTCTTCACCCAAAGCACCGCATCGATCTGGCACTTCTCAAGCACCGTGTCCCAGGCGGTCTCATCGATCTCCCATTCGACCAGCTTGAAATAGTCGCGCAGTAAAGCATCTGGATAAGCGGTGGCCGCTCGACCATCCACGAACACAGGTACCGCACCTCGAGTGCGGAAGATCAAAAGCCCACCGACGTTCCAGTGGTTCAGAAGCCGCGCGTGCGAATAATGTGTCTGAAGATGGCGAGCAACCTGCTCTGAAAGCACTTGCGGAAGTCCGAGAGCCGGTTCTATTCGCATGAAGGTCAATGGCAGAACGCACGCCCCAACGATGCCGGCGACCAATAACGAACCTTGAACTTCAAAATTACCCGGCTTTTCAGGTAGCAGCCGATCAAGGTGAAGAGCCAATGGAAACGCCGAGAATAGAAAAAAGAAAGACATGTATCTGAATTGATAAAGTCCCAAAACCAGGAAGAGCCACGACAGCAGCCGTGCCTCTACAGGACAAGAACCTTTTGGGTAGCGTAATTCAAGCGCAACAAATAACGGTCGCGACCGCGCAGAATTGATAGTCTCTCCCCGCACTGCGCGGGGGATAGGTTTCCGTCATTGCGAGCGCCAGCGAAGCAATCCAGAGTCACAAGAACTGGATTGCTTCGTCGCTTTGCTCCTCGCAATGACATCAAGCTGATTTTTCGAACAGCTCGCGCCCGATCAACATGCGGCGGATTTCGGATGTGCCGGCGCCGATTTCATAAAGCTTGGCGTCGCGCAGCAGCCGCCCGGTCGGATAGTCGTTGATGTAACCATTGCCGCCGAGCAGCTGGATGGCGTCAAGCGCGCATTGCGTCGCCTTCTCCGAGGCATAGAGAATGGCGCCGGCCGCGTCTTCGCGCGTGGTCTCGCCGCGGTCGCAGGCCTTGGCCACCGCATAGACATAGGCGCGCGAGGCATTCATGGTCGTGTACATGTCGGCGATCTTGCCCTGCACGAGCTGGAAGCTGCCGATCGGCTGGCCGAACTGCTTGCGTTCATGCACATAAGGCATGACCACATCGAAGCAGGCCTGCATGATGCCGAGCGGTCCAGCCGCCAGCACGGCGCGCTCATAGTCGAGACCGGACATCAGCACATTGGCGCCACGGCCGACGTCGCCGAGCACATTTTCCTCCGGCACTTCGCAATCCTCGAACACCAGTTCGGCGGTGTCGGAGCCGCGCATGCCGAGCTTGTCGAGCTTTTGCGCGGTGGAAAATCCCTTCATGCCCTTCTCGATGATGAAGGCGGTGATGCCGCGCGGGCCGGCGGAAGGATCGGTCTTGGCATAGACCACCAGCGTTTCCGCCACCGGACCGTTGGTGATCCACATCTTGGCGCCGTTGACGATGTAGCGATCGCCCTTCTTCTCGGCGCGGGTCGTCATCGACACCACATCGGAACCGGCGCCGGGTTCGGACATCGCCAGCGCCCCGACATGGTCGCCGGAGATCAGCTTGGGCAGATATTTCTTCTTCTGCGCCTCGCTGCCGTTGCGCCTGATCTGATTGACGCAAAGATTGGAGTGCGCCCCATAGGACAGGCCGACCGCGGCGGAGGCGCGTGAAATCTCCTCCATCGCCACGCAATGTTCGAGATAGCCGAGCCCCGAGCCGCCATACTCCTCCTCGACCGTGATTCCGTGCAGGCCAAGCGCGCCGAGCTTCGGCCAGAGATCCCCGGGAAACTGGTTGGTCTTGTCGATTTCGGCGGCGCGCGGCGCAATCTCATGGCTGGAGAAATCGTAAACGGTTTCGCGCAGCGCGTCCGCGGTTTCACCGAGATCGAAGTTGAACATCCGATACGCGTTGGGAATCATGTCGGGCGGCCTTTCGGAAATAAAGTAACGCTTCGCGCACAGCATTATTCCTTGCACGCGAGCTTGTCACGGGCGTTGGCGGCTGAGAAGTGGCTTTCCGCCGTTACCGGCGACCTCAAGCCAGCGAGCCGAAAATGCGTCAAACTCTCTCTTGCCCTGATGCGCGCAAGGGGATGTAATTCATTCCCGTAGGCACCCTCCGGACCAAAAACCATGGAGGGGAGATTCAAGGGAAGAGCCGACCCATGCGCGGGACCTTCGACCGTGAGCCAATCCCGCAAGGCGCGTGCGTGAGCGCGAAGCTGGCGAATGTCAAATCCACTCCACTAGCGCAGCGCCGGTCGAGCGTGTTCGGGGTTGATCGATCATGAACATCCAGACAAGTGTGAAGAAAGAAGCGCTCCTGCGCGCCGCGCGCGAAGCCGCCTATTCGATGCCGCTGAAGGAATTTCACCCCGGCGCGCCACAACTGTTCCGCGACGATACGCTGTGGCCGTTTTTCGAGCGGCTGCGCAAGGAAGAGCCGGTGCATTACTGCGCCAACTCCCCGATCGAACCCTATTGGTCGGTCACCAAATACAACGACATCATGCATGTGGATACCAACCACGGCATCTTCTCGTCCGACGTCTCGCTTGGCGGTATCTCGATCCGGGACGTTCCTCCCGGCTATGACTGGCCGAGCTTCATTGCGATGGACCAGCCGCGGCATTCGGCGCAACGCAAGACCGTGCAGCCGATGTTCACGCCGACGCATCTTGACGAGCTCGCGATCCTGATCCGCAAGCGAACCTGCAAGGTGCTCGATTCGTTGCCGCGCAACGAGATCTTCAACTTCGTCGATCTGGTCTCGATCGAACTGACTACGCAGATGCTGGCCACCCTGTTCGATTTTCCGTTCGAGGAGCGCCGCAAGCTGACCCGCTGGTCCGACGTCTCCACCGCGCTGCCGAAAAGCGGCGTCGTCGAATCCGCTGAACAGCGCCGCGCCGAGATGGACGAATGCGCGGCCTATTTTACCAAGCTCTGGAACGAACGCGTCAACACCGAGCCGAAGAACGACCTGATCTCGATGATGGCGCACAGCGAGGCCACGCGCCACATGGAGCCCGACAATCTCATGGGCAACATCGTGCTGTTGATCGTCGGCGGCAATGACACCACGCGCAACACCATGAGCGGCTCGGTGCTGGCGCTCAATGAACATCCCGATCAGTATCGAAAGCTGCGCGAAAACCCCGCGCTGATCGATTCCATGGTGCCGGAAGTCATTCGCTGGCAGACACCGCTCGCGCATATGCGGCGCACCGCCGTTGTCGATACCGAAGTTGGCGGCAAGAAAATCCGCAAAGGCGACCGCGTGGTGATGTGGTACGTCTCGGGGAACCGCGACGAAGAGGTCATCGAGAAGCCCAACGAGTTCATCATCGACCGAGCCCGGCCGCGCATTCATCTGTCGTTCGGCTTCGGCATCCATCGCTGCGTCGGCATGCGGCTCGCCGAACTGCAGTTGCGGATCGTGTGGGAGGAGATTCTCAAGCGGTTCGAGCGGATCGAGGTGATGGGCGAACCGAAGCGGGTCTATTCGAGTTTTGTCCGCGGCATCGAGCAGTTACCCGTTCGCATCCCGGCATGAAGGACGCTCTCAACCCGCCGAGCCTCGCCGACGCCATCAACGCCAAGGGGTTCACGGGCGCGGCGGGCTTTCGCGTCGTCACCATCCACCCGGGATACGCGGAGGTCGCGCTGCCGCGCCGCGACGATCTCTTGCAGTTCTTCGGTCATTTCCACGGCGGCGTGATCACGGCGTTGGCCGACCAGGCCGCCGGGATAGCGGTCACCTCCGGCCTGCCGCGGGGGCGGATCGGCGTCACGGTCGAGCTCAAGATCAATTTTCTTGAGCCGGCAAGCGGCTCCGAACTTCTGGCCCGGGCAAAAACCTTGAAAATGTCGGGTTCGATCGGGGTTGCAACGGTCGAAATCTTCAGCAAAGACGGGGCCAGCGAAACACTCTGCGCATTTTGTACCGCAACCATGCGCGCCCTCGACCTTCCAGCCGAGTTCCGATGACATCCACAGACCACCCCGACGAATACGCCGACATCCGCGATGCGGTGGCCAAACTGTGCGCCCAGTTCCCCGGCGAATACTGGCGCAAGCTCGACCGCGAGATGGCCTATCCGAAGGCCTTTGTCGATGCGCTGACGGAAGCAGGTTACCTCTCGGTGCTGATCCCCGAGGAATATGGCGGCGCAGGGCTGAAACTGTCGGCCGGAACGGCGATCCTGGAAGAGATCCACCGCGCGGGCTGCAATGCCGGCGCTTGCCACGCCCAAATGTACACCATGGGTACGCTGCTGCGGCACGGCAGCGAGGAGCAGAAGGCGAAATGGCTGCCGGAGGTCGCAAGCGGCGAATTGCGGCTGCAGGCGTTCGGCGTCACCGAGCCGACCAGCGGCACCGATACCTCGTCGCTGAAGACATTTGCGCGGCGCGAAGGCAATGACAGCTACATCGTCAATGGCCAGAAGATCTGGACCAGCCGCGCCGAATATTCCGACCTGATGATCCTCTTGGCGCGCACCACGCCGAAGGAGAAGGCGAAGAAACGCACCGAGGGCCTGTCGGTCTTCATCGTCGACATGAAGGCGGCGAAGGGCCACGGGCTTTCGATCAGCCCGATCCGCACCATGATGAACCACTCGACCACGGAAGTATTCTTCACCGATCTCAAGGTGCCGGCGGAAAACCTGATCGGCGAGGAAGGCAAGGGTTTTCGCTACATCCTCTCCGGCATGAACGCCGAACGCATCCTGATCGCGGCCGAATGCATCGGCGATGCCAAATGGTTCATCGACAAGGCGTCGAACTATGCAAGGGAACGCGCGGTGTTCGGCCGCCCGATCGGCCAGAATCAAGGCATCCAGTTTCCGATCGCGAAGGCCTATGCGGCGATGCGCGCGGCCGAGCTGATGGTGAAGGAGGCCACGCGCAAATACGAAGCCGGGCTCGATTGCGGCGCGGAGGCCAACATGGCCAAGATGCTCGCGGCCGACGCCTCGTGGGAAGCGGCGAATGCCTGCGTACAGACCCATGGCGGTTTTGGATTTGCCGAGGAGTACGACGTCGAGCGCAAGTTCCGCGAAACGCGGCTTTACCAGGTGGCGCCGATCTCGACCAATCTCGTTCTGTCTTTCATCGCCGAGCATGTGCTCGGCATGCCTCGCTCCTATTGAGAGCTGAAAAATGCTGCCGCTGGAAGGAATAACCGTCATCGCCGTCGAACAGGCCGTCGCCGCCCCCTTCTGCTCTTCGCGCCTGGCGGACGCTGGCGCGCATGTGATCAAGGTGGAGCGGCCGGAGGGCGACTTCGCCCGCGGCTATGACGCGGCCGCCAGGGGTCAGAGCAGCTATTTCGTCTGGCTCAACCGCGGCAAGGATTCGCAAGTTGTCGATCTCGCCACCAGCGAAGGCCGCAGCCAGCTCGAGAAGCTGATCGGCGGCGCCGACGTGCTGTTGCAGAACCTCAAGCCGGGGTCGATGGACAGACTCGGCTTTTCGCTGGAGCGCCTGAAAAAGGATTACCCGGCGCTGATCTCTTGCACCATTTCCGGCTATGGCGACGAGGGCCCCTATGCGCATCGCAAGGCCTATGACCTCCTGATCCAGGCCGAAAGCGGGCTGGCCTCGATCACCGGCGGGCCGGATGGCCCTTCGCGGGTCGGCTTGTCGATCGTCGATATCGCAACCGGCGCGACCGCGCACGCCGCCATTCTCGAAGCGCTGATCAAACGGTCGAAGAGCGGCAAGGGATCGGATATTCGCATTTCGATGTTCGATGTGATGGCCGATTGGCTCACGGTGCCGCTGCTCAATTTCGAAGCCGGCCAACCGCCGCAACGGATGGGGCTCGCCCACCCCTCGATCTCGCCCTACGGCGTGTTCCGTTCGAAAGACGGCAAGGACATCCTGATTTCGATTCAGAGCGAACGCGAGTGGAATAAATTATGCGCCGAGGTGCTGGGTCGGCCCGAATTGCCCAACGATCCCCGCTTCGCCAACATGGTGGAGCGCGTGCGCAACCGTCACCTCACCGACGGCATGGTCGGCGAAATCTTTGCGACCATGACGCGCGATGAGCTTTTGAAGCGCTTGTCCGATGCCGACATCGCCTTTGCCGAGGTCAACACCATGGCCGGCCTCGCTGTGCATCCGCATCTGCGTCGCATCGAGGTCACGACGCCGAACGGTCCGGTGACCTATCCCGCGCCTGCCTCGATCGTCGTCGATGAGCCCCGCCGCTACGGCGCAGTGCCCGCAATCGGCGAACGCAAACGGATCAAATCGCCATGACCGAAAAACCCGACCTCGAACATCTGCGCAAATGGATTGGCCGCAGCACGCAGGCCTCCGACATCGTCACCGCGCAGCACGTGAAGGGCCTGCGCGCCACGCTTTTCCTCGATATCGGCGAACCGAAAACGGGTGATGCCGCGCCGTTCACCATGCATTGGTGCCTGGCGCCGCTGGTTGCACCGATGTCCGAGCTTGGAGGCGACGGGCATCCCGCCCGCGGCGGCTTCCTGCCGCCGGTGCCGCTGCCCCGACGGATGTGGGCCGGTGGCGAACTTGAATTTTTCGATGCGTTGCGCGTCGGCGATGAGGTGACGAGGACCTCGCGCATCGCCGAGGTGACGATGAAGGAGGGCTCGACAGGCCAGCTCTGTTTCGTCTCGGTCGATCACCTGGTCACGACGCCCCGCGGCACGGCCATTCGTGAACGTCAGGACATCGTCTATCGCGATGTCTCGACGACGCCGTCAGCGCCGGCAAAGGCGGCCACGCCGCCGCCCTTGTCGCAGCACCGCGAAACCCACATGGCCGATACCGTGCTGCTGTTCCGTTATTCGGCGCTGACCTTCAACGGCCACCGCATCCATTACGACCGCGATTATGTCACCAGGGTCGAAGGCTATCCGGGACTGATCTTTCACGGTCCGATGCAGGCGGCGCTGCTGGTGGAATTTTCCGCCAAACTGCGCGGCGGTGCGGCGCCGAAGAAATTTGCCTATCGCGGCGTGCAGCCTCTGTTCGAGGGCTCGGAGTTCTCCGTCAACGCCAACATGACCGAGGCCGGCATGGAATTGTGGACGGCGAACTCGGAAGGCCAGCCCACCATGAAGGGCACCGCGACGTGGTGATTTCGTCGTCGCGAGCGAAGCGAAGCAATCCAGAAATCTCGCCGCGGAAATAGTCTGGATTGCTTCGTCGCTTTGCTCCTCGCAATGACAGAATATGTAATCGAGCTCAAGTTCAAATGGCATCGCCCCGCAAATCCGGCACCATCAACAAATCCCTCACCGTCAAGGACGCTACCCTCGACCTGTTGCGTGCGTTCGGCATTCGCAAGGTGTTCGGCAATCCCGGCTCGACCGAATTGCCGTTCTTGAGCGACTGGCCCGACGACATCGATTACGTGCTCGCCCTGCAGGAGGCCTCGGTAGTCGGCATGGCTGACGGCTACGCCCAAGCCACGCGCAACGCGGGCTTCGTCAACCTGCATTCGGCGGCTGGCCTTGGCAACGCGCTCGGCAACATCTTCACCGCGCATCGCAACCAGACGCCGCTCGTCATCATTGCGGGCCAGCAGGCGCGCTCGATTTTGCCGTTGCAGCCCTTTCTCTATGCCGAGCGTGCCTCGGAATTTCCGCGGCCATACGTAAAATTCTCGATCGAGCCGTCGCGCGCGGAGGACGTTCCGGCGGCAATCGCCCGCGCTTATTACGTCGCGATGCAGCCGCCATGCGGGCCGACCTTCGTTTCGGTGCCGATCGACGACTGGACGCATTTAACGCAAGCGGTCAAAACCCGCAGCGTGAGCCGCGAAGTTTTCCCTGATCAGGGTGCCCTGCGGGGATTGGCGCAAGCGCTTGAGGCAAGCAAGCATCCCGCCTTTGTCGTCGGCCCCGCCATCGATCGCGCGCAAGCCGTCGCGTTGACGGTGCGGCTCGCCGAGAAGACGCGTGCAGCCGTTTGGGCCAGTCCTTTCTCGGCGCGCTGCAGTTTTCCGGAAACCCATCCGCTATTTGCCGGATTTCTCCAGGCCTCGCCCGGGCAACTGTCGGATGCCTTGCGAGATCATGATCTCGTCGTGGTGATCGGCGCGCCGGTCTTCACCTTTCACGTCGAAGGCCACGCCTCGATCTTCGAAGGCGTTACAAACCTGTTCCAGATCACCGATGACGGCGATGCGGCTTCGGCGACGCCGGTCGGCACCAGCATCATCGCCAGCATGAAGCCGGCACTTGTGGATTTGATCGAGATGATGACCGAGAGCAAACGCGCTTTCCCAAAGGGCCGTGTATTGCCGCCAGCCCCCGCCCCGGCCGATCCGATTTCCGCCGAATATGCGCTGCACGCGCTCTCGGCTGCCATGCCTGAAGACGCCGTGCTGGTGGAGGAAGCCCCCTCGCATCGTCCGGCGATGCAGCAATTCATGCCGATGCGCGGACAGGACAGTTTTTACACCATGGCGAGCGGCGGCCTCGGCTACGCCCTTCCCGCCGCCGTCGGCATCTCGCTCGGCCGCGCCAACGTCAGGACCGTGTGCCTGATCGGCGACGGCTCGGCGATGTATTCGATCCAGGCGCTGTGGACAGCAGCGCAGCGCAAGCTGCCGCTCATGATCGTGGTACTCAACAATTCCGGCTACGGCGCGATGCGCTCGTTCAGTCGGGTGATGCAGGTCCGTGGCGTGCCCGGCCTCGACTTGCCGGATATCGATTTCGTGAAAATCGCGGAAGGCCTGGGCTGCGAGGCGGCGCGTGTCGCAAAATCGTCGAACCTTGCGACGACGCTCAAGCGCGCGCTCTCACACAAGGGCGCGAGTCTCGTCGAGGTGATGGTGGATTCCGCGGTGCCGCTGCTTTACGAACGGAAGGATTGACTTCTGTCGCGTCCGCGCGTTTGACTCAGGCATTGGCATTGCCATCTCTCCCGGATACGCACAGCATAAAGAGAAATTGCGCCATGACATCCGAAGCCACATCGGCCGCATTCCGGAAGCGAAAGCGTGGCCAGACCACAGCAGCGGTTCGGGCCCGAATGGCGAGTGCCCGGCCTTTTGAAGATCACTATATTGGCAACCTGGAACGCAAGCTCGCATGTGGCGCGCTTCGAGAGGAAATTGCGAAGCTTGTTCGCGACGAGTTGGCCCGTCGGAAGTCAAGCTGAGTACCGCTGCCCAAGGCGCCGTCATTCCGGGGTGATGCGTCAGCACCAGACCCCGAATATCGAGATTCTCTGATGTGCAAGAGCACATCATAGTTCGATGTTATCGCATCGCCCCGGAATGACTTTCGGTCACTTCCCGTGCTCTTCCCGCATCTTGGCCTGGATCCTGGCCATGCCCGAGATCCAGCGGTCATAATTCTCGGTTTTCTTGCGCATGTAGCCGAGCACCTGCGGGTGTGGCAGAATCAGAAACGTCTCCTGCTCGATGCCCGCAAGCGCGTCTTTGGCCACCTGCTCCGGCGAAAGATCGCCATCGCCGGATTGCGGACCCCTCGGGATCGAGCGCAGCATATTGGTGTCGACCCCCTGCGGGCACAGGATCGAGACCTTGATGCCGTGCGCCTTGTGCGAGATCGCAAGATTCTCCGCAAAACCGACCGCGGCATGTTTGGTGGTCGAATAAGCAGGGCTGCCGACCTGAGAGAGCAGGCCCGCTGCGGAAATCGTGTTGAGGAAATAGCCGCCGCCGCGCGCCTTGAAGCGCGGGACCAGGTGCCGCGCGGCGTAGACATGCCCCATCACATGAATGGCCCAGCTTCGCGCAAAAGGTTCGTCGGAATCGCCGCCCGCATTTTCCGAGAGCGGGTCGAAGCCGCCGCCGATCCCGGCATTGGAACAGAACAAGGCGATCGGGCCGAACAGACGCTCGGTTGCCTCGATCACATGGAGAACGTCCTTTTCCTGCGCGACGTCGCACTTGAACGCCGCGCCGTCGATCAGGCCAGCCACGGCCCTGGCACCGGCGGCTTCCTTGTCGGCGACCACCACCTTGGCGGCGCCTGCGCGATGAAAGGCCTCGCAGAGCGCGCGGCCAATGCCATTGGCGCCGCCGGTGACGACTACGACCTTGCCACTCACCTGCATGGCGGCACCTGTGATTTTGAAATGAGTATCAGGCCTGGTGGTCCGATTCTAACATTCGCTTCCCGTTGCGGCAGACACCTTTGCGATTGTTAGAATCAAAGGACCACTAGCAGTTACAATATTATAGTGGAGTTTAGGATTTGGCATTCGCTTTTCGAGCCCGGGGGCCAGGTGGAGAGCGAATGTCAAATCCACTCCACTAATACGAGATTGAGCACGGCGGCGTAGTGGCACGCCGCGCCCAAGAGCACGAAACAATGCCAGATCGCGTTCTGAAAGCGAAGCCGCTGCCATGCGTGAAAGATTACCCCGAAACTGTAGAGCAGGCCACCGGCGATGAGAAACCAGAACGCCAGTTGCGGCAGCGAGGACAAGCAGGTGTCGTAGGCGATCGCCCCGCTCCACCCCATTCCGAGGTAGAGACCGACCGACACGCGGTCGAAACGCCCCGGGAAAAACAGTTTCAACAGGATGCCGACTGCCGCCACGCCCCAGACGCCGGCCAGAAGCGACATGGCAAAGGCACGGTCCGGCATCTTCGCGAAAATCGGCGTATAGGTTGCGGCGATCAGGACGTAGATTGCGGCATGGTCGAAGCGGCGCAGCCACCATTTGCGGTGCGATACCGGCCAGAGATTGTAGGCGGCGGAAAACCCGAGCATCGTGAGCAGCCCGGCCGCATAGACCGATACGAGGGCGACCTGGTAGGCGGATGCGAACACGCCCGCAAGCACGATCAGGACGGTTGCGGCGATCAGTCCGCTGAAGACGCCGATCCCGTGCACGATACCGTCGGCAATCAGTTCGGCCCGGTCATAATTCCAGCGGATGGCGCCGGCCGCCGCATGCGCCGAATTCGAAGCGATCTGCTTTAGCCTGAACACACTCATGACGGCCCGACAAACTGCAACAAACGCAACAAATGGTACAATCGGGGAGGTCAACGAACCCCTAAGACACGTCGAAAAACCCTTCCGACAAGATCACGTCTGAAATATGAAAAACTTGATTTCGATCAAGCCATCGCCACCTTCCCTTCGGCTCTCCTGTCATTGCCTTCGGTAAAAATCGAGTTACTCACGCCCGCATGGCCCTGCAGTTTTCCGATATCGTCGAGGAAGCGCGCCTGTCCGCGCGGGCGTTGAAGGATTTCGGCGAAGGCCTGTTTACCCCGACGGTGCGGCTCGGCGTCACAGGGCTGTCGCGCGCCGGGAAAACCGTCTTCATCACGGCGCTCGTTCACGGGCTGACCCGCGGCGGCCGCTTTCCGGTTTTCGAGCCGTTCGCCACGGGGCGGATCGCCCGCGCCCGGCTCGAACCGCAGCCGGACGATGCGGTGCCGCGCTTCGACTATGAGAACCACGTCCGCACCCTGATCGAGGAGCGGCAATGGCCGCACTCTACCGTCGATATCAGCGAGCTGCGGCTTGTGATCGACTATCAGCGGCAGAACGGCGCGGAGCGCAATCTCACCGTCGACATCGTCGACTATCCCGGGGAATGGCTGCTTGATTTGCCGCTGCTCCACAAGTCTTACGAGCAATGGTCGAATGAAAGTCTTGCGTTGTCGCGCGGCAGCGCCCGCGCGCCGCTGGCAAGAACCTGGCACGCGTATCTTGCAAGTCTCGGCGCCGAAGCGCCTGCCGACGAGCAGGCAGCGCTTGCCGCTGCACGACTGTTCACCGATTATCTGCGGGCCTGCCGCGACGAGCGCTTCGCCATGAGCCTGCTGCCGCCCGGCCGTTTCCTGATGCCGGGCAATCTTGCCGGCTCGCCGGCGCTGACCTTCGCCCCACTCGATTTACCGGCGCCTGGCGCAGCGCCCGACGGATCGCTGTGGGCGATGATGCGCAGGCGATACGAGGCCTACAAGGACGTCGTCGTGCGCCCGTTCTTCCGGGAACATTTTGCCAGGCTCGATCGCCAGGTGGTCCTGGTCGACGCGCTCTCGGCGTTCAACTCCGGACCGGAAGCCCTTGTCGATCTCGAAGCAGCGCTCGGTGGCATCCTGGATTGCTTCAGGGTCGGCCGCGGAACGCTCTTCAGCGCTCTGTTCCGGCCAAGGATCGACCGCATCCTGTTCGCCGCGACCAAGGCCGATCACCTGCATCATTCGAGCCACGACCGGCTCGAGGCTGTGCTGCGGCGTTCAGTCTCAAAAGCGGTCGCGAAGGCGGAGGAAACCGGCGCCGAAATCGACGTCGTCGCGCTCTCCGCGGTCCGTGCGACGCGAGAGGCGCAGGTCGCACGCGGCCGCGAAAAGCTGCCCTCGATCCTCGGAACGCCATCGTCGGGTGAGAGTGCGGGCAGTGAGATCTTCGACGGCCACACCGAAGTTGCGACCTTTCCGGGCGATCTCCCCGACGATCCCGAGGCACTTTTCAACGGCGCGGAGGCCTTTCGCGGGCTCTTGAGCGCAAGCGCCGAGAAGGCCGATTATCGCTTTCTTCGCTTTCGGCCCCCTCGCCTCGAAAATGACGGCCCGGAAGGTCCGGTGTTGCCTCACATCCGCCTTGACCGGGCGCTGCAGTTCTTGATCGGAGACAGGCTGCAATGAGCGAGCGCACCCATCACCGGCGGCCGGCGACCTTCAAGCTCGACGACGCGAGCGTGGTCGTGGTGGATTCCGACCATGCCGGACGCCCGGCGCCCGGCACCGTTCAGATCGCGCCGGAAAGCGATCCGGCGCTGCTGCCGGTCACGCTCGAGGCGCCGATCGTTCCGATAAAGAGAGGATTTCGCTGGGGAGCGCTGTTCGCCATTGCGGTCGCGGGCCTCGCCGCGCTCGGCCTTGGCCTTGCGGTGACGCATCTGATCGAGGATCTATTTGTCCGGAGCGAAGGCCTCGGCCTTCTCGGATTGGCGCTCACTTTTGCGGCCGTTGTCGCGTTTATCGTGGTGGTTGCGCGCGAAACCTTCGGCCTCATTCGCCTAGCCACGATCGAAAAGCTGCACCTGCGTGCCGCTGCCGTGCTCGCCAGCGACGACCGTACCGAAAGCCGCGCCGTGGTGCGCGACCTCCTCAAGATCGTGCAGCAGAATCCGCATCTGGCGCGCGCCCGCGCCGCACTGCAGGGCCATGCCGACGACATCATCGACGGCGCCGACATGATCCGCCTAGCTGAACGCGAATTGATGACGCCGCTAGATTCGGAGGCGCGACGGCTGGTTTCGCTCGCCGCACAGCGCGTCTCGATCGTCACCGCGGTCAGTCCGCGCGCGCTCATCGACGTGCTGTTCGTGTTCGCGGCCGCGCTGCGGCTGATCCGGCAGCTGGCGCGGCTTTACGGGGGGCGCCCCGGCGCGCTCGGCATGATCCAGCTGATGCGCCACGTCGTCTCCCATGTCGCGATCACCGGCGGTATGGCGGCGAGCGACAGCCTGGTCCAGCAAATGCTCGGCCATGGGCTCGCAGCAAAATTGTCGCAGCGACTCGGCGAAGGCGTTCTCAATGGCCTGCTCACCGCACGGCTCGGACTGGCGGCGATCGACGTTACCCGCCCGCTGCCCTTCACCGCGTTGCCGCGGCCATCGCTCACCGATCTTGCCAAGGACCTGTTGCGTAAGCGCGAGAGTGAGGAGTGAGTTCATTTCTTCACTTCTCCCGTTGCGGGAGAGGCATAGGCCGCTCTTTCGCGGCCGTTCCTGGAGGACGCCGAAGCAAAGCTTTGGCGATGTCGCATCGTTAGATGCGATAGCGGTGAGGGTTCAACTCCATCGATCGTCCGTGCCCCCTCACCCCAACCCTCTCCCCCAAGGGGAGAAGTAGTTCATCGCCAGCACACGCCAATTAAAGAGCGGCGAATCCGGAGGCGGTGAAAGCTCCGGCGTCCAGCCGGTGAATTTTTGCAGCGCGTAAGTGTCCATCACGATCCCGCGCCAGACCCGGTCGACCCGCTCGAGCGGCTCGCGCTTGGCCGGCACGGACGCCCACAGCGGGATGCCGGGGGTCTCGTACGGCTCGAGCGCCACGTAAAGTCCGGTATGGTCCCTGACCAGATTCATGTCGGGCTCGCGAAAGCCGAGATAGCGGCCGCGCTCGTTGATCTGGATCACGGGAACGCGGTCGCGCAGAAACCAGCGCAGCATCGCGTAGGTGCGATAGTCGGTGGCGGCGATCCAGGTCGCTCCGGTCTTTTGCAACTGCGCCTCGACCCGCTCCATCACCGCTCGATACCCGGCCTCGCCGCCGACCGGATCGGTCCTGCCGATGAAATTCCAGGGCGTGGCGACGTAATAGAGAAATACGGCAACGACGAAGGCGATGCCCGTGCCGATCGCAACCCTCGCCCACCAGAGCGACGAGCGGATCAGCGATTCCCCCCAGTTCTCCTTGCGCATCGCCGAAAGATTGATGGCGGTTGCGGCAATTCCAAACGGCCAGATGAAGGCCGGCCAGGTGTCGCCGACCCGCAAGCCGAGCGACTTCCAGAGGAAA
>Ga0306920_100006171_pt1 | contig 15584 bp, 13 predicted proteins | sample flu12Cox44000170_FD_204666 | JGI IMG/M metagenome (GOLD analysis project Ga0306920, IMG submission 204666) | Lab enrichment of tropical soil microbial communities from Luquillo Experimental Forest, Puerto Rico - flux4day.12C.oxic.44.000.170 (v2)... | ecosystem: Environmental > Terrestrial >... | reverse complement strand
TGCAAAAACGCCGGCCGCTTGCTCCAGCACCGCGGCGAACTGCGGGTACCTTTCTGCGTCCTTGGCCGAAATCCGGGCCATGCCGCCGGCCGTCTTTCCCGGGTCAGAATAAAACAGCAGCGCTCGGGCGTCCGGTGACGGCGAAAACACCCTCGGATCGGGATACAGCAGCTGGCAATCGAATTTCTCGACGCCCATCTCGCGCGCCACATCCGCGCGCAGCGGGCCGAGCGTGTGCGCCAGGGTCGACGCCCGAAACCCGGGATGGAACTCCTCGGTCACCGCCCCGCCGCCAACGATTTCGCGCCGCTCCAGCACCACCGGCTTGAATCCGCCTTTGGCCAGATAGAAGGCGGTAATCAGCCCGTTGTGCCCGCCGCCCACCACCACCACCTTCTGTCCGAGCGGCATAGTCAGTTCCCCACCGCTAGGGAAACGCGCGAACTCTTCTTGCCCGAAGCTCCGCCCTTCCACTCCTTCAAGATCACCTGGCTCGCGATTCTGCCGGGCGCCGCCATGATTCCCCCGCCAGGATGGGTGGCCGAACCGCACATGTACAAATTCTCGACCGGCGTCTTGTAATACGCCCACCCCGGCACCGGCCGCAAAAAGAAAAGCTGCTCGAGCGAGAGTTCACCCTGAAAGATATTTCCCTGCGTCAATCCGAACTCGCGCTCCAAATCGAGCGGAGTCAGCACCTGCCGCCCGACAATAATTCCCTTCAGATTCGGAATGTACTCGCTGATCGTCTCGATCACGTTGTCGCCGAACGCCTCGCGCTGCTCGTCCCACGTTCCCTGCGCCAGCTTGTAGGGCGCGTATTGCACGAAGCACGACAGCACATGCTTTCCGGGCGGCGCCACCGACGGGTCGGTCAGGCTCGGAATCACCATGTCCACATACGGACGGCGCGAAAATTGCCCGTACTTGGCGTCGTCGTAGGCGCGCTCCATGTACTCGATCCCCGGCGAAATCGACAGCGCCCCGCGCAAATGTGCACCCTCGCCGCGCAGGCAGGAGAATTCCGGCAGGGCATCGAGCGCCAGATTCACTTTCCCCGAGGATCCCCGGAACTTGTACCGCTTCACCTCTGCCAAAAAGTCGCCCGGCAGCTCGCCCGGCTCCAGGAATTTTTCAAAGGTCAAATGGGGGTCGACGCTGGACGACACTACGCTTGCGGTAATCTCTTCGCCGCTGGCCAGCGCAACCCCGCTCGCCCGCCCGTCCTTCACCATGATTTTCTCGACGCCGGCGCCGGTGCGAATCTCCGCTCCCGCCTCGCGCGCCGCCGCCGCAATGGCGTTTGAAATCGCGCCTGTCCCGCCCCGGCTGAATCCCCACGACCGGAACGCACCATCAATTTCTCCCATGTAGTGATGCAGCAGCACGTACGCCGTACCGGGCGAACGAATTCCGAGGAACGTCCCAATGATTCCGGAAGCCGACATGGTGGCCTTGAGCACATCGGTCTCAAACCATTGATCGAGGAAATCCGCCGCGCTCATGGTCATCAATTGGACCAGGGTATAGCGCTCGTCGCTCGACAGCGCCCGGAAGCGCTGCAGCAAGGAATGCAACTGCATCAGATCCTTGGGCTTGAGCGCCGTAGGGTCAGGTGGGATCATGGACAAAATCGGCTTAACGAACCGGCACATCGGCGTCATCATTTTCGAAAACTCTTCGTACGCTTCCGCGTCCACCCTGGAGTGCCGCCGGATCTCCCGCACCGTCCGCCCGTGGTCGTTCATCCGCCACAAATAATCGCCGTTGGACATCGGCGTGAACGTGCCGTCCAGCGGCAGAACCTCCAGCCCATGCCGGGGCAAGTCCAACTCGCGAATGATCTCCGGCCGCAGCAGCGACACCACATACGAGCATTCGCTGAAGAGAAATCCCGGGATGATCTCTTCTGTCACCGCCGCGCCGCCCAGCACATGCCGGCGTTCGAGCACCAGCACTTTTTTCCCGGCTTTCGCGAGATAGGCGGCGTTGGTCAGTCCGTTGTGCCCGCCGCCAATGACAATTGCGTCGTAGTGTTGCGTCATGCGATCAACCCCGGGGGAACTCTCGCGTGCGATCTTCTTGGTGCAATGAGGTCCGCTCATTTTACCCGCGCCTCACAACGGCGCACAAGCCGCTCGGGCGCAGCGCTTTTTTTTTGGGGGCTGCGCGGGCCGGACCTGATGCGCGGAGGGTTTCTGCTGGCCGCGCTTGCCCCCGTGGCGCTCGCGGCCAGTTCCCCTCAACTGTCCCTCCGGGCAGTAGCCGCGCGCATCGCAACCCACTACGCTCCCTGGGTCCAGCTTCTAAACAGCACTCCTGTCTCTAGGGGGCGACGCGATGTACTGCGAACACTGCGGCCTGCAAAGTTTTCCCAAGCATCCCGTGTGCACCCGCTGCGGCGAAACGCCCACCTACGAGCTTTTTCAGCTGGCCAGCCTCATCACTCTGCTTCTGGTCGTTCTTTCGAACGGACTGGTCGCGTGGCGGCTGCTTCCCCGCTACTCTCATCTGCAGCACGCGGGTGCTTATTTCCGCAGCTGGCTGTGGATCACCGACAAGGCCGCCATTTATGGCTGGGCGCCTCTCGCCGTTGCCATTCTGGCCTGGGACTATTTTGTTCGCCGCAAAGCTCGCCAGAAAATCAAGAGCTGGCTCACCCGCAAGCTCCTCAGCTTTGTTCTGGTCGCCGGCGTCACGCCGGTGCTTCCCTGGTGGGTTCCCGCGGGCCAGCCTCCCCAGAACTTCATGTCGCTGATCCACCGCTACCCGGGGCTTCCTTCCGGCCTCGCCTGGCTGGCCATTTCCTTGGTGATCCTGGCGCTCTGTGCGAACGCCGAATCGCGTCTCGCTCTTCTTGGCACCGGCCGGGTCCTCAGCGCCGTCAGCGCGGCTTCGCTGCTTATCCTTCTCGCCCTCACCGTCGTAGGCTGGTCCCTCGCTTCCTGACTTTTTCCGTTCCCGGAGCGGCTGTCGCTAGGAGGTTCGACTTCCCCGCCGCCGTCGTTCACTCCGGCGGCTCGCCATCTACAATCTCCCGAACAATCTCCTTCGCCCGCGCCTCATCTTCCGGCAACACAAACACCCTCGTCCGTCCCGCGTCCTGTTCGCTGCGCGACAACATGTCGTTCTCCTGCAGCGACATCTCGATCATCTCGCGGACATCCGGTTCGACACCTGACCACACCAGTACCGTCGCATCCTCGGGGTATCTCTGCCCCAGCCACTCGTTGGCGTCGGAGATCGCCGCTTCCAGCCCTTTCCCGAATTCCGCCGCATCGCGGTCCGGTGCTGGCAGCAACATGGCATCTTCGCCCGTCTGTTCGTCGGCCCCGAACGCTTCTTTGACTGCGGCCTCGGCCTTCTCGTAGAGCGATGCCGGCACTCCTACCTCATACGGGACGGTGCTGGCCAGATTAAACAGATGGTCTTCCCGGTGGATCGTCTTGTGCGGAATGCCCGCCTCCTCGAGCACCGTGCACAGCTCGGTGCAAACCCGAGCGCTAGCTCCCTTCCAAAACGAGCAGAAGGGATCTTCGTTCGGATCGCCCAAATCGCTCGCTGAGGAGCCGCTCTGCGCCCGGTCGGAGAGAAAGGCCTCGAGCGCTCGAGCGCCCCCGGGTGGCGCCGCCACCAGATCCAAGTTGCAATCGGCGCACCTGGTAAATCCCGGCCGGTACTCCGCTTTACAGTGTGGACAAATCATGCCGCCAGTCTACACCCGCGACGCTTGTCCAGTAAGTTATTTGGTATGTTACAGTTACAGGATAGAATGGGGCGTGCCTGGTAGTGCCCGGGATCCACTGCCCCCGGCAAGGCGCCAGTGCAGACCGAACTCCGCGGCCTGTGGCCTTTATCGCCTGCGTCTTTTTGGCCACATCGCGCGTATACCTATCGTCATGAGCGCTTTCCTGCCACGCGCGGCACATTGCGGCACCTCGGTTGCGAGTCCGCTGCCTTTCTCCGTCGTCGCCACTCCCGACGCACCACTTGCATCTTCCGCGCTATGCTTCTCCACCTTCATGCTCGATGACGCCCAGTCCATCTCGCGCGCGCTCAAGATGCGCGATCCCGGCCTCCTCGACCGGCTCATCGAGCAGTACCAATTCCGTTTGTTCCGCTACCTGCTCTATCTGACGGCCAGCCGCGAACGTGCCGAAGATTTTTTCCAGGAGACCTGGCTGCGCGTCCTCGAACGCGGACACCAATATGACGGGAAATGGAAATTCGAAGCCTGGCTTTTCGCCATTGCCAGGAATCTGGTGCTCGATTGGCACCGCCGCAAGAAGCCGGGAAGTCTCGAATCGCTCGCCGGTCCCGATGAGGACGCCGCTGCTTTCGATCTCCCGGACGAAAAATCTCCGACGCCGCTCGAGCAGGTCCTCGAGACCGAAATCCGCACCGGCATCCAGCTGGGGTTAGAAAGAGTTCCCGCCATCTATCGCGAAGTGCTGGTGCTGCGTTTCCAGGAAGAGCTGCAGATCGAGGAAATCGCGAGGGTCACCGGAGTCCCGCTCTCCACGGTGAAATCGCGCCTGTATCGGGGGCTGGACGCGCTGAAAACGGCCATGACCAGTGCGCTCGGAATCGAAAGATGACCGAAACGATCCACCAACGCGCAAACGATTTGCTGAAGCGGAAACGCGTCGAGCCGCTCTCCCGCGAGGACGAACTGTGGCTCGCCGAGCATCTCGTGCAATGCGATTCGTGCGCCGCCGCGGACGCACAAATGGACCATGCGCTTTCCGCTCTGCGCACACTACACATCCATGTGCCGAGCAACCTGGCCAGCCGCACGCAAATGCGTGTCCGCATACGCGCCGAGGAGCTTCGCGAATACGGCACCGCCCATCGACTGGTCTGGGCCGTCGCCGTGGTGTCGTGGATTTTAGGCCTGGCCACGGCGCCGTTGGTCTGGCGCGGCTTTTCCTGGCTGGGCAGCGAACTGCACCTGCCGAAGTCACTGTGGATCGCGGGTGTCGCTCTGTGGTGGGTCCTTCCGGCACTGGCCGCGGCAGGGGTGGTCCTGTTGGCCCAAAAAGGCCATTCGGGCGCCGCCGAGTGATGCGCTAGAGCAGGAGTTGGTTAGAGGAAAACGAATGAGCACACCACCACAAGGTCCGGCACCGAGCATCGGCGATTCCTGGAACGAACGCATGAGGATGATTCGCCTGCGCCGCAAAAAGGAAGCCTTCCGCTTCTCCGAAGAGTTCCGCATCGTCCCGCGCTGGCTGAAGGTCCTGTGCCTGATCCTGTACTTGCTTGCGGTGGCCATCGCTACCTTGGTGGCGACCTACATGCCGGAGACCCGCATCCAGGACCTGCGCGACGACACTGTTCTGGCAGCACTGGCGGCGGTTGGCATTGTTACCGGTATAGGAGCTCTCCTGTCCGCCTTCCTGCTGATGCTCGGTTATGTGAATCGTGACGCCAAGCGCCGGGGCATGAACTCCCTGCTGTGGACGCTGCTGGTGCTGGTGCTTTCGCCCGGCTACGTGGGCATCGGTTTTATCATTTATTTCCTGATTCGCGACCCGCTGCCTTATCCGTGCCCGCGCTGCAGCCAGCCTGTCGGCCCGCGCTTCAATTTCTGCCCCAACTGCAAATGCGACTTGCATCCGAGCTGCCCCAACTGCAAGCATGAAATCGCCGAAACCGACAAATACTGCCCCTACTGCGCCTTCGAACTGGGTAGGCCTGCCGGAACGACGGCGCTTGCTCCGCCGCCAGGCGCGTTGCCGCAATAGCCAGACAAATCCCGCGCCGTCTAAGTCAGGAACGCTCGATAGCCAGAGCTACGGCGTTCCCGCCACCGAGGCAGAGGGCGGCAATGCCGCGCTTGAGGTTGCGGCGTTCGAGCTCGTACAAGAGCGTCACCAGGATTCGAGCGCCGCTCGCTCCAATCGGATGGCCGAGCGCGACAGCGCCGCCATTGACATTCACCTTTTGCGGATCGAGTTTGAGTTGCCGGGTGACGGCGATGGCGGCAACGGCAAATGCTTCGTTCAGTTCGACGAGGTCCACATCTTTGTCGCGGTCCCAGCCGATTTTCCGGAGCAGCTTTTCGACCGCGTCCACCGGAGCCATCATCACCCACTTGGGCTCCACACCGCTCACCGCTTGCGCGACGATGCGCGCCATCGGCTGCTTGCCGAGACGCGCGGCGTTGCGTTCACTGCTCACGATCAATGCCGCCGCGCCGTCGTTGGTTCCCGGAGCGTTGCCCGCGGTTACCGTTCCGTCCTTCTTGAACGCCGGCTTCAGCCTGGCGAGTGCCTCGAGCGTGCTGTCTTCGCGCGGCGATTCGTCGTAGCGGATCACGAGCGGCTCGCCTTTTTTCTGCGGCACCGTGATGGGCAGAATCTGCGCTTCAAGGAAGCACGACTTGCGCGCCCGTACTGCTTTCTGGTGGCTTTCGAGGGCGTATTGGTCCTGCTCCTGGCGGCTGATGGCGTACTTTTCGGCCACCAGCTCGCCGGTCATGCCCATGTGAAAGTCTTCGTAGGCGTCCCACAGACCGTCGTGCACCATGGAGTCGAGCAAGATGCCGTTGCCGATGCGGTAGCCGCTGCGCGCTTCCGGCAGCAGGTACGGGCAATTTGACATCGATTCCATGCCGCCCGCGGCCACGACTTCGCTTTCGCCGAGCGCCACAGCTTGCGCAGCCAGCGCCACGGCTTTGAGTCCGGAGCCGCAAACTTTGTTGATGGTCATTGCGGCGACGCGCGGAGCGCAGCCGCCTTTCAGTGCGGCCTGCCGCGCGGGGTTCTGGCCGAGTCCGGCTTGCACTACGTTGCCAAGGATGGCTTCGTCGATCTGTCCGGGTTCGAGGCCGGCACGCCGGGCCGCCTCGGCAACAACCCTGGCTCCGAGTTCTGGCGCGGAAAGGCCCGCGAGTCCGCCTTGGAACTTGCCAATGGGGGTGCGAACCGCGGAGAGAATTACGGGGGTTTCCATGAAAACCTCCACGCTTCAGTATAACTCTCCGGTGCCTGCCCTGCTGGAGACCGCAACGGAACGAAAAAGAAAGAAGGAAGGGCCCACGCGAAAGCGCGGAAAGACTTCGCCGCCGGAGCGACGGGAACGAGATCTTTCCGAGCGACTCCGACCCCCAGCACGCCTTCGAGAGACTACGCCGTGGGCGGCAGGGACAGTTCGGCCGGCGCGCGCCACACTACGATTCGTCGGCGGAAGGACCGTAGAGGCCAGGCACGGGAACGTTCAGCAGGCGCAGATACACGGTGAGCTGCGCGCGGTGATGGATCATGTGGTTCATGACCAGACCGCGCAGGCAGGCGATGCGCGGCATCTTGAAGATCTCTTTCCCTCCGGCCAGCAGCGCCCAATTCACCTCGAAGTCGGCATCAGATGCTTTACTGAGCACGCTGCGGGCTTCCGCGGATTCTTTGTCGAAGGTGGCCAGGAGCTCCTGGGTGTTTTCAATTTTTGGAGGAGTGTAGCCGGGGCCATCGACCGGGGCGTAATCAAGGCTCTCGGTCTGGAGAGTCATGCTGTACCAGCCGGGGATGGTTCCGATGTGGGAAGCCAGCCAGCCGAGAGTGCCGGATTTGTCGTGCGGCTTCCAGTTCCACTTTTCGGTGGGAACGCGTTCCAAGACCTTGCGGGTGTTGGCCATCTCCTGGTTGAATTCGGGGAGTAGGGACTGCGCGATGGACATAAAGCCTCCGATTTTGAAGGTGAGGGTTTGTCAAAACCCATGACATGCGGTCTGCGGCGCAGAGACTATAGGCGAACAAAAGGCGAATTGTCAAGCGCTTTCTTGGGCCCTTCGTGACCGCCGCAGCGTCCCCCTTCGGCCGGCGGTCAGCCAGTGCGGTCGCTAGGAGTAGAATATGCAGCTATGGCCCACCAACCCACAGACTCCTACCTGAAAGACTCCGTTACGCTGTTTCGCTATTACAAGAGACTCGCTGAAGGCGCGATCGCGCAGTGCCCCGACCACGGATTGCTCGAGACGCTCGACGGGGAGAACAATTCCATCGCGCTCGTGGTAAAGCACATGGCGGGGAACATGAGATCGCGCTGGACGGATTTTCTGACTAGCGACGGCGAAAAACCGGACCGTAATCGCGATGCGGAATTCGAGGATCCGCCAAAGACGCGGGGAGAGATTCTGGATCTGTGGGACGCCGGGTGGACGTGCCTGTTCACGGCGCTCGAAGGATTGAGCGACGCGAGCATGACCAAGACGGTCACCATTCGCGGCGAGGCCCATTCCGTGATGCAGGCGATCAACCGGCAGATCGGCCACTATTCCTATCACGTGGGGCAGATCGTGATGCTGGCCAAACATTTTGCGGGGGGCAATTGGAAGGCGCTGACCATCCCCAGGAAAAAGTCGGCGGAGTTTAACGACGATGTGGCGGCCGGGCGCAAGTCGCAACGATGAGAGCGGATGGCTCGGGGCTCCGGGATGCGCGGAGGAGGCGGTATGTACGTGAACAAAATTTTGCCGCACCGGCGGGTTTCACGGCGGCGTTTTTTGGAAATTGCAGCCAGCATTACGGCAATGTGTTCGGTGCGGACGGAGTTGTGGGCGACCGAAGAGCGCGGCGGGATTCCGTACAAAAGCTTTGGCAGTACCGGAGAGAAGGTCTCGGCGATTGGACTGGGCGGATACCACATCGGGAGGCCATCCGATGAGGAGAGTCTGCGGATCATTCGCACCGCGATTGATGGCGGGATCAATTTCATGGACAACTGCTGGGACTACAACGACGGCGCCAGCGAAGTGAAGATGGGCAAGGCGCTGCGGGATGGCTACCGGCAAAAAGTGTTCTTAATGAGCAAGATTGACGGGCGGGACAAGAAAACCGCGGCGGCGCAGATTGAAGAATCGCTGCGACGGCTCGCGACCGATCACATCGATTTGATGCAGATGCACGAAGTAATCCGCATGAACGATCCGGAACGGGTATTTGCCAGCGGCGGCGGCATGGAAGCGCTGCTGGAGGCAAAGAAAGCCGGAAAAATTCGGTTTATTGGGTTTACCGGCCATAAGAGTCCGGACATCCACCTGCACATGCTGAAGACCGCCGACGAGCACAATTTCCGGCTGGACGCCGTGCTGATGCCGGTGAATGTGATGGACGCGCACTTTGAAAGCTTCGTCGGGAAGGTGATGCCGGTTTTGGTGGAGAAGAAAATTGCCATCCAGACCATGAAGCCGATCGGCGGCGGAGTTATCCTGCAGAGCAAGACCGTGTCGGCGCCGGAGTGTCTGCGGTTTGCGATGAGCCAGCCCAGCGATGTGGTGATTACTGGTTGCGACTCGCTCGAGATGGTCCAACAGGCGCTGAACACGGCCAGAAATTTCAAGCCGATGACCCAGGAGGAACTGGCTTCGCTGCTGGGTCGCACGGCCGCAGCTGCAGCGCAGGGAAAGTTCGAGATGTACAAGACCACCTCGAGCTTTGACGGAACGGCGCACAATCCGCAATGGCTCGGAAGCTGACGGGCTGGCTCTACGCGGCCCCGCATGGCACCGCAGAGCGGCCGCGTCGCGGGGCGCGCCGGTATAATCCGTTTGGTAGAAGATCAGCTGGTTTCCTGCTGGGAAGGAAATTCGATACCCTGCATAGGCGATGAGATCGCTGTTTGAGTCGGAACGGGTTCCGGAATTCCCGCAACTTGAATTGAACGGCGCCCAGAAGCGTGCCATTGAGCACGGCGACGGGCCGCTGCTGGTGATTGCCGGAGCGGGCACCGGCAAGACCCGCGTGATCACCGAGCGGATCCGCGGCTTGTTCGAACGCGACCATTCCCTGCTCGGCGAAAACGTCCTGGCCCTGACCTACACCATCAAAGCGGCAGGAGAGATGCTGCGCCGCGTTAAGAAAGCCTGCCGCGAGCGTGCGGACGGAATTACCGTGAGCACGTTTCATGGCTTTTGCGAAACTCTGCTAAAAGAGGCTGCGCCCGAGCGGCGGCCCATCGCCCCGGTGGATCATTGGATCCTGCTGCGGCGGAACATGCGGCGGCTGCAGCTCGAGAAATACCGCAGGCTGGCGGAGCCGGGGCAGTTCCTTACCGACTTCATTGCTTTTTTTTCGCGGTGTCAGGACGAGCTGGTTTCCTCCGGCCAGTACCGGGAGTATGCGGACGGGTGTGCGGCGAAGTTGGAAGCGGAGCGGCTGCAGGTCGACGAAGAGACCTACCGAGAGCGGTCAGAGCAAGTGCAGAAGCAGCAGGAGATTGCGCGGGCGTACCAGGCCAGTGAGGAATTGCTGCGCGAAAAGAATCTGCTGGCTCTGAATGGACTGATCACCGAGGCGGTGAAGCTCCTCGAGAACGACGCGGCGCTACGCGAGAGAATGCAAACCCGCTTCCGCCACATTCTGGTCGACGAATTTCAGGACACCAATATCGCGCAGCTTCGCTTGCTCGAATTGCTGACGGCTTGGCCGAGGAACATTGTGGCGGTGGGCGATAACGACCAGGCAATCTACCGGTTTCGCGGCGCTTCGTTCGGGAGCTTCAAGCTGTTCCTCGAACGATTCGCGGGATGGACCGAGGGCGAGGATTCGACTCCGTTCCGGGTGCTGCTGCAGGAGAACTACCGCTCGACACCGAATATTCTGCGCGTGGCGACACAGGTGATTGCACAGAACGAGACCAGCGCTGATTTTCCGAACAAGGTGCTCGAACCCAGCAAGCCGGAAGGCGAGCGGGTGCGCATCGCGGAGCTGGCCACGGCTGAGGACGAAGCGCTGTGGGTAGCGGCGCAGATCGAGCGCGGGCATAAGGCAGGAAAACGCTGGGCGGATTTTGCCGTGTTGTACCGGCAGCACGCGCACCGCGATCTACTCGTCGAAGAGCTGGTTCGCCGGAAGGTTCCGTTTGTCATCAGCCGGCTCTCGATTCTGGAGCATCCGCTGGTGCGCGACGTGCTGGCCTATCTGCGTCTGATCGCGCGGCCCTATGACGACGTGGCGTGCGCGCGGGCGCTGGCGGCACCGGCCTGGGCGCTCGAGCCCGAGGACCTGGTTAGGCTGGCGGAGCGGGCGCGCAAAGAGCGGAAAGCGATTTATGACGCTTTGCTCTTCCCGCAAGCCCGCTTGCCGTTTGCAGCACCGCAAGCTTCCTGCGAGGAGTTTCTGGAGTTCCTTGGCCAGCAGCGCAAAGCGATGTGGGCGAGAACCGCCCGGGAGATCCTGCACGATCTGATGGAATGGCTGGAGATCGCAGCGCGGGCGAGCGGCCCGGATCAGAAGTACCTGCGGCGGTTAGCGGCATTTCTGAAGGAGTGGGAAGCGAAGAGTGAAACACGGAAGCTGCCGGAGTTTCTGGAGTATCTGGACTACTTCCAGCAGGCGAATGAGACCATAGCGCTCGACGATGAGGCTCCGGGCGACGCGGTGCAACTGATGACGGTGCATGGAGCGAAAGGCCTGGAGTTTCGGCAAGTGTTCGTGTTGCGGGTGAACAACAGGTGCTTTCCGGCCAGTGAAAGGGCACCTCTTTTTACCTTTCCGATGGAATTGATGAAAGAAGAGCTGCCACGGGGGGACTTTCACACGCAGGAGGAGCGGCGGCTGTTTTATGTGGCGCTGACGCGGGCGGAGGAAAAACTGACGCTGACCACCCTGACCGAGAAGCGCGGGAAGGTGCCGACGTTTATAGAGGATATTTTGATGGACCCAGCCGTGAAGCGGCGGGACATTCTGCAGGTAGCACCGAAGGTCTTGCTCCCGGCGGCAGCAGAGCGGGAGGTCGCCAATGAGGGGCCGCAGAGGCTCCTTTTCGCCGCGCAGGGGCCGGCGAAGATTTTTTCGCGGATTGCCGAATGGGCGGAAACCTACCACCCCATGGCGCCGGAGCCGCTGACGCTGAGCCCGTCGAGCGTGATGAATTATCGCGCCTGTCCGCAGCAGTTTCTGTTCGAAAAGATGTGGTCCATTGAGGGTGAGGCCAGGGCCACGCTGACGTTTGGGCGAGTGATTCATGCGACCATCCGGCGGGCGGTGGCGGAGCTGAAAAAAGGCCACCAGCTGCCCTTTGCGGAAGTGCAGAGGATTTATGAAACGGAGTGGTCGGCGATCGGCTATGAGGACGATTACCAAGAGCAGGAATACAAGAAGGACGGGCAGCAGCAGTTGCAGACGTTTTATGAGGCGCTGCTCGAGGCAGTGCCGGAGATTTTGGGGCAGGAGAAGACGTTCGAGCTGCCTTTCGAGAACAACGTCATCATGAAGGGTCGCATCGACCAGATCAATTCGTTGGGGCGCAAAGACGTGGAGATTGTCGACTACAAGACGGGGAAGGCTCGCAAGGATTCTGAAGCGAGCAGGGATTTGCAGCTGAGCATTTATGCCATTGCGGCAAAGGAGATTTTCGAGCTGAATCCGGTGCGCCTGGTATTTCACTACCTGCAGGACAACAAGCGGCAGGAGACCACAAGAACCGCGAAGCAGCTGGTGGAAGCGCAGCGGATGGTGCAGGAGACGGCAGCGGAGATTCGGGCCGCAGAGTTTCGGGCCAAGCCGGGTTTTCATTGCCGGAGCTGTTCGTACCGGCCGATTTGCCCGGCGCATGAAGAGGCGCTGGCGGCCGACGGATCATCGTGACCAGCCGAACGTGGAAGGGGCGCGGATGTTTTGAGCTTCCGCGCCCCTTTGCTTCGAATCCTGCTTGACGAAAGTTATTTGCCCTTCTTGGGGGCCTTCTTCTCTTCCTTCTTGGCCTTTTTCTTCATCAATCGGCTCCTTTTTGGCTTTCCGGGGCAGCGGCTAGCGGCGCTTACCACGTGCTCCGCAAGACGATATAAGGTCGAGTGCGCACGAGAGTCAAGGGAAATCGTGCAACGCGGCGAAAAACCGCGGGGCTACTTGCGCCCAATGAGCGAGATGGTTTCTTTCCGGGGAGGCAGATCCAAGATGGCCCCTACGCCGCTGCTCGCTTAAGCGGCAGCGACCAATGGCGCGATCCGCAACGGTGCGCGTCAGTGCGAGGCGCCGGAGTAGTAGCCTTCGCGGGTCCGGACGTCGAGGCCTTCGCGGTGAACTCTGACTTCCACGCTGTGGTAGTCCTTGCTGCGGTCGTTGCCGTGCGGGTTGTAACCGAGGGTGTACTGGTTGCGTGCCTGTTCGGCGACGCGAGAGTAGAGCTGCTCGAGGGCGTTCCGTTTGACGGCGTAGTACACGTCGCCGCCGGAATCGTGCGCATACGACTGCAGGCGGGAGAACTTGCGTTCGTAGTAGCCGCTGCCAACGCCGATGCTGTAGACGGAGATGCCGTAGCGCAGCAGCTCCTTGACGGTGTTGGAATAGGAATTGACGTTGTTTTTGCTGTTGTCGCCGTCAGAAATGAGGAAAATCACCTTGCGGCGGTCGCGGCCACGGTCCTTTAGGAGCTGTGCGGCTTCGTAGACGGCGTCGTCGAGGGCTTTGGTGGTCCTGTCTCCAAGGATGATGGTCGAGGCGGCCGGCGGCGGCGCACCGGTACTGGTGACGGACTGGCCGTTGATGGTGGGGCCGCTGAAGGCGCCGCCGGGAGCCGGGGGGGGCGCCGAACTGCGGTCGTCGTCTATGCGGGTGCGATGGAGTTCGGTGAGCAGCTTGTCCTGATCGCGTGTGAATCCCTTGCCGGGGTGGAAATTGGTGTCAAAACGGCAGACATAGGCTTCGTCCGAGGGGCTCAATCCCGCGACGATGGCGGAAAGGCTGGACTCGACCTGGTCGGCGTCCTTCGACTTCAGGTCGTTATCGAGCAGCACGACCGCCGAAAGAGGAAACGCTTCGGCCGAGAAGTATTCGATGTGCTGTTCGATGTTGTCGTCGAAGATGCGAAATTCGTTGCGGGTCAGATCGGCGACCAGGCGGCCTTCGTGATCCTTCACGGTGACCGGCAGAATCACCAGGTTGACGTTGACCCGCAGCGTATTCTGGCTGTCGGAAGGGGCCTGGGCGGACGGGGCAGGAGCCGCCTGCGGCGGCGCCGCGCCGGGCTTCTGCGCAAAGGGGGGCGGACCTACCTTCGGAACGGGCGCCGGGGGCGGGTCCTGCGGCAGACCGGCCGCGGACGACCCGAGGAGCAGCACCGGCGCGAGCAGCGCCGGTAGAATCCTGTCAAATGTTATTTTTCGTGGACTTTTCATGTTCTCCCAGCCAAACTTTTGCGGATCGGAGATCAGCTGACCGCAATCGGGACTCACACATCCTTGTTGATGTATCTTTGCATCCTAGGGATGCAGATACCGGCAGCCCGGTCGTGAGATTTCCGGGACTCTCCTGCGGCCCTTTGACGGGCTGGCAGCGATCACAAGGAAAGTATACATGCCTTCCGCACGAAATTCGTTGAAGCTGACGGTGGTGACGGCGCTCACTTTGAGCCTGGCGCTTCCCGCGGTGCCGCAGGAACCTGCCCAAGGGCCGACGCTCAAGGCCACGGTGAACCTGGTCAACCTGTTTGCCACCGTACGGGACAAGAATAAACGAATTGTCGGAGACCTGAAACAGGAAGACTTCAAGGTTTATGAAGACAACGTGGAGCAGAAGATCGCGTTTTTCTCGAAGGAAGTGACCATGCCGATCACGCTGGGGCTGCTGATCGACACCAGTGGCAGCGAGCAGAATCGGCTGGGGGCGGAGCAGGAAGCGGCTTCGCGCTTTCTTGAGCGGGTGATGAAGAAAGGCGACGAAGCGATGGTAATCAGCTTCGACCTGGATGTGGACTTGCTGGCCGACTTCACCGACGACCGCGGGCAGATCGAGCGGGCCATCAACAAGGCGCGCATCGGGGCGGTGAGCGGGGGCGTGATCACGCCTGGAACGATTCCGTCGAATACGGGCGGCACCCATTTTTACGATGCGGTATATCTGGCGTGCGGCGAAAAGTTGGCGACCGAAGCGGGTCGCAAAGCGCTGGTGATCATCACTGACGCGCAGGACGAAGGCAGCCGCTTGCGCGTGGAAGACGCCATCGAAGCGGCGCAGCGGACCGACACGGTGATCCATGTGCTGCTGGTGCACGATCCGGGGTTTTCGTGGCGGCCGGACGTCGCCAAGAAGATGAGCGATGAAACGGGCGGGCGGACGATAGAGGTTTCCTCGGAAAAACGACTGAACGAAGCGTTCGACCAGATTTCGGAGGAGCTGCGCAGCCAGTACACCATCGGCTACTATCCGACCAACACCGCAAAGAACGGACAGTTCCGGAAAGTGCGGGTCGAGACCCCGGGCAAGGAAAACAAAATTCTGACCCGCAAGGGGTATTACGCGCCGAAGAGCTGAGGGGTCAGGGCCTTCTTCGAAACCGTCGCGAGAGAGATTTTGGCAGGCCTTTCTGACGCGCTATAATTCTAGGCGCTGTACATTTCAGAACAATCAAAAAGCAGACCTCCCAGACCGGAAAGCGAAACAGGAGTGTTTTTGGCTGGCAAAGTTTTCCTCAAAAAGAACAGAGTTTTCGCGGGTTTTGCAGCGGCGCTTTTTGCCGCAGGCGCAGCTCAGCTGGCCCGCGCCGAAGCGGCGGCGTTTGACCTGAGCGGCCCGCGCGTGGAAATGAAGGTTTCGCGCAGCGGCAAATCGCTTCCGATTGCCGAAGCGGCGAACTTTCAGCCCGGC
>Ga0306920_100006170_pt1 | contig 15585 bp, 15 predicted proteins | sample flu12Cox44000170_FD_204666 | JGI IMG/M metagenome (GOLD analysis project Ga0306920, IMG submission 204666) | Lab enrichment of tropical soil microbial communities from Luquillo Experimental Forest, Puerto Rico - flux4day.12C.oxic.44.000.170 (v2)... | ecosystem: Environmental > Terrestrial >... | reverse complement strand
GCGATAGACTCTCCAGAAGAGCCCGAAGTAGCCCAGGCTGAGGACTCCGGTCGCAAGAAAGCTCATACGCCATCCCCAGTAGTGCACGACGATGGCGACCAGGGGAATGCCGACGGCGGAAGCGAACTTGGCGCTGGAGTCGAAGATGGCCGTGGCGAGTCCGCGCTCATTGCGCGGGAACCATTCCCCGATCGCCTTGGCGTTGCCGGGGAAGGTGGGTGCTTCGGCAATGCCAAGCAGCAGTCGGGCGACGATGATCCCGGCAAAGCTGCGCGCCAGTCCGGTGACGAACGAAGCCATGCTCCAGAAAAAGGCGCTGATACGGATGACCGGTTTCACGCCGAAGTGGTCGAGAACCGGGCCGGAGGGAAGCTGCAATAGAACATAGGTCCAGCCATAGGTACTGAGCAGATATCCGAGGGCGACGGTGCTGAGACCAAACTCGCCCTTTAATGGGGTGATGGCAACCGAAAGGTTGACGCGGTCGAAGAAGTTGACGATGACGCCGATGCCCAGCAGCAAGGCGATGCGCCAGCGGCGGCTGGTCCGTAAGCTTGGCAATGAAGGTTGGTGGCTCAAGGGCGTGCGTTGGACCGGAAACAGTAGAACACATAGGGCCTGTTTCAAGTTGCAGGTTTCGAGCAGGTGATCGGGCTATCACAAATAGGCAACAGAAAAGAGCGAAAACAGTGTAGCGGAAAACCTGCCCTCACCCACCTGTCGAAGTCATAACTCCAGTAAGCCGGAGGCTGATCCCTAGAGAGTGCAATCTCGCAAGAGCAGATGGCGGCGTAAGCGGGCAACGCCGGCCAGTGTGGTCTGGCCGGCGTGCCGAAGCTTCTGAATCATTTCTTGCCCCGGCTATGGGGTGCCGGACGAAGAGATGGGGATGTGTGTCAGCTTCACATGCCTGGGTGGATCAAAATTGAACAGATCAGTCAAGTCTCCAAGCGCCGGGCTGTTGGCCGGGGCGTACGGATTGGAAAGGCTCGGGATCGGATTGGGCAGTTTGTCGCGGCTGCGTCCCGTGACCGGCGGCAAGCCCCAGTTGTACTCGATGAACTTCAGGACGGAGACGTGGTCGTTGTATTGATGCGAGATGTGCCCGGGCGTGGTGAACGGTGACACAAGCAACATGGGGATCCGCGTCCCGTCGCCAAAGAAATCGAGGGGTTGAATGTAACCCGAGTCCCAGTACCCCCCGCCTTCGTCAAAGGTGATGAAGATCGCCGTGCTCGCCCATAGCGTCGGATTCGCCTGAACGGCCTCCACGATCTTCTTCACGAAGCCCTCGAAAAGGTTGAGCTTCGACGACGCCGGATGACCATCCACGTAACCGCTAGGCTTCACGAACGAGATCGATGGCAGGGTGCCTCTCGCAATGGCGGTATACAGGTCTGTGGTGTCCTTGAGGTGAGCCCTGCGGACACCCGGGTTGGTCATGATCGAAGTGGAATACTGGAAAAAGTTGCAAATGTTGCAATACTGGTCGTTCGGGTTCAGGAAATAGGGATCCTTCACATATAGGTTGAACTGGTCGCCTTAGTAGGCGAACGAGATGTTCTTCGCTAACAGCGTGTCGCCGATGCTGCGGACGCTCGACGGCGGTATGGTAAACACCGTGTTGTTGTTGCTGGTGTCGGTGTAGGCATTGCTGCCGTCACCGAAGTATCCGGGATTGTAGTTGTTGAGCAGATAGTAGTGTCCCGGGGCACAGCGTGCATTGACCAGGTATGGCAGGTCCGCGAGGTAACTGAGGACCGCTGTGACACCCGGCTGAGTGGAATCGGAGCAGTTGCTGTAGGAGCCCCCGCCGTACGACGGACTGCCGGAGGAACCGCCTCCATAGCCGTCCTGGGTGTACCAGTTATTTGTGCCGGCCTGCGCGTTGGGGTTCTCAATCTCATCAACTTTGCCTTTGTTCAGACCCTCGCCTACCACCTGGTTGTGCGGCGGCATCATGGGCCGGCCTTGACCGTCGTTAAACCAGATCGCGTCACCGAACCCCAGCATGATGTGATTGGCTCCCGTGCCGCCCATCACGGACTGGTGGAAGTTGTCGTTGATGGCATAGTTGTCAGCCAGGAATTTGAAATAGGGAACGTCTCCCTGCAGCATGTTGTAGAACCCCATGGCCGTCGCGCCTTCGCCGGTTGAAACATCAGTAAAGGGCTTGGGCGGCTTCTTGCCGTTGGTACCGGCTCCTACTGTCACTTCGACCCAGGGGAACAGGTCATTAAGGCATCCGCTGGGGTTAGACTCCGTGGCATAGAACGCGTTGCAGTCCTCTTGCTGCCACATCTGGTAGAAGCGATGTACCGGACTGTTGGCATAGGATTCGTAGGGGAACGAGAATGAGCTAAGTTGGAACGGTCCCGGAGGAAGGTTGTACACGTTGGGGATGCGCGTATCGATGTCAGGTTTCGACAGCGGTGCCGTGCCGCCTGTCGTCAGATACTTCTAATAACCGGCTGCCAGCCCGTTTTCATGCATGCGCGCTTCGGCCATTGTAGGGAACGGCGGTTTGACGTAATCCCCCACCACCGGAGGCGGGAGGTTGGCGTACAGCGAAAGACCGCCGGGACTGATCTGATACCCATCGGCGAAGGTGTCGACCGCGGAAAACTGCAACGCGAACCCGTAGTTGGGGCCGGGTGATCCGTCTGCCCGAATGATCCCCTTGGATAGCAGGTTGTCGATGGTCTCCCCCGGGATGGTGGGCTGATAGGTGGCGAAGACGTGATCGAAGGTGCGGTTCTCACCAATGATCACGATGACGTGTTGGACGGGGGTTTTAGTACTGGGGGCAGCAACGGTTCGAGTTTGAGCACCGGCCGGCATACTCTGCACAAGGAGAGCCAGGGTACTAATGAGGGCAGTCTTCTGCCATTGTCGGGGCAACATCATTCGCAGAGACATTCGCAGTTCCTCCGTGCAAGAACTTACGATTCGCACCGCCGACGATGGTGAACAGTCCGTCAATAACCCATAAAATGATTGTTGCAGAATCTCTTCCCGTATGACCGTTGCATCGACGGTGTCATAGCGTAACTACACCCCATAGCAGCGAGCCTGCCGCGATCGCCGGCCAAGGTTGGTCGTACCAGGAGAGCAGCTGCCCCTTCCGATACGCAACTGCCGGAGGCGGCGCTGACCTCTGCAGGATTCAAAAACATCCTCCTAGACTAGTGGGCTCTTGGGAGCGGGAAGGCTTGCTTACAAGACTTAAGGATGGATGGCGGACCCCTCCAATTTGGCAGCGGATTCGCCACCCTCGGGCAATTTTTTCCGGCAAGCTCAAAGAAAAAATGTTGGCCAGTCCTTGACAAAGGGCATCAAGCGTTGTATTTAACCTTCAGGTTATTTAACTGATAGGTTTAGTAAATTGGTGACCGATCCCGTCAGCACCGCCTTTGCCGCCCTCGCCGATCCCACCCGCCGGGCGATACTGGCGCGGCTGGCGTCGGGTGAGGCCTCCGTGACGGAACTGGCCGCGCCGTTCGACATGAGCATGCCCGCTGTCCCCAAGCATCTGAAGGTTCTGCAGCGCGCGGGACTCATCGCCAGGGGGCGGGAGGCGCAGTGGCGGCCTTGCCGTTTGGAAGCAGGCCCCCTGAAGAACGTTGCCGACTGGGTGGATCAACTATCGGCAATTCTGGGAGGAGAGCTTCGATGGGCTCGATGAATATTTACGTTCCATGCAAGACACCGGGAACAGGGAGAAGCAAAATGCTGGCGACAGACCAAAGAAGCAGCGCTGATACCGGCGCCGGGCTGAAGGAACTGAGCCTCACTGAGATCTTGAATGCTCCCCGGAGGCTGACGTGGCAAAGCTGGACCGAAGCCAGTCAGGTCGCCCAGTGGTGGGGACCGCACGAATTCAGCAATCCGGTGTGCCTGTGGGACGCACGGCCAGGTGGGCTGATTCATATCGATATGCGGGCGCCGGACGGAAGGATTTTTCCGGTGCGTGGTGTCTTTCATGACGTACGGGCGCTGGAATGGCTGGATTTCACCACCACCGCCTCTGCCGAGGTGCCAGGCGGCGACCAGCTGCAGGTACGCCACCACGTGAGTTTTGAAGGTCACGACGGCAGAACAAGACTCACGTTGCAATCGCGCGTAGTCAAAACTACTGCTGCGACTGCGCCAGCTTTTGCCGGCATGGAAGAGGGTTGGAAGCAAAGCTTTGACCGGTTGGCACAGCTGCTGGCGAAGATGTGAGGAGTGCCCCAGGCGCTGCTCGCCCTATTTGCTTTCCGACGCCTATTCGCAGAACACACGTACCTTCACCTTCTCGTCGCCATGTCCCTTGCGATTGTTGACATCGACATCGATGGTGAGTTCGTTGAGCTTATCGATCAGCTCTTCCAGATTGTCAGGTTTGATTTGGCTGAGATCGAAAGGAATGCCGCGTTCGTGCAGCGCCTGATTTACGTGATCGCGGGCCTGGGGCGGAATCAGCCCAGTCAGCCGCACCCCGGCGCGGAGCAATTGCATGGGTACGCGAATGTTCACCTTCACCGGCCCCTGGCGGGGATCGCCGGCATTGTCGGAATCGACGAGTACGCGGAGATACTTGGCCTTGGCGGCCGATGCCGGAGAACCGTTGACCGGCGAATCCGCACCGTTGCTCTTGTCTAGTGCGGTGATCAAGCGCTCGGCTTCGTCCGCGGAGATCTTGCCTTGCGAGAGCATGTCGAGAATTTGACGTCTGTGTTCCTTCATAACCTCTCCTAAAGGATGCGGACCAGCACCAACGCCTCGCCGTTGTCGATTTCGATATGCGTATCGCGGAATCCTGCCAAAATGCCCCAAATCGTCGCAATCGCCTGGAAGGGATTGACCTGGCTGATGAGACACACGATGAACAGCACCGGCAACAGCAACAACATCAGTGGCAGCATGAGCAGCCACAGGAGAAACAGGGGAACCCAGAGACGGAAGCTCCGGCTGCGCGGCCAGCGCCGCACGCTGACAACACCAATCAGGGGAATCATGGAAGCGACTCCAGTTCGCGAATGGCATCCTGGGCGGTGATCTCGCCGCGCCGGAGGCGATCGAAGATTTCCGTACGCGAGGGTGACGGGTTCGTGTCGACGAATTCCAGGCTCTCCGCTATGCGGGTGAGGCGCGCCTTGACGGTTGGGTAGCTGACGCCGAAGACCTGTTCCATCTCCTTGATCGAGCCGTGGGAACGCACGAAGGCCACCACAAATACCTGGTCTTCCGGGCCGAGACGCGCCAGTTGCGGCAATTCGAAGCGCCCTTCGACGGCGACGTCCTTGTTTACCAGGCGCACGCGCTCCACCACAATCTCTTGCCCGTGGGTGAGCCGGGTCAGCTCCTGCCAATCCGAGGTCGATTTGCCAGCTCCACTTGTCATGGTCGATTTATTGAAGTAATCAATTCTTATCTAAATAAAATTAATTTGTCAAGGCAAATAACTGGATAATTTTAATTTTTCCATCCCAGAATTGATCTCTGGCCGGTCTTTAAAGTAAAGACAAAGTAAGCACGGGTACGTCGACCGGGTGGGAGTGTAGGCTCTGATGCCCACCGGGGACGATAAACGGACGGAACGACCCCGCCGCTTGCCGGCTTTCGCCGATCCCTTTGGCGCGTCAACCCGAATGCAGAGCCGGAAAGGCTGAAGGAGAGGGGGGCTGGTAGGGGAATCGGGGCGAGCGTGGGGGGGCCAAATTAGAACCAGTGCAGCTTCAGCCCCGCCCGCTGACAGACGCCAGGCAGGAGCTTATTCGACGGGCAGGAATAACCTCGAGGTCCCGGCGGTTACCCCTGTCCGGCTCGGCGGGCCTGCCCCTTACGAAAATTCGCCTAGCTGAAAAGCAACTCTTTCGCTCGCTGTGAGGCCTTTACTACGGCCTTGATGATCGTCACCCGCAGGCCCCCTTCTTCCAGCTCAAGAATTCCATCCACGGTACAGCCAGCGGGAGTGGCCACGGCGTCCTTTAGCAGTGCGGGATGGTCGCCGGTTTCGAGCATCATTTTGGCTGAGCCCAGTACCGTCTGCCCCGCGAGTTTCATAGCCACATCACGCGGCAAGCCGACCTTTACGCCGCCTTCGGCGAGCGATTCCAGAATCATAAAAATGTAAGCCGGCCCGCTGGCTGATAGGCCGGTCACGGCGTCCATGTGCTTTTCGTCCACGCGGATGGTTTCTCCCACCGTGTCGAACAGCCGGTGCACAAGCTCGAGGTCCGACGCCTTCACCGCCGTGCCGCAGCAAAAGGCCGTCATTCCCGCACCCACGCGTGACGGCGTGTTGGGCATCGCACGAACCACTGGAATCCTCGCTGGAATGCGCTGCTCGATGTACGAGGTCGGTACCGAAGCGGCGATCGAGATGAGCAGCTGGTTCTCGCACAGATCGGGTGCAATCCCTCCCACGACCTCGCCCAGGGTCTGCGGCTTCACGCACAACAAAATGACATCGGAGTCCTTCACCGCGGCGCGATTGTCGGTGATGACTCGAACCCCGAACTTGGAGGCAAGGGCGTCTGCCCGTTCCCTGTGATTTACCGTGGCCACGAGATTTTCCGGCGGAACGACATTCTGGCTGCAAAAAGCTTGCAGCAAGATGCTGCCCATCTTGCCGAGTCCAAGAATGGCCAGGCGTGGTTGCGACATCGATAGCGGCTCCTTCGGATCCTATGGAGGCAGATCCTGGTTGATTGCGATTGTAAATTGCGGGGCAGCCAGCGCGAAGCGTTACCGCCTTGCAGATCCCGTAAATGCCAATCACACTTTCAGGCAAGTTACGCCGGACAATCGCTGCTATATAATCAGCCTCCTTGCACGCTCCACATCGCCCTGCGTACTCTGACGAAATTTCGCTTGGAGGTTTGCTGGTGACGCGCCACTTGGCTGTCGCTACTCTCACTGTTGCGCTGCTCCAATCCGGCAACGCTTCTTCCGCCGCTTCTTCGGCAAACCTGGAGGGCTACTCTCCCGCGCATGCCGCGACCGAGCGCGATTGGGAGACAAAGTACCGTAACATTCCTGACCCCAGGAGTCTGCGAGACACCATGGAGCGGCTGAGCGCGCGTCCGCATAACGTCGGCTCGCCCTATGACAAGGACAACGCCGAGTGGTTGCTCGCCAGGTTCAAGGAGTTTGGCTTTGACGCGCAAATCGAGACCTTCTACGTTTTGTTCCCCACGCCGAAGCAACGCCTTGTCGAACTGCTGGAGCCGACGAAATTCACTGCCAAACTGCAGGAGCCGCCGCTGGCGGTCGATCCTACCTCCTCGCAGACTGCCGAGCAGCTGCCCACCTACAATGCGTACTCGAAGGACGGCGACGTCACCGGTCCTCTGGTGTACGTCAACTACGGCCTGCGCGAAGACTACGAGCAGCTGGACCGCATGGGCATCTCGGTGAAAGGCGCGATCGTCATCGCGCGCTATGGCGGCGCCTGGCGCGGCATCAAGCCCAAAGTTGCAGCTGAGCACGGTGCAATTGGTTGCCTCATCTATAGCGATCCTCGCGAGGACGGCTTTTTCGAAGGCCCCTACTTTCCCGAAGGCCCTTTTCGCCCCCAGGACGGCGTACAACGCGGCAGCGTGATGGATACCCAGTATCCCGGCGATCCGCTGACGCCCGGAGTGGGCGCCACCAAAGACGCCAAGCGGCTGGAGATCAGCGAGGCCAAAACCATTACTACCATTCCCGTATTGCCGATTTCCTACGGCGACGCCCAACCTCTGTTGGCGGCAATTAGCGGACAGGTTGTACCCGAAAACTGGCGGGGCGCGCTGCCCATTACCTACCACGTGGGACCAGGGCCAGCGAAGGTGCACCTGGTGGTCGCCTCCAACTGGGACATCAAGCCGATTTACGACGTCATCGCCAAAATTCCCGGCAGCGACGCGCCCGATCAGTGGGTAATTCGCGGCAACCATCACGATGCCTGGGTGAACGGCGCGGAGGACCCGGTCTCGGGAGCTTCCGCGGTGCTGGAAGAGGCGCATGCTCTCGGCGAACTGCTCAAGCAGGGCTGGAAGCCGCGGCGCACCATCATCTATTGCCTATGGGACGGCGAAGAGCCTGGGCTGCTCGGCTCGACCGAGTGGGTCGAGGAGCACGGCGCCGAGCTGAATGAGCATGCCGTGGTATACATCAACTCCGATTCGAACTCGCGCGGTTTCCTGGTCGCCGCCGGCTCGCACACGCTGGAGCATATGATCAACTCGGTGGCGCGGGATGTGCCGGACCCGGAGACCAAGCTGAATGTGCAGCGGCGGGCGCAACTGCGGCGCATTGGACGCGCACAGAAGCCGGAGGACCGCGAGGAGGCAAGGAACGCAGATCTGCGCATCGGCGCGCTCGGCGACGGCTCCGACTACGCCCCCTTCCTCGACCACGCAGGCGTAGCGGCGCTTAACATAGGCTTTGGCGGAGAGGCTGATGGAGGTATCTATCACTCCATCTACGACGACTTCTACTGGTACACCCACTTCGGTGACCCCGAGTTCGTGTACGAGCGCGCGCTTTCGCAATTGGGCGGCACTGCCGTCATGCGCATGGCCGACGCCGACCTGCTTCCTTTCGATCCCTCGGCATCGGCCGATATCGTCAAGCGCTATGTGAATGAGCTGAAGGCGGAGCTGAAAGAGAAACAGGACAAGGTGAAAGAGCGCAACCGCGAGCTGGATGAGGGCGTATATACAGCGATGGCCGATCCTCAGAAGAAGTATGTGCCGCCGCCCAAGGAAGAAGTGCCGCCGTATTTGAACTTCGCTCCACTGGAAAACGGCGTCGAGGCCTACTTACAGGCAGCCAAGCGCTACAAGGCGGCTTGCAGCAGGCTGGCCGTGAGTGACGCCACAGTGTGGGACTCACCGACGCTGAAAACCATCAACGGGCAGCTCATCCTCACGGAACGCACCTTCATGACCACGGAAGGACTCAAGGAACGCCCCTGGTTCAAGCACCAGATCTACGCCCCCGGGGCCTACACCGGCTACGGGGTGAAAACCATTCCAGCGGTGCGCGAAATGATAGAGGAAGACAAATGGCAGGACGCCGATGCGGGCGCCGTTATCGCGGGAAACGTGCTGATGAAGCAGGCAGCATTGGTGAACTCCATCGCGGCTCAGTTGGAATCCCTTGTAGGTACCGGTCCGGGGCGGGCAGCCGTGGGTAAGCACAAGCGGGGCGAGGATGGGCGAGCCAGCGGGAGGTAAGTAGCTTACTCTCCCGCCAGCGCCTTGTACTGTGCCCTCGTCAGTGGCACCACCGAGAGCCGCCCGATGTGCACCAGTGGCGAGTCCGCAAAGAGCTTGTTGGCTTTGATTTGCGCAAGCGACACCGGCTCGGCCAGCGGCTTGCCGGCCTTGATCCTGACAATCGGCTTCTTGGCATCGGTGGCATCAACTGAAACCACCGATGCTGTCCCCACTGCGCTCTTGTGATCCCCGGTCTCGTAGATGATCAACAGCGTTCCCGGTGTCATCTCTCGCAGATTCCTTACCGCAACGGGATTCGTCACCCCATCCCAGACAGTCATCTTGTCGCGCTGCAGATCGGCGAACGAGTATTCCGAAGGCTCAGTTTTTAGCAGGTAGTCGGGCGCCATATCAGTTCCTCACCAAGGTATGGTCGCACAAAAATCCTGTCCCGGCGAAAACCACCGTAACCGGCCCTTGACCAATCGGGACTATTTGAAAAGCAAACGGGCAATGGTGGTGAGCTGTGCACCACACGTCTTGGGAACAGGGAGCGGCCCTCTCCTGCGACGTCAGTGCCATACCACCTGACAAATTTTTTCAGGAAAGGGAAACGGCCTACTCCCGTGCCTTGTTATGTGGTTCCCAGCCGTTTCAGCACCGCCTCGCGGAATCCACGACTGAGCGTCAGTTTTGTCCCGTCGCGCAGCAGGATCGAGTAATCCCCGTATAACGAAGGCTTTAACGTCTTGATCCGGTCGACGTTGACCAGCGTCGAGCGGTGCACTCGCAGGAACTGGCGGGCACCCAGGCGGTTCTCGAGGGCGGTAATCGTTTCCCGCAGGATGTGGGTCACGTTGCCCACGTGCAGGCACACATAGTTTCCCGCTGACTCGGCCCAGTCAATTTCCGTTGGCTTAAGGCACACGATTTCGCCGTCGGACTTCACCACAATGCGCTCGGGGCCGTGCCGACGCCCGTCGAGGTCGCCCAGCATCTCGAGCACCCGCTTTTGAAACATCGCCTCGGAGGGATGCAACAACTGCTTGCGTGCATGCTGCAGCGCTTCGCTCAGCCGTTCCTTATCAACCGGCTTCAGCAGGTAGTCGAGTGCATGCACTTCAAAGGCGCGCATGGCATAGCGATCATAAGCGGTCACAAAGATGGTCAGCGGTAGCTTGCCCCGCTGCTGCAACGCTTCCACAACGCCGAGGCCATCGACTTCCGGCATCTGAATGTCGAGAAATACCAGGTCAGGCTTCTCCCGCTCGATGAGCCCAATCGCGGAACTGCCGTCCCCGCACTCGGCCACGATTTCCAAGTCAGCCTCTTCTTCCAACAGGCTGCGCAGGCGCCCACGGGCGAGCGCTTCATCATCGCTAAGCAACACTCGTATCGACATGTTCGGTCATAACCTCCTGAGTGGCGGTTCGATAAGGGACGCGAATTTTCACCGTGCATCCGCCGCCGCGCACATTTTCCAGCATCATCGCGTGGTCGTCGTTATAAAGCTGGCGCAGGCGGCTGCGCGTGTTTCGCAGCCCGACTCCTTCCGGCGGGACCAGTCCGCGCTCGGTGACGAAGCCCACGCCGTTGTCGCGGATTTCCAGCCACACATCATCCCGATCCCGCCAGGTGCTAATGCGAACCAGGCCCGGCGTGCGCCGCGGGCTGATGCCGTGGCGAATGGCATTTTCCACCAGCGGCTGCAGAATAAGGTTGGGCACCAGCGTGTCCACCGTGCGAGGATCAATGTCCGTCTCGACTAGCAGCCGATCGTGGAAACGCGCCTGTTGAATATCAACGTACTTCTGCAGAAAGGTTAGCTCCTGGCGCAGGGGAACTTCGTGTACGCCGACGCCATCCAGCGACATGCGCAGCAGGTCGGCAAGCTGCAGCGTCATGTGCTCCGCCGCAGGGCCATCGTGCCGGGTCAGCGACGCGATCGAGTTGAGTGTGTTGAAGAGGAAGTGCGGTTCCAGCTGGATCTTCAGCACTTCGAGCTGGGCATTAGCCAGCTGCGCCTCAAGTTGCGAGGAAAGCAGCTGTCGCTCCTGATATTTGCCGTAGAAGGCAACCGCTTGAGTTATCAACACTACGTACCAGTACCGCTGGATGTCCATGAAAGTACGCGAGAGCACATGGGCGAAGAACGGTACGGCGGGTTCTTTCGTCCAGGTGACCAGCGGATTGATGGCCACCATCGCCAACGCCCCTACGAAGGCAAGCGCCACACTGGCGGCAATGTGAATCGGGAGAGATAGCCTCCAACTGGCTCGATCGAAGCTATAGCGGCGCGCTAGCTCATAAACTACCGGCGTCAGCAACGACCAGACAAAGGATATGGTGATGTTCCAGGCGATAAGCTGGGTCCAGCTGACCGGCGTGCCCGAGGATGCCATGTAAACATGCGCACCCGCGGCGCTCAGGAACGCCAGCAGCGTCCACAGCACGAAGGCGATAAACCAGATGCGACCCCACGATTTCAACATCGCGCGACTCGACGTTACGGAAGTGATCCCCAGGTCGTACGAAGATTTGCCCTGTGTGATAGACGCAAATCCCGCCCAAATGTTTCCGTTAGTATGCGACGCAGCAGTCGGCCAAGCTGTCCGAATCCGGACAGTTGCAAACGCCCGCAAACCGAATCGTGCCAGCTTAGCCTTTATTGGATGCGTCAATGTCGGCTGGCGGCGCAGGCAATGATGCAACGCAAAGGGCCGGTGAAGTTGGCCGCCTGTTCCAGGGCATTGCGCATCACGAAGGTGGTGGGCAGGACGGGCCTTGGTGGAAAATTACTTCGCCGTTTGCAAGATGAAAAGCCTGGATTGCACGAGGGGGAAAAGGCAGGAAACCTGGCCGGGCTGAAGCTTCGACTCAGGTGAAGACGCGAGGAAGGACGTGCGCCGCCTGCATCCGCAAAGGCAAAACCTGCTGTCGGGCAGAACTGCCAAAGGCCCGGCCGGCGGAGTTTGAGGCTGCAATCTCGGCAACGCGGGCCCAAGAAAAGTCCAAACTCCGGTCCTTTCCCAGACCGCGCTCCACGATGCCGGGGTTGTTCTTTCCTGACCCAGACTTGAGTCCTCCTCCGCCTTGACCTACCATGAGCCGCAAGCCTTTATAGCGCATTGGTTCGTCAATTGGCGGAGGGACACTTTCCGTGAAGCGCCGCAGTGAACTTCTGCTTGCCGCATTCGTCATCATCGTTGTCCTGTTTCTCGTCCTGAATCTGGCATCGCTCTCTTGCTTTGCATGGCAAAGCGATCAGGAGGGTGCCACGGCCCAGCAGAAGCAGGGCTATCCAGTGATAGTGAATGGCTACGAAATCTTCCGGGTTCGGCAAAACCTGGGAGCCGCGTCGGCGCAGGAACGCGCCGCCCGAATCTCAGCCGCACTGGAAGATCTGGTGACCGCGAAGGACTTCGATCCCAATCAATTCCGGACGGTAGATGAAAACGGTGTAACCACCATTCGCTACGGCGAGCAGTTGATCATGACCGTCAACGACGCCGAAGCCAGGGGCTCCGGACTGCCGCGCAACCTGCTGGCGGCGCAATACGTGGAGTACCTGCGGCTCAAGCTTCCGACAGCCCGTCTGGAGCATACTCCCCGATACCTGTGGCGGGCGGCTGGATATGCCGGCGTGGCCTTCCTGGTTTACGTGCTTGTGGTCTGGCTGGTAGTCGTGGCAGTGCGCTGGGCTCTGCAAACCATCGCGAGCTCGTCCAAGGGGCGCATCCAGGGGATCAAGATCCAGGAAGCGGAGATTGTACAGGGAGCGCGGCTGACCGCGCTGCTGGCCTCTTTTCTGAGACTCCTGCGCGTTGTCTTGATCGTGGTTGCGACTTACCTGATGTTGGCCACCGTCTTCAGCTATTTCCCTTGGACACGCCAGCATGGCCGTCGCCTGCTGGGGTACGTCGTGAGGCCGCTGGTTTCCGTGGCCCAGGCCGCCGTCGCATACCTGCCCAAAGCGGTTTACATTTTGGTGATTTTGACGGTCGCGCACTATCTTCTGCGGCTGCTTCGCGTGCTCGCCTCGCAGCTGGAAAGTGGCCGAATTCGCCTTACCGGGTTCTACCCGGAGTGGGTGCAGCCGACCTACAAAATCATTCGCGTACTGACCTACGCATTTGCAGCGGTCTTGATTTTTCCCTACTTGCCCGGAGAGCAGTCACCGGCCTTCAAGGCGGTAACGGTATTTCTGGGCGTGCTGTTTTCCCTGGGTTCCACGTCGGCGGTGGCAAACTTTGTCGCCGGCTTCATCCTGATCTATACCCGCGCTTTTCGCAAAGGCGATTGGGTGACGATCGGAGAGAATACCGGGGAAGTGGTGCAGCAATCGATGCTCGCCACCCACCTGCAAACTATTCGCAAGGAAGAGATCACCATCCCGAACTCCCTCGTACTGGGCAGTCACATCACCAACTTCAGTCTGCAGGCCCAGCAACAAGGCGTCGTGCTGCACACTTCGGTCACAATTGGTTATGATGCACCCTGGCGGACGATACACCAACTGCTGATTGACGCCGCGCTCAAAACCCGGCACGTCCTGCATAGTCCTCCGCCTTTCGTCCTGCAGGTAAACTTGGAAGATTCTTACGTGAAGTACGAGATCAATGCCTATACCGATCATCCGCTGCGCATGCCATTTATCTACTCCGACCTCCATGCCAACATTCAGGACAGCTTCTATGAAGCAGGCGTGGAGATCATGTCGCCGGCATTTTATGCCTTGCGCGACGGCAACCGCGTTGCCATGCCTGACAAGTACCTGCCTCGCGACCATCGTGCCAGGAGCTTCCGCGTGGAGCCGATTGATGCTTCGTCAGATGATGCGGGACACCAGAGTTAACATCGCGGAAATCGAGCGGCGGCAAGGTCGTACGCTGCATTTCCTTGACACTGGTTCCCGCCTTCTCTACGGTGGTGATGCATGCCCGGCGCCCGAATTCTCATGTCCTGCGAAATAACCACTCTCGCCCGCAAGCTGGCTTGTGGATTAGTCTTGCTTGCACTTTCGCTGCCGGCTCGGGGGGAGAAGATTAGTGACATTCGGCCGCAGGGATATGTTACCGATCTGGCGGGAGTGATCAATCCCGCCACGCGGCAGAAGATCGAACTGCTGGCCACCGAGGTGGAGCAGAAGACCGGCGCGCAGATCGCCGTCGTCACGGTCAACTCCCTGGAAGGCCAGACGCGCGAGGACTACGCCGTCGATCTCTACAAGCACCTTGGAATCGGCTCGAAAAAAGACGACCGAGGTGTATTGCTGCTGATCGCGCCGACGGAGCGGCAGTATCGCGTTGAGGTCGGTTACGGTTTGGAGCCGGTAATCAACGATGCCCGTGCTGGTGATATCGGGCGCGAGATGGTTCCGGATCTGCGGAAAGGCGACTTCAGCGCGGCCGCCCTGACAGGCGCAACCAGCATCGCGCAGTACATTGCCGCCGATGCCGGCGTTCAACTCACCGGACTCCCGCAACGCCAGCCTCGACCAGCTACCCGTGAGGCTCCATGGTGGCTGCCATTCGTCCTTTTCGGCGGGTTTTTTCTGCTGATTAGCGCCTTGTCGCGCGCCGGTCGCGGCGGGCGAGGTCCGCGCGCGGGTGGCGGCGGAATGGGAGGAGGCGCGTTGCCCTGGATTCTACTCGGCGGCAGCATGGGTGGTGGTAGTTGGGGTGGAGGATATGGCGGGAGCTCCGGAGGCTGGAGCGGCGGCGGAGGTGGCGGAGGGTTCGGCGGATTTGGCGGGGGATCGAGCGGCGGAGGCGGCGCCGGCGGAGGCTGGTAATCATGACAAACAAGCCCGAGGACAAGTTGCAGAAACTGGTGGGCAGGCTCCAATATGTCTGCGGCGACGACCTGGTGTCGGTTGTGCTCTATGGATCGGCCGCCCGGAACGACTATGACGAGCAATACTCCGACGTGAACCTGCTGATTGTGTTGCGGCAGATGAAGCCCAGCATCTTCCCGGGTTTGACCGGGGTGCTGAATTGGTGGAGTCATCAGGAGAAGCTACGGCCGCCGACCATCATGACGCTGGAGGAGCTGCGCGAGTCAGCCGACGTGTTCGCCATCGAGATGCTCGATATCCAGGGCTCACATAAGACTCTGCATGGGACCGATGTGGTGTCGGATATTCAAGTTCCCATGAACCTGCATCGCGTCGAGGTTGAGCATGAACTGCGTACCACGTTGTTGCGGCTGCGTAATCATCTGCTGCTGACCAACGATGGCGACGAGGAGCTCAATCTGGTGATGGCGAAATCGGTAACCAGCGTGGTGACCCTCTTGCGCCACGCGCTGATCGCCCTAGGAGAAAATCCGCCCCACGCCAAACCCCAAGTCGTCGCCCATGCTGCCGAGGTCTTTGGCTTTAAGGAGCAGCCTG
>Ga0306920_100006168_pt1 | contig 15587 bp, 15 predicted proteins | sample flu12Cox44000170_FD_204666 | JGI IMG/M metagenome (GOLD analysis project Ga0306920, IMG submission 204666) | Lab enrichment of tropical soil microbial communities from Luquillo Experimental Forest, Puerto Rico - flux4day.12C.oxic.44.000.170 (v2)... | ecosystem: Environmental > Terrestrial >... | reverse complement strand
ACACGAACGCTTGGCTCGGCGCGCTCGGGATCGCACTGACGGCGATCTACTGCTTCGGCATGATCTCCCGGCCGGCGCGCGCGCATCTGCGCATCGGCCCCGACTCGTGGCTGGCGGTCGTCGTGTTCGGCCTCGGGATCGCCGGCATGTTCGCCTTGCGCTAGACGCGGCGCTGCCGGCGGCGCATAGTTACCCCGATGTCGAAGCGCGATTGGTCGTCGGATGCTGTCGCCGGTGCGCTGATGCTGATCGTGGTCGGCCTGTTCGTGACGGCGGGGATCGTCGGCTTCTTCGTCGGTCGGCACACGAAGAGCTCGAGCTCGACGACAACGGCGTCCGCAGCCGCCGTCGACCCGCACATCGCGGCAGGGGGCCACGACTTCGTCCAGTTCGCGTGCGCCAAGTGCCACGGCGTCCAGGGTCAGGGCGGGATCTCGCCGTACGTGCCCGCGCTGACGAACGTCGGGGCGCAGCTGACCGAGGCCGAGCTGCGGCACATCATCGACCACGGGCTCGGCGAGTCGGCGAATCCGACGCGGCCGTACATGCCCGTCTGGGGCGCGGTCGTCTCCGACACGCAGGTGAACGACCTCGTGTCGTACGTCCGCGCGGGGCTGCCGGCGGTGCCGACCGCGGTCGCGCCGGAGGTGCCGCAGAACCAGGGCGAAGCCGTCGCCGGGTCGGCGCTCTACGTCGCGTACGGCTGCATCAACTGCCACGGCCCGAACGGGCTCGGCGGCGTCCCGAACCCGTTGTCCGCGGACAAGTCGATTCCGCCGCTCTCCGGCCAGGACTTCCGCAAGCAGTTCAACACGGACCAGAAGATCATCTCGGTGATCCAGAGCGGCAGCGTGATCGGCAAGGCGCCGATCGTCTCCATGCCGCACTGGGGCGGGATCATCCCGCCGGACCAGCTGCAGGCGCTCGTCGCGTACCTGAAGACGCTCAAGTAAGACTGCGTCGACAAGCGACCGAGGAGGCAGCATGCAGATCCGGTGGTTCGGGCAGTCCGCGTTCCTGTTCACGGGCGCGGAGGGCCGCGTCTTCGTCGATCCGTTCGGGCGCGGCATGGCCGAGCGCGCGCAGGCCTGGAACTCGAGCTGGAGCTATCCGGAGATCGAAGGTGTCGACGCCGATCTTCTGCTCGTCACGCACGACCACTTCGACCACAACGGCGTCGAGGTCGTCGGCGGCGACCCGACGCTGGTCCGCACGGCCGGGACGCACGAGACGCCGATCGGCGAGGTCGTCGGCATCGCCTCCGAGCACGACGACGTCGCCGGGACGACACGCGGGCCGAACACGATCTTCCGGTTCGCGCTCGACGGGGTCACGGTGGCGCACTTCGGCGACTTCGGGCAGCCGGCGCTGCGGCCTGAGCAGCGCGCCGCCCTCGGCGACGTCGACGTCGTCCTGTTCCCGGTCGGCGGCGGCCCGACCACGCCTGCCGCCGCGGGCGCCGCGTTGCTCCACGAGCTCGGGCCGCGGCTGCTGGTGCCGATGCACTACCGCTCGAACCGCATCGGCTTCCTCGACCCCCCGGAGCCTTACTTCGACGCGATCGGCTGGCCCGTCGACGAGGTGCCCTCCACCGAGTCGGAGGTGACGCTCGGCAACGCACCTTCGGTGCTAAAGTTGACGTTCACGTAAGTTTCAACGGCGGGGGAGCGGTGCGGAAGCTCGAGTACAAGTGGGTCGCGTTGTCCAACACGACCCTCGGGATGCTGATGGCGACGATCAACGCGTCGATCCTGCTGATCGCGCTGCCGGACATCTTCCGCGGCATCCACATCGACCCGCTCGCGCCCGGCAACACGAGCTACCTGCTCTGGCTGATCCTCGGCTTCATGGTCGTGATGGCGGTGCTGCTCGTCAGCCTGGGCCGGCTCGGCGACATCTACGGCCGCGTGAAGATGTTCAACCTCGGCTTCGCCGTCTTCACCGCCTTCTCGATCCTGCTCTCGGTCACGTGGATGCACGGCAGCGCGGCCGCGATCTGGCTGATCCTGATGCGCGTCGGGCAGGGTGTAGGCGGCGCGCTCGTGTTCGCAAACTCGAACGCGATCCTCACCGACGCGTTCCCGGCGAACCAGCGCGGCTTCGCGCTGGGCGTCAACTCGATCGCCGCGATCGCGGGCTCGTTCCTCGGGCTCGTGATCGGGGGCGTGCTCGCGCCGATCGACTGGCGCCTGATCTTCCTCGTCTCGGTGCCGGTCGGCATCGTCGCGACCTTCTGGTCGTACCACTCCTTGCGGGAAACAGGCGAGCGGCGCCACGCGAAAGTCGACTGGTGGGGCAACCTGACGTTCGCGCTCGGCCTCGTCGGCGTGATGATCGGCATCACGTACGGCATCCAGCCCTACGGCGGCCACGACATGGGCTGGACGAACCCGTTCGTCCTCGCCATGCTCCTCGGCGGGCTCACGCTGCTCGTCGTCTTCTGCATCGTCGAGACGCGCGTCGAGGAGCCGATGTTCCACCTCGAGCTGTTCCGCATCCGCGCGTTCGCAGCCGGCAACCTGGCGATGCTGCTCGCGGCGATGGGCCGCGGCGGCCTCCAGTTCATCCTGATCATCTGGCTCCAGGGCATCTGGCTGCCTGAGCACGGCTACGACTTCTCGCAGACGCCGCTCTGGGCAGGCATCTACATGTTGCCCCTGATCGCGGGCTTCCTCGTCGCAGGGCCGGCGTCGGGCTGGCTCTCCGACCACTTCGGCGCGCGCCCGTTCGCGACGGGCGGGATGCTGATCGCGGCGCTGTCGTTCGCGCTGCTGATCTTCGTGCCCGTGAACTTCTCCTACATCTGGTTCGCGCTCGTGCTCCTCGTGCAGGGGATCGGCATGGGGCTCTTCGCGCCGCCGAACAACGCGGCAGTGATGAACTCGCTGCCGCCGAACCAGCGCGGTGCGGGCGCCGGCATGCTCGCGACCTTCCAGAACTCGGCCAGCGTCCTGTCGATCGGCGTCTTCTTCACCCTGATGATCGTCGGGCTCGCGTCGGTGCTTCCGCACACGATGCAGACCGGTCTCGCCGCGCACGGCGTTCCCGCTGCGGACGCGACGCGGATCTCGCACCTGCCGCCCGTCGCGACGCTGTTCGCGTCGTTCCTCGGCTACAACCCGATGCAGACGCTGCTCGGCCCGCACGTGCTGAGCTCGCTGCCCGCCGGCCAGAGCGCGGCGATCACCGGCCGCGAGTTCTTCCCGCATCTCATCTCGAGCCCGTTCCACACGGCGCTCATCTACGCGTTCGTGTTCGCGATCGCCTCGTGCGCTGTGGCCGCGGTCGCCTCGCTGCTGCGCGGCGGCAAGTACCACCACGAGGCGGTGGTCATGGACCCGATCGCGCTCGAGGAAGCCGCGTGACCGTCCCCGCGGAGCGCACGCTGCGCATCGGCGAGGTCGCCGAGCGCGTCGGCGTGACGACGCGGACGATCCGCTACTACGAGGAGCGCGGGCTGCTCGGCCCGGCCGCCGGGCGCGCGAAGGGCGCGCACCGGGTCTACACCGAGGCGGACGTGACGCGGCTGCTCGAGCTGATCCGCCTCCGCGACCTGCTGGGGCTCTCGCTCGAGGAGCTCGTCGAGCAGGCCGAGGCCGAGGAGGCTCGTGCGGCGCTGCGCGGCCGCTGGGAGGAGACGACCAGCGACGAGGAGCGCCTGCGCATCGTCGAGGCCGCGATCCCGCTCGCCGAACGGCAGCTCGAGCTCGTGCGCGCGCGCCAGCAGCGCCTGGACGAGTTCGCCGGCGAGCTGCGCGAGAAGCTCAAGCGGCTGAAGAGCAGACGAGCGAGACTTCAGGGATGAGCGAGCCCGCTCAAGTCGAGGAGCGCCCACGCATCAAGCTGATCTTCGGGGCGCTGATGCTCGTCCTGCTGCTGGCGTCACTGGACCAGACGATCGTCTCGACCGCGCTGCCGACGATCGTCGGCGACCTAGGCGGGATCTCGCACCTGTCGTGGGTCGTCACCGCGTACCTGCTCGCGTCGACCGTCGTCGGGCCGCTCTACGGGAAGCTCGGCGACCTCTACGGGCGCAAGAACGTCCTCCAGATCGCGATCGTGCTCTTCCTGATCGGCTCGGCGCTCTGCGGGCTGGCGCAGAACATGACGGAGCTGATCGCGTTCCGCGCGCTCCAGGGGCTCGGCGGCGGCGGCCTCATCGTGACGACGATCGCCGTGATCGGCGACATCATCCCGCCCCGCGACCGCGGCCGCTACCAGGGATTCTTCGGCGGCGTCTTCGGCGTCTCGACGGTGATCGGCCCACTGCTCGGCGGCTGGTTCGTCGACAACCTGTCGTGGCGCTGGATCTTCTACATCAACCTGCCGGTCGGGATCCTCGCCTTCGCGGTGATCGGTGCGGTCTTCCACTCGCGGACCGAGCACGTCGCGCACAAGATCGACTACCTCGGCGCCGCGGTGCTCGCAGGCGGCCTCTCGGCGATCGTGCTCTTCACGAGCCTCGGCGGCACGACGTACGCATGGTCGTCGGCAGAGATCATCTCGATGCTGGTGATCGGCGTCGTGCTGCTCGCGCTCTTCCCGTTCGTCGAGAACCGCGCAGCGGAGCCGATCCTGCCGATGGCGCTCTTCCGCAACTCGGTCTTCACGGTGACGAGCATCGTCGGCTTCATCGTCGGCTTCGCGCTGTTCGGCTCGGTGACGTACGTGCCGCTGTACCTGCAGATCGTCAAGGGCCACAGCCCGACGGTGTCGGGGCTGCAGATGACGCCCATGATGGGCGGCGTCCTCGTCACGTCGATCGCGAGCGGCGCGCTGATCTCCCGCCGTGGCCGCTACCGGGTCTTCCCGATCGTCGGCACGGCGATCATGACCGTCGGCGTGCTGCTGCTCGCGACGTTGCACGTCGGCACGCCCACCTGGAAGGCGGCGATCTACCTGCTCATCGTCGGCCTCGGCATCGGGATGGTCATGCAGGTGCTCGTGCTCGCCGTGCAGAACGCGGTCGACTACAAGTACCTCGGCGTTGCGACGTCGGGCTCGGTGCTGTTCCGGCAGGTCGGCGGCTCGATCGGCGTCTCCGTCTTCGGCGCGATCTTCGCCAACCGGCTCGCGCACGAGCTCGCGTCGCGCCTGCCGCGCGGCGTGCACGTGCCGAAGGCGGCAAACCCGGCGATCGTCAGGAACCTCCCCGCCGAGCTGCACCAGCCGTACGTCGCGTCGTTCGCAGCCGCGTTGAAGCCCGTCTTCATCGCCGCGGGCGCGGTGTCCGCCCTGGCGTTCGTGCTCGCGTGGCTGCTCAAGGAGGTGCCGCTGCGCAAGACGGCGAGCGCCGAGGGCGTCGCACAGCGGGACGTGCCGCGCGACGAGAGCTCCGAGCGCGAGCTCGACCGGCTCGCGGGCAACGTCGTGCGCCGCGACCGGCGGAAGCTCTATGACGAGGTGATCGCGCGCTCCGACATCGAGATCGAGCCGACGGAGAGCTGGACGCTCGGCCGGATCGCGGAGCAGGGCCCTGTCTCCGAGCCGGTGCTGGTGGACGCGTACCACCTCTCCGCCGTCAGGATGCACGACAGCGTCGAGGGGCTGCGGCGGCGCGGCTACGTCCGCGGCGACGGCGAGCTGCAGCTGACGCCGGCGGGCGAGTCCGCGGTGGAGCACCTCTGGAGCGTGCGGCGCGGCGTCCTCGGGGAGCTGCTCGAGGACTGGCAGCATGCCGGCGGCAGCGACGTCGACGCAGCGATCGACCGGCTCGCCCGGTCGCTGACGGCCGAGCCTCCCGAGTAGCACGAGGACGTGAGATTCCGCCACTGGCTCGGGATCTTCAAGCGCGCGGCCAAGCAGACGCTCGCGCACAACCTGCCGCTGATCGCGCAGGCGCTGGCGTACAGCACCTTCTTCGCGATCCCGTCCGTGCTGCTGGTGGTCGTCGGCCTCTTCACGCTGCTCGCCGGCCCGCAGACGATCGACAACCTGATCGCGCGCCTCCACACCGTGATCCCGCAGCAGGCGTCGGAGCTGCTCTCGAGCAGCCTCCATCGCCTCGATCAGCGGCCGGGCTCGTCGCTCACGATCACCATCGTCGGCGCCCTGCTCGCGCTCTGGTCGACGACGAGCTCGATGAACGCGTACATGGTCGGGATCAACATCGCGTACGGCCACGGCGACCGCCGCGGCTTCGTGAAGAAACGGCTCGTCGCGCTCGCGATGGTGGCCATCATCGGCACGGCGTTCCTGCTCGTCGCGTCGCTGCTGATCTTCGGCCCGTCCATCCAGCAATGGGTCGGTCACGCGATCGGCGCGTCGTCGTTCATCGGCTGGGTGTGGTGGATCGCGGAGTGGCCCGTGCTGGTCGTCGGCCTCACGGCGGCGTTCGCGACGCTGCTCCATCTCGGCCCCGACGAGGACGACCGGCCCTGGCGCTTCATCACGCCGGGGACGATCGTCGCGGTGGCGATCTGGCTCTTGGCGTCCGGCGCGTTCGCCTTCTACACCGCGAGCTTCGGCTCGTACAACAAGGCGTGGGGCTCGCTCGCCGCGGTGATCGTGATGCTCACGTGGCTGTGGCTGACGGCGCTCGCGCTGCTGTTCGGCGCCGAGTTGAACGCCGAGGTGGAACGGAGCGCGCGCGCCGGGTAGCATCGCGCGGCGTGCGGGAGCGGGTTTCGAGGCGTCAGTTCTTGGCGGCAGCTGCAGGCGGCCTTGCAGCGGCGGCCTTCCCGCGCGCCGTGCTCGCCGCCCAGCAGACTACGCGCGGCTTCGCGACGTTCGTGAGCGAGCCGGTGCTCAGGCCGCCGACGCTGAGCGTGCTCACGCGGTCGAGCCCGTCGCCCGGGCTCCTGTTCGTCGCGACGCTCAACGGCCCGGGCCAGCGCGGCCCGCTGATCGTCGACGACCACGGCCGCGTCGTCTGGTTCAAGCCGGTGGCCGACACGGCGATCGACTTCCGCGTGCAGCGGTACAAGGGCGAGCCCGTGCTGACGTGGTGGGAGGGCCAGGTCTCCCAGACGGGCGTCGGGCAGGGCATCGGCGTGATCGTCGACTCGACGTACAAGGAGGTTGCGCGCGTGTCGGCCGGCAACGGGCTCCACGCGGACGTCCACGAGTTCTTCCTGACGCCCAAGGGGACCGCCCTGATCACGGTCTACAACCCGGTCGACGCCGACCTGACTGCGGTCGGCGGCCCGGCGTCGCACGCGACGCTCGACTCGATCATCCAGGAGATCGACGTCGCGACGGGAGCGGTCGTGTTCGAGTGGCACAGCCTCGACCACATCCCGGTCACCGACTCGTACGCGCCGATGCTCGACCCGTTCGACTACTTCCACATCAACTCGGTCGACATCGACCTCGACGGCAACTTGCTCGTGTCGGCGCGCAACACGTCGGCGATCTACAAGCTCGACCGCGCGACGGGCCAGGTGATGTGGCGTCTCGGCGGCCGCAGCAGCGACTTCGAGCTCGGCCCCGGCGTGTTCTTCATGTACCAGCACGACGCGCGCGGTCACTCGGACGGCACGCTGACGCTCTTCGACGACGGCCCCGGCCCCTCGTCGCAGCAGGCCCGGGCGCTACGGCTCGGGCTCGACGTCCCGAACAAGCGGGCGATCGTGCTGCAGGAGTACGTGCACCCGCAGGCGCTGGACGTCGCGGCGATGGGGAACGCGCAGGTGCTGACCGGCAACGGGATGCTGGTCGGCTGGGGGACGCAGCCGTACGTCACGGAGTTCGGCGCCGGCGGCGACGTCCGCTTCGACGCGAAGTTCGACGGGGACGCCTGGAACTACCGCGCCTTCCGGAATGCGTGGGTCGGCACGCCGCACGCGCCGCCGTCCGTCGCAGTGAGGCGCAGCGTCGGGCACTTCGTCGTCTATGCAAGCTGGAACGGCAGCACCGAGACGAGATTCTGGCGCGTCGACGGCGGCAAGGCGCCCAAGACGGTCCCGGTGACCGGCTTCGAGACGGCGATCACCGTCGCGGGGGCGGTTCCGGACGCCGTCACCGTGACCGCACTCGATGCCCGTCATCGCCCGCTCGCGCAGCGCGCGACGCGGATCAAGCGGTAGCTACGATCGAGACGAGATGGACGACGTCCTCGCAAAGGCCGAGGAGTGGCGCGCCGCAGGCGAGCAGGTCGCGCTCGCGACGGTGATCGCAGCACGGCGCAGCGCGCCGCGCCCGCTCGGGTCGAAGCTCGCGGTCACCGCGGACGGTCGGATGTACGGCTCGGTCTCCGGCGGCTGCGTCGAGGCCGACGTCGCGGAGCGTGCACAGGCGATGCTGAAGGGCGCTGCGCCCGCGGTTGCGACGTACGGGATCGCGGACGACGAGGCCTGGGGAGTCGGGCTGCCGTGCGGCGGTGAGATCGACGTCTTCATCGAGCGCTTCCAGGGCGCCCCGCCGCTCGAGCGCGGGACGAGCTACGTCGTCGTCGCCGGCGAGCGCGTCGGTGAGCGCTGGCACGACGAGACGCGCGGCAACACGCGGCTCGAGGGCGACGTGTTCGCCGAGGAGGTTGCGCCACCGCCGCGGCTCGTCGCCGTCGGCGCGGGGGACATCGCGGAGGCGCTGTGCGCGCTCGCGAAGCCGCTCGGCTGGCGGACGACCGTGCTCGACCCGCGGCCGGCTCTGGCGACGCGCGAGCGCGTCCCGAGCGCCGACGAGATCGTCATCGCCTGGCCCGACTCGCTCGACGTCGACGCGGACACTGCGGTGGTCTCGCTCGTGCACGAGGAGCGGATCGACGTCCCGGCTCTGCGCGCTGCCGTCGAGGGCGGCGCCTTCTACGTGGGCGCTCTGGGCTCGCGGCGGGCGCAGGAGAAGCGGCGCGAGCAGCTCGGCGACCTGCTCGACGGCGTCCACGGCCCGGTCGGGCTCGACCTCGGCGGCGAGACGCCGCAGGAGATCGCGCTCGAGATCGTCGCTCAGGTGCTCGCGACGCGGAAGGCGGGCGTGACGAGCGGCGTGTGCTCCACCAACGCGAACGAGCCCTCCACGACGGGCCCGATCGCGACCAGGTAGACGACCGTCCCGATCCCGACCTTGCCGCCGAGCGCGAAGCCGAGGATCAGCGGCACCGCCTCGAGGCAGAAGCGCACGATGCGGATCCGCACGTGGGTGCGCAGCGAGAGCACGAGCATCAGAGAGTCGCGCGGCCCGGCGCCGAAGTTGGCGCCCACGTAGAGCGCGGTCGCGATCCCCATCAGGCCGATCCCGGCCAGCAGGATCGCGATCCGCACGCCGAGCGGGTCGTGTGCGACGTCGGTGACGACGTGCAGGCGCAGCAGCTGGTCGACGAACGTCCCGACGAGGATCGCGTTCGCGACGGTGCCCGGGCCGATGCGGGCACCCAGGAGCCCCGCGATCGTCAGCACGACGAGGCTGACGGCGATGTTCGCCTCGCCGAACGAGAGCGGTGTGTGCTTCGCGATCCCCTGGTTCAGGACATCCCACGACGACAGGCCGAGGTTGGCCTCGTAGAGGCAGACGATCCCGACCGCGAAGACGAACAGACCGACGATCAGGATCACGGCGCGCGTGGAGGTGCTGCCACGCAGCTCGGGTGCCCGGTGCCTCTTCAGGCGCGCCAGCGTACCCTGAGCCGCGTGGGTGCTCTCGACGGGATCCGCGTCGTGGACCTCTCCCGCGTGCTCGCGGGCCCGCTGGTCGCGATGACGCTCGGCGACCTCGGCGCCGACGTCGTGAAGGTGGAGGCGCCGGGCGGCGACGACACGCGGCACTGGGCGCCGCCGCGCGACAGCGCCGGCCGGGCGTCGTACCACCACACGGCGAACCGCAACAAGCGCTCGATCGTGCTCGACCTGAAGCAGCCGGCCGACCTCGCTCTCGTGCAGGCCCTTTGTCGCGACGCGGACGTGGTCGTCTCGAACTTCCGGCCGGGAACGCTCGAGCGCTTCGGGCTCGCGCACGGGCAGCTGGGGTCGAGCGCGATCTCGTGCGAGATCACCGGCTTCGGCGAGGGCGCCGGCCGCGAGCTGCCCGGGTACGACCCGCTGGTCCAGGCGGTCGGCGGGCTGATGAGCGTGACCGGGCCGCCGGACAGACCGTCGAAGGTCGGGGTCGCGATCGTCGACGTCGCCGCGGCGCTCTACGCGACGATCGCGGTGCTCGCTGCGCTTTACGCGCGCCGCGACACGGGGCGCGGCCAGCGCGTGACGATCGACCTGCTGCACGCGAACCTGGCGCTGCTCGCCAACCAGTCGACCGGGTTCCTGGCGAGCGGCGAGTCGCCCGTGCGCCTCGGGAACGTGCACCCGAGCATCGAGCCGTTCGCCACGTATGGCACCGGCGACGGCGACCTGATGATCTGCGCCGGGAACGACGCCCAGTTCGCCCGGCTGTGCGAGGCGCTCCAGCTGCCGCTCGACGCGCGCTTCGCGACGAATGCCGACCGTGTCGAGCGCCGCGACGCGCTGCGCGCCGTGCTCGAGGGCGCGCTCGCGGCCCGTTCCGCCTACGAGTGGCGCGACGTGCTGAGCGCGGCCGGCGTCTCGGCCGGCCCGGTGCAGACGATCGCCGAGGCGTTCTCGCTTGCCGGCTCGCTCGGGCTCGAGGTCGTCGACGAGACGGACGGCGTCCGTACCGTCGCCTTTCCTGCGCGGCTGTCGGAGACGCCGGCGACCGTCCGCCGCCGGCCGCCGGAGCTCGACGAGCACGGCTCGGAGCTTCGCAAGTAACAGACTGTTACAAGCTGATCGTCACGTCGACGCCGGCCTTCCGGAGCAGCGTCGAGAACGGGCAACCGGCGTCGGCCGCCTCGAGCACGCTCGCGACGTCGGCGTCGCTGCGCACGACCACCTGCGCGGCGACGATCTGGTGCCCTTCGCCCTCGACCTCGTCCATCACGATCGTGCAGGTCACGTCGAGCCGCTCCGGCGGGGTGTCGGCCTGTGTGAGCTCGCCCGCGATCGACATCGCCAGGCAGCCGGCGTGCGCGGCGGCGAGGAGCTCCTCCGGGCTCGTCTTGCCCTCGGCCTGCCCGATCCGTGTCGGCAGGGAATAGGGAAGCTCGGTGAAGGCGCCGGTCCGGCCGCTGATCCGGCCGCTGCCGCGGGCGACGTTGCCCTCCCACGTGACGTCGGCGCTGCGCTCGATCCTCGGCATCAGTCCTCCTGGACGGCCGCGGGGGTGCCGTCGGGGTAGTAGGCCTCGGCCGGCGAGCCGGCCGGACGGAAGACGCCGAGCACCCGCAGCTCGCCGTCGCCGGTGTTCGCGAGGCAGTGCACGAGCGTCCGCGGCAGGTGGACGCACGACCCGGCGCGGAGCGGCGCCTGCTCGCCGCCGATCTCCAGCACCCCTTCTCCCTCGAGCACGTAGATCACCTCGTCGTAGCGGTGGAAGTGATCCGGCGCGCGGCCCGGCGGGATCAGCCCGACGAACTGCGTCACCGAGTTGCAGCCGCACGCGGGCGTCGCGCCGAGCAGGAACGAGCGTCCGGCGGTCGCCGTCCCGGCGTCGACCGCCGCCACGTCGACGACGGCGTGGCTCGCGGCCGCCGGCTCCGGGTCGTGCACGAGAACGGAGACGGCGCGCGCGCCGCCCGACGCCGTCCAGGATGTGCCGCGGGCGACGAACAGCGCGACGCCGGGCCGCACGTCGTGCCCGGCGCCGTCGACGACCACCCGGCTTTCGCCCTCCAGGACGTAGAGCACCTCGTCCGCGTCCGCGGGCGGCCGCCCGCCGTCGAGCGTCACCAGCCGCTGTGCGAATTCGTCGACCTCGAACAGCCGCCCGTCGGCGGCGTCGTCGGCGTGCAATGCGTACTGCATCTGCCAACTCTATTCCGCTGTCGAAGGATTTGATCATTGACATAGGTGTCGTTCCCTATGAGACTCGCTCAAATCACGCTGCCCCCCGGAAAGCCACTGTTGCCCCCCAGGGCAAGGAGGAAGAGAGCATGAAGAAGGCGATCGGCCTCGCCCTCGCGATCCTCGCCACATCGATCGTGGCCGCGAGCGCGCAGGGCGCACCGTCGCTGGCCGCCCGCGCGGCGGCCGGCTACAGCTGCAGCAAGACGATCACGCTGCCGTTCGTCACCCCGCTCACCGGCGGCGCAGGCTTCCTGGGCGCCGAGCAGATGAGCTGGGCGCAGTACGCGGTCAAGTCACTGGCGCCCGGACTCGGGCTCAAGGTGAAGCTGGTCGGCGGCGACACGCCCGTCGAGCAGGGCCCGGCCCCGGCACAGACGCTCGCACAGAAGTACATCGGCGACCCGAGCGTGCTCGCGGTGCTCGGCCCGTCGACGTCCGGTGCGGTCGCCGCGTCGACGAAGCTCTACTACGCGGCGAAGATCGCGCATCTCTCGCCGTCGGCGACCCGCACCGATCTGACGAAGACGGTCAACGGGACGCTCGAAGGCACCCCGGCGTTCTTCCGCGACGTGCCGGGCGACTACATCCAGGGCCCCTCGGACGCCAACTTCATGATCAAGAACCTGCACGTCAAGAAGGTCGTGATCATGGACTTCCAGGAGCCGTACTCCCTCGGTCTCGCCTCCGCGGTCGACGGGACGCTGAAGAAGGCCGGCGTCTCCACGATCCGGCTCTCGGCGCCGAACACGACGACCGACTACTCGGCGTACGTGACCAAGGTCCCGAGCGACGCGGACGTCGTCTTCTTCCCGACGCAGAAGCCGGGCGACGCGCAGACGTTCGCCCAGCAGCTGATCGAGCAGGGCAAGAAGGCGAAGGTGTTCGGCGGCGACGGCTCGAACGACCCGTCGCAGTTCAAGCAGCCGGGCTCCTACGTCTCGAACTTCGCGCCGGACATCACGGGCATCCCGGCCGACGCGAAGCTGATCGCCGGCTGGAAGAAGGACAACCCCGGCAAGGCCGTGGGCTCCTTCGGGCCGCCGAGCTACGGCGCGGCGCAGATCCTGATGACGGCGATCTCGAAGACGTGCAAGGCCAACCACGGCTCCGCGACGCGGGCCGCGGTCTTCCACAACATCAAGAAGGTCAGGATCGACAACTGGATCCTGGGAGGGACGTTCCGCTGGTCGACGAAGTCCAACGACCCGCTGAACGCGAAGTTCTACATCTTCCAGATCCAGTCGAACGGCTCGTACAAGCTCGTCGGCTAAACCGACGGCACTTGACTGACACGGCGGGGCGGTCCTGAATCAGGGCCGCCCCGTCGCGCACTTACACCCAACGTGGACCAGTTCATCCAGTACACCGTCGACGGCCTCACGCTCGGCAGCGTCTACGCGCTGATCGCGCTCGGCTACACGCTCGTCTACGGCGTCCTGAAGCTCCTCAACTTCGCGCACGGCGACGTCTTCATGGTCGGCACGTTCGTCGGCTACGGGGTCCTGCAGGCGCTCGGCGGCCCGGCGAACCCGTCGGTCCCGATCTGGATCGTCATCTCGCTCGTCACGATCTCGGCGATGGCCGTCTGCGCGGGCCTCGGCGTCGCGATCGAGCGCTTCGCCTACCGTCCCCTGCGCGACGCGCCGCGCATCGCGCCGCTGATCAGCGCCCTCGGCGTGTCGTTCTTCCTCGCGAACTCGATGCAGCTGCTCTTCGGCGCGACGCCGCGCAACTACGACCTCTTCGAGTACCGGACCGGCTACCTCTACCTGCACGGGCTGCACATCAGCAACGTCACCGTGCCGCTGCTCCGCATCATCACGATCTGCGCCGCGCTCGTGCTGATGGTCGTGCTGTGGATCCTCGTCAACCGCACGAGAACCGGCAGGGCGATCCGCGCGACATCGTTCGACCGTGAGGCGGCGGCGATGATGGGCATCGACATCGACCGCGTGATCGTGTTCACGTTCATCCTCGGCGGCGCGCTCGCCGGCGCCGCCGGCGTTGCGTTCTCGCTGCGCGTGCCGACGAACGTCTCGATCGGGTTCGTCACGGGCCTGAAGGGCTTCGTCGCCGCCGTGATCGGCGGCATCGGCTCGATCCCGGGCGCGATGGCGGGCGGCCTGATCCTGGGCCTCCTCGAGTCGTACGTGCAGGGTTACCTCCCGGGCGGGACGCAATGGTCGGACCTCTACGTGTTCTCCGGGCTGATCGTCCTGATGATCCTGCGGCCGCAGGGCCTGCTCGGCCGCGCCGACATTCGCAAGGTATGAACGTAGGCTTGACGGAGTTCATCAGTAGCGAAGGCGGCGGCTTTGCCGCCGCCGGGAGCGGAGAATGACCGACTCCACGCCACGCGGGTACCACCAGACCGAGGCCGGCGGGCCGGCGATCGGACAGGACGAGTGGGTCGCACGCCACGCCGAGCGGCGGGTGCTCCCCGAGCGTTTCGGCAAGGTCGAGGACCGCCTGCGTCGTGTCCCCTGGTGGGCGTGGCTGACGCTGTTCGTCGCCGCGTTCTGCCTCTTCCCGGCCGTCGAGACGAGCGGCTACGTGCGCCGCGTCGCGTTCGACACCGTGCTGCTGATGCTGCTCGCGCTCGGGCTGAACGTCGTCGTCGGCTGGGGCGGGCTGCTCGACCTGGGCTTCGTCGCGTTCTACGGGATCGGCGCATACGCCTACGCGCTGCTCGACTCGCCGCACTACGGCCTTCACCTGCCGACGCTGCTCGTCGTGCCGATCGTCGTGCTGGGCGGGGCGATCGCCGGACTGCTGCTCGGCCTCCCGTCCCGGCGGCTGACCGGCGACTACCTCGCGATCGTGACGCTGTTCTTCCTGCAGCTCTTCCAGACGGTGACCACGAACTGGCAGCACGTCACCGGCGGGCCGTTCGGGATCCTCAACATCGACCCGTTCAGCCTGTTCGGCCACCAGCTCGCTGTGCAGCACGGCGGCGAGTTCGCCGTCGGGTACCTCTACGTCGCGCTCGCGTTCTTCGTCGTGGTCTTCGTCGCGCTGCGCATGGTCAACTTCTCCCGCACGGGCCGCGCGTGGCGGTCGCTGCGCGAGGACCCGCTCGCCGCCGAGGCGATGGGCATGCCGGTCAACTGGCTGAAGCTGATGGCGTTCTCGTTCGGGGCCGCCGTCGCCGCGCTGACGGGGACGCTGTTCGCGGCGCTGAACAGCAACGTGTTCCCGTTGACGTTCTACTTCGTGCTGCTGATCACCGTGTACACCGCGGTGATCCTCGGCGGCTCGGGGAACATGTGGGGCGTCGCGCTCGGCGCGCTGATCGTGTGGCCGCTGCTCGAGCTCCTGCGCGACCCGAACAAGTCGCGGGTCATCTTCTATGTCGCGCTCGTGGTCGGGCTGGCGATGGCCTGGCGCCGCACGCGCGCCGCCGGCTGGGTCGCGCTCGGAACGCTCGTCTTCGGGTTCGCGGTGCACGAGCTCTGCCGCGCGATCAACTCCAGCTGGGTCGCCGGGGAGAAGGACCCCGGATTCGCCGGCGTCGTCAACCATTGGGTGGTCGCGCCCGAGCAGCTCGCCCGCTGGATCGCGCCGGTCTCGTACGTCGGCGTGATCGTCGCCGCGCTCCTCTGCACCGTGCTCAAGGGCAGGGCGCGTCTCGTCGCGCTCGTGCCGACGCTCTACCTCGCGGCGTTCGTGTGGGAGAACGTGATGCTGTCGAAGCCGGAGCCGGCGCGGTACATCGTGCTCGGGCTGATCCTGATCGGGCTGATGATCCTCCGGCCGAACGGCCTCCTCGGCGAGCGCCGCGTGGAGATCGTGTGA
>Ga0306920_100006167_pt1 | contig 15587 bp, 14 predicted proteins | sample flu12Cox44000170_FD_204666 | JGI IMG/M metagenome (GOLD analysis project Ga0306920, IMG submission 204666) | Lab enrichment of tropical soil microbial communities from Luquillo Experimental Forest, Puerto Rico - flux4day.12C.oxic.44.000.170 (v2)... | ecosystem: Environmental > Terrestrial >... | reverse complement strand
GCAGATGTCGTCGTGTGGGAAGCGGGGCGCGTTCGCCACAGCGTGATCGGCGGCCGGGTGGTCGTGCAGGACACTCAGCTGACGGGCGGCGACATCGACGAAATATCAGCCACGACACAAAATTCCGCAGCACGTCTGTGGGACCGCATGCGCATGATGTGATGGGGCAGATGCCATGGTTGCGCTCACTCCGGTCCCCTTCGACGTCCTGACGAGCCGCCTGTTTCGAGAGCTGGCGCAAAAAAAGGCCGCCTTCGACCTCCCGGTTGCGCGCTTTTTTCAGCCCGCCTCCGCGCCCGACCTGTCGCTCCACATGCACGGCTATTGCATCTCGACTCCGTTCGGGCCGGCGGCCGGACCGCACACGCAGCTCGCGCAGAACATCGTGCTGTCCTGGCTCGCCGGAGGCCGCGCGATCGAGCTCAAGACCGTGCAGATCAAAGACGACCTGAACATCCCGCGGCCTTGCATCGACATGCAGACCATCGGGTTCAATGTCGAATGGTCGCAGGAGCTCACACTCGAGCAGTCGCTCACCGAATACGTGAAGGCGTCGATGCTCATCGACATGCTGAAAGTCTCAGGGTGGTATCCTGGACGCGGCGATACGGTTTTCGACATGAGCGTCGGCTACGATTTCGCCGGCATCAGCTCCGATCGTGTGCGCGCCTTCATGGCCGGTCTGATCGATGCGACGCCAATCATTGCGGGGCTGCGCGATCAGATTCCGTCTGAGCTTCCGTTCCTGCGCGACGTTCCTTTCGCAGCGCGCATATCCGACACGGTTACATTATCCACCTTTCACGGCTGCCCTCCAGAGGAGATCGAGACAATCGCCGCCTTCCTGATGAAGGAGATGGGCTTGCACGTGGTGGTGAAGCTTAATCCCACCCTGCTCGGCCGCGAGCGCGTCCGCGACACCTTGCATGACCGGTTGGGCTACACCGAATTGAAAGTGCCGGATGCGGCCTTCGACAACGACGCAAAGTGGGATCATGCGGTAAATCTCGTCGGCCGGCTCGGTCAGCTCGCGCAATCGCTTGGCCGGGGCTTCGGCGTGAAATTTTCCAACACGCTACTGGTGAACAATCACAAGCGCTTTTTCCCGGTGACCGAGAAGCAGATGTATCTGTCCGGACCGCCACTGCATGTGCTCGCGATGGTGCTGGTGGCTCGCTTCCGGGAGACCTTCGGCGACCGCTTTCCGATTTCCTTCTCCGGGGGAATCAACGCCAACAATTTCGCCGACGCAGTGGCTCTCGGCCTACAACCCGTTACCGCGTGCTCCGATCTGTTGAAGAGCGGACCCTATTCCGGTTATGCGCGCGGCGCGCGGTACCTGACCAATTTGATCAAACGAATGAATCAGTCGCGTGCCACCGATATCGATACATTCGTGCTCAAGGCATACGGCCACGCCGAGGCAGCGCTCGCCACGCTCGGGCTCAGCGCGCACCAGCTGGCGTCGTGCCGCTCGGCGCTGGCAAACGGAGGAGATCTGCACGCCGCTGCCGGAGCGGCATTTGCAAGCTGGGTGTCCGCCGCCAAGCTCTTGAATACGCAAAGCTACGTAAGCAGCGTGATGGTCGATAAAGCGTATGGCGCTCGGCACAACACCGAGGCGCCCAAGAAGGTCGGCACGCGCCTGAGATTGTTTGATTGCCTTACCTGCGACAAATGCATCCCGGTTTGTCCGAACGACGCGAACTTCATCTTGGCCATTCCCAAAACTCGGCTCCCGATCGAGCGACTGGCATCGAACGGTGGCGGTTGGATGCTCGAGTCTGACGGCATCTTGAGCATCGACAAGCCATGGCAGATCGGCGTCTTCGCCGACGCCTGCAACGAGTGTGGCAACTGCGACGTATTCTGCCCCGAGGACGGCGCGCCCTACCTGAGCAAGCCCTTGTTTTTTGGCACCCTCGCAGCCTGGAGGGACGCGCCTCATCGCGACGGTTTTGCCTTCGAGTCGGTGCCGACTGGCGTGCGGATGCACGGCCGCTTCAATGGCCGCGCAGTATCGTTGGAAAGCGGGGGCGGCGAGCTGCGGTACTGCGGGCCTGATTTTGACGTGCAACTCGAGCTGGCCGACCCCGCCGGCACTGCCAAAGGAGCGGCCAGCGGCCCCGTCGATCTCATTCCATTGCGGATCATGGAGCTGATGCGCATCGCATTGACCGCCCCAGACACGGTCAACTTCCTCAGCGTCGCCCTCAGCAACGATCAATCAGCCAGCATCAAAAATGTGAGGAGCCAGCCATGGCCTACATGATCGTCCCCACTCTCTGCACGGCCTGTGGCGCCTGCGAGTTCGAATGTCCGAACGAGGCGATCAGCATGGCCGGCGATGTCTACGCGATCGATCCGGACAAATGTCAGGAGTGCAAGGGCCATTTCGATTCGCCGCGCTGCGCCACCATCTGTCCGATTTCCGATACCTGCGTGCCTGCATCAGGCTGATGCATACATATCTAGCTTCGCTTGAGTGAGAAATGTTGCTCCAAGCGTGTCACTTTCGGTTGTGCGTCGATCAACTGGTCATCGGCCCAAGCCCGCAAGGAAATTTGACGTTTCGCTGCGGTGCGGCGAACCATCGTGATGTGCCAATTGCGGACTGATGCACCGCAACAAACAGCATCGTCAGGTTGTGCACAGATCCGGTTCATGTAGGGGCGGGTTTCAAACCCGCCCTGGTGCAACAGACGCGGACCACGAGGTTATGCTCCGATCTGATACATGTAGGGACGCGTTTCAAAACCAGCCCCTACAGCGCACTGTGGTAAAAGTTGGTTGTTGCTATCGGCCAGCATCAATGCCCAACGACCGTCATCCACGCCGCCGCCACCTGCGTCTGCCAGCCTACGATTATTCTCACGCCGGCGCCTATTTCATTACAGTCTGCACGCAGGATCGCGTCATCCTCTTCGGCGAAGTCATCGACTGCGATGTACAACTAAATGAAGTGGGCATGATCGTACAGCAGACATGGGACGACCTACCGATGCATTACCATGCCATTGATCTGGACGCCTTCATTGTGATGCCTAACTACGTTCACGGAATCATCATTCTCGCCGATGAGCCGGAAACGCTAGCTCGCCTTGTCCATTCGGCCGTGCGGTTGGTTGCAACCGGCCGCGGCAGGTTATGTGTCAGATCAAGGCCACAATCGCCCTCTCCAGGGCGAGATTGAGCACGCAGTGGGCGGCGGCTGTCAGCGCTGCCCGCGCTGGCGGGAACTCCGGGGTGCCGGTGGGCGTGCATGTTCGCGACCTTCGTAGCCGGCAACCGGCTTCGACCACCGCTCCGAGCATGGCTTCCCGGCAACCGGTCCGGGTGACGTACTCGACAATCACGCTACTGCTCAGCGTGTTGAAATGGATCGCACACACCGCGTCCAGTTGACCCAAATGTGCGCGAAGCATAGCAATCCGATCAGGCCTGTTCTTGAGCGCGGGCGCAACGAGCCGCAGGCGGCCCGGAATGTCGTGGACCAGAACGGCTTCGGCCAGAAATGGCGATCCCTGTGGCAGAATCGAAATCAACAAAGGCGGCCATCGGTGCCTCCCTTCGCTTAAAGCTGTTGCTCAAGCTCGCGAGGACATAGCCGCGAGGGATCAGCGAATGATCGCTAAAACCTTTGCGAGCACCACCCGAGCACGGAGCCATTCCGCCGGAACAGTCGCAGCAGGCTTCGTGCGCCTACTGTCATTCCCCGAGGGTTGGCTGGTACGTGGAGAGTTCATTGGATCCCTTGCTGATTGCCGATCGTCCTAACAATCTCACCGCGGACAGAGCGAAACGCCGCCTTTTCTTGCGGCATTTTCCGCCTTCTCAGTTTGTCGACTTCTGTCCAAACTGCGAGAGCAGTAAGGACTACGAGCAGAATTATATCCAAATGCATGACACTCTCCCCATATTTCCAGCAAGATCCTTCTGCGATCGCGATGCGACCCTTCCAAACCACTTTCGCATGCGCGCATGGCCCTTCGCTGTTCTCGCAAGGAAATCGTCCTTGCAGGCCTTTCGGCAGAACCGCAGGCCCCAATAGTTGTGGTAGACGAGACCAAACTTTCCCCCACAGTGTGCGCAGCGGTTCTCCAACTTGCTCATGAAACTCTCCACCGATTTGGCGGGCTCCCTTGGGGCGCGGCGGTTCTGGGTCAAACCCTTGCCCGGGGTCCGCTCTGAGTATGTAATCGACTGCCGTCCCCTGAGGCTTGCTTGGCGCTGCCAATTTTTTGCTATTTTGGGCCAACGGATTGCAATCTGCCGCGCCCGGAGTTGGAGATGGTTAGAGGCGTGAAGGTTCCGACGCGGGATCTCTTCCTCACCGCCGACGGCGTCGCGACGCGGCTGGCGATTAAAGAATTGAAGAAGGCGAAGATCGATCCGCTGCCCCTGCTCGCGAAGGCTGGTATCTCGCTGCTGAAACTCGGGGAGGAGCCGAAGCGGGTTGGGGCAGAAAGCCAAGTTGGGTTCTTGGAAATTGCGGCAGAGGCGCTCGGTGACTCGGCGCTGGGCCTTCACCTCGCTCAGCACTTCGACCTCCGCGAGTGCGGAATGCTCTACTATGTCTTGGCCGCCTCTCCGAATTTAGGAGAGGCCATCCGCAACGGGCATGGGCCTCATCATGCTCATCCTGATCGGCACGGTGCCGACGGCCTACGCGCTGAACCGCGCCCTGCGAACCAGCCACATCGAGCAGTTCGCCGCAAATTCGAGGGCCGCAATTGGCGTCATCGAGCGCAAGGCGGCCGGGTACAACGTGCTGGGCAATCCACGCCCGGCAGTCACCAACTATGTGGCGCAGCATCAGATCGACGGGGGGACCTACCCATCCTTAGCGGTGCTGGTGCGCGACATTTCCGACCAAGTGACCAAGTACGGCTCCCTGGCGAAATTCCCGGCCGACGCGGTCGGCAATACCCGCAACGACATGTACCTCGCCTCGGAGGCCATTCGTTATCTGATGAAGGACAGAGAAAGCGAGCTCAACAGCGAGGAGACCGCCACCCTAAACGCTTACAAGGGCTCGCTGGACGGTGCGACCAAGTTCATTCCGGCCTGGGTAAAGATCGCGGTAGCCATCGCGCTCGGCTTGGGCACCATGATCGGCTGGAAGCGCATTGTCGTCACTGTAGGCGAAAAGATCGGCAAGACGCATCTGACCTATGCTCAGGGCGCATGTGCCGAGATCACGGCTTCGGCAACGATCGCAGCTGCCGACATCTACGGGCTGCCGGTCTCGACCACGCACGTGCTCTCGTCCGGCATTGCCGGCACCATGGCGGCCAACGGCTCCGGCCTGCAGATGGCGACGATCCGCAATATCGTGCTTGCCTGGGTTCTGACCTTGCCCGCCGCAATGATGGTATCCGGATTCCTATACTGGTCTTTTTCGCAGCTCTTCTAACAAGAAGGGATGGTGAAGGCGAAGCCGGAGCGGGTGTTAGTGCGAGATGCCGTTTTCAAGCGGTATCAGCATTCCGCCGCGCCGCTCGTTGGGCTCTAACGAGAGGTTGATATGATGAAGGCGCAAGACGTCATGGTCCACGACGTGTTGACGGTGAAGCCGGAGACAAACGTGACCGACGCGATCAAGATTCTGTCTGAGCATGACATCAGTGCTTTGCCGGTAATCGACGCGAAAGGCGATCTCGTAGGCATTCTCAGCGAGGCTGATCTGCTTCCGCGCGCGGAAGATGACGAGCATCGCCATCGATGGTGGGTCGAAGCGCTGTTGCCCGCCAGCAAGCTCGCGCAGGAGTTTGCCAAAGCGCACGGCCAAAAGGTTTCCGAAGTGATGTCGACCCACCTGGTTACAGCGAGCGAGGATACGCCGGTGTCAGAGGTCGCCGCCCTGCTGGAGCGTCACCGCATCAAGCGGGTGCCGATCGTCGCCAATGGCAAATTGGTCGGCATAGTGAGTCGCTCGAATCTCATACAGGCCCTTGCGTGTTCCAAGCTGGCCCCCGAGCCCAAGGACGAATCCGACCGCACGATCCGTCTCGAGCTGCTCGATCGCCTGGGACACCAGCGATGGACCGACTTCGGCAGCCGCAATGTCATTGTGCAGGATGGCGTGGTGCACCTCTGGGGGCTCGTGGGTTCCGACGCCGAGCGCAAGGCGCTCATCACATTGGCCCAGGACGTGCGCGGCGTATCCAGCGTCGCTGACGAGATGATCCCTGCATATTAGCGCGGCAGTGTCACTTTCACTTTCACTTGCACGAGCCCCGGCCCTTCCCCAAGGGCCGGGGCTCTGCGGCGTGAGGCGATACTTGCTTAAACTCAATTTGCTCAAACTCAGGCGGCGAGGCTGAGATGAGCGGGGGTCACCTTATTTGCGGCTTGTGACAGATACAAAACAGGTCCCAACTATACTCATTATTATCCACGCAAATCATGGTTTCGGACCGGTCACTCATCACGTCTATATCGGGGCACAACGACCAAGGCAGCGAGCTATCGCTGCGTTGCCGCAACTTCATCCAGGCCTGAGCGGGGGACCGGCGCGGAGCTCATCATCGCCGCGGCTCGCAACACGGACTCGATAATCTGCTCGTAGCCCGTGCAGCGGCACAGGTTTCCAGCAAGCGCCTCCTCGATGTCCTGCGTGCTTGGATCGGGGTTCGCGTCGAGAAGAGCCTTGGTCGTGAGGATCATCCCCGGAGTGCAAAAGCCGCACTGAAATCCGTATTTTTCCAGGAACGCCCGCTGGATCGGGCTCAACTCGCCGGAATGGGAAAGGCCTTCAAGCGTGGTGATCTCGGCACCCTGCGCCTGCACCGCCAGCAAGAGGCACGCGCAAACCGGCTTTCCATTGAGCAGGATGGTGCAGGCACCGCATTGGCCTTCGTCACATCCTTGCTTGACGCTCGTCATCCGCAGTTTGCTGCGGAGGAAATCGAGCAAGGTATGTTGGGGGGCTACCTGCTCCTCGACGATGCGTCCGTTCAACTTGAATTTTACCAGCATGCTTATTCCCCGATAGCCACTCTGCCAAGCGCCCGCCGTATCACGACCGGCGCCATCTCCCTGCGGTACGCCGCCGATGCCCTCTCATCGCTGATCGGATCGATCTCGTCCCTGATCAGGACCGCTGCCGTGGAGATGGTTTGCGCATCTACCGATCTGCCCGTCAGTGCGCTTTCCACCTTCCGGCCGCGAATCGGAGTCGAGCCGAACGCGCTGACCGCGATCCTTATGTCCTCGAATGTCCGGTTCGTTATCAAGGCGAAGACAGCGGCGGATATTATCGCGGTCGAGGAACCACGCCGTCTCCCGAGTTTTACGAATGCAGAGGTGCCGCGCCGGATCGGGATGACCACCTCGGTCAATATCTCATCGGCCCGCATCACCGTCTTGTCGGATCCGTTTCCCGGCGCGATGAAGAAGCTCACAGCTTGCACGGTCCTCTCGCCCGCGGGGCCGCGCAGCGTGAGCCGGGCGTCCAGCGCCAGCAATGGCGCCTGCGTGTCCGCGCAGCGAGAGGCATTGCAGAGATTGCCGCCGATGGTGGCTCGGTTGCGGATAGTGGGGGACGACATGACGCGGATCGCCTCGGCCAGCGCCGCGGCCTTCTCCCGCACCAGCGGAGATTCGTAAAGCGACGCCAATCGCGTGCCGGCGCCGATGTGTAGCGCGCTCGCCCGCAACTCGATGAATTCCAATTCCGAGATTCCGTTGAGATCGACGAGGATGGTGGGGGCGCTCTTCTGCTTCTTCATGCGCAGGAGGAGGTCGGTGCCGCCGGAGAGCAATTTGGCCGCGCCGCCGTGCGCCGCAAGCGCAGCGATTGCCTCACCCACCGAGCTCGGCGTGAGATACTCGAAGGCAGGAAGGGGTCTGATTTCCGCGGTCATGCGCTTCCCCGCTCGGATTATCCACTGTCAGGCCCGGCCTTGTGCGAGGCGGGGCGAGCGAGCTGATTCGATTTGATCGGAACCCGCTCTGAGTCCAAAGAAAACCTTTTCCGCATCAAGCGGCAGACTGTAGAAGCGAACGCCAGTGGCATCGCGCACCGCATTGGCAATGGCCAGTGGCGTCGAAATGAGAGCGATTTCTCCGACGCCCTTGGCGCCAAAGCCGGAGTATTTGTATTCGTCCTCGACGGCCACGTACGGCTCCATCTCCGGCCTGTCCTTGATCGTAGGAATCATGTAGTCGGCGAAGGAATCATTGGTCATTCTTCCCTGGCTGAGCGCCACGCGCTCCATTATCGCGTAGCCGACCCCCAGCATGCCGCAGCCATTCACCTGCCCGCGAACCACCTCGGGCTGGATGATCTTTCCCGCGGCAACGCCCGGATAGAGTTGCAACACCCGAACCTGTCCGGTCTCGGTGTCGACTTCCACCTCGGCGATCGTGCATCCAAACGTATAGGCGGCATAAGGCACGCCTTGTCCGGTTTCGGGATCGGGATATCCTCGCTGCGCCTTTACAAATCCATACTCCGCCGGGCTGATGCCGTTCTCATACAGCGCCGTCACCAGGTCCTTGAAAGCGAGCTTGCGGGAGCTATCGGTGCGCCGGTAGGCGGCGCCATCGACGATGGCAACTTCGTTATCGCGGCACCCCAGCATCTCAGCCGCCAGCGAGTTCAATTTCTCGCGCAGCTTGAGCGCCGCGTCGACCGCCGCCGTCCCGCCAATGAAGGTGCCTCGCTGCGCATGCGTTTCCCCGCTGTCCGGCATGCGACTGGTGTCGTTCGCATCCACTTTGACCCATTCGTAGGGGACGCCCAAGGTTTCTGCGACCATCATGGCGTGCGACGTGATCGTGCCCTGGCCAATCTCGACGATGCCCGTGCAGTAGTTGACGCTGCCGTCACGGTTGAGAATGACCGATGCGCCCGCCCAATCGTGCTTCAATCCGGTGGTTCCGCAGCCATGCCAGCTGCAGCCGATCCCGATCCCGCGTTTCCTGTTGCCGGCATGACTCCCGTTTTTTTTCTTTTTTGTCCTCCAGTCCGCTGCTTTCGCGACCTTCTCTATCAGCTCCTTGATTCCGACCGAATGGTCGAGCAATTGGTCCGTTCCCGTGCGCGAGCCCGGCACTAGCGCGTTTTTCAGCCTGAACTCGACCGGATCCGTGTTGAGCGCTTCGGCGAGCAGATCGATCTGCGACTCGATTGCGAAGCTCATTTGCGGGTTGCCAAAACCGTTGAAGGCTGCAACCGGCACGTTGTTGGTATAGATGGCGACGCCCGTTATCTTGCAATTGGGAACCTCGTATACGCCGGTTCCATGATAGGCGGCGCGCTTCATCAGCCCGAATACGTGCGTCGCGTATCCTCCGCAGTCGCACGTGTAGTCCGCTTCAACGGCTTTGAGCTTTCCGTCCTTTGTGGCTCCGGATTTGTATCTGATCTCGAAGGCGCATCGCTTGTAGCGGTAGGCGAAGGACTCGCGTCGCGTGAAGGTGACCGCAGCCGGGCGCCCGGCGTGCTGGGCCGCCACCGCAGCCACGGCGGAAACGATCGGACCATAGGTATCTTTGCCGCCGAAGCCGCCCCCGAGATAGGGCGTTACGATTGTCACCTCCGACTGCGGCCTTCCCAGCACACGTGCCACCGCATTGCGGGTCCGGAACGGATTTTGGTTGGTGCTGATGATCGTGATGTCATGCAACCCATTCGGAATCGCCAGTGCCGCTTCCGGCTCGATATAGGCGTGATCCTGAGAGCCGGCCGCATAGGTGCGCTCCACGATGACGTCGCATTCGCGGAACGCCTTGTCGACGTCGCCCTTTCTGATCTTCACGTCGCCAGGTGACTTTTGCTCGTGAATCCGGAAATCGCCTTGCAATGCCGCCTGCGGCTCGAAGACCGCCGGCAATTCCTCGATCTCCACCTTCACCGCATCGGCGCCTGCCCAGGCCGCCTCCACGGTGTCCGCCATCACCAACGCCACGATGTCGCCGACGTGGCGCACCTTGTCGCGAGCAAGGAACGGTTGATCGTCGATATAGTAGCCGCACTGGTTTTCCCCGCGCATGTCGGCGGCGGTTATCACGTGCTTCACGCCGGCCACGCGCAGCGCCGGACCCTTGTCGATGCTCTTCAACAAGCCATGCGGGCATCGACTCCACACGGGCCGCACGATCAGCGCGTTCTCGAGCAGGAAATCGGCCGTGTATTTGGTTTTCCCGGTTACCTTTTCGAGCCCGTCCACCCTTTGGACGTTGGTGCCAACGATTGTATAGTCGTTACGCGCCAGGAGTCGCTTGACCTCGTCCAGGTAGCAGCGACTGGGATCCATCTAGTGCTCGCTTTCAGAAATCTCTGATTCGTGTCCCGGATGCAGCGCAGCGCGCCCGGCATGCTCGTGCGGCCATCGCCACGCCTGCGTGATGCGGGCTGAGCCGGGACCGCAACAAGCTCGTGTTTGTGCGGTCCCGGTTCGGCAGCGCATCATTTTGCTTCGCTCCATGCTGCGCTGCGCCCGGGACACGTAACCGCGATTCCGAGTACGAGCGGGCAGCGCTGCTCTCATCCGGCGATTTATTTTGTCTGCAATTGCGACCGGAGCATTTGACGTAAATCAAGCGTACAGCCCTTTCCCGCCTTCAAGATCAAGCGAACGATGCCCTGGTTTCCGGTGCAGCGGCGGAGATTGCTGCTCGATCTCCGCGTGCGTGCGAGGGGAGCGAGTGAATCCGATCGGCCGATGGTGAATCCGAGAACGAAAGGGAGAGCGCGATGTTGCTGAGAACGATCCTGATTGGGGCAGCGAGCATGATGCTGCTCGGGGCCGCGGCGCAGGCAGAAACCGTGAAGATCGGTCTGGTCCAGCCGTTGACGGGTTCAGTCGCCTACAATGGAAGAACCGACGTCAACGGCTCGAAGCTTGCCGCCGACGAGCGCAACGCGCGCGGCGGCGTTCTCGGCAAGCAACTCGAGCTGGTCATCGAGGACGGCCAGTGCAATCCGGCCACTTCGGTCAACGCCGCTGAAAAGCTCATCCAGCGCGACAAGGTGGCCGCGTTGTCAGGGGCCTTCTGCAGCTCGGCGACGCTCGCCGTGATGCCGGTCGCCGAGAACTACAAATTGCCGTTGATCACCGGCGTCTCCTCGAACCCGCAGTTGACGGAGAAAGGCAACCGCTGGTTCTTCCGCGCCACCGAAACCGATGCGCTGCTCGCCAAGACATTTGCCAAGATCCTGGCCGGGCAGCTCAAGCTGAAGAAGGTGGCCTACATCGGAGTCAACGATGATTTCGGCCGCGGTGCGGTCGATGAGTTCGAGAAACGGATGACGGAGCTCGGCGCAACTACTGCGATGAAAGACTATTTCGAGCACGGCACAACAGACTTCTATACGCTTCTGACCAAGCTTAAATCATCGGGTGCCGACGGAGTGTTCGTCGCCGCCGAGACTCAGGACGGCTCGATCCTGGTCAAGCAAAAGGCGGAGCTCGGCCTCACCCTGAAAGTGTTCGGCGTCGGCTCCTGGGCCACGGCGGATTTCATGGCTCTCGCCGGCGAAGCCGCGGAGGGCATTTATGCGGCGGTGCCCTACGCCTTCACCATGACGACACCCAAGAACAAGGCCTTCGTCGAAGCCTACAAGGCGCGTTACAACGAGCCGCCTGGAAAATACGCCGCCGCGGGCTACAACGCGATCAACATTCTGGCCGATGCGATCGACCGAGCCGGCTCGACCGCGGCCGACAAGATCCGCGATGCGCTCACGCGGACGAATTACGAGGGTCCCAACGGCCGATTCGAGTTCGATGAAAAGGGCCAAGCCTATGGCTTTCCCGTCGTGCTGGTGCAGCTGAGCAAAGGCGTGCCGATCGTCGTAGCATCGGCGACAATCGAGCATTGAGTCGCGTGGTCGCATTTGACGTTGCATTCTCGGTTGTCACCCGGCCCTGGAAGGGGAGGGCGATCGCATGTGGACAAGGGGTGCAGCGGACTCGGTGAAACCTCCCCCTGAAAGGGGGAGGTCGACCGCTGCGCGAAGCGCATGCGGTCGGGTGGGGTCCTTTAGATGGCCATGATCGCTGGATTTGACCCCCACCCGGCGAGCTTCGCTCGCCGACCTCCCCCTTGCAGGGGGAGGTGTGCCGCGCTTGTTGCACGATCTATCAATCGGCACCTCCGAAGAGTGTCGCCACCTGCGATTGCCACGCCCAACGCCGGCAGCACGCCGAACCGCGTGCGGTGACATTGCATATGGACCTGCTGCTGCAGCTGCTGGCGAACGGCCTGGTCAACGGCACATTCTACGCGCTCTCCGCGCTCGGCCTCACCCTCGTCTTCGGCCTGATGCGCGTCGTCAATTTCGCTCATGGTGAGATGTACGTCATCGGCGGACTGGTCGGATGGGCGCTGACCGGGCTTGCCGGCCTTGATCTCTTTATGTCGTTGGCGATCGTGGTTATCGGCATGGCCATTGCCGGATGGCTGATCGACCGCGTGCTGATCTCTCGCGTCCGGGATCAGGGAGAAGAGGCGGGGATCCTGCTGACGATCGGCCTCTCCATCTTTCTCGCCAATTCGGCGCTGCTGATCTTCGGCACGACGCCGCGGCGGGTGATCTCGCCATTTCCCACCAAGCCACTCTTCCTCGGTCCGGTCGTCCTTACCGAATCGCGCGTGTTCGTAGTGCTGCTGTGCGCCGCCTTGATCGTGGCGGCTCACCTCCTGATCCGCAAGACGCCGCTCGGCCGCGCGATGCGCGCCACGTTCCAGGACCGGCTGGCGGCTCAACTCGCCGGCATCCGCACTGAGCGGGTGTACGGGTTCACCTTCGGCTTCGGCACAGCGCTCGCCGGCGCCGCCGGAACGCTGCTCGGATCGATCTACGTTGCGCAGGCAACGATTGGCGGCCTGATCAGCCTCAAGTCCTTCGTGGTGGTCATTCTCGGCGGGCTGGGCAGTTTCGCCGGTGCGATCGTGGGCGGCCTGATCCTCGGCATCACCGAAGCTTTGTGGGGCGGCTTCGTGTCGACCGGCTATGTCGATGCCATCGGATTCGGGCTGGTGATCCTCATGCTCCTGGTACGGCCCTATGGGCTATTCGCTAAGCGCAGCGAGCGCGTCTGATGCGCTTGCAACGGCACGTCCTCTTCATGGCTTTGCTGATAGGCGTGCTCGCGCCGCTGATCTTGCGCGACGAATATCTCATGCACATCGGCGTCCTGATCATGTTCTCTATTATGTTGGCCACGAGCCTCAACCTCATCGTCGGCTACGTGGGCGAGTTTCCGTTGGGGCACACGGCGTTTCTTGGCATTGGCGCTTATACGGCGGCGCTGCTGTCGCTCAGACTCGGCGCCCCTGTCTACGTGACCATCCTGGCCGGTGGAGTCATGGGTGGTCTGTTCGGCTTGGCGATCGGCGCCGTCACATTGCGGCTGCGGGGCCCGTTTTTTGTCATCGTTACACTGTGCTTCGCGGAGGTGCTGCGTCTGATTGCCAACAACTGGATCAGTTTGACCAACGGCCCCATGGGCATGTCGGGGATAGCAAAACCCCGGTGGATCGAGAGCCAGGGAATTCTCGGCCAGAAGACGTCATTCTATTACATTGGCCTGGTCATGGCCGCATTCGCCCTGCATGTCGCCTACCGATTCGTCAATTCCAACATGGGCCGGGCCGCCATCGCGATGCGGGAAAACCGGCTGGTCGCGCAGTCTGTAGGCATCTGGCCGTTCTACTTCGGCCTGGTGACCTTTGTGATTGCAGCCATCCTGTGCGGCTTCGCGGGCGCGTTCTATGCGCATTACATCTCTTTCGTCGGCCCGGAGGTCTTCGGCTTCTCATTCATGGTGTCGATGATCATCATGGTGCTCGTGGGAGGCAAGGGGACGCTGATCGGACCCGTGATAGGTCCGATCATCATCGTCGTGCTGGAGGAATATCTGCGCGACTTGAAGGAGCTGCGGCTGTCGATTTTCGGCCTTGTGGTCATGGCGATCGTCGTTTTCCGACCCGAAGGGCTGATGGGATTCATGGCGCGCCGCCCTGAGCTCTATGCGGGCAAGTGAAACGGCGATGCTGCGCGTGGTCGGCATCTGCAAGAATTTCGGCGGCGTTGCCGCAGTCGCCGATGTGAGCTTCTCGGTTGCGCCGCGGGAGCTGGTGGCGCTGATCGGACCAAACGGAGCGGGCAAGACGACCTGCTTCAACGTCGTGACCGGCTTCACCAAGCCGCGGACGGGGCAGGTCTTCTTCGACGGCTGCGACGTGACCGGTCGCCAACCACACGCGATGGCCCGGCTCGGCGTCGTGCGCACCTTTCAGAAGACCAGCATCCTCCGGAGGCTGTCGGTGTTCGAGAACGTACTCGCGGCGCATCATCTGCAGGGCGCGACCGCGCTGTGGCGGACCTTCTTTCCCGGTCGCAACGAGCGCGAAAGTGAACGGCGGTTGCGCGCGAGCGCGGCGGCGATCCTCGAGTTGCTGGGGCTCGGGGCGCGCATGAACAGCGAGGCCGGCTCGCTCTCGAGCGGCGAGCTGCGACTGCTCGAGATCGCCATCGCGCTTGGCGCCAAGCCGCGGCTCTTGATGCTCGACGAGCCGGCTGCCGGGCTGAACACGCAGCAAGCCGTGCAGCTTGCCGACACCCTGAAGCGCCTGGTTGGCACTAGCGTCGAGGCGCTGCTCATGGTCGAGCACAACATGAGCGTGGTCATGAGCATTGCTGACCGGATCGTGGTGATGAATCTGGGCAGGAAGCTCGTCGAGGGTACGCCGGAACAGATTCGTGCCGATCCGCGGGTCGTCGAAGCTTACCTCGGCAAGGCAGCATGACCGTGTCGCGCCCGGCATTGCTCGAGTTGCGCAGCGTCGAGGCGGCCTACGGCAAGGTGAAGTCGCTGCACGGCGTCAGCCTGCATGTCGGCGCCGGAGAGGTCGTGGCGCTGATTGGAGCGAACGGTGCCGGCAAAACCACCACGCTGCGCGTGATCTCCGGATTGCTCGGCATTCTCACGGGTGAGATTTTCTTCGACGGCGAGTCGATGTCGCGCCGCCGTCCCGACGAGATCGTCCGCGCCGGCATCGCGCACTGCCCCGAGGAACGGCACGTTTGGCCCGATATGAGCGTCGCCGAGAACCTGCGCATTGGCGGTCATATTTGCGGCAGTCGCCAGGAAACGGTGCGGCGGATCGAAAGCATGCTCGATCGCTTTCCAGTCCTCAGAGAGCGCGCGGGACAGATGGCGGGCACGCTCTCGGGAGGCGAGCAGCAGATGCTGGCCATTGCCCGGGCGCTCATGTCACAACCCCGGCTGCTGCTGCTCGATGAGCCCAATCTTGGTCTCAGCCCGAAGATCGTCGAGCAGGTGCTTTCGGCGGTCAGACAACTGCGCGACACCGGAGTCACAATTCTTCTGGTCGAGCAGAATGTCCACAACGCGCTTGCCGTCGCAGGCCGGGCCTACGTGCTCGAAACCGGCCGGGTCGTGGCTGAGGATACGGCGCAGGGCCTGCTGGGCAACCCCGATCTCCTGCGCGCCTATCTCGGCGGATGAGGTGTTCTCACTCAGCCTTCATGCCGATGGCGTTCACCAGCGCCTTGTTCTGCTCGAGCTCCTGGCGCACGTAGGCGTCAAACTCGGCGACAGTCATGG
>Ga0306920_100006165_pt1 | contig 15589 bp, 16 predicted proteins | sample flu12Cox44000170_FD_204666 | JGI IMG/M metagenome (GOLD analysis project Ga0306920, IMG submission 204666) | Lab enrichment of tropical soil microbial communities from Luquillo Experimental Forest, Puerto Rico - flux4day.12C.oxic.44.000.170 (v2)... | ecosystem: Environmental > Terrestrial >... | reverse complement strand
TGCCAGGGCACCCTGGGCGTGCAGCGCTGCCACCAGCTTGTCTTGCTGGCTAGGACCAGCGTGAAGGACGCGGTCCATTAGTCCGCCAATCAAGAGCTTCTCGATGCTGTCCAGCAGCGCCATCAGGATGGCGGTCTTGCTCTCGAAGTGAAAGTACACCGCGCCCTTGGTGAGTCCAGCGCTTCTGGCGATCTCGTCGACAGTCGTCGCCCCGAACCCGTGGGTCACCATCAAGTTCAGCGCAGAGGAGAGGATCTTGTCGATACTTTCCTCGCTCTGGTCGCGCTTCCTCACGGATCTCTTTTGGGCAGGCGGCAGGGTTTTCATTCTTTTGATCAGGCCGGAGCAGAGCCGCTTGGCGAGTCCCCGGACCTCACTTGCGGGCTTGACTCATGCATGCTGGGCGCGAGCCGAATTCGGATGCCCTCTTGCTTGTCAGTCAGGACAACCTGGCATCCGAGCCTGGACTCAGCAGTAACACCGAAGGCGAGATCCAGCGTGTCTTCCTCGTCCTCGGACGGGGGCTTGAGAGTTGCGCGTCCGGTCGCATCGATAAACACGTGGCAGGTTCCGCATACCAATGACGCGCCGCATGTCCCGGGCAGATCGACTCCGTTGGCCTTCGCCGCTTCGAGCACTGTGGTTCCAGATGGAACCGACACTTCGGTCGCCGGGCCGCGCAGGGGGATGAAAGTTACTCTGGGCATTGCAGATTTAAATACCTACTGTTTAGTATCTTGCCGGATTGTCGCCGTGTCAACCAAAAACAGGCAACGTTTCTTTCTTTCTCCCTGTCACGATCAGCACTTTCTCGGTACAAACCCCAATGTGCATGAAATCAGGCGGCGGACTACCATACCGTCTAGTCAGTATTCTACGAAAGCCCCACATGCGCCAGGAACTACTCGGGAAACAGGTGCTTAGCACCGACCTCGTCGCTCACGGCATCAAGCTTGAAGAGCTTGGCTACGCGATTGGCAACACCACCACCTCCGCCACGACCGCTGCAATCGGACTGTTCTTCGGGCCGACGGTTTGCGGCTACCGGACTTTTGTCGAGGCCACCCAACTGGACCTGGACCGGGCATTGCTGGGCGGCCACGAGATCCACTGGAAGCGGCCCTTCAAGGCAGACGAGCACCTCCAGGCAACCATGGTGATGAAAGAGCACACGAACAAGAACGGCATGGAGTTCGGCGTGTTTGAAACGGAGTTCCGCACCCCAGCGGGCGAACTCGTGCAAATGCAACGCACTACGTTCATCGAACGGGCGCCCCAACCGAAGTGAGGAAGCTATGAAACAGATTCAACAACAACTGCCGCCACTTTCGCTCGAGCAGTTGGTCCGGTTTGCTGGTGCGGTGCAGGATTTCAATCCGATCCACTACGACGACGCGTTTGCCCGCAGCGCGGGTCTGCCAGGCGTTATCGCGCAGGGCCCTTTGACCTTCCTCGTTGCGCTGGATGCTCTGGTGGCGGCCAACGGCGAACTTGAAAGTGGGCAATTTCAAGTGCGGCTTAAAGCGCCCGTGACTCCCGGTGCACCGCTGGGCCTGACGTGCTCGACCGAGGGAGATGTGGAACTGACCGCTGGCCAGACCGTTGCGCTTTCCGGCCGTGTTTCTGGAGGTGCAGCATGAGTGCCGTGATGACGTCCCAACCGGCCCGACTGGACCTCGACGCCCTGCTCGTGAATGCGTCCGGCGAATTCATCAAGGTTTTTGAGCCCCTGCCCTTCGTCCGCGTGCTTATGCTGAATCGACCCGACGCGATGAATTCGTGGCATGGCGCAATGCGGGCCGAAATGGCTCAAGCCATACATGATCTCGCCGAGTCCGAGGTACGCGCCGCCGTGATCTGCGGTAACGCCAAATCCTTCTCGGCTGGCGAGGACGTGCGAGGCATGGGCGATCTGTCCGCTATGTCGACCAAGAGGTTCCGCGCTATTGCCCGAAACTTTCATGATGTCTTCGACGTGATCGAGTCGATCGAGGTACCGGTTATCGCGGCAGTGGAAGGTGTCGCGGCAGGTGGCGGCATGGAGATGGCTCTGAGTTGCGACTTCCGGATCGCCGGAAGGAAGGCTCGCTTCGGACTCCCCGAAATGAACGTCGGCCTGATTCCCGGCTCCGGCGGCTGTTCTCGCCTCGTGCGCCTGGTGGGACTGGCACGCGCCAAGCAGGTGCTGCTACTTGAAGGCGTGATGGGTGCCGAACGCGCAGAACAGCTCGGCCTAGTGACACAGCTCGTGGAGGCTGGTGAGGCGCTCCCCCGCGCACTCGAGATCGCATCAGTCTTGGCTGGCAAGGCGCCTCAGGCGGTCGGCATGGCAAAGCTCGTGCTGAACGCTTGCTCGGAGGTCGACCTTGATACCGGTCGCCGCTTCGAGCGGCTCGGCCAGAGTGTGCTTAAGAAAACCAAGGACCACGCGGAAGGTGTTTTTGCCTTTCTCGAGAAACGCAAGGCTGATTGGACTGCCACTTGACCTCACCCGGCGCACGTCGCGCCAACTCTGTTTCAACCTCAAAGGAGAATCCCATGAATGCTGTAGTCGAACGCGACCCCACCCGCATCTACCAAGAAAACGATCCGGACCTGCCAGATGAGCTGCGCAACCTGATCGTCAATGTGCTGACCAAGCACGTCGAGAACTCAACCAACCCTCACTTCTCTAACCTGCTCAACCATCTGTGGGAGCGTTGCATGACGCTGTGCCCGGATGAAGAAACGAAGGACCAATTGGCCCTGCTGATGATGCAGGAGGTAGGTCATGGCGTGATTACCTGGCGCATCCTGAAAGGCTTCGGGATCAACAAGGTGGATGCGCCGATCACGAAGTACCAGTACGCCTTCAATTTGCCCATCGATACATGGTGCGACCTGTGCTTCTTCCAAGCACTCACCGACCGCGTCGGCGTCTATGTCGGCGAGAACTGGGGTGACGTTCCCTACGAACCGATGCGCTCCGTGGCGCCCCAACTGCACACCGAAGAGCTCTTCCATGCCAACCTGGGCTACAAGAACCTGGCCCGCCACTGCAAGACGCCAGAAGGGTTGGCCGAGGCCAACCGCCTGATCCACAAGTGGTGGCCAGCAGCCCTCGACATGTTCGGTCGCTCCAACTCCAAAAGCAGTGACTCCTACGTGAAGTGGGGTATCCAGAAGGCCGGCAATGCCCAATTGCGTGAGCAGTACATTGCCGACACGCGGCCTCTCCTCGAGAAAATCGGCATTAGGGTGCCGGACGACACAGCAAATCGTCAGTACCTGTGACTCCGTCCCGGCCGCGGGCCGGGATCGCCAACGCCCCCTCCCAGCCACTAGATGGAGACAAGCATGAGTAGGCACGTGGATCTTCCACTGACATCCGTCCAGGAAGCGGAGCGCTACCGGCGTTCCGGCAGCTGGCCGGACGTCACTTTGTTCGAACGCATCGAGGCCAGTGCGCGCAAACATCCGACGCGAACCGCCCTAATCGATGCGCATGGGAGCCGAACGTATGCCGAGCTGATTGCCGACGTAACCGCATTGGCCCACGGCCTCCTCGAAGCCGGCGTCCGAGCGGGCGACGTCGTTTCGGTCCAGTTGCCGAACTGCGCCGACCAACCGATCACGCACCTTGCGCTCAACCGCATCGGTGCGCTTGCCATGCCCATCCACGACTCCTGGCACGGCTCGGAGCTTGCGCATCTGCTGGACCTGTCTGGTGCCGTGATGTCAATCGTGCCAGCAAGCTTCCGGGGTGTCGACTATCCCGCGATCTATGCGGGTCTGCGCGGAAGTCTGCCGCGCCTGCGCGAGGTATACGCGATCGGTGAATCCCATCCGAAGGCCAAGAAGTACCGGGATCTCTTCCTGCGGGGGCGCGATGAAGCCACTTTGGCGCCACATCGCCCCGACCCTGATGCGCCGGGTGCCCTGAAGCTCTCGTCGGGGACCACCTCACTGCCGAAAGTCAGCGTGTACTCAAGCAACGATCTGCAGGCGCTCCTCGGACCGTTTATTCGACGCCTCGCGCTCTCGGAGAACGACATCGGCGCAGCACTGGCACCTGCGGGTACCGGCTCCGCCGGATACGTCTACCCTGTCATTGCGCCGCTGATGGTCGGTGCATCCTGCGCGATGCTTGAAAAATGGGGTGATCCGGAAGCAGCAATCGAGTTCATGCGTTCGCATCGCTGCACGTTTGCCACGGCGGTGCCCGCCCAGTTGACCCAGATGCTTCCCGTGTTGCAAGGGCAGGGCTCAAGCGCCTTGGGGCTCCGTGCGTTCACCGTGGCAGGTTCGCCGCTGCCCGAGGACGTCGGGCGCGAGTTTGAACGTATCGTCGGCGCGCAAATCATCTCGATCTACGGTGCGACCGATGGCTCTGTCGCCACGTGCAATGCCATCGGGGATGACCAGACACGCCGCCTCACAACAGTCGGCACGGCGCAGGAGGACGTCGACCTTCGACTCGCAGGCCCAACCGGCGAGTGGCTGGGGCCCGGCGAGGAAGGAGAGATACAGTGGCGCACCGCCGCCAAGTCCTACGGATACCTGAACGACGAAGCTGCGACGGCCGCAGCGTTCACCGCAGACCGGTTCTACCGCTCAGGTGACTTAGGACGCATCGACGCGAACGGCTACCTGAGGGTCACGGGACGAATCAAGGACGTGATTATCCGAGGCGGCCGGAACTTGAGTCCGAGGCTGATCGAAGAGCAAGCCCAGAAGCACCCGTGCGTACTGGATGTCGCCGTAGCCGGCTACAAGGACGCAGTGCTTGGCGAACGCGCCTGTGCATTCGTCGTCGCGCGCCCCGGCGCCTCGCTGGACCTCACTGGCCTGGTCGCCTTCCTGCGCGATCAGGGCATGCCAGTGTGGCAGCTCCCCGAGCGCCTTGAACTAATGGACGAGCTGCCGCGCTCCGCCGGCGGGAAGATCATGAAGGCCCAGTTGCGCGAGTATGTGGATGCCCGCGTTGCTGCGGAAGCAACACTTTCGTCCGGTGAACCGCAACGGGCGGCCGCTGAGCCTTCGCATCAGTAGTCAACGCGCAAACCGTGCAAAAGGAAATGGTGTTCAAGCTTTCAACACGGTTCCTATCGATTGAACACGCCGGATCGGGGTAGGCACATGCAACGCGGACTAGACCTAGCCCTAGTCCACATGCCCAAGCCCCAGCCGTTCACTCAACGTCCACCGCTATCGAGGAAATGGAGTCCGACACATGAATACACCCCAATTGCGGCGCAGCGAACGCTTGTTCGGCCATTGATGTTCCCAAAGTACTAGGAGGCTTCAACGTGAATGTGACCGAGACCGACGTTGTCATCGTGGGAGCGGGCCCGGTTGGCCTGTTTGGCGTGTTCCAGTGTGGCATGCTGCGCATGCAATGCCATGTCGTGGACTCACTCGCAGAGATCGGCGGTCAGTGCACAGCCCTATATCCTGATAAGCCGATCTATGACATTCCGGGGTTGCCCGGCGTCAACGCGGGTGACCTCATCGGGAACTTGGTGCGCCAGGCTGCCCCCTTTCTGCCGATCTATCACTTGGGCCAGACCGCAGATCGGGTCGAACACGAAACGGATGGGCGCATCACAGTGACTCTCTCTTCGGGGGTCAAGCTCCGAGCCGCAGCCGTGATTCTTGCGGCCGGTGGAGGTACCTTGCGACCCAACCGCCCGCCGCTTGAAGGCGTCGAAGGCTACGAGGGCCGGCATGTAATCTACCGAGTGGATCAGATAGATGCACTGCGCGGTCGCCACGTGGTGATTGCAGGCGGAGGCGATTCGGCCGTCGACTGGGCGAATGCCTTAGAGCCAGTGGCAGCCAGTGTGACCGTCGTGCATCGCCGCCCGCGCTTTCGCGCTGCGCCAGCCTCCGTCGAAGCCATGATGGCGTCGGTCGAACGTGGACGGATCTCGTTGGCGACACCATGTCAGTTGCATTCGCTGGAGGGCGACGGCTCGGCAATGTCGGGCGTGGTGATTGTTGACGACACGGGCACGACGCGAACCCTCGCAGCAGACACCCTGCTCGCGCTGTTCGGCATCTCTCCCCATCTGGGCCCCTTGTCCGATTGGCCGCTCGCCCTAGACGGCGCCACGGTCAAGGTCAAGCTGCCAAGTTGCGAGACCACCCTTCCTGGCGTTTACGCAGTGGGCGACATCGCACAGTACGAGGGGAAGCTCAAGCTCATCCTGACAGGATTTGCCGAGGTCGCCGCTGCTGCTCACGCCATTTACCCTCGCGTGCATCCAAACGAAGTTCTTCACTTCGAACACTCCACGACACGCGGCGTTCCGGCCTCACCTCCCGGCGACGTGACCCGACAAGAAGCAGTCGAAGCGCTGAGCTGAAACGACGCAAATCCTCCGACCACGAGATGAAACAGCCCGCGGGCAACATGAAAAAGGAGACAAAGATGAAACGCTTCCATTACTTCTGCGGCATCGCCGCACTCTGTCTGACGGCGCTCGCGCCCTCAACCTCTATCGGGGCCACCAAGGTCAAGGTCGCATTCGTGGCCACGCTGTCCGGCCCTCAAGCCCTACTCGGGAAGCACATGCAAGACGGCTTCTTGCTTGGAGTAGAGGAACTCAAGAACACTTTCGGCGGCCTTCCCGCCGAGATCAGCACGAACGACGACCAATTCAAGCCCGACGTAGCGCGTCAGATTGCCGAGCGCGTGACGAAACGCGATGAGGTTGACGTGGTGACTGGAGCCGTGTTCTCCAACATCGTTCTGGCGATGAATAACACCCTTGCCGATGCAAAGACGATGTTCGTCAACTCAAGCGGTGGTGCCTCTCAGTTGGGCGGAAAGTCCTGCTCCCCCTTTTTCATCTCGACGGCCTGGCAAACGGACCAAGTAAATGCCGCGGTAGGCCAGCAGGTTCAGGCGGCCGGACTGAAGAAGGTCGTGATCATCATCTCCAACTACACCGCAGGTCAGGACGCTGCCAACGGCTTCAAGCGAACTTTCAAGGGCCAGGTTCTGCGGGAGATGAATCCGCCACTGACGCAGAATGATTTCTCAGCCGAGCTGACGCAGATCGCCACCCTCAAGCCTGACGCCGTTTTTGTCTTTATCGCTGGATCTCCGGGCGTGAGCTTCGTGAAGCAATACGCCTCGTCGGGCTTGAAGCAAAACATCCCGCTCTACTCCACATTCACTGCATATGGCCCCAACTTGCCTGCCATCGGTGATGCTGCCCTTGGTGCTCGCTCAGTTGGCCATTGGACAGCGGATCTGGACAACCCTGCCAACAAGCGGTTTGTTGCAGCCTTCCAGAAGAAGTATGGCTATACGCCGTCCAACATTTCCGCGCAGTCGTACGACGCGGCGATGCTGATCGACGCCGCGGTGCGGAAGGTCGGTGGGAAGGTTGAAGACCGTGACGCGTTTGCGCGTGCCTTCGCGCAGGTGCAATACGATTCTGTGCGTGGCCCGTACCGATATGGGAAGAACAACTTCCCGGTGCAAAACTTCTACCAGACGGAAGTAGTTCGCAACGAAGACGGGTCATTGGTCGAGGCGAACCGCGGCCTTCTCATCAAGGATGACGTCGATGTGTTCGCGGCCGAGTGCCCGATGAAGTGAATCCGAAAAGGCCCCTCACGCATCATGATCACGCCAGGCCTGCTCCTAGTCCAGTTGTTCAATGGTTTGCAGTTCGGGATCACGTTGTTCCTGTTCACCGCAGGCTTGACGCTGCTGCTCGGCATTCTGAACTTCATGAATCTCGCGCATGTATCGCTCTACATGGCTGGCGCCTACTTCGCAGTTGCGCTGGGTCAGTGGACGGGATCCTTCTGGCTGGGGACCATCCTGGCAGTGCCTTGCACTATCGCACTCGCCATGGTGGTTGAGTATCTCGCCTTCCGCCGTCTGTATAGGCGCGACCATCTTGACCAGGTGCTTGCCACATTCGGATTGATCATGTTCTTTAACGAGATGGCGAGAATCGTCTGGGGCGCAGGGGGGCTGTACGTCTCAGTGCCCGCAGCGCTATCCGGGAACATCGTACTAGGCGAAGCCGCGATCTTCCCTGTTTACCGCCTGCTCATCATCGGCGTGGGCTGTTTAACTGCAGTAGGGCTTACGTGGCTGATCCGCCGGACCCGCACCGGTATGCTCATCCGCGCGGGCGCCGACAAGCCGGAGATGGTGGAGGCAGTCGGCATTGATGTCCGGCGGCTCTTCCGATGGGTGATCGGGCTCGGTGCTGGCCTGGCCGCCCTGGCCGGCGCGCTCTCGGGCCCCCTCTTTTCCGTCGAACCCGGAATGGGCGATGCGGTCCTCATCCTCGCGCTCGTCGTTATCGTGATCGGTGGGATAGGCTCGATCCGAGGCTCCTTCTACGCCGCCATGCTGGTTGGCGTCGTCGATGCCGTCGGGCGCACTGTGCTGCCAGTGCTCTTCTCGATGTTCACGACCCCGGTCGTGGCGGACACACTCGGCCCGGCACTCGGATCTATGCTTATCTACCTGTTGATGATTGGCGTGCTTCTGTTCAAACCCGAAGGGCTGTTTGCCGTCAAGGAGCGCTGAGATGAACAACAGGAAATTTGGCTCTCCATCTGGCATCGCCATCCTTTGCCTCATCCTACTGGCGTTGCCTCCGGTGGCCGTGGCGATGGGCCAGCCCTATGCCGTCACTTTCATGGCGCGCGTCCTGATCTTCGGTCTGGCCGCACTCAGCTTGAATCTGATCCTCGGATTCGGTGGTCTGACAAGCCTGGGACACGCGGTGTTCATCGGTCTCGGTGCCTACGCCGTCTCGCTCATGATGCAGGCAGGCGCCAGCAACGGCTTCCTGCACCTGGCCGTCCTTCTCGTGGTGGGACTACTGAGTTCCCTAATCATCGGAGCAGTTGCCCTGCGCACCAGCGGGCTCGCTTTCCTCATGGTGACGCTGGCCCTCGCGCAGTTGATCTATTTCGTAGGCACCGGACTTCGGCGCTTTGGCGGCGACGATGGATTCTCGTTCCGGGGACACGCTGACTTCGGCGGCCTATTGACGCTATCCAATGACACCTCGATCTACTACTACATCCTGTTCTGGATCATGCTGGCAACAGTGCTCATGTACCGCCTGCTTCGATCAAGGTTTGGTCTGGCGCTGCGCGCAACCATGGGCAATTCTCAACGCGCAGAGTCGATCGGACTGCCCGTCTTCCGTTACCGCCTGGTAGCCTTTGTCCTCTCGGGCACCTTCTGCACGATTGCGGGCGGACTTCTGGCCTACCTGACTCAGTTTGTGAGCCCAGCCTACATGCACTGGTCTCGCTCTGCCGAACTGCTGCTCATGGTGCTTATCGGCGGCATGGGAACACTGCTTGGTCCGATCATCGGCGCAGCCGCCCTCATCCTGCTCGAGGAAGGGCTCGCGATGCTGACGCCGCACTGGCAGGCACCGCTTGGGATCCTGCTTGTGATGCTGGTGATCTTTGCGCGCAACGGCATCTCGGACTTTCGCGTGCTGTTCGTCCTGGCCATCGACAGGCTTCGGGCAAAGGCGAAGAGTCCCGCGGAAAATGAGGCGCAGGTTGGTACTGCCAGCCGAAAGGCGTTGCCATGAGTGCGGTGATCCATGGCTACAAGGCGCAATCGCAGCGCTTTGTCGAACACAAAGCCGAGCCTACGTCGACCCTAAGGAGGCAATCGGAGGCGCTTCTTTCAGTGCGAAACCTTCGAAAGTCCTATGGCGGTCTGGTTGCGACTGCAAATGTCGACCTCGATGTTCGCGAGGGGGAAGTCCACGCCGTCCTCGGACCCAATGGAGCCGGGAAAACGACGCTCCTGGGTCAGTTGACCGGTCAGGTCAGACCCGACGCAGGCCACGTGTTCTTCGATGGTCATGACATTACAAGACTTCCTGTGCATGCCCGTGCGAGGAAGGGAATCGGACGATCTTTCCAGATCACCTCAGTATTCCCAGATCTATCCGTCCTCGAGAATGTGGCGCTCGCCGTCCAGGTAAGTCAAGGCCATTCGTTCCGGTTCTGGAGCAATGCGATGGGCGCAGCGAATCTCCGAGAACCAGCCCAGAAGTTGCTGGAACGTGTTGGACTCGCCCAGCATGCGTCGATGCAAGCGGGTACGCTGAGTCACGGCCAGCACCGACAGCTGGAAATCGCCATTTCACTGGCCGGCCGGCCTCGACTTCTGCTGCTCGACGAACCTATGGCGGGAATGGGCAGCGAGGATTCTTCGGACATGGTGAAGCTGCTCAAGAGCCTGAAGGGCCAAGTCTCGATGCTACTGGTCGAACACGACGTCGAAGCGGTCTTCGCGCTCGCAGACCGCATTTCCGTCCTGGTCTACGGAAAATGCATCGCAACGGGGACGCCAGAAGAGATCCGCGGCAATGCCGCAGTCCGTGTCGCCTATCTCGGCATCAGTGAAGGAGACGCGTGATGGAGAACATTCTCCAAGTGGACAGCCTGGAAACCGTCTATGGCCGTAGCCAAGTCCTTTTCGGAATCGACTTGGATGTTGCTCGCGGAGAGGTGGTAGCGCTCATGGGACGAAACGGGATGGGAAAGACTACCACCCTTCGGTCAATCATGGGATTGACCCCGGCGCGCAAAGGGCGTGTACGCATCAATGGCGTGGACTACCGCGGCCAACCCACCTTTCGCATCGCTCGTGCTGGCTTGGCCATCGTCCCAGAGGGGCGCCAAGTATTCAAGCACCTGACCGTGCGCGAGCATCTGACGATGGCGGGAGGGTCTGGTCGCAGAGGTCCATGGTCGATCGAGCGCGTCCATGGCCTGTTCCCGCGCTTGGAAGAGCGCGGTAGTCACCTCGGCGGCCAGCTTTCGGGCGGCGAGCAGCAGATGCTGGCGATAGGTCGTGCTCTGATGACCAATCCGGACCTAATCCTTTTCGACGAAGCGACCGAGGGCCTAGCGCCGATGATCCGCCAGGAAATCTGGCGCGCGGTCCGCGCCCTCAAGGAGAGCGGATGCGCGATCGTAGTCGTCGACAAGAACGTCAAGGACGTCGCCGAAGTGGCCGACCGAATGGTGCTGCTAGAGAAAGGCTCGATTGTTTGGCGCGGCAGCAGTCTCCAGTTGCGCGACGACATGGAACTGCAGCGCCGATACCTTGGAGTCTAGAGATCATCCAAACACTTTTGAATGAATGAGTTGAGACATCATGGTCAAGCGATTTGAATGGAAAGAATTCGAGGATGGACTCCTCCTGCAAGGTACGGACGTCTGCATCAAGTTCCGCCAGGGATTCCTCGGCGAGATCTACCAACTGATGTTCGAAGGACGCAACTACGGCGCCTACTGGGAACTTGAGATGGCGCAAATTGACGGTGCTCGTGTGGCAGGCGATATCCAGCAAGCCTATGAGCGGGCCGCCATTCTGACTGAGGCGACCACGCCGGGCTAGCACACCGCCCGGTTGATTCGCTCGTACGAGCTGAAAAGGAAGATCCTAGTGTCCAGCCGACGGACTTCCATCATCAGCATCATTCGTACCGAGCCCTCGCCGAAACTGAAACGACCCCCGACGCGTGGCGCCCATGTAGCTCGGTCCCGCCTATCCCTTGGAGTTCGTCTCTGCCTACGAGGAGATCCCGCCGTTGACGCTGATGACCTGACCGGTCACCTTGCTAGCAGCGCTGCTCGCAAGAAATGCGATGCACTGTGCGACATCTGCAGCAACTGGGATGCCGAGTTGAGCCATCACCTCGGCCTTGGCGAAAAGCTTCTGGCTGAATGGATCAGCCGGGATTCGATTTGCTGCCCGTGTGCCAACGACCAGAGAAGGCGTTACTGCGTTTATGCGAATTCCCCGTCGCTTCTCCTCCATTGCCAGGGAGCGCGTGAACATGACAATACCCGCCATTGCAGCACCGATGACCGTCTCGCCGACGGTTGGCACCTTTGCAGCATCAGAGCTAACAGTCACGATTGCTCCGCCTTGGTTCATCAGAGGGAGCACACATCGGCACACGGTGAGAGTGCTGATCAGCCAATGATCGAGCACCGCTTCGATGTCATCGACGTTCATTTGATGGAACAACTTCGGTAAATGATCTCCGCCAGCGCAAGTGATCAAAACGTCGATTGAACTCAATCCCAACGATTGGAACTGCGCCACAAGCTCTTGGGCACCACCGCGCATGGCCAAATCGACCGGAATGAAGCTAAACCGGGCTTCGGGCACCTGTTCACTCAGCAACTCACAGGCCGCTTGTCCGCGACGAAGGTCCCGTCCGTTAATCACAACGTGGCTACAACCGTCCTGAGCCAGTAACCGCGCGGCCTCCAACCCAATGCCTGAACTACCACCTGTCACCAATGCGGTCTTGGTCATGGCCGCGCGCATGAATGGTCAATCGGTCCACGAGCGAACACCGGAAACCGGACACCTCCGTCGCTCGTTGGCATTCCTCTAGCGACGAAATGGGGGTCCAAAAGCGCGGCGTCAAGATCGTTGACCGGTGTCGCCGGGATATCCGCATCGCGCAAGATCTGCATCCAGTATTCGACGGTTCCGTTTTCAAAACGCTGTTGGAGTGCGCTGGAAATAGCGTCCTCATGCTTGCAACGATAGTCAAATGAATCGAAAGCCTCGTCAGAAAACTCGGAGAGCTCAAGCACGCTGACCACGCGTTTCCAGAACGATGTTTCCAACGCACCCAAGGCGATCCAGCGGCCGCAACTTGCTCGAAACAAACCGTAGGCAGGTCGGGTATGCAAATGACTCGCGAATTGCGAGATTTCGCGCTCGGTCGCACTCTGCCGGGCGCCGATACGCGGACTCATCCAATGCAGCAGGCAATCGGCCATTGAGACATCAAAGCAATTTCCCCGGCCGGTCTTCTCGCGATCCAGTAGCCCCCCAAGCACTGCAGTCAGCACGAACATCGAACCTGCCAAGTCCGCCACCGGCAGGCCTACATCATATGAAGGCGCATCACTCCGGGGCGCAGAGATCGATACTAGTCCGGCGAGCGCCGCGTAGTTGATGTCATGTCCTGGATCATCGCGGCGTGGTCCCGACTGACCATAGCCGGTCAATGAGACCACGACGATTCGTTCATTCAGAGTGACTAGTCGCGAAGTCGACAATCCTAGTCGGTCCAGGACGCCGGGGCGGAAGCTCTCGATCAGAACGTCGGCACATCGAACTAGATCTTCCATGACCTGCAAGCCTTCAACGCTCTTCAAGTCGACCTGTATGGTCTCCTTGCCCTGATTGAGGACTCGAAACATTCCAGGTGAAACGACTCGCGCCGCATCTCCCGCGGGCTTCTCCACCTTGATAACTGTGGCCCCCAACTGCTGCATCAACAACGTGGCATACGGTCCGGGAAGAAGTTCGGTCAAGTCAAGAACAGTCACGCGCGCAAGCGGCGCCATTGACTGGAAGTTCATGGCATTCTCCCGCTGATTGAAGCGATCTCGCCATCGCAATAGCCAATCTCACGCAGCACATCGGCCGTATCTTCCCCAAGCCTGGGACCCAAAGAGCGGATGCCGCCCGTCCCGGACGCGAACTTCCAGGGAATTCCTGGAACACGCAAGCTTCCCTCCGTTGGATGGACCATGGTGGAGAAGAAGCCGATTGCCTGCAAATGCGGATCCTCTTCCAGCTGCGCCAATCCGCTCACGTGGCCGCACGGGACGCCCTCAGCATCTAGCAATCCGATCCACTCATTGGTCGTCCTGTTCCCCATGGCTTCATGCACGATCCTGTACAACGCGACGACGTTTTCGATACGGGACTTCAGCGTACAGAAGCGCCCGTCATCGATCAGTTCTTGCCGACCAATCAACCGGAAGATCGCACGCCACTGCTTGTCTGTATTCGCCACGATGCAGATGTAGCCGTCACTGGTTTTGACGGGACGATGGTACGGAGAGAACATGCGGGTGTATCCGTACCGCTGCGTCTGCGGCGCGAACAATCCTCCTCCCAAATGGTCCAACAGGTTGAAGTGAACCATCGTCTCGAACATCGGCACTTCAATCTTGTCACCTTTGCCGGTAGTGGCCTTCCTATAAAGAGCCATGGCCACCGCGCTAGCAAGGGCGTATCCCGACAGCTTGTCCGCAATTACGGTGGGGAAGTAGCTTGGCTCATCGCCGGACATAGAAGAGAGTCCGGCCACGCCACTCAATCCCTGAATGATGTCGTCGTAGGCAGGTTTCGAACAGTAGGGGCCTTCGGTTCCGAACCCGACGCCGGCCGCATAGATGATGTCCGGCTTGCGCTCAGCGACAGCCTCGTATCCCAATCCGAGTCGATCCGCCGCGGCTTGACGCATATTGTGCACAAGCACATCGGCTGTCTCGATCAGCTTTAGCAATGCCCCCATCCCTTCGGGCTTCTTCAGGTCAATCACCACGCTAGATTTGTTCCTGTTGACAGCTAGGAATGCTGCGGACATTCTTGGCGAACGGGCATCGCCAACATCGCGAAACGGATCCCCGTCAGGCGACTCAATGTGAATCACCTCCGCGCCCATGTCGGCGAGCAGCATAGTCGCTACAGGGCCGAGGATCATCGTCGTTATGTCAATTACACGAACACCGGCCAACGGGCCAATAGCATGCTTCGGCATCATTCTCACCTAGCCCTGTGGTCCCGTGCGCCAGGCTGCTGGGGATGGGCGTAGGCGTGCGGCCTGCGTTCCCCGCCCACGCTCGACGTGATTCGCCGCATTTCTTGGAGCGCGTTCGCCTGTGCCTCAATCAGGCGATCTTCCGTCGCGTAGTCGAAAGGATCGGCGAGCCTCTGCTCGATCTCACCGCCTGGCTCCGGGCGATTGCGTAGATACCAAGCTACGGTTTCCCGGACCGCCGTCACCGGGTCCACCTGGTCGCGGTAGCCCAATTCGCGTTGAAGCTTTCCGATGTCCATCACCCAGTGATGCAGGTCGTCCCGGGTGGTCAACGCTCTGGATGTGACGGCCACCTCATTGGGAACGCTTACTATCTCGACGGGAGTCTGCATCGTGTCGGCAATCACTTCGATCAGTTGTCGGATCGTCATAGTCTTCTCGTCGCCGCAGTTGTAGGCTTGTCCAGCACTTTCCTCCGGCGAATCCACTGCGAGGAGGACCGCATGTGCAAGGTTTGGCGCATAGCCATGCGTCGCAAGCATGAGCCCTCCTTCTGGCACGATGATGTGCCGGCGCCCATCCAATAACCGACGGATCACGCACCACTCCCGTGGAATGAGCTGGTGTGGCCCGTAGACATAGGGATAGCGAAAGATCGTGGCATTGGGATGGTCGTCGAATACGGCATTCTCTGTTTCGGACATAAGACGGGAAAACCGGACTTCGTTGTCTCCATCAGCTCGCGGATCGTCCTCACGAGTCGGCACCATCATCCCGTGCGGAAAGAGGCATTCCGGCTCCTTGTAGCCTCGATAGACCGCGACCCCACCGATGCCGATGAAGCGTTTGGTCCTTCCGCGCAGCGCGGCGGACAAATGGCGCAATCGACCATAGGTAGCAAGTACCAGGTCAAACTCCCGGTCCTCGAGCGCTTCTTCTATGGTCTCCCGGAAATGGGGATCGCCGTGGATGTGCTCGACGCAATCGGGAATCTCGTCGCTTTCGTG
>Ga0306920_100006162_pt1 | contig 15591 bp, 12 predicted proteins | sample flu12Cox44000170_FD_204666 | JGI IMG/M metagenome (GOLD analysis project Ga0306920, IMG submission 204666) | Lab enrichment of tropical soil microbial communities from Luquillo Experimental Forest, Puerto Rico - flux4day.12C.oxic.44.000.170 (v2)... | ecosystem: Environmental > Terrestrial >... | reverse complement strand
CTCAAAGGAATTGACGGGGGCTCACACAAGCGGTGGAGCATGTGGCTTAATTCGAGGCTACGCGAAGAACCTTATCCTAGGCTTGACATGTGCGAAAGCGCTGGGGAGTAGGTGCCTGAAAGGGTTACCCAACGGTATCCAGTCCGGATCCCAGTACAGGTGCTGCATGGCTGTCGTCAGCTCGTGTCGTGAGATGTCGGGTTAAGTCCCATAACGAGCGAAACCCTTGTCTCTAGTTGCCAACAGGTCAAGCTGAGCACTCTAGAGAGACTGCCGGTGTCAAACCGGAGGAAGGCGGGGATGACGTCAAGTCCTCATGGCCTTTATGCCTAGGGCTGCACACGTGCTACAATGGCGTGAACAAAGGGACGCAAGCCCGCGAGGGGGAGCAAATCCCAAAAAACACGCCCCAGTTCAGATCGGAGGCTGCAACTCGCCTCCGTGAAGTTGGAATCGCTAGTAATCGCAGGTCAGCAACACTGCGGTGAATGTGTTCCTGAGCCTTGTACACACCGCCCGTCAAGCCACGAAAGAGGGGAGCGCCCGAAGTCCATCTTACCATGGCCGAAGGCGAGACCCTTGATTGGGACTAAGTCGTAACAAGGTAACCGTAGGGGAACCTGCGGTTGGATCACCTCCTTTCTAAGGATGATTCATAGCGGAGTCGGCTCTCACGCCGACATGGCCGCTACATGATCGCAGCCAACGCTTCCAAACTCCAAGAAGGTCCCAAGTTGTTCAAGATAAAACGACCCCGCCGACCGCAAGGCCGGCGGGGTTTCGTTTTTTCATTGATCGCCTCGCTACTTCTGCCCACTCGCAGGCACCAGCGTGATGCGCAAAGCCTCAAAGGTCGCCTCGTATCCGGCCGCGGTGTTCTGCAAGGCGACGACGCCGACTTGCAGTTTCTTGCCCAAGGGCACGTGCATGGGCGCGAGCTCCTGCCAGGCGCCGCCGTCAAGGCGGTACGAGCCGGTGAAAGTGTCGCCTTTGCGGACGACGCGTAGCGTCACGGTCTTCGCTTCTTCCAGCAGCGTCGCGTTGTTGCCGTTCCAGCCGCCCGACGCCTTCGCGTTCTGGCGCAGCTCCCAGTTGGCCCAGCAACGCCAGGCGCCGTTGGGAATATGCATCCGGGCGCGCTCCAGGCGGATGTAGTTCTTGTCGTCGCCCCAGATGAGCAACCCGGACCCGTTGAATGCCCAGCGGCCTTCGATCAGGCTGCGCGGATCGGCGGGAAATGGGCCCGACACACGCACCTCGGCGATGAAGACGCCTTCCACATCCCGCAACACGCGCGGACCGTTGGTTTGGCCGATCTCGGCGGACATGACGTGCGGCTTGCCGGGAATCTTGATGGACAGCTTGCCGTCGTCGAGGCGGAAGCGGCACTCCCCGCCGGGATCCACCGGGGTGCCCCAGTGCTTTACCAGGAGGTCACTCTCCCGGTCGCGCGGAATGGGCTTCGCCAGGGTCAAAGCGGGCGTGATGAGGAGCAAGACAGCCAGATGCAGTCGCCGCATGGCGTGGACTCCTTGCGGACCGGAATCTGCGTTGTGAAGAAAACAAGAAAAACGGCAGAGAGTGCTTGACGTGGGCGAACTGACGTATGTACATTAGTTCACACAGCCAATCCAAGGTCGCCGCACTTCGCGCCAGCGGCATTCTACAGAGGAAAGGAACGCACGATGAGCACCTCCGAGCCGATCTTCCAGCGCGCCGTGGTCAACATGTTGAGAGAGATCTTCGACGGCCCACCGGATGAAGCGTCTTTCGTGCTCAATCGGGGTGATCCGGGCTTGTTGCGGGACCTCGATCGGATCGGCGCCGAGGCGGCGTCGACGCGTCCGATGCCCGGAAAGACAACGATCGCCGCACACGTCGACCACGTCTGCTACGGTCTGTCCCTCCTGAATCGATGGGCGAGCGGCGAAGCCAATGCGTGGGACGGCGCCGACTGGCAAGCCAGCTGGAAACGGGGCCAAGTGACCGACGCTCAATGGCGTACCCTGCGCGCGGCCCTGCGCCGTGAAGCGGAGGCCTGGCGCAGCCACACGACCCAGCGCACCGCCTGGGACGATCTCTCGGCGGCATGTGCCCTGTCTAGTGCAGCACACACTGCGTATCATTTCGGTGCGATCCGTCAGATCTTGGCCGGGCTGGAAAAGTAACACCCTATCACCTGGAGGCTTCCATGAACGCGCGAATGGCGGGATCGATGGTTTTGTGCGCCTGCCTCTTTTTGGCTCCGCTTGCGGCGGCCGGCGGCGGCAAATCCAAGGCGGAGAAGAAATCCATCAAGGCCGACGACGGACTGAACCTCGTTTGCGAAGTCCGCGGCAAAGGCGACACCGCGCTCATCTTCCTGCACGGCTGGTGCGGCGACCGCGAATACTGGAAGAATCAGGTCGATGTTTTCGCTCCTGACTACCGGATTGTCACCCTCGACCAGGCCGGCCACGGCGAATCGGGAAAGGACCGCAAGGCCTGGACGGCGGCGAGTCTGGCCGGCGACGTCCAGGCCGTGGCCAAGGCGCTCGGCCTCAAGCGGGTGATCCTGGTCGGCCATTCGATGGGCGGCCCCGTCGCGCTCATGGCGGCCAAGCGGATGCCGGGGACGGTGGTCGCCGTGGTCGGCGTGGATAGCTTGCAGAACGCCGAGTTCAAGATGCCGGAGGAGGCGGCGAAAGGATTCATCGCCATGTTCGAGAAGGACTTCAAGGGCACAATGCAAGCCGGCCTGGCAGGCGGCTTGCTCCACGAGAAAACCGATGCCGATTTGAAGAAATGGCTCACGACGAGGGCCGAGTCTCAGGACGAGAAAATGGCAATCGGCCTGATGCGCGACATGACCGGTCTCGACACGAAGAAGCTGCTGAAGGAGGCCCAGGTGCCGGTGCGCTGCATCAACTCGGCGGGCGGGTTCAAGTTCTTCAACAAGACCGCCATCGACGTCAACAAGAAGTACGCTGACTATGACGCGGTGCTGATTGAGGAGGTCGGCCACTACCCGATGCTGGAGAAGCCGGTGGAGTTCAACCAGAAGTTGCGCGGCGTGCTGAAGGAGTTTATAGCGAAGAAATAGCACGTTGTCACGCGCCCGCCGATAGAACGAGGCCAGTCTGTTCGCTTGCGGTTTCGCGCGAAACCGCAAGCGATCCAGCCCTAGTGGCGCGAGTCAAACGTCAGGCGGCCGCTTTCCGTATCCTATCCCCGTGCACCCCACCATCATCCTTCCCGGTCGCACGGTCGGCATCCTCGGCGGCGGGCAGCTCGGCCGGATGTTCGCCATCGCGGCCCGGCGGATGGGGTATCGCGTTCACTCGCTCGATCCGACCACCGATGGACCGGCGGGGCAAGTCGCCGACGTCGAAGTCATTGCCGCTTATGACGATCTCGATGCGGCGCGGCGGTTTGCGGCCGGTGTCGACGTGGTGACGTTCGAGTTCGAGAACATCCCGGCCGAGACGCTGCGGGTAATCGCCGAGAGCCGGCCGGTTCACCCCGCGCCGGAAGTGCTGCACATCTGCCGGCATCGGCTTCGCGAGAAGGCCTTTCTCAAGACCCACGGGTTCCCGCTTTCACCCTATCGAGCCGTGGACAGTCCCGAGTGCATGGCGGACGCCCTGTTGGAGCTAGGCGCACCGGCGGTGCTCAAGACGGCGGACTTTGGCTATGACGGCAAGGGGCAGGTGCGCATCGATCGCGCCGCGGAGCACGACGATGCCTGGGAGCAAATGGGACGGCCTCTCGGCGTACTTGAAGCGTTCGTGCCGTTCACGCAGGAAATCTCCGTGATCTGTGCCCGCTCGCAGCAGGGGGACGTCGCGTCATTCGGCCCCATGGTGAATGTACACGCTCGCCACATCCTCGACGTGACGACGGCGCCGGCCGAGATTCCACCTCGTGTTGAACGCGATGCCCTGGAGCTGGCGCGGGCGATCACCGAGGCGCTCGACGTCGTGGGCCTGCTCGCGGTCGAGATGTTCGTCGTCGGCGATCGCGTGCTGGTCAACGAGCTGGCGCCGCGGCCGCACAATTCGGGGCATTACAGCATCGACGCGTGCCTGACCAGCCAGTTCGAGCAGCAGCTTCGCGCGGTGTGTGGACTGCCGCTGGGCGATGCACGGCTGCTGCGGCCGGCGGCGATGGCGAACCTGCTCGGCGACCTGTGGAATGCCGGCGAGCCCAAGTGGCCCGCCGCCCTCTCCTTCCCCGATGTCAAGCTGCATCTTTATGGCAAACACGAGCCGCGTGCGGGCCGCAAGATGGGCCACCTGACCGCATTGGCCGACACGGCAGCGGCAGCGCGGGAGCGCGTGTTGGCGGCAAGGGCAGCGTTGACCGATTAGTGCGGGTATACTTCCAAAAGGGAGGTGACAACCATGGCCGACACGACGCTGACACTGACCGCCGATGAATGCGACACGTTGGTGCGTCTGTTGGAAGAGACGTTGAAGGCGACGCGCATCGAGGAGCATCGCACCCGGGTGCCCAGCGCCCGGCAGGTCATTCTGAAGCAAGAAGACATTGTCGCGAGCATCCTTCGCAAACTCGGCAAGCCGCCCGTGTAGCCGGTCAGCCGCAAGTCTCCACTGTTCATGAGGCGCTTGTGAACGACCCGTGGCCGCGGATTGCCGTTGTGGGCGCCGGCGCGGTCGGTTGCTACTTCGGGGGCATGCTAGCCCGCGCGGGCGCCCCGGTCACGCTCGTCGGCCGTCCTACCCATGTCGATACGATCAATCGCGCCGGCCTTTTCCTCGATACCCTGAGATTCCAGGAGCGCGTTTCCCTCGCGGCCGCCACGGAGCTGCCGGCGGTACGCCAGTCGGATGTTGTCCTGTTTTGCGTCAAGACGCTCGACACAGAGGACGCGGCGAAATCGCTAGCGCCGCACCTGGCCGCAAGCGCCGTCGTGCTGAGCCTCCAGAATGGCGTCGACAATGTGGAACGGATCCGCCGGGCCGCGGCCATCGAGGCGATCCCGACCATCGTGTATGTCGCTGCACAGATGACAGCGCCGGGTTGCGTGAAACACACGGGGCGCGGCGATCTCGTCCTTGGCGACTTTGGCGGGCAGAACGAGGATCGGCTGGAGCGGCTTGCGGCCCTGTTCCGTCGGGCCGGGGTCCCGTGCGTCGTTTCCAAGAACATCCAGGGCGAACTCTGGACCAAGCTCATTATGAACTGCGCCTACAATCCGATCTCGGCGCTCAGCCGGGCTCGCTACGGGGCCATCGTCGCCGATCCGGGCACCCGCGCCGTTATGAAAGCGGCGACGGAGGAGGCGATCGCCGTCGGGCAGGCGGCCGGTGTCCGGTTTCCGGACGTCGATCTCGTGGAGGCCGTGTATCGTCTCGGCGAGGCGATGGCGGGCGCGACCTCATCGACCGCTCAGGACCTGGCCCGCGGCAAACGGACCGAGATCGACTCGCTCAACGGCTACGTCGCGCGGCGTGGTGCCGAGCTCGGCGTGCCAACGCCCGTCAATCAGACACTGCACGCGCTGGTGAAGCGGCTCGAAGAGGCAGCTTAGATCAATCCGACGATTGGGCGTTGCGGTGCTTCGATCTCTGCATGTCCGATGCCTACCGCACTGACCTGGCCTACATTCATGACGCCGGCTACGGCAAGTTCGCCGAGCACGCCGCGCCCGTGCTGCTGCGTCATTTGCAACGCGCCGGCATCAAGAGCGGCCGCGTCATCGACCTGGGATGCGGTAGCGGCATTCTTGCACAGCGAGTGCACGCCGCGGGTTTTGAAGTGGTCGGCGTCGACACCTCGCCGGCGATGATCGCGTTGGCCCGAAAGCGCGTGCCCGGGGCGCGGTTCACCGCCGCCTCGTTCGTCGATCTCGTGCTGCCGCCGTGCGTTGCCGTCGCGGCGATCGGCGAAGTGCTCAACTATTGCTTCGATCCGGACAACTCTGATGCCGCCATCCGGCGGATATTTCGCCGGGTGTTCAATGCACTCTGTCCAGGCGGCCTGTTCTTGTTCGATATCGCCGAGCCGGGGCGCGCGCCAAGAGGTGTGCACCAACACTGCCGGCAGGCGGACGATTGGGCTGTTCTTGTGGAAAAGCGAGAAGATTGCAAACGCCGATTATTGACCCGGACGATCACCACTTTCCGGAGGATCGGCAAGCAGTATCGCCGCGACGAGGAAACGCACGTGCAGCGGCTGCTGCGGCGAGGAGATGTGATCCGCTGGTTGCGGGCGATCGGTTTCAGGGTGCAGACGCTTCGTGGCTACGGGCCGGTGCGGTTTCCCCTCGGTTGGACGGGCATCGCGGCGCGAAAACCGAATTAGCTCGCGGCATGGGCGTGCCTTGGCGGTCCCCGGGCTCGCCGGTTATATCGGTGTGAAAAAACAAGGGCAGCCGGCCTGCTGCCCCTGATGCAGCAAGAGCGGTAGGCCGACCGCTCCTGCCGATGAAGGTCGCTTGGGAGAGTCTGATCGCATTCAACGGTGGCACGGGGGCGGATTGGTCACCGTTTCGCCCGGTGTGGTGCTACCACCGAGCGGCGGTGGCTCGCCCGCCAGCCAGCTGGCCAGTCCGTCGGTCAACCCCGCATACGCCAACGTGCCGGCAGCAAGCAATCCAGCGAGCGCAATCGCCAGAACCGCGTAACGAGAGCCGGTGATGCGAGACGGCCACGGGCGGCTTGTCGCGGGCGCCGCCGGAGCGCGGCTGGGAGCGGCGGGCACGCTGTCGGGGACCGGAGGCCTGGCCCCGTCCAGCGCCGCTTTCAAGGTCGCGACCATCAAGTGCGGTGGAACGTCCTGCGCCCTCGCCTTTCGACCGGTGAGCGCGGCGAGCATGACACCGGGCAGCATCTGGCGGCGAGCCCGCAGCCGCTCGCGCAACATCTCACGGCCTCGGGCCAACCGGTAGGACATCGACCCGCTCGGCCAATGCAACCGGCGGGCCGCTTCTTCATTGGTCAAACCCTCGAGGTAGCACAGGACGAGCGGTGCCCTATACTTGGCCGGCAGTGCCTTCAGTTCCTCGTCGAGCAAGCCACGCAACTCTTGCAAGAATAGATCGGCGTGCGGATCGGTGGTCGTCATCGGATCGACCTGAAGAGGCTGGTCACGGTGGCGGACCATGCGCGTCCGCGCTTTGTGAGCGATGCGGTAAGCGACGCCATACAGCCAGTTCCCGAGCAATTCGGGTTGCCGCAGCGATCCGCCCTTGCGAACGAGCACCATGAAGGTAGCCTGGAACGCATCCTCCGCTTCTTGCTCGTGACCCAGGACGCGTCGGCACACGCCAAGGACCATCGGGCCGTGGCGGCGAATGAGCGCAGCGAAAGCGTCCGCGTCGCGCGCGGCCGCAAAGCGCTCCATCAGCTGCCGGTCACTCGGCTCCTCGACACTCGCCGGGTGTGCCGATGACGTCCCGTCCAGGACGCCGGCTCGTTGGCCGTCGCTCATCCCGTGTGCTCCGCACTGTCCGAATTCAGCAACTGCCCCGCGGCAGCCGAGTCCGGCGCGCCGTCAAACGTCCCGCAGGGCAAGTGCGCCTCTTGTTCCCTTATACTCCCGCAAGCACTCGGCGAGAATGATTAAATCGAGAAGATAGACACATCTCAATGGCTGGCAAAGAGATGCGCCATGTCGACGTTGCACTTCTGAAGCAAACCTGAAATTCCGCGGATGGGTCGACATGGGGGTAACTCGCTTGCGGTTTCGCGCGAAACCGTAAGCGTTCCAGCGACGGCGCGGTCGCCCGTACAATGCTTGCATGACCGTTCACGCCGCTCCGGCACGCCTGACTTTTTTGGGGGCAGCGCAGTTCGTCACGGGTTCGATGCACCTCCTGGAGACCGATGGCCGGCGGTTCTTGCTGGATTGCGGGATCATTCTGGGCCGCTCTGCTGCGACCGTGGAGCGCAATCGCCGATTTCCATTTCCGCCTGAGTCCATCGACGCTGTGATCGTCAGCCACGCCCATGTCGATCACTGCGGCAACCTGCCCAACATGATCTCGCAGGGATTTGCCGGGCCTATCTATTGCACTCCTGCCACGCGCGACTTGATGGCGATCATGCTCAGCGACTCGGCCCGCATCCAGGAAGAGCAGTCGGAGATCGCACGGATCATTGGCCGGGCGGACGAGTGCTCCGCCGGCGGCATCTACACCGGGCACGAGGTGCAAGTCGCGCTCGAGCGCTGCGTGGCCGTGCCGTACGAAAAGCCATTCGATCTCAGTCCGGCCGTGCACGCGCAGTTCGCCGACGCGGGGCACCTGCTCGGTTCGGCGATGACTCAAGTCACGATGGAGGCCAGCGGAGCTCCGACAACACTGACGTATACGGGCGATCTCGGGAGGCCGGCCTTGCATTTTCTGCGGCCACCGGCGCCGCTGCCGTGCTCCGATGTCATCGTCAGCGAAAGCACGTATGGCGCCCGCCGGCACCAATCCGTCGCGGAGCTCGCCGGCGTGCTGCAAGACGTCGTCCGCCGCACCGTCGAGCGTGGCGGCAAGGTGCTCATTCCCGCGTTCAACCTCGGCCGGTCCCAGCTCGTGGTGAGCTACATCCAGCATTGGACGCGCAAGGGCGATTTGCCGGCTGTGCCGCTGTTCATGGACAGCCCGCTCGCCGCCGACATCACCGAAGTGCATCGTCTCTATCCCGATCTACTGGCCGAGCCGTTCCGGCACGAGGTGGTCAACCCGCTGGCGCGTTACGTCCGTGACATCCGCGAAAGCCGGGAGTTGAGCACTTATCGCGGGCCCTGCATCCTGGTCGCATCCGGCGGCATGTGCGAGGCCGGGCGGATCGTCAACCACCTCGAGCACAACGTCGACGATCCGCGCTGCACGATCGTGCTCGTCAGCCATCAGGCGCCGGGCAGCCTCGGGCGCAAGCTGAAGGACCGAGGCCCTACGGTACATTTCCGTGGCCGGGCGTGGAACAAGTGGGCGGAAGTTGTCGATCTGAACGGTTTCTCGGGACACGCCGATCAAGCCGACCTGCGGGCATATTTCCGTCCTCTGTGCGACAGCCGGCCGCGCGTCTGTCTGGTGCACGGCGAAGCGGAGCAGGCCCATGGCTTGGCGCAGGCGCTGCGCGCGGACGGAATCGCAGACGTGTCGATACCTCTGCGTGGGGACACCGTCGTGGTCGAACGGGGCGTCGTTTAGCGGCGGTTTGGAGAAGCATCCGCTCGGCCTTGCGGTTGACGACAGGTCGAATATCCTTTTCCAGGCAACGATCGCGACGACATTTCCTGGTCCTCAAGTCCCTGTTCCAAGGAGCATCCATGCGCAAGACTCTGAGTATCCTGGTCGTCTGTGGGCTGCTGATCTCGCTCGGCGGCATAGCCTGGTCCGGCGGCGAGGATGACGCGCGAGGAGTTGTCAACAAGGCCGTCAAGGCGATGGGCGGCGAAAAGGCGCTCGCGAAGCACAAGGCCGCGACGTGGACCGAAAAGGGTACCTACTACGGCATGGGCAAAGGTCTGCCCTTCACGGGCAAATATGCCATGAGCCTGCCCGACAAGTTCAAGATGGAGATCGAAGGGGCTTTCACCCTCGTCATCAGCGGCGAGAAGGGATGGATCAGCGCGATGGGCGACACGAAGGAGATGGACAAGGACCAACTCGCCGCCCAGATGAACGATCACCGCGCGGGCTACATTGCGACGTTGCTGCCGCTCAAGGACAAGGCGTTCACCCTTACGATGATTGGCGAGGCCAAGGTCGAGGAGAAGCCGGCTGTCGGAATCAAGGTCACACGCAAGAGTTATCCCGAAGTGAAGCTGTACTTCGACAAGCATTCGAACTTGCTTGTCAAAAGCGAGTTCCCCAGCAAGGCTCCAGAAGAAAAGTTCAAGGATGTGACCATGACGATGTATTACAGTAATTACCAGGAAATCGACGGCGCGCAGGTGCCGACGCACCTCGTGATGAAGCGCGACGGCAAGCTGTTCGTCGAGGCGGACGTGTCGGACCTAAAGGCGGTCGGCAAGCTCGACGACTCCGTTTTCGCCAAGCCGTGAGGTCCTTACTCGGCGGATGAAAATGACGGACATGGCGCGATACGGCCTGCCGGAGGGGTTTCCCGTCCAGGCGCTCCTGGGCTACCTCAACTATTCCGAAGGCCGGCCCGATTCGCGCTTTCAAAAACAACTCGCCGACGCACTCGCACATCTCAGTCACGATGGAAGCCCGCCCTGGGAATCGCTCCGGCAGGCGCTGCAGGCCGAACTTCTCCGATTACACCAGCAAGGCAGCGCGGCGTTCAAGGATACGGCACAGGCCGACGCCGTACTACGCATGGCGCTCGGCGAGCTGCTGACCGCCTACCGCCTGCACCATGCCGACCTCCTCTTTCACCAGGACGATGCGGAGCTCTTTGAGCCATTTTTCCTTGCCCGCGCCTGCGAAGCGGTGCTCGCCCGGCGCGGGCCGTGGGACGAAACCGACCGCATCATCCGCGGCGCGCTCGGGCAGCTCAACGACTTCGTCGGCTATCGGCCCGTCGCCATCCTGGAAGGGCGCAGCCGCGGCGAGCCGTACGATCACGAGCGCGTCCGCCCCGTGCCGCTCTTCCTGCGCGGCGCCGGCGTCGCGAGGGGCAAGTATTACGCGGTCTTGACGCAGGCGCTGGCCATCCTTGAGTCGACCGACGCCGCGCTTCTCGCCGATGCCGACTTCGACCTCGCCTTGCTCGACGAGTTCGCGTTCGATCCGCGCGGCTATGACTTCGGCCATCCGGCAGACAAGCGGCCGAACTACTGCTTCGGTGAATGGGACCCGCACCATCTGGATAACCAGGGCCGATTTCGCCGCTATGTCGCGCGGCAGGTCACGCTCGATGCGCTGCTGAGCCGGCTTCAGGCGGTCGGAGACGTCGATCCCCAGGAGTTGCTGTTTGAGGCGGGGACTGTGCTGGCGGCCACCGTCCTGATGGCGGCGGGAGTGACAGGCCAGTCGCCGCAAGCGTACGATTCCTCGGTGACATTCACGACGCTCGTGCCGCGTATCGCCCGCTATCGCGAGGCGTTTTACACGCAGCTCCTCGCGAAAGTGGGGGGAGATCACGGCGCTCGCCTCCGCGTCGAAGCGGGTGTCACCCGGCAGCCGTTCGGGGCCGCGCGACGCCATCTCAACGTGTCTCTTGCGCACCAGCGTGCCTTGCAGCTTCAGCAGCGCCATCTCGCGCTGTTGCTGGCGGAATTGGGGTATCCTGCCGCGAGCCGTCGGCAGGCCGGCCGGATTGCCGTCGCCTCCGTGCGCATGCTCGCGGAGATGCACGCGCTTCTGACGACCGGTGGTCTCCGTGCCGGTCGCGGCGAACTGACGGACGCCGCTCGCCAGCTCGAAACCGTGGACGATCTCCTTCGGCGCGGCATCGCCTGCGGCGCGCTCGTCGATCCCTGGAATGTGCTCGGTTTCGGGGGCCAGTTTCCACGCTCGCCCGCGCTGGAAGACAGTATCCGCGATTACCGCATCGACGAGTTGACCCACGCGATCGATCGGCTTTTCGGCCTCGGCGCCCGGCTGCTAGCAGAGGGCGCCGCACGCGGGGATACTGCCACGGCTCAGCGCGTGACCGGCCCGCTGCAACGCCTCGCTGAATGGTGGGACCACTTCGCCACCACGACGGTCGCCGATGTGCCGCACTTTCACGGCGCCGAAGCGGTGCGCTCTGCGGGAGACGTGGCCCAAGCCCTCGCGCGGTGGCACGACCGCGGCATGGGCACCGTCGAGTTGAAGTTTTGGCGCGACCAGGTCGAATTCCTCCAAACGCCGAAGGCTTTCGCCCTGGTCGTGGAAGCTTTGCTCGAAAAGCAGGACTACAAGGCGTCGATGGGCTTGCTCATGACCTGGTTGAGCCAATCCGCGTCCGTACCGCTCGTGGACCGGGAGCACTCGTTCCATCAGCTCGCGCTGCGCTGGATGCTCGGCGCCTCGACCGCGTTTTCAAGCGAGGCCTCCGAAGACAAGCAACGAGCGGCATTCGAATTGGTCGTGCGGTTCTCCGACGCTCTGGAAGCCAACGCCGAAGATTACTGGCAGGTTCCGCGGCTTGATGTGCTCGGCATCGGCGAGTCGAACGCCGAGGCGCGAGCGGCGGACGATGAAGACGAGTCTCCGTTTCAGGCCGCCTACGAAGGAATGACGTACAAGGACACCACCGACGACGACGTCGACGCCGAAGTGCTCGACATCATGCCGCAGAAGGACTTCGATCTGGAAGAAGAGGCGAAGCGCATTGAAGGCCGGCTGCATTTCCTCGGCGCACTTGCCGGGCTCTGGAGCATCGCTACCCGTGCTCTGCGCGAAGCCCCGCCGGACCGCCGCGGTCAGGCGACGCAGGCCGCACACAGTTGGCTCGATCGGGCCCGCCACAATTACCGTGAGTTGCTCGACCTGCTGCAGCGGATCCACGACCATGAAGTTCCGCGCCCAACGGGCTCTTTCGAATCGATCGCGACCTACGATGCCCGGCGAGTGGTCAAGGAACGCCTGCTCGGGCTAAGCCTGGCAACGTGTCTCAACCAGGCGATGGCGGTCGGCGCGCTGGCGGGCACCGTCGAGGCGACGGATGCCGGCTCCGGGCTCTTCGATGCCGATTGGGAAAAGACGGGATTGCGCATCGAACGCGCGATGGTGCAGGGCGACGTCGGCCCGACGCGCACGCACTTGCCGCAGTTCATGGCATCGTTTCGGCACGAACCGTTGCTTTACACGCCACTTAGCCACGGCGGCCATCCGCACCAGGTGCTGCGCGCCAGCCTGGCGCAGCGGATCCTGCGTGGGCTCGTCCACAGCCTGCCGCGGCAAGGCCTGCTACGCGAGACGTACCAGCTTCTCCGCCTGGCACGCGCGATGGAAGCGAACCAGCCACCGCTGCCCGCCCCGCGCATCAGTGAGTTCTACATGGTCTTCCACACGGGGTTGCGTGCGGTCGCCCAGGCTGTCGTGGAAGCTGCAGCGCGCGACAGCGTGCCGGCCGATACGCTGGTCGCCGCTTTGCACGAGATCGTCGAGCCGTTCGTCGCCACCTGGATCGACTACAGCGACAGCGGCCACGTCGCCATCCTCGAGTTGGTGCGGAGCGCCGAAGAGTGGAAGGGCTTGCGCAGTTTCATCCGCCGCTATGGCCGCGACCTGTTCACGCCGCGGTTTCTGACCGTGGCCAACCTGCGCGGCATCCTGCACCGCGGTGCCAGCGCCTGGCTCGACCAGATGCGCGAGGATCCCGATCCCGCCCAGGCCGCCAAGCTCTTCGACGAACTGGACCACAACATCCCGAAGGCCCAGGCCGAGCGCTTCTTGCAGGTCATTCTTCAGGCGCTGCTCGAAAACTATGACCACCTGCGCGACTACAACGCCACCACGGCCCAATCCGACTACGGCGATAACCTCTACCAGCTCTTCGACTTCCTGCGCCTCAAGGCGAGCTATGAGCGAACGGGCTGGCGCTTGCAGCCGATGACGATCGTGCACGAGGTGCTTGCCCGCCACGATGGCACCGCGGCAGCGCTCTGGCGCAGCCAGATCGAGCAGACGACGCGCGAGCCGGCGCAGCGTCACCTCCAGGAGCTTGCCCGGCTGGAGCGCGAGCACGGCATCCACATCGCCACCATTGCCGACCGCTTGCAAGAGCGTTTCGTCAAACCGATGGCCATCGATCGGCTGTGCGCGCTGGTTGGCCCGGCACTTCGCCAGGCCCGCGACCAGGTCGGTGACGAGCAGCCCTGTCCGCTCGAGGAAGAGCTGCGGCCGTTCGTGGAGAAGCCCAGTGGCGTCGGCATGGATGTGCCGACATGGCTGGGCCGACTGGAAGCGGAACTCCACCGCGTCCGAGACGCAGAATCGGCGCTCGGCAGCCTGATCGAATCGCAAGCGTCGGTGCCGGCGGTAGTCGTCCCGTTCGCCGATCTGGCCAGCCAGCTTCGTGCCTGGAAGCAAATCACGTTGCAGGAGTGATTGCCGATGAGCGCGCCTCGCAAAGCCGTAGTGCTTCTGAGTGGCGGACTCGATTCCACCGTCATGTTGGCAATCGCGCAATGCGAAGGATTTGCCATCCACGCGCTGACGATGCAGTACGGCCAGCGACATGCAGTCGAAGTCGAGGCAGCACGGCAGATCGCGAGACGCTTCGGCATCGTTCAGCACGTCGTGGTGCCGCTCGATCTGCGAGCGATCGGCGGCTCGGCGCTGACCGGTGATCTTCCCGTGCCGAAGGGTCGAACGGCCGACGAGATGGCCGCCGGCATTCCGGTCACGTATGTGCCGGCCCGCAATACCCTCTTCCTCGCTCTCGCGCTGGGCTGGGCGGAGGTCATTGGCGCTCGCGACCTCTTCATCGGCGTCAATGTACTCGACTACTCCGGCTATCCCGACTGCCGGCCGGAGTTCCTCGACGCGTTTGAGCGGCTCGCCAAGGTGGCCACGAAGGCCGGAGTCGAGGGCGCCGCGTTCACGATTCACGCTCCTCTGCTGCAACTGACCAAGGCCGACATCGTCCGCCGCGGCATCGCGCTCGGAGTGGATTTCTCGCTGACAACATCATGCTACGATCCGACGCCGGATGGGATGGCGTGTGGCCAGTGCGACGCGTGCACGCTGCGGCTACGTGGCTTCGCGGAGGCGGGGATACCCGATCCGCGTGAATATGCGAGGTAGCCAGGCAGCGCCTCACTTTGCAACGCACTACCCCGACGACCTTTCTGCCTTCACCGAATCGTCACCCCGGCACAACTCGCCTTCGTTACAGTATCCGTGCCGAATGTGCGCACGCTAAGCCGGGAGTCAACTCATGTCCGCCGTTTCCGACCGCACCTCATCTCAAGCGCCGTCGCGGTCGGGCGCCGCCATCCGCTTGTCTCCTCTCCTAGTCGAAGCGGCGCAAAGTCCCGTCGACGAGGTTCTGCAGAAAATGCAAACGTCGTCGGCCGGGCTTTCCGAACAGGAAGCGGAGCGGCGGTTGAAGCAGCACGGCCTCAACGTCGTAGCCGACGAGCAATATCACCACTGGGCGCGGCTGCTCGGCAAAGCGGTGATAAACCCGCTGGTCATCCTGCTGCTGGTCCTGGCGACCGTTTCCTATCTCACGGACGATCTCCGAGCCGCCGCCGTGATGTTGCTGATGGTGCTTCTGGGCGTCGTGCTGCGCTTCGTTCAGGAGATGCGGGCAGATGCCGCGGCGGCCAAGCTCAAAGCGATGATCCGCGTCACGGCCACCGTACTGCGCGGCGGGCAGAGCGAAGAAGTTCCCCTGGCGATGCTCGTGCCGGGCGACGTGGTCAAGCTCAGCGCCGGCGACATGGTGCCGGCCGACCTGCGCGTGATCTCCTGCAAGGACCTGTTCGTCATCCAATCGACGCTGACCGGAGAAGCGTTTCCGGTCGAGAAGTTTGAAGCGGCTGGGCGTGAAGGGGATGGCATGCCGCTGGAACGCTCCAACCTCTGTTTTCTCGGGACCAGCGTCGAAACCGGCACAGGCCTGGGTGTCGTCGTCGCCACCGGCATACACACCTACCTCGGCAGCATGGCGCACGCGATGGTGCAGGAAGGCGGCCAGACCAGCTTCGATCGCGGCATCAAGACCTTTACCTGGCTCATGATCCGCT
>Ga0306920_100006161_pt1 | contig 15591 bp, 14 predicted proteins | sample flu12Cox44000170_FD_204666 | JGI IMG/M metagenome (GOLD analysis project Ga0306920, IMG submission 204666) | Lab enrichment of tropical soil microbial communities from Luquillo Experimental Forest, Puerto Rico - flux4day.12C.oxic.44.000.170 (v2)... | ecosystem: Environmental > Terrestrial >... | reverse complement strand
TATGACCTTACGCACCATGGTGTTTCCTCCTTTTGCCGCAAGCACCGACTCCATCCGCGTATCGCTCGTCGTCGATGCGTATCGCCCGTAGCGATCGTCGTGGCGTCTGCGGCGCGGCTTGGCCGCGACGGCGCTGAGCACGGGACAACCCTAAAAGCCGTTTTGCATCGACTCTCTGGGTCGGATCTCTGCTGGTGAAACTCATGTTCGCTGCCGGACGCTGCCGCCAGCAACAATCGCAATGACGAGTAACACCGGCGGATCCGCCATAAACAATCAAGCCGCACTATTCAAATGACGAATGCGACAGTTTCTGACTTGTAAGTTAGTAGTTTGCGGGTTCTGGTATGATAAGATCGCACACCTTTGAATGCCCTTTGCACATCGATTGGGAGAGACGCGAGATCATGGGAGAAGGGCGACGGCGCCTTCTCGTCATTGAAGACGACCCGGAAACGGCCGAGCAGCTTGTGGATTTCCTCTCGACGAGCGGCTACCAGGTCGATTTGGCGGCCGATGGCAACGAAGGATTGAGCCGCGGACGTTCCGCCGACTACGCCGTGATGACGATCGATCGCATGCTTCCGGACATCGACGGTCTCGCCGTCATCCGGCGCTTCAGGGAAGATGGGATCGTCACGCCTGCCTTGATCATCAGTGCTCTCGGCGAGATCGACGACCGGGTGCGTGGCCTGCGCGCCGGCGGCGACGATTACCTCGTCAAGCCGTTTGCCTTCGCGGAGCTACTGGCGCGGGTCGAGGCGCTCGCGCGCCGCAGTGCGACCGTCGTCAAGGAAACGGTGCTCCGCGTCGGGGACCTCGAGCTCGACCTCGTAGCGCGAACGGCGACCCGCGGCGGCAGGAAAATCGAGCTGCTGCCGCGCGAATTTCAAGTTCTCGAGTACCTCGTTCGCAATGACGGCCGGGTCGTTCCGCGAGCGATGCTGCTGCAACATGTATGGGATCTGCACTTCGACCCCACGACCAACATCATCGACGTGTACGTCGGGCGCGTCCGCCGAAAGGTGGACAGTCAGCAGGCCTACCCGCTCATTCATACCATCCGCGGCGTCGGGTTTTGTGTCCGTGCTCCTAGCTAAGACCCTACGGTCATCGACGTTCAAGTTGGCGCTGATCTGGATAGGGATTTTCGGCGCCCTGGTGCTTGCGCTGCTCGCCTACGTCTATTGGTCCACGGCGGCTTACGTGCGCGAGAAGGCGGATCGCGCCATCGCGGCGGAAGAGACGATCTTGCGAAACGTCTACGACAGCGCGGGACGCGACGGTCTGATCGCTGCGATCAAGGATCGCGTCGCCCCCGGACGTTTCGAAAGCGGCGTCTACCTGCTCGCCGATCCGTCCTTCGTTCCCGTGGCGGGTAATCTCAAGGCGTGGCCGGCGGCTTTGAAAGAGTCCGGAGCGTGGTACGACCTCGGTGCGGGCGAATGGAAACCCGATGCGGCCGACCGTTCGGTGCTGCGCGCGACGTTCGACACGTTTCCCGACGGCTATCATTTGCTCGTCGGAAAAAATGCGGACAACCTCGATGCGTTCACGCGCAAGATCGAGGTGGCCCTGCTTTTGGGCGTCTCTTTGATGTTCGTCCTTGCGGGACTGGCCAGCGTTTCCGTCACACGCCGCACGGTCGGACGGATCGAAGCGATCAACGCGACCAGCCGATCCATCATGCAAAGCGGCCTCGGCAAGCGCATACCTCTGCGCGGGACGCGGGACGAGTGGGATCAACTCGCCGAGAACCTCAATTCGATGCTCGACCGGGTTGAAGCGTTGATGGCGGAGGTCAAGCAGGTTTCCGACAACGTCGCGCACGATTTGCGCACGCCGCTGACCCGCATGCGCGGACGGCTGGAGAAGGCCTATCACCGCCCGCAGAACGGCAACTACGACCACGCGCTGATCGGCGACACGATGGCGGACCTCGACGCCGTCCTGCGCATGTTCTCCTCGCTGACGCGAATATCTCAAATCGAGACCGGCGATCGAACCTCCGCGTTCCGCCCCGTGAACCTGGCGGAGATCGCAAGCGAGGTGGTGGAGCTTTTCGATGCAGCCGCGGAAGATAAGCGTGTGCATCTCGACGCGGTCGTGGACCGACGCGTCCTCGTCACCGGAGATCGGGACCTCCTGTTCGACGCCGTGGCCAATCTCGTGGACAACGCCATCAAATATGGCGGCGAAGCCGGTCGCGTGACCGTGGAGGTTGCTCACCATGACGACGGCGCCGTGATCGCGGTCGTCGATGATGGGCCCGGAATTCCCGATGAGGAATGCCAACACGTGTTCAAGCGGTTTTACCGGCTGGAACGCAGCCGCCACACGCCGGGCAACGGGCTCGGGCTCAGCCTTGTGGCTGCCGTTGCCCGTCTCCATGGGGCGCGCATCGAGATGGTGGACAACAGGCCCGGCCTCAAATGCCGGCTTCGGTTTCCGTCGCCCGCGATGTCGTGAAACATCCCTTGGGCCTCGTTGCCCCTTTTTGTCTTGACGCTCTCGAGCGACCGCGACGCGGACGGCGCCGGTCTTGCGATCGTTTCACTCGCGCAGCCGCGTGAGCCGCCAATGGGCGACCATGCGCAGGCCGATCGCCGCCGCGAGCGCACCGGCAAACCGATCGATCTGGACACGCTGGCCAAGGCGTTTTTCTCTTGAACTGACGCGCAGCGCACAAAAGCCCTGCCTGCTGCGGTCGCAGCATTCGTACGTGGTTCTGTTGAGCCCCGAACGAGACTGCTTAATCACACGGACCCGTAGGGTCAGCGCACATCGCGCAGTAGTAGGGCCAGTACGATCAAGCTAGGAGTCCACGCAACCATGATTCCGAGTAGAAAGGCCTGGGTCGGTTCCATGACCTGCCCCCTTTGAGTTTCCTCAACGCTTTTGTTTTATTGTTATAGCATCAAGGAACTTCGGCAACGTTAAGGCGGCGTGCGATCGCGCGCACGCGGTAAAGGCTGGCGATCTCTTGCTCGGCCCGCTGTCGCGCCAGCAAGAGAGGATGGATCGCCGCCTGCCCGTCAGAACTTACCGCTGAATCTCCCGACCAATCGGCGCCTCTGCAGCACGGTAGGAGGGCGCATCGTTGAACGCTGGATTGTACACTGCTGCGCCGTTTCTGCTGCGCGCGCTCGCGCCGCCACTATGACCAACTTGGCGCGCTCGAGCCTGGCCTTGGTCTTGCCCGCCCTTTTTGGCGCAGCAAAGAGCTGCACACTCGTCAATCTCTTCACGATCTGCCCCCGGTTGTCGGTAGTGGCCAGCCGACAACGACCAGATTCTACTTCTGATCACGGCCATCTCATGGCATCTGTGCAACCACGGTGAGCCGCGGGAGCAAATTGTCCGCGCTGCGGACGATATTCATTGCAGCGGTATTCCGAGACCGCGCTCGATGCGCACGGCGCTGTGGATCACGATTGTTAGGCAATCGCGGTTGACGTCCGCTTTACCCCCGAAAGCGGACAAATAGCGGACATTGCAATATGTCCGCTTCGTGCCAATAGCGTCCTAACGCATCGCAGCAATCTCATGGAGTTAATCGGCTATCCCATCGCAATCAGGCTCCGCCGCTCGCGTCGCGACGCGATCTCGATGCGATACGTAACGAGCGCGAGCACCACCCATGCCCCATGGAATAGCACTCCCGCAACAACGACCAGGCCACCTGGGATCGGACCAATGGCGGCACGTCCCCAAAGGTCGGCGAGGGTGGTCAGCGGTACCGGGTGGATGGCGAGCTTGCCGTAGTACGCAACGGCTTGGATCACAAAGATCCAAGCGTATGTGCGGCGAAGCCGGCGACCGATCGCGCGGGCGAAGCTGACATGGTAGCGCGGCTCGCAATAGTCCTTCGCCAGCAACTCGGTCCAGCCCGCACCCAACCGAATGCCTTCACCCCTAATCATGGGCGCGTAAAAATCAGTCTCAAGTAAGCGCGTGCGTGCCCGCCAAACGTTGAAATACCGGTAGCGACGCGCCTCGAACAGAAGGAACACACTGACAATCAGACCAACGAGCACCATCGGTAAAGGCGAGGCTTCCGCACTGCTGAAAGTCGCGGACAGCGCAATGCCCGTCGTAACCACCGCCCAGTTCGTGGTGCTGTCAAGGCGCGTCCGCCAGGCAGTGCTACGGTAGACTTCGCCTCGGTAGAGATGGGCGAGTGCGCCAATCTCCGCGGCACTAAACTCGAGCTTCTGGGTCGTCGGAAGCGCAGATTCCTGCGTATCGCGTAAGGTCATAGGTTGGTTCCAGGAAAGGTTGGAGTGTAGTGAACACTATACCGTTTTGATTTGCGATTGGCCGCCGCAACCGAGACATTCGCAAACCGCAGCAATTTTTAAAATTTGGTTCGTACGAGGCCGTGGAGCGCGTAGCGGACCTACATCAAGCACGAGAAGGTCGGGCTCGCCTCATTCGATCACCTCGTCGGCGCGGGCGAGCACGGTTGCAGGGATTTCCAGGCCGAGCGCCTTGGCGGTCTTGAGGTTGATCACCAGCTCGTACTTGGTCGGCGCCTGCACCGGAAGATCGGCCGGCTTCTCGCCCTTGAGGATGCGATCGACGTAGCCGGCCGCGCGGCGGAACGAGTCGACCGAATCGGCGCCGTAGGAGACCAGGCCCCCGTCAGCGACGAAGAAGCGGTAGGGATAGATCGCCGGGAGCCGGTGCCGCGCCGCGAGCGCGATGATCAGCTTGCGATGAAAGATCGCCGGCGTGCTCGCCGGCACGATCAGACCGCCATTCGCGGAGCGCGCCAAATCCGTGACGCCGCGCTCGATCTCGCCGGCATCGCGCGCGTCGATCGGACTAACCTCCACGCCCAGGAACGGTCCCACCGCCTGAATCGCGCCCAACTGCCCGCTCCCGGAGGGGATGCTCGGGTCGCGAACGACCGCCGCGCGGCTCACGCCGGGCGAAATCTGCTTGAGCAACTCGAGCCATTTGCCGCTCATGCCGTATTCGATGCTGGCAAATCCGGTCGCGTTGCCGCCCGGCCGCGCCAGGCTCGCGACGAAGCCGCCGCCGACCGGATCGCTGGCATTCACGAACACGATCGAGAGGGTACGGGTTTCTCGGTGCAGCGGCACCAGGCCCGAGGTGCCGCTGACCAGAATGACGTCCGGGGCGAGCGCGACCAATTCCGCCGCATATTTGCGAATCCGTTCGGCATCACCGGAGCCCCAGCGATACTCCAGCCGCACATTGCGGCCGTCGGTCCAACCCAGTTCCTGCAATCCCTGCAAAAATGCTCCGACCCGAGCAAGCGATTCCGGATCGTCCGCGGCCGTGGTCATCAACACACCGATGCGCCGAACGCGCTCGGCTTGTTGCGCCCGCGCCGCGAGCGGCCACGCCGCCGCGCCGCCGAGCAACGTGATGAACTCCCGTCGCTTCATTCGATCACGTCGTTGGCTAACGCCAGCAGCCGATCCGGGACATTGAGGCCAAGCACCTTCGCGGTCTTCAGGTTGATCACCAGTTCAAACTTGGTCGGTTGTTGGACGGGGAGATCGGACGCGCTCGCGCCTTTAAGAATTCTGTCGACATAGGACGCGGTGCGCACGAACAAGTCCATTTCGTCGGGGCCGTAAGAAATGAGGCCACCGTCCGATGCGAAATAGCGGAAATAGTAGATCGCCGGCAGGCGATATTGCGCTGAGAGCTCGATGATCCGCTTGCGATGGACCACGTTGTGGCTGTCAGGCAAAACGAATAGGCCTCCGTTGGGCTCACTGCCGACTTTGCGAATGATATTGCTGATGTCGTCTTCGCTGTGGACTTGTACTGCAATCAATTCAACTGCAATGGCGCTCGTGGCGGCTTCGATCGACCGCAGATACATCCCGTAATAAGGCGCGGTTTCGGGGTTAAAAATGGCAGTGACCCGTCGAGTGCCGGGCGCGATCTGCTTGAGGACTTCGACCCATTTGGTCCCGAGTGAAAACTCGAAGACGGAGAAGCCGGTGATGTTTCCGCCCGGATGCGACAGACTTGCGACCAACCCTTGGCCGAGCGGATCGGTAACCGTGAGGAACACGATCGGTATGGAGCGGGTCGCTTGCAGGAGGCCTTTGGCCGAAGGCGTGGAATGGGCGACCAACACGTCGGGTTGCAGTCCGACCAGCTCTTTTGCGAGTGCCTGAATTCGGACTGCGTCGGCATCGCCCCAGCGATAATCGATTCGGAGGTTGCGTCCATCCGTCCAGCCGAGCTCTTGAAGGCTTTGCTGAAATATGGCCACGCCGGAGCGGACATCGGCATCGCTTTCCGCAACCGCCATCAGCACGCCGACACGACGGATTCGTTGCGATTGCTGCGCGCGTGCCGTGAGCGGCCACGCCGCCGCGCCGCCGAGCAGCGTGATGAACTCGCGGCGTTTCACTCAATCACCTCGTCGGCGCGGGCGAGTAGCGCGGGCGGAATTTCGAGGCCGAGCGCCCTCGCCGTCTTGAGGTTGATGACCAGCTCGTATTTGGTCGGTGCCTGCACCGGCAGATCGGCCGGTTTCTCGCCCTTGAGGATGCGATCGACGTATCCGGCCGCGCGCCGGTACTGGTCGATCAGGTCAGGCCCGTAGGAGATTAGGCCGCCGGCAGCGACGTATTGGCGGCCGCCGTAGACTGCGGGCAGACGGTGCCGGGCGGCCAGCGTGGCGATCAGATCGCGATGACGGTTCGCCACCGGGCTCGGCGTCACGATCAGGCCGCTGTCGCCGGAGCGCGCGAAGGCCGCAACAGCGCGCTCAATTTCGGGCGCATCGCGCGCGTCGACCGGGGTCAACTCCACCCCCAAGGATGGCGCCACTGTCTGGACGGCGGCAAACTGTCCGATCCCGGAGGCGATGGCCGGATCCCGCAGGACTGCCGCTCGCGTGATGCTGGGCACGATCTGTTTGAGCAGTTCCAGCCATTTTCCGCTCAGGCCGTATTCGAACATCGTGAACCCAGTCGCATTGCCGCCCGGCCGCGCCAGGTTCGCGACGAATCCGGCGCCGACCGGGTCGACGACAACCACGAACACGATCGGCAGGGTGCGGGTCGCCTGCAGCAATGGTGCTACGGTTGCGGTGCCAGTCGCAGCGACGAGGACGTCCGGCGCGAGCGCGGCCAATTCGGCCGCGTGTCTGCGAAGGTCGTCGGCATTGGTCGTGGCCCAGCGGGTGTCGATCCGCAGGTTGCGGCCGTCGGTCCAGCCCAATTGCGCCAAGCCCTGCAGGAACGCTGCCATGCGGGCCTGATTTTCTGAATCATCCGCGGCCGAGGCCATCAGCACGCCGATCCGCCGCATCCCGCCGGGCTGCTGCGCGGCGGCCGCCAGCGGCCAGGCCGCCGCGCCGCCGAGCAGCGTGATGAAGGCGCGGCGCCTCATTCGATTAGCGCGTCCGCGCGCAGTAGAAATGATTCCGGGATCGTGAGGCCCATGGCCTTCGCAGTCTTCAGGTTGACGGCCAACTCGAACTTCGTGGGTTGCTCTATGGGTAAGTCGTTCGGCTGCCGTCCCTGTAAAATCTTATGCACAAACCTCGCGCCGAGCCGGAACAAGGCGGGGCCGTCCGCTCCGTATGACATCAAGCCACCGGCATCTACAAAGGCGCGCGTGGTCGAGGCCGCTGGCAAACGGTGTTGGAGTGCGAGATCAGCTACACGTTTGGTGGACAAGCTCCCTTGAATGACAACGGCGTTCGCCTGCGCTCTCGTCATGGCTGCGAAGGCAGCGTCGAGTTCCTCATCAGGTCCACGTACCATGATTGGCTGAATCTTAATACCTGTAATGCTGCCAGCGCGCTCAGCTTCATCAAGAACTAACTTCGCGAACAGAGGATCTGCCGAGTTGGTGAGAACCGCTATCTGCCGCGTAGCAGCCAGCATGTCGCGAAACAGTTCGACGCATTTTCCAATCATGACGGCAGACATCAGAGACACCCCGGTAATGTTCCCGCCGGGACGTGCCAAGCCGGCAACTATGCCGGTTTCCACTGGGTCGGCCGCGACTATCACGATTGGTATTTCACTTGTTGCCTGCTTCGCCGCCAGGGCGCTTGGGACGTAGAGCCCTACGATCACATCGACCTTGAGCCTGACAAGCTCGGCCGCAAGCTCGGGAAGTCGATCCAGCTTTCCTTCCGCGGAGCGAAACTCAAACGCAATGTTTTGCCCCTCCAAATAGCCAAGTTCACGCAACCCTTCCCGGAGCTCCTTCTTGAACGACTCTGCGTCTGCGAGACCGATGTAGAGTGCGCCTATTCGAGCCACCCTGGATTGTTGCGTATTCGCCGTAAGCGGCCAAGCCGCTGCGCCGCCGAGCAGCGTGATGAACTCGCGCCGTTTCATTCGATCACCTCGTCGGCGCGGGCGAGGAGCGTGGGCGGGATTTCAATCCCGAGCGCTTTGGCGGTTTTGAGATTGATCACAAGGTCGTACTTGGTAGGCGCCTGCACCGGCAAGTCGGCGGCTTTCTCGCCCTTGAGGATACGATCGACGTAACCGGCCGCGCGCCGGTAGGGCGCAGTCGAATCCGCCCCGTAGCAGATCAGGCCACCGGCGGCGACATATACGCGGAATGGATAGATCGCAGGCAGATGATGGCGCGCTGCCAACGAGATGATCAGGTCGCGATGAGCGCGCGCCAGTCTGCTCGTCGTCACAATCAGTCCGCCTTTCATGTCGCGCGAGAAAGCCGTGAGGCCGCGCTCGATCTCAACGGCGTCGCGAGGGTCAATGGGGCTCAGGTCGACTCCGAGCGACGGCGCCACGGCCTGGATGGCGCCCAGCTGCCCGCCACCGGTGCGCGCGGTGGGATCGCGTATGACCGCGACTCGCGTGATTCCCGGAGCGATCTCTTTGAGCAGCTCCAGCCATTTCGCGCTGATGCCGAATTCGAATTGGGTGAAACCGGTGGCGTTGCCGCCCGGGCGCGCCAGACTCGCGACTAGCCCGCCGCCGACCGGATCAGTGACGTTCACGAATACGATCGGCACGCTACGACTCGCTCGTTGTAATGCCGCTACGATTGTTGCCCCAGCGGCCATGACCACATCCGGCCCACGCGCGACCATTTCGGCCGCGTACGTCCGAACCAGGTCGGCATCGGCTGCGGCCGATCGATAATCGATTTGCAGGTTGCCGCCCTCGGTCCAGCCCAGCTTGTGAAGCTCCTCGCGGAATGCGGCGACTTGCGCCTGCCCGACCGAGTCGGCCTCACCATAGTCGTTGAGCATGCCGATGCGCCGGACGCGGCCGATCTGCTGCGCGCGCGCGCCAAGCGGCCACGCGGACGCGGCGCCGCCGAGCATCATAATGAACTCGCGCCGTTTCATTCGATTACCTCGCGGGCGCGCAGCAGGAACGCCCCAGGGATGGTCGCACCGAACGCCTTACGCCGGCGCGTATATCGACGACAGCATAAGAAACGCACCGAGAACTGCGTAAAGCAGGACGCCCGTGCTGTCTGAAGTCCAGGTCATGACCGTATCCCCTTCTTCCAAGCGAGTGTCTTGGTTGTTGGGGATATACTGGAGGCAGCGCCGCATCCTCTGTGATCTGTGTCACTTTTTTGCGCATTTGGGCACCCAATCCTCGGGGCGAAGGGCACAGCCAGGCTTCGGCGTTGCTCACGTACTCTTCGCGAAGACGTAGCAGCATGCGTCGCATTTGAAGTCTTGGCAGGGCTTGCCACCATCGTTGCGGCCCTGTGCGGCACTTCCGCATCGTGGACAGGTCATGCAGGTTTCGTCGGCACCGAGCAGCCCACGAACATTTTTGTTCGTGAATACTGCCGGCGCTGTGCCCGGGAAGGCGAGCGTGGCACGTAACATCGCGCGGTCGTACTCGCTAAGAGAGCGGGGCTCGGTCCTCGTTGGCATTTGACTCTCTCCTAAGATGGCACGGAAAGTGCGTCGACGAAGATCCCTGAGCATGCTGGCCCGGCCGGGCCGTAGCACTGCCGATACCCGTTCCTCTCTTCTTAAGTCGTTTTCGCTCGTGCAGGATTTGTTACTTTGCGCCAAAGATTTGTTCGTTGTTGCCAAAGCGCAGGCGCCGCAACAAGACAATTAAAAAACTCAAAGCTGCAAGTCAGTCGCAACAAGCGCAGCTTAACGAGGCGCGATTGCACACGTCGCAGAGCCAAGAGGTCCGATAGCTTACCCCGAGTGACCATTTGCGCAGAATGATTGCGCCCATTGGTCTAGCCCAACCAAGCGGAACGCGTTCTTGCGATATCGGAGACCGCTGCACTGCGGGATTTCGACCAGGCTCATGTCCGCTTTGGGTCAAAAGCGGAAAATCTCGATCTGAGCATTAGATGTCCGCTTTACGCCCGGCAGCGAGGTCGCTGCACTGACGAATTCTGACCTTGATGACGTTCCTTTCGAGTCAGACCAGCGAAACCACGCGCCCAGGCATGTCCGCTCCACGCCGAAAACGGACATTGCCGCGAGGGCATCGCCCTCTGCCGCTTTGTGCCAAAAGCGGACACACGCACGGCAGCAAATAACTTCGTTATTCGGTCACCTCGTCGGCAGGAGCGATTAGCGCCACGGTCAAAGCAGACATGGCATCATCACGAAGCCATGTCCGCTTTACCTCCCAAAGCGGACAACGAGCAGACGTATCCGCATGTCTGCTTAGTGCCAATCCCGCCTTAATGCACCGCAGTAAGGAACCGCCTATTCGATCACGTCGTGGGCGCGGGCAGGGAGCATCGGCGGCACTTCGAGACCGAGCGCTTAGCAGTCTTCAGGTTAATCGCCGGCTCGTACTTTGGCCGAAGCTCCGCTAGTGGCTCGCCAGCAATTTGCCGCGCATCTTCTTCGGGTTCATTCCGGTCCACCGCTTGTAGCCATGGGAGAATGCGCTAACTCCCTGATAACCAACGAGCCATGCTATCTCAGAGATCGGAAGGTTGGGGTCACTCAGGTAATGCGTGGCGAGATCGGAGCGGAGTTGACTGAGAATTTCACCGAAGCTCAGGCCTTCCGCAGCCAGCCTCCGCGCCAACGTCCGGCTGCTCACGCCAAGCATCTGCGCGACCGCGCCGAGCTGCGCCTTGCCATGGGGCAGGAGCGGAGTGATGGCATTTTCGATAGTGATCTGCAGCGGACCCTCTCTGGAGCGGCGGTATGCCAGCGCCTGCTCGCAATAGTGGAGCAGCATCTCGTTGAGATGCGGATCCGCGGCGACGAGACGAAGTTGCTTTGCTTTCTTGTCGAAGATGATCCGGTCTGTGTTCGCAGCAAACTCTATCCGGCATCCAAAGAATTTTTCGATTTCAGAGGACTGGGGCAGGCGTCGATGAACGAAATGAACGGCGATCGGATTCAGACGGCGGTTCGTTGAATCCCTGCAGAAGCGGATAAGCGTTGTCACAAGACATTCCATCTGTTGCCGATCGGAATGTCTGGCGACGCCAGCATAGCGCAAGGCAATCGTGAAATTGCGGGCTTCAAAACATTTCAGAACCACGCCTGCATTGACGATCGAACTGAAGCGCTGGGCCCGCTCCAGCGCGTCGCCGAGCGTCTCCGACGAAGCGGCAACGTAGTAGAGCAGCCCCACACGCCGGAGGTCCGCGTCGTGCGTCAGCCTGAAGCCGAGCACAGGATCGTTCAATGCTTTGGCGGCAAGCTCCAGAAACCTGATCTGGCTCGCAACGTCGATGCGGACGTCTTCGTTGTCTATCTGAATGGCAGACAGACCGGCGCTTCTCAGCAGCGGCTTGAGGACAATGCCCGCCTCGCGCAGGCGTCCTGCAGCCAAACGCGTCGCCACGCCCATCGCGTCCGGCTGCAAGTCCCGGTGCCCGGACTTTGCTCCGTTTCTCATCGAGAGGTTGGGACTGGCCCTGCGCATCGGAACGACACTCCCGACCACGGCAGGCATGAGCAAATCAGTGGCAGCAAATAACAAAACACCTCTCCCCGCAACTTAATAGAATTGTCCGAAGCGTTGCCTGTCCAGCGCGCCGGTCGCCGTTACCGGCGTTTGCGTTAGACCCAGGCCGATATGTCTCGATCAAGCAGGATAAAAAATGTGCTGAGCCTGCAAGTGGCCCGAGAGCGTGCTCGGCAACCAAAAAGCGGTTCGGATAGACAAATCTCCAAACGCAGCAATCAGAGACTACTGGAGCGCCGCGAAGCCCAGAATGCACGGCTTCGAGGCATTGTGGTGGATCTCTTGCTCAAGATTCAAGCATTGCGAGATTCCGCCAGATAGCTCTTGACGCCATCTGGCCGGTTTTGGTCCTGGCCGGACTAGGCCACTCGTAATTTGAAATCCGGCCACTCAAGAGAAAAGCCCGGCTCTCGACAAGGGCAATCGAAGTGCGGTCTGCTGGTCCCACTGTGCTTCTACTCTAAAGGATAGCGCAGCGCGGCGGGGCAAGAGACTGCTGCGCCGCGGGATTTCGACCCGGCTTATGACTGCTGTGGGTCAGGAGCGGACATCACATGTCGCCTAGCCTATGTCCGCTTTGCCCCCGAAAGCGGACATGGATCGGCGCGACGGGAATGTCCGCTTTGTGCCAAAACCGGCTGTGAGCAATCGCGGCAAGCAACCCACTATTTAAATCATCTCGTCGCCGCGCGGCAGAATAGACGTCGGGAACGAAATGCGGGATTGCCTTGGTCGTCTTGAGGTTGCCACCTGCGGACATTGTGCTGCATCGGCTATACGCGGATAAGGCGTCGCCGCTGACGGCGGCAAAAGGCACGTCGGTCATCCCGGTCCTAAACCAGTACAAATGTATCGGGTGCAGTCCTGGTAAACATCCCGACATTGGAACGATGGCGCTTGGCTCAGACGACGACAGTCGCGATAGCGTGCACGGCAGGTGTCTATGCATTTCCGCTTAGCCGTCTGAGCGGCCGCGAAGGTATGAGAGGCAAGATCGGCGTCGCGCGCATTGAGTGTTCCAATACTCAACGACAGAAGCACTGCGAAGAGGGGGGAGACGACGGCAAACGACCGCTTGCTGCATTTCATGGGTCAACTCCGTTTCGGTCGAAAAAGAACGACGAGTTTGGAACAACGTCGCAAGTTGTCATTGAAATATAGTCTTTCTGCGCGCGCTGAGGACCGCTTAGGGTCAAATCGGCGTTCCGATGATGTCCGCTGCATGACCGGTGTTCCGCTGAAAGCGGAAGTCTGGCCGCGAGTTTGTTACGTCGCGGAAGTGCCACATCCGGACTCACGCACTGCAGCAAACTGTGTGCCGCACCCAACGCGATATAAGGTAGCTCCCGGGATTCCCCGGAGATGAGCGCGGGTGACGCGCGGTAAGCGTTATCGCCGAGCTGGCGAAGAAGGGGCTTGATCGGGCACAAACGACTCATTGCTTAGGGGTGAGGTCATTATCGGTGACGTCACCGGCACCCTTATTTTGATAAATTCCAGACCCGCCCCTTTGTGGCAATTGTTGCACTCTGCCGTAAACTTTTGAAAGGCTGCGTCGAATTTGACGCCATCCTTAGTCCTGATCGCATCGCGAAACTCCTCCGCGGACCGCGATATGGCGCTAGTGTCTGCAGCGGCCACATTCGGAAAGAGGACCCTGCAATCGTGTAAAGCCGCCCTCATCTGCGACAATTGATATTCGGCCAGCGGCCAGTTTCTCAGGTTACCTGCCAACCACAGCTTAAAATGACTCACTTGGATTAATCCCATCACGACGGCAAGGCTCGGGGTATAGGTCTGTTGCTGGCTCCCTAATGATTGTTCAGATTGTTGCTCGGCAGCGCCAACCGGAAATGACATTGCTAAGGCGATAATGGCTACAAGCCCGCGATGCTTCATGTTTCATCGCTCCCCAACTGCTCGACAACACCGACACATCTTTCACTAGTGTTGCCCTTTTGTCGAGGTGAAGTCCTAGGATTGCTGGAAAAAGGGTTGGGGTGCCTGATTGGCAAATCGACGAGGTTCGGTTTGGCGACCGGCCTCCGACGAAGGAGCCCCAACGCTTGCGTCCTCTGCGCCGCCGAAAGGGCGGGCATTGCGCTGTTAGATCAGCGCCACCACCACGCTGGACGCTGGCTGGAAAATCCAACGCGCTATGGCCGCCCTCTCGAAGGATGCGGCGGCGGTAGAATCGATTCTTGCAGCCGCAGATAGAAGGGGTCGGCCAAGCGTTCTTTGAAGCCGATTGGGACGGCGCGGATCATGGACCAGCATCTTTGACGCGTTCAAAAGAACCTACTTCATTTTCCTCAACCACGTACGATTCGTGTAGTGATTGCCGAATCCAGTCATCGCTGCAATCTGGTAGGCGCGGAACGTTTCGTCTTCAGAAAATTCGTCGTGACAAGAGCCGAACTCCGACGAGTACTCATTGTACGCGCCGAGCAGCTTGTCCATGGCGCTGTTGTTACATGGGAGGCTGCGCGCATCCATGTAGACGAGATAATACTCCATAAAGCCGTAGTAGAGCGTGCTCCCGATCGAGCAATACCCTTTTGATGCGAAAAAGCGTTCGTTGAGAAGTTCGTCTGGATGGCCGTGGGAGCGTGCGACTTGGGTAATACCCCAGTCGTCGAGCGCATTGTACGAGGTGCCGCTCAACACCACGAAGAACCAGTTTTTGTAACGAATATAGTGTTGCCAAAGGGATTCCTGCCAGGCGAGTGCGTGAAGCGCCCTCATGAAAGCTGCTTTTTCCCGGCCGGATAGTTGATTGCCGAAATCAGCGAGCAGCTGCCGTCCGACTTTAGTCACGAGCCGGTCGATCGATTGGTAGTATCGTTTTCGTCGTGCGCGATTCTGCCACTGCGCAGCTGTGAGAGCGAAATCGAGTTCGATCTTGCCCTTGCAGTCCTTCGTGACCTCGGTGAAGTGCTTCCCGCGACCAACGTGCACCGATTCATTCAAAACCCAACGATCGAAAAGATCATGGACCGTGATCTTTTCACCGATTCTTTCTTGTTCGAGTTGGGTCGTAGGGAGGGGCACACGGTTGTCGCGGGCAGAGTTGGAGAAGTCGCGAGTCCAACGCGAGGCAGGCTCCTCTTCCCAAGGATACTTGTCCCAAAGATACTTGGCGGTCACTCCTGGGCTCGAGGAAACGAGTAAGCCGAGTAACGCCCAGCGAACCAGTCGCATGTCCCTTTATCTTTCCTGCTATCAAGTTTGGACTTGAGCCCGAGCCGCGGCCGCTAGCACCGCAGAGACATAGGCTGACGCTGGATGCAACACGCGGGCCGCGCTGCAACGTCTGCCCGACCGCGACGATTGATGGCACAATCGATGCGCGGGAAAAAGAGACGAAGCTCGGGAGCGCTGCCGTGGTAGCGGATGTGTATGACGGCCGCTTGCGCATGGGTCCGGCGCTGCGCCGGCGCGAGGTCTGCATCGCGATCTGTGCGGCGCTGATCGCGGTGCTTGGTTTTGCGACCGCCGTCCATCTCCTCCTGCTCGCGAGCATGCGCGCGGACGTCGCGAGCGTGTTCTTCCGGGCGCTCGCGCTCTCGGGCATGCTCGCGCTATTGCCGCTCACCCTCTTGTGGCTTCTTGAACGGCGCGAGCGCCAAACGCCGTGGCTGTTCGCCGCCGCCTTCCTCTGGGGCGGGTGCATCGCCAC
>Ga0306920_100006160_pt1 | contig 15592 bp, 11 predicted proteins | sample flu12Cox44000170_FD_204666 | JGI IMG/M metagenome (GOLD analysis project Ga0306920, IMG submission 204666) | Lab enrichment of tropical soil microbial communities from Luquillo Experimental Forest, Puerto Rico - flux4day.12C.oxic.44.000.170 (v2)... | ecosystem: Environmental > Terrestrial >... | reverse complement strand
CAGTCCTTCCACCGGACTGATCGGCGCGTGTTGTTCGTCTATCACGGCAACAGGTGGGAGGAGAGCAGGACATGCTTGCGTACCGTTCGAACGCGGTGAGCCCGCACCTTGGCGGGTCGTCCCCAGCCGGACGCGCAGCGTCATGCCTTCATTACGGGCGGCCCGCACCGGCATCCGGCGCATGGGAGAGGCGCGCGCACGGCGCGTCTGGTGAGCGGCCGATCCGGCCTTCCAACTGAACGCCACCTGAGTTTCACCAGGTGGGAACCCACTCTGTAACCACAGGGCAAGAGAAAATGCGCAAGCATCTCCTGGTCGTAATGAGCGCTCTGCTGTGCATCTGCGCACGGCCGAGTCCGGCGGACGAGAGCGCTCGGGCGCAGATGAAAGGTCTGGACGAGCAGGTCCAGGAGGTCAAGTCCGACGTCCTGAACATCGCGGCTGAGCTCAACCAGCTGGAAGAGAAGCTCCTCTATCCATCCGACACGCATGTCGCGGTGTTCGTGTCGCTGGCGCACGGCGAAACGCTCCGTCTCGATGCAGTGCAGGTTCAGATCGACGGACAGCTGGCGACACATTATATCTACAGCTTCAAAGAGCTCGACGCCCTGCGCCGGGGTGGGGTGCAGCGAATCTATAGCGGCAACATTGCGACCGGTGCGCACGAGATCGAGGTCTCCGTGAGCGGCAAGCTCGCGAACGGCAAGGACTACACTCAGACCCAGCGCTTTCCGTTCACAAAGGAGATCAAGCCGAAACTGATTGGTGTGACGCTCGCGGGCCCGGACGCGCCGCAGCCCGGCATGCACCTCGGAGACTGGTAGCCGATGCGTCGTGCGTCGCAATGGCTGTCGATGGGCGTGGCGCTGGCCGCAGTCGCGGTGCGTCCGTCCATGGCTGACGATCTGCGCGACCTCTATTTCGGCGAAGCGCTGTACGACGCCTATCAGGGTCAATATTTCGACGCCCTCCAGCGGCTCGACGCCGAGCTCGCCCAACACCATCGCCTCGACGAGCCGGAGCTGGATTCGCTTCAGTATCACATCCGGCAGGCGGACTTCTCGGTCGGCGACTTCGAGCTTCGCTACCGGATGCATCTGCGTGCCGGTCGGGCCATCAAGCAGGTGCTCGAGGCTGATGTGGATCAGCCGGTAAAGAACGAGGCGGCGTACCGTCTGGCGCGCATCGAGTTCCAGAATGATCAGCCCCAGGATGCACTGCAGGCTCTCGAACGGATTCAGGGGACGGTCCCGGACAACATCCGGAATGACGTCGAATTCCTGCGCGCCAATGTCTACCTCGCGCTCGGCCAGCCCGCCGACGCGGTGGAGGTGCTCAAGCGCTTGCAGAATGCGGAGGGCCTGAAGGGATTTGCGGCCTACAATCTCGGTATCGCCTTGCTGCAGGCCGGCCACAGCCCGGAGGCCCTGCGGCAGCTGGAGAAGGCCGGCCAGATCGCGGGTCGTGAAACGGCCACGGCAGCGATCCGGGATAAATCGAACATGGTCCTCGGCAGCATCATGCTGCGCTCGGAGGACTACGCACACGCTCAGCTCGCCTTCGATCGCGTGCGTCTCGAGGGGCCGTATTCCAGTCGCGCACTGCTGAGCACCGGTTGGGCCGAGGCCTCGGCACATGACTACCAGAAGGCGCTCGTACCGTGGGGCATGCTGATCCAGCGCGATGGCACCGATGCCGCGGTACAGGAAGCCCGGCTCGCCCTGCCATTTGCCTACAGCAAGCTGCGTGTGTACGGACGCGCGGCGCTCCTTTATGGCCAGGCGCTCGATTCATTCGGCAAGGAGTTGGAAAAGGTGGATGCGTCCATGCGCAGCATCCGCGCTGGCAACTTCCTCAAGGCCCTGGTGCGCGAGGAAATCAACCAGGACAACCTGTGGGTCGTGCGGCTGCGCACGCTGCCGGATACCCCCGAGACCTTCTACCTGACGGAGCTGATGGCGTCGAATGACTTCCAGACGGCGCTGCAGAACTACCTGGATCTGGAAGATCTGCACCGCAGGCTCACTGTCTGGCAGGGCGGTTTCGTTGCTTTCGAGGATCTGATTCGTCTGCGCCGTGCGAACTACGAGCCGCTGCTGCCGCCGGTCGATGCGCGCTTCAGAGAGCTCGACGCGCAGATCCGTCTGCGAGTCGAGCAGCGTGATCACCTGCAAAGGCGTCTTCACGACATTCTGACGGCGCCGCGGCCGGAGCTTCTGGCAACCGCCGACGAACGCATGGCACTCGAGCGGCTGCGGAAGGTCGCCACCGCGCTACGACACGCCGACGGCGCGGAAAGCGCCACCTGGCAGGCCAGGGCGCAGCGCCTCCAGGGCGTACTCACATGGCGCCTGTACACGGCGTACCCGGAGCGGCTGACCCAGGCTCACAAGAATCTGCTCGCTTTGAACGACGACATACATACGATGCAGGAGCAGTACACCGCTTTCGTGCGCGCGAGGCAGGCGGCGGTGCACAGCTACGCGGGCTACGACCAGTCGATCAGCCGTCTGCGCACGCGTGTCGGCGAGGCGCTCGAGCACGTCGATACGCTGCTCGCACGTCAGGGCCACGTGATCGAGGCGGTCGCCATCGACGAGCTCAACATACGGCGCAAACGCCTCGAGGCGTATCAGGTTCAGGCGCGCTACGCGGTGGCCGACAGCTACGACCGGGCGCTCAAGGAACACGCGAACGGAGGTACGCCATGATGCGTCCCTCACGTGCACGCGCCGTCGCATTTCTCCTGCCGTTCATAGCGGCGTGCGCCCATCAGGTCGACCGCTCGGGGACACTGGCGACCCTTCACCAGGTCCAGCCGGACACCAAGGAGGCGCCGGTCGACCAGGGCCTCGATCGGGCAGTCCAGAGTTACGGTGACTTTCTGAAGCAGGCTCCGGACAGCAAGCTGGCACCGGAAGCCATGCGGCGCCTGGCAGACCTCAAGATCGAGAAGGAGTTCGGCATCCAGGGCGACGGCAAGCTCGTGGAGCTGGCCGCATCTGAGAGTGGCACCCAGGCGAAGTCCGTCGCGCCGGCGCCGGGCGTCGTTCAGACCGAACCCGTGGGCAGCCCCGGGCGAAACCCGGCTGCCGCGTTGCGCGCGCCGGGGGTCACGAAGATCGACGCACGCACCGCTACGCGGTCGCAGCCGCAGGCGCCCGGCTCCGCGCCGGCGGCGGTATCGGAACGTGATCTGGAGCAGCGGGCCGCGTCCCTGGCAGGGATCCCGGCTGCAAACGCCGCGCCGTCGGGGTTGCCGGCCGGACTGGATGCCGATGCCGCACGCGCCGGACCGCTCGAGGCGATCAAGCTCTACGACGAGCTGCTCGCGAAATACCCGCAGTACGCGCTCCGTGACCAGGTGCTGTACCAGAAGTCGCGCGCCTACGACGAGCTGGGCCAGACCGAGGACGCCATGAAGGTCATGGAGCAGCTGGTCGCCGAAAATCCGCACTCGCGGTTCTCGGACGAGGTGCAGTTCAGGCGCGCGGAGCGCTTCTTCATCCAAAGGAAATATCGGGAGGCAGAGAGCGCCTACGCGGCAATTGTCGATGGCGGCAGCGGCTCTGACTACTACGAACCCGCGCTCTACAAGCTGGGATGGACGTTGTACAAGCAGCAACTCTACCCGGAGGCTCTGCACCGGTATTTCGCGTTCCTCGACTACAAGGTCAAGAGCGGCTATGACTTCGATGCAAAACACACCGAGGCGGAGCAGCGGCGCGTCGAGGACACCTTCCAGGTCGTCAGCCTGAGCTTCTCGAATATCGGCGGTCCGGATGTGATCGGCTCGTACTTCGCCACCAACGGGCACCGGGCTTACGAGCACCGTGTCTACCGCTACCTCGCTGAGTTCTACCTGGTGAAGCTGCGGTATCAGGACGCCGCCACGGTCTACAAATCATTCGTGGCGCAGTACCCGTTCCACCAGGCTTCGCCTCGCTTCAGCATGCGGGTGGTCGAAATCTACGAGAAGGGTGGATTCCCGCAGTTGGTGCTCGCGGGGAAGAAGGACTTCGCGGCCACTTACGGACTGCAGAGCGAGTACTGGCAGCACTTCGATGTGAACAAGTCGTCGGAAGTGCTGAGTTATCTGAAGAGCAACCTGAAGGATCTGGCCAACTACTATCACGCTCAGTACCAGGACCCGAAGCAGCACGAGCAGCAGGCGGAAAACTACGCCGAGGCCACGCGCTGGTACCGCGCGTTTCTCACCTCGTTCCACACCGACGGCCAGGCGCCGCAGATGGACTACCAGCTCGCGGATCTCATGCTCGAGAATCACGACTACGCGGTGGCGGCGCACGAGTACGAGACCACGGCTTACGATTACCCGCCGAACGCGAAGTCGGCGGCGGCGGGCTACGCGGCGATCTACGCACATCGCGAGTATCTGAAGGTCGCGAGCGCCGATGCGAAGGACTCGGCCCGCCGCGACACGATCAACAGCTCGATCAAGTTCGCGGACACCTTCCCGCAGCACGAGCAGGCGGCAGTGGTGCTGGCCGCGGCGGCACAGGACGCATACGAGATGAAGGACCTGGTGCTGGCGCGCGACTCCGGCCGGCACCTCATCGAGAAGTTCCCGGGTGCGGCCGCGGGCGTACGCCGCGACGCGTGGCTGGTCGTCGCACATTCCACCTTCGGCCTGGCGGAGTATCCGGACGCGGAGCAGGCCTACGGACACGTACTCGAAGCTACGCCGCAGGCAGATACTTCGCGCGCCGGGTTGGTCGAGAACCTCGCAGCCTCCATTTACAAGCAGGGTGAGCTGGCGAACCAGGCGGGGGATTTCCGCGCCGCGGCGAATCACTTCGTGCGCGTCAAGGATGTTGCTCCGACCTCGAAGATCTGCGCGGCGGCGGAGTACGACGCTGGTGCCGCGCTGCTGCGCCTGAAGGACTGGACGGCCGCGGCGCAGGTTTTGGATGAGTTTCGGCGCAGCTTCCCCGAGCACGAGCTGCAGAAGGAGGCGACCAAGCAGATCGCCTACGCGTACCAACAGGCCGGGCAGCTCTCGCAATCCGCCGGTGAGTATGAGCGGGTTGCGAAGGAGTCGCCGAATCCGAAGCTGCGCGGTGAAGCGCTGCTGCAGGCGGGCGATCTCTATGGGCAGGCCAACAACGCCGATCGTGCGCTGGAGTCGTACTCGAAGTATGTCGAGGAGTTCCCCAAGCCGGTCGAAGCGGCGGTGGAGACACGCTCTAAGATTGCAGACATCTACAAGTCGAAGGCGGATCAGGCTCAGTATCACCACCAACTCGAGGAGATCGTGCGTGCCGATGGCGCGGCGGGAGGCGAGCGGACGGACCGCACGCGCAACGTCGCGGCGCACGCGGCACTGGAGCTGACCAAGCCGATCTACGAGCAGTTTGCGTCGCTCAAGCTGGTGCAGCCCTTCGAGCGCAGCCTCCAGGAGAAGCAGCGCAGCATGGACGCCGCGACCAAGGCCTTCGGCGGGTTGGTCGACTACCAGGTCGGGGAGGTCACCGCCGCGGCCACGTTCTACATGGCCGAGATCTACGGGAATTTCAGCGAGGCTCTGCGCGGTTCAGAGCGCCCGGCCGATCTCGGCGCGGACGCTCTCAAGGACTACGATCAGCAGCTCGCCGCCGCCGCGCACCCGCTCGAGGAGAAGGCGATAGCGGTCCACGAGAAGAACCTCGAGCTGATGAGGCGCGGGCTCAACAACGCGTGGACGCAGAAGAGCCTGGACCGCCTCGCGGCGTTGAAGCCCGACACGTACGCACGGGCCGAAATCAGCAGCGGATTCGTCGGATCGCTCGAGCGGTACGTCTATCAGCCACCGCCGCGCGCGGTTGAAGCCGCCCTCGGCAATCCGACGGCGCCGGCCGCGGCGCCGAGCGAAACCGTGCCGACAGCCGCGCCGGGCGCGACGCCCCCGACCGCGGCGCAGAGCCCGACGGCGCCTGAGGGTGCGGCCGTGCCGCCAACGGCCGCCACCGGACCGGCAGACGGCGCGATGGGACAGGCCCTCACAGCGGGAGCCGCCAATGCGAACTCGCACTGATTTCGAGCCGACAATGGGCACGTGGCGAGTTGCGGCGGGACTCGTACTGGCCGTCGCGCTCCTCCTCGGCCTCTCGGCTACTGCGTCGGCGGGCAAGCCGCGCGAGGCCGGATCGACGCGTCCTGCGGATGCGGGTGGCTTCGAGCTCACGGAAAAAGTGCGCGTCCCCGCGGACGTTCGTGCCGATTACGACAACGCGACGCGGCTGCTGGAGGCGAAGCAATACGATCAGGGAATCGCTCTGCTGCTCAAGGTCACCCAGAAAGCGCCGAATGCCACGGCGGCGTATGTCGATCTCGGCATTGCCTACGGCAAGAGCGGCGATCTCGACAAGGCGCTGGCGAGCCTCAAGCGGGCAGTCGAGCTCAACCCCCGTCAGCTCGTGGCGTACAACGAGCTCGGCATCGTCTATCGCAGGAAGGGTGACTTCGCCGCTGCCCGCGAAAGCTACGAGCGGGCGCTCGGAGTCTTCCCCGGGTTCCATTTCGCCAGGCTGAACCTGGCGATTCTCTGCGACCTGTACCTGGGCGACCTCACGTGCGCCCGCGACAACTCCGCGGCCTATCAGCAGCTGGAACCGGACGACAAGCAGGTGGCGAAGTGGATCGCCGATCTGAATGCCAGGACGAAACCCTAGGAGGACGTATGAAACGGGCGCTCATCCTGAACCTCTTACTGCTCGCTGCTGCGCGGGTCGCGGCGGCCGACGAGTCGGCGACGCAGCGGAGCACGCCCGCTCTGGTAGCAAGCGCGTCGGCAACGACCCAGTCCGTCCCGGCAACCCAGCCAAGGGCGAAGAAGCAGTCCGCCAGCCCGAAGGCTGATGAGGGCAAGGCGGACGCGGCTGCCGAGGCCAACCAGGCGCTGCCACCCGGCGGCGACGTAAAGATGTCGGGTATGTCGATCCTCGGAAACGAGGACGCCCCGAAGTCGCTCGTGCTCGTGCCCTGGAAGAGCTCTCAGCTCGCAGACATGCCTAGTGTGTCGAGGCTCCTCGACGCCTCGACGCAGCCGGTGGACAAGGACGTCTTCATGCGCGAGCTGTCGTACTACGAATTCAAGTCGGGCTCGAAGTGAGCGCTGCGGCTCGCGCGAGCATCAGTTGACAGCGAATCGTTCAGTGGTTTGACAGATCGGTAACGTTCAAGAGGTTTCGCATATGGAATTCCTAGCTTCAGTCGCCAAGTCTTTCACGGCAGGTGGGGCCTTCATGTATCCCATCCTGTTCGTCGGGGCCATCGCGATCGCGATCACGCTCGAGCGCTACATCACGCTCAAGAGGATGGGCATCCGCAATCAACGCACGTGGAGCCAGGTCGAACCGGTACTCACTACCGGGGATTTCGACAAGGTGCGCGAGCTCACCAGCAAGGACGATTCTTCGATAGCCCGAGTGCTGAGCATGGGACTTGCCCTTGAGGGGGCGGTGCGCCGGCGCGATGACGTGGAGAAAGCCATGCAGGAGAGCATGATCGAGATCGTGCCGCAGATCGAGAAGCGCACCCACTACCTCGGGACACTCGCGAATGTCGCGACGCTGCTGGGACTCCTCGGCACCGTGAGCGGCCTGATCCACGCCTTCGCCGCCGTGGCGACCGTCAACCCGGCGGAAAAGGCCAACCTGCTGTCGGCGAGCATCTCCGAGGCCATGAACTGCACGGCCTTCGGGCTGATCACCGCAGTTCCGATCCTGGTGGTGCACGCCTTTCTGCAGTCGAAGACCCAGGGGCTGAACGATGGCCTGGAAGCGGCCGCGATTCGCTTCCTGAACGCGCTCGCCGCGCGCCAGGCAGCCCGGGCCCAGAGTCGCCTGGAGCTCGTGCAGAAGGCGCAGTCCGCGGCCTGAGGATCACGCCATGCGCAGTCTCCTCATTCGTCGCGAGAAAAAACCGGCCGAGCTGCTGCTCGTGCCGATGATCGACATCTTCACGGTGCTCGTCACCTTTCTGCTGATGACCGCCGTGTTCTCGCGCATCGCCATCATGCAGATCGACCTGCCGAGCTCGGTGGCCCCGAAGCCTGAGGAGCCGAAGTTCCGGCTCGAGGTCATCGTGCGCCAGGACGGCTTCGAGCTCAGCGACGGCAAGCTGGCGATCGGCACGGTACCGAAGGTGAGCGGCGCGTATGACCTGAAAGCGTTGACGGAGAGCGTGCTGGCGGTGAAGCGGGAGCATCCGACCTCGGAGGATGCCTCGGTGCTCTCGGAGCCAAAGGTTCCCTACGACGAGCTCATCCAGGCGATGGATGCGATCCGCAGCGCGGAGTTGCCGGCTGCGGATCCGCTCGTCGCGGGAGCCGTACCCGCGGCGGCGACCGGCGCACCGGGCGCCGCTGCCCCGCAGACCGTGAAGGTCGCGCTGTTCACCAACATTGCGCTCGGAGATGCGCCATGAAAGTCATGAGTCTCGGGCTGATGCCGCACAAGCGACGCGAGCGCGTCGATGCACAGCTGAATCTGATACCCCTCATCGACATTCTCTCGGTGATGGTGGCGTTCCTGCTGGTGTATTCGACGGATGTGGAGGTGCTGCACAACAATGGGGTGAGCATTCCGCAGTCGCGCACCGACGTGCGTCCCAAACAGTCAGTCGTCGTCATGATCACGAAGGACGCCGTGCTGGTGCAGGGTGAGACGGTCGCGAGCCTCGCGGAAGTCAACGACCCGCACACGCAGCTGGTCGAGCCCCTGCGCAAGGTGTTGCAGCGCCCGATCGCCGGGCTCGACGCGGCGGCGCGTGATGAGGCGCTCACCTCGCGCGAGGTCACGGTCATGGCCGACAAGGATCTGCCGTACGAGGTGCTGCGGAAGGTTCTGGCGACCTGCACCGCCGCCGCGTACGGCAAGATTGCCCTCGCGGTGCTGCAGAAAGAAGAGCCGGTCAGCGGGGTCAAGAGCTAGCGGCGTCGTCAGGGGGACACGATGACCGTCATTTCCGCACAAGGTAACAGCATGGCTTCGGAAACAGCACAAGATCAGCAGTCGCTCGATAACCAGCGGACGCCGCACGATCCGCAGGCGCCGCAGGATTTGCAGGGGCCGCAGGATCCGCAGGCGCCGAACGTTGAGGCCGTGAAGGACCAACAGGCGCTCATCGCGGAGCTCGGCACGTCGCAGGAGTCGGTCGATGCTCTGGTGGGCGAGCTGCGGGCACTCGATGCGCAGCTGGAGGCTCTCGGGCCCGAGCGCAACCAGCACCGGCTGCTGCACCAGGTGTGCGACGCCCTGGGCGAGCTGGGCGAGCTCGGGGGCGCGCAGTTGTTCTGGGGTACGCCGGAAGCGGTTACGAGCGGTGAGTTTCAGCTGGGTCGGGTGCGCGAGCGTGTCGGTGCCTTCGAGAGCCGCGTGGGCGAGATCGAAGCGCGCCGCCAGAGCACCCGCCAACAGATCGACAAGGCCCAGTATCATGTGGGTCTGATCGAGGACGAGCTCTTCGAAGCCCAGGAACAGGAGGAGCGGCGCCAACAGGAGTGGATCGTCGAGCGGGAGATCAGCGGGCTACACTCCCGTCCACTCACCATGCCCTGGAAGTGGGGAGGAGAGGACGACCGGCGCTTCCAGAAGTCGCTGCTGGGCGTGCTGGCGGTCTGCCTCCTGCTGGTACTCATCCTTCCCCTGGTTCGTCTGCCCCTGGCGCAAGCTCCCGAGGAGACACCGCCAGAGCAGGTACTCCATATCACCATGGCGCTGCCGCGGCCGCCGCCGCCGCCGCGCGTGCAGCCCCCGCCTCCGAAGCTCGCGGTGCAGAAACCCATCGAGAAACCGACACCGCAGCAGGCGCGTAAGGCCCCAACCGAGGAGCCGGTCAAGCCGGCCGTGGAGACGCCGGAACCGAAGCCGGCCGGGCTGATGGCGTTCAAGCAGCAGCTTGCCGTGCTCGCGGACACGCAGATCAATCCTGCGATCGGCGCCCAGGCGCGCATCAACAACTCCGGCAGCTCGGTGGGAACACCAGAGCGCGCGATGCTGAGCACGACGGCGCCAGGCTCGAGCGGTGGCATCAACCTGGCGAACGTGAGTCGCGGTTTGGGCCCCGGCGGTGGGACCGAGCGCAACGCGATCCACGGCGGGTCGCTCACGCAGGCCACGAGCGGCATCGGAACAGGAGCTGCGGCGAACCGCCCGGTGAGCGGCGGGCCGGGCCCTGGACGTACCGATGAGGAGATACAGATCGTCTTCGACCGTCACAAGTCCCAGCTCTATCGGTTGTATAACCTCGAGCTGCGCCGGGATCCGACGCTGCAGGGAAAGATGATCCTGCGCCTCACGATCGAGCCCGACGGCAGTGTCTCCCTGTGCCAGCTGCACGGCTCCAACATGAATGCGCCGGACCTTGCAGCGCAGGTGGTGGAGCGCGTGAAGACTTTCAACTTCGGCGCCAAGGTCGTACCGCCGGTGACCATCATTTACCCGATCGATTTCCTCCCCGCTGCATGAGGATCCAATTTGATCTGAGCGATTAGCACTCGCTGGACACGACAAGGGCAAACCCACCGAAAGGTGGGGACGCAAAGTCACCGGTCTAATGGGCTACTGGGGCCCTATGACGGCGGGACCGCCGGAATCCAGTCCAACCCGTGGACTGCCTCGGTCCCTCTAGGCGACGAATTTGCTTTGGTAAAGGGAACGAGGACGTACATGACTTCTAGTTGCGCAATTCATGTCAGTGCAGGCGACGGCCGGATCGCAATCCTGCACGACAGGCTGCGCCTCATCCTCCGCTGCCGCGCGCGACTTCCCGACATCGATCACGCGCGGAACCCGCTCATAGCGCATATGGCCATCGGCAGCCAGGAAAAGCCCGGCTGTTCAAGGGAACACGCGCTGTGAAGAGGATTTTATTTGTTCTCGGCATCGTCGTTCTGATGATGGGAGCGAAGTCTGCGCTTGCCCAGACGCAGACGTGCTCGATTATCACCGGTCCCACTACCGGTCAGGGAGTGGGAAACGGGCATGTGGTTGCCAGTCCCACCTATCTCGCTAATCAAGACGGACGCGCCAATGAGGGCTGCACCGTCTTGATCACGCTCAACGCTGACGGGTCTGCCTCAATAACGGCTCCCAATCCTGCCCCCTCTTACGACACCGGCCAGGACGACAACCTGATTGGTGTCGTAAACAACAGTGGGACAACCATCAGCAGCCTGCAGCTCAGTAGCGCAACAGTCCCTATTTTTTCTTTCGAGGACGATGGACTTTGTGCCGGCCCCCCGGGATGGATCTTCAGCGCCCTTGGCCCGCAGCCCAATTGCGCAGGCACAACGGACCCGCACCGTTATGCCCCCGCGGGAATTACCTACACAGTAACGAACCCGCACACCGGAATCGTCAATTTCGGTAACGGTGGCATTGCATCCGGCGGCACCGTTTTTTTCAGTCTTGAAGGGGCGAATCTCACCGCGAGCCTTCAAGTGAAGATTCCCGCTCCGGCGCTGGTGCTCCGGAAGTCGGGCCCCGCGACAATGGCTCTGACACAGTGGGGCGCGTTCGGCCTCGACGTCCAGAACACCGGCGGCAACGACGCCTGGAACGCAACCGTCGTTGATAAGCTGCCGACGGGTACGACGGGCGGCATGTGCACGACGCCGCCGCAGATTCTCTCCGCGCAGGTGTTCCAGGCCGATGGCGTGACACCGGTGCCCGGCAAGGGACCGCTCACGGCCGGCACGGACTACACGGTCAGCTTTGCAGGGGCGCCGGCGTGCACCCTGACACTCAACCTGCTGAGTGCCGCGGCGGTGATCAGCCCGACGCAGCGCCTCATCGTCACCTACCAGACGCAGCTCGATGCGAACACGCAGAACGGCGTCACGCTCACCAACGTGGCCGGTGCGACGCAGTGGTACAACGGTCCGAGCAGCGACACCGGCCGCCTGAGCTACACCTGCACGCTGACCAATGGCACGCCCGGAGTGTTGGACTGCCAGGACGCGCACACCGTGACGGTGGTGATGCCGCCGGTCACGATCGCCAAGCAGGTGACGGTGGTGGGCGGCGGTCAGCCGATGCCCGGCGCAACGCTCGACTACCTGGTGCACGTAACCAACACCTCAGCAAACCCGGTGACCCCGGTCGTGATCACGGACGACCTTAACGCGCCGGGGCCTGGGGTGCTCACGTACGTGGCCGGCACGGCGACCATGAACGGCACTCCCAACGGTGTCAGCGTCGCCGGCAACGTAATCACCGCGAACTATTCGGCGGCTTACGGACCGCTCGCGCCGGGAGGGACTATCGACCTGCGCTTCCGCGCCACGCTCGGCAGCACGCTCGTCGCCGGTACGACAGTCACCAACACCGGCGTCGTCACCTGGAACAACCCACCGCAGACCGGTTCGGGGAGTGTCACGGTCAAAGTGGTCGCTCCGACACCGCCCACTCTCACCCTCATCAAGGGCGGCCCGGCGACGATGTATCTCGGGCAGCTCGGGCAGTTCACCCTCAACGTGCAGAACACCGGGATGGCTGACGCGTGGAACGCGGTGATCGTGGACAAGCTGCCGACGGGTGCCACCGGCGGCATGTGCACGGCGACCCCGCAGATCCTCTCAGCCCAGGTGTTCCAGGCCGATGGCGTGACACCCGTGCCCGGCAAGGGACCGCTGACGGCCACCGCGGACTACACGGTCACCTATGTCGGGGCGCCCACTTGCACGCTGACGCTCAACCTGCTGAGTGCCGCGGCGGTGATCAGCTCGACGCAGCGTCTCATCGTCACCTATCAGACGCAGCTCGATGCAAACACGCAGAAGGGCGTCACGCTCACCAACGTGGCCGGTGCGACGCAGTGGTACAACGGCCCGAGCAGCAACACCGGCCGCCTGAGCTACACCTGCCTGCTGACCAACGGCACGCCGGGGGTGTTGGACTGCCAGGACGCGCACACGGTAACGGTGCCGATCTCCGCGCTCACCATGACCAAGGGCGGCCCGACCACTTTGTACCTCGGGCAGTTGGGGCGGTTCACCCTCAGCGTGCAGAACACCGGGGGCAGCGACGCCTGGAACGCGACGATCGTCGACAAGCTGCCGACGGGTACGACGGGCGGCATGTGCGCGACGCCGCCGCAGATCCTCTCCGTGCAGGTATTCCAGGCCGATGGCGTGACACTGGTGCCCGGCAAGGGACCGCCGGAGGCCGGCACGGACTACACGGTCAGCTATGCCGGGGCACCTGCCTGCACGTTGACACTCAACATGCTGAGCGCCGCGGCGGTAATCAGCCCGACACAGCGCCTCATCGTCACCTACCAGACACAGCTCGATGCGAACACGCAGCAGGGCGTCACGCTCACCAACGTGGCCGGTGTGACGCAGTGGTACAACGGCCCGAGCAGCGACACCACCCGCCAGACCTCCACCTGTGCGCTGACCAACGGCACGCCCGGGGTGTTGGACTGCCAGGACGCGCACACCGTGACCGTGACGAGTGCCGCGGTCACGATCACCAAGCAGGTGACGGTGGTCGGCGGCGGCCCGGCGATGCCGGGCGCAAGCCTCAACTACCTGGTGCACGTGACCAACGCCTCGGCGAACCCGGCAAGCCCGGTGGTGATCACGGACGACCTGAACGCGGCGGGGCCAGGGGCGCTTACGTACGTCGCCGGCACGGCGACGATGAACGGCTCGGTGACGGGCGTGACGGTCACCGGCAACGTCATCACCGCGAACTACTCCGCGACCTACGGACCGCTGGCGCCGGGAGGGACGATCGACCTGCGGTTCCGCGCCACGCTCGGCCCCACGCTCGCCTCCGGCACGACGGTCACCAACACCGGCGTCGTCACCTGGGGTAACCCGCCGCAGAGTGTCTCGGCGAGCGCCCCGCTCCTGCTGGAGATTCCGCCCGGCGCACTGACCGTCAGCAAGACGACGCCGTCGCTCGACGTGTCGCGCGGGCAACTCGTGCCGTACACCATCACCGTCACCGACGTGTTGACCGGACCTGTCCAGGGCGTAGCGCTCGTGGATAGCTTCCCCGCGGGATTCCGCTACGTCAAAGGGTCAGCGCGTCTCGATGACACGCCGACGGAGCCCACGGTGTCCGGGTTTCAGCTCACCTGGAGCAATCTCAGCTTCACAGGCGGTTCGCATCACACCGTCCTGCTGCTGCTGGCCGTGGGCGCCGGGGCGGGCGAAGGCGAGTTCGTTAACCGCGCCCAGGCCTTCGCCCAGGTCCCCGGCACTGCAGTCAACCGCCTGCAGGCTGCCACCGCGCCCAACCGCACAGCGGTGAACCGCACCCAGACTCCCGCCGCGGTCATCGGCAATCCGGTGTCGACTGAGGCCAGCGCCACGGTCCGCGTGGTGCCGGACGTGACGTTCGATTGCACGGACGTCATCGGCAAGGTCTTCGATGACGTGAACGGCAACGGTGAGCAGGACCCTGGAGAGAAGGGCATACCCGGGGTGCGGGTCGTGACCACCCGGGGTCTCGCCGCCATCACCGACGAGTTCGGGCGATTCCACATCACCTGCGCGATCACACCGCTCGAGGGCCGGGGCAGCAACTTCGCGCTCAAGCTCGATGATCGAACCCTGCCGAGCGGCTATCGGCCGACGACACCGCCGGTGCTCGTGGAACGCGCGACGCGCGGCAAGGCCCTGCGCTTCGAGTTCGGAGCCTCGATTCACCGCGTCGTGAGTCTCGATCTCTCGGCTGCGGTGTTCGAGCCGGGAACCACCGACATGCGCGCGCAATGGCGCCCGAGGCTGGACCTGCTGCTCACAGAGCTGCGCAAGTCGCGGTCCGTCCTGCATCTGTCCTATCTCGCCGACGTCGAGGACAAACAACTGGTCGACCGGCGTCTCGAAGCGATCGATCGGGGAATCACGGATGCCTGGCGGGCGATGAACTGCTGCTACGAGCTCACGATCGAGCGCGAGGTTTACTGGCTGCGCGGCAGCCCGCCCAAGGAGCCCGTGGAGCGACTGCGAGGTGCCCCGTGAGCGGCATGCGCAGGCGCAGCGTCTGGTTCCTCACCTGTCTGACGCTCCTCGCCGCGAGCGCGCAGGCGCAGACCGTCGGCGAGTCGACGCTCGGTAGCGCGGTCGAGCGGCAATTGCCGATGGAGCAGCCGTTCGCTCCGTGGGCGCGGGACCCTGTGCAGATCAAGACCGAAGCGGGCGACCGGCTCGAGCCGCGGCAGAAGCTGACCGAGAGCTTCGAGACCGTGAAGCTCAAGAACGTCATGCCGCCCATTCACTTCGAATCCGGGGTGGCGAAGATTCCCGACAATTACGTCGAGACGCTGCGCAAGGCTCTCGAGGGCTTGCGCGATCGCCGCAACGTGCGACTGCATCTGATCGGCCATGCTGACAATCAACCGCTCTCCCCGATGCTCGCCAGAACCTTCGGGGACAACGCCGGACTGTCGCGCGAGCGCGCGGGCGAGGTGGCGGAATACCTGAAGCGGGCACTGCAACTGAAGCCGGAGGCCATTGCGTACGAGTGGGCCGGGGATACGCATCCCATCGCAACGAACGACACCGCCGAGGGCCGGGCTCTCAATCGGCGCGTGGAGGTGGAAGTCTGGTACGACCAGCCGAAAGCGCGCGAAG
>Ga0306920_100006156_pt1 | contig 15595 bp, 11 predicted proteins | sample flu12Cox44000170_FD_204666 | JGI IMG/M metagenome (GOLD analysis project Ga0306920, IMG submission 204666) | Lab enrichment of tropical soil microbial communities from Luquillo Experimental Forest, Puerto Rico - flux4day.12C.oxic.44.000.170 (v2)... | ecosystem: Environmental > Terrestrial >... | reverse complement strand
CGTCGTGAGAATGACCTCATCGTGCCCGACGGCCACGCCGTGCTGCGAATCGAGAAAGCACACCCCCGTGAGCAGCGCCCGGCTCGGGACGTACTCGGCCTGCGTCCAGCTCCGGCCGCGATCCTCCGAGAAGACGATGATGCCGCGGTCGCCAACGGCCAGCAGCCGCTCGCCCGCGGCCGCGATGGCGATCAACAGGCCCCGCGCGGCAAGCGGCACTCGCTCCGCCGCGACCGCATCATCGGCAGAGGCCGGATCGGCAGCGCGCGCCTGCCCGGCCGCGATGAGTGCGACCGGCGCGCAGGCAAGCGCCGCCAGGAGCAGCACGCGACCGCAGCGGCGGGCTGCAGCCGCGCCTCGAGCCGTCCGGGGCGCGCTCACACCCCGGACCTAACGGATGCCGCGCCGCTCCAGCACGCTCGGCTGGTAGTCGGCCGCGGTGCGCTTGATGTTGAAGTCGTAAGAGCCGTGCTCCTCGCTCTGCAGCGCGAGGGCGAGATAACGGCCGTTCGAGAGGTCCATGACCAGCTCCAGGTCGGTCCACAACGAGGGCAGGTTGTAGTAGTTAATGGCGTGCCCTTCCTGCACGCGGTAGAGCTGCCCGCGCGTGTCGTAGCAGTCCACCAGGAGGATCTGCCAGGAATCCTCATCGACGTACAGCGTGCGGCGGCTGTAGATGTGGCTCACGCCGGGCTTGAGCGTCGAGTCCACTACCCACACCCGATGCAACTCGTAGCGGCCGAGATCCTGGTTGATGTGATTCTTCTTCAGCAAGTCCGAGTACCTGAGCTTGCCATCCTGCAGGCGGTAGGCGTTGTAAGGAACGTACATCTCTTTCTTGCCGATAATCTTCCAGTCGTAGCGCTGCGGGCTGCCGTTGTACATGTCGAACTGATCGGAGGTGCGCAGGTTGTCGGAGTTGGTGCCTGGATTGTCGAACGCGACATTCGGCGCGCGGCGCACGCGGCGCTGCCCCGCGTTGTAGAGCCAGGCGCGCCGTGCTTCCCTCGCCTGATCGAGAGTCTCCTGGACCAGCAGCACGTCACCCGCGAGGCGCGCGGGAGCGGTGGTCTCCTGGGTGAAGAACAGCAGGATGTTGTTGAGCCCTGCCTCGGTCATGCCAGGCTCGTAGAACTGGAAGTAGAACTCCTCCTTGAAGTTCACGAGCGTGAAACCGCCACTCGCGGTCATCGGTGCCTGTCCGACCTGCAGTGCCGCCCCCACACTGCGCCAGCGCGTTACATGGTTCCAGAACACCTCGACACCGGCCTGCGGTATCGGAAACGGCGCGCCGGCGATCGCGCCGGTAAAGCCGTTGCCATCGGGCACGAGCTTCGCCGTGGTCGCGTTGCGCTTGGTGGCCTCGTAGACCCGCTCGGGCGATGCGCCGCTGCGATGCGTCGGGTAGACGATCATCTTGTAGTCGGGATAGGTCTTGAAGAGCGCCTTGTGGCCCTCGCTCAGCTTCGCCGCATACTGGCTCAGGTTGGCCGGGGTGATGGTGAACAGCGGCTTGTCGCTCGCGAAGGGATCGGGGTAGTGCTCGCCGTTGCGGTAATTGGGGAAACCGGCGTCGGCAGCTGACTTCAGGCCCCCCGTCCACGCCGGAATGCTGCCGTCGGCGTTACCGGCCTTCTCGCCCCCGAGCGGGGTAAGGTCCTGCCCGAGCCGCGCGGCCTCCTGCGGGCTCACCGCGCCAAAGGCCAGCGATGCGAACAGCATTCCCGCGGCGGCAGACCTAATCAACATTTTCATGGCGCCCCCTCCAATGTGCGTGCCCGGCGCAAACCCAGCGCAGGCTTCAGAACGAGACCTTGACGCTGGCGGCGATGAAATCGCGATCGTTGAGCAGGGTGTACTGCCCAACGCCCGAGAGATAGTTGTAGTTGGTGTAGGAGACGTCGAGCTCCCAGGTGTTGTGAAGGCTGGCCGTGATACCAAGGGTGGTCGAGATACGGCCGCCGACGAAAGCCCCCCCAGGCCCCGGCGAGACTCCATTCACGTCCTGTACATAGGTGAAGTGCGGCAGCAGATTCCAGTCGCCGATCGCGTTGTCGTACTCGAGCCTTCCTGAGACGACGTAGCCCCAGGCGAAGCTGCTCGCGAACGCCCAGCCGGGCTCGATGCACTGGCCGAGGGGATTGCGGGAGGTGCCCTTGACGCACACGCCATTGACCGCCGGAAACTGCGGATAGCCGCCGAGATTCGGATTGCCGCTCAGGTTCGTGCCGGGTCCGTCAAAACGCAGACCGAAGCCCTGCGGGCCGCCGGTCAGCTTGTCCTCGAGCCCCGGCACGTAGTCGGCCCCGGCTTCGACGATGAGCACCGCCTGGGAAGCCTTGAAAACATTCGCGAACACCTGGGTAGCGGTGAAGTCGAAGTGCCAGGTGTCCTTCAGCTCAAAGCCCTTGACCGTCTGACCGACGCCGTACTGACCGAGCTGGTTGCATCCGGTGATCGGGGTTGTGGGGGGCGCGCAGTGGCCGGGCCCGGTCACCGGCAGACCCTGCAGTTTCGAGAGGCCTGACTCGAAGGGCGTGAGCGAGGCATAGATCAGCTCGACGTCATCGATCTGGATCGGCACGTCGTGGCGGTACGCCACCTCACCCTGCACCGCAGTGCCCGTCGCCTGAACCTGCGAGTTGAAGGACAGGCCGAACATCTTGATGTCCTGCGGAAATTCCTCGAAAAACCCCTGGGTCCTGGAGTATTCGTTGGTCGCGAGGTTGACGGCCTGACTGGTGACCGCAGCGGTGCTGCCATTATTCGCGAACAGCGTGTTGGCACCGATGGTGGCGTACTGCTGTGCGGTGGCGGCGCTCAGGTTGCCACCCTGTGATGCCGCGGCCTGCTGGCCCAGCGCGCCGCCCTTGGCAGCGGCCAGCGCAACAGCTTGCGCGGGGCTGAGGCCGGAGGCGACCGCCAGTCCTGCCACCTGCGCGCCGGCCCCGGCCGCGGTAGCTGCGCCCCAGGCATTGCCGAGTCCCGCCTGCGAGCCGGTCTGTACCGACACCACGGGCACGCGGCTCGTGTAGTTGAGGAAATAGAAGCCGAGCTGCGTCCCCTGACCGAAATTCGGCAGGTAGTACTTGAAATTGATGCCGTACTGACCACCCTCGCTCGGTTTTTTGTCGGGCAGGCGAGGGATGGTCTGGAAATCGCTGATTAGTCCTCCGCCGAGGGAGCTGAAATCCACGCCCATGTCGGAGATCGCGCCGAAGCCCAGCACCACCTTCTGGTTGCTGCCGGCGCCCGCGACGTCGTTGGTGCTGAAGTAGGCTCCTGTCGGCTCGATGATGTCCGGATGCCAGGTCCACAGGTACATCAGCTGTGTGCTCAGGTTCTTCGACAGCTGCGAGTTGAACACCACCATGCTGTCCGGCAGCAGCGCCTGCTTGAGCTCCGAGCCGGGAACCTGCAACGCCGTGACGTCGAAATAGTTGACCGAGTTGAGGCCGCCCGGAATGAAGGTGCTCTCACCCCAGTTCACGACCTGCCGGCCGGCGCGTATCTCGGAGGGCAGAGAACCGAGATTGAAGCGCAGGAAACCGAAGGCATCCAGCAAGCGCGTATAGCTGCCGACCACGCCTTTCGCCTCGTGGCTCAGAGGCGTACGGTCGACGTGGTTGCCCATGACCGAGAAGTCGTACAGGCCCGAGGCACGCACGAAGATGCCGGCCTTCTCCTTGTATTTCAGCTGCAGCTCGGTGACACCGTTCAGTGCCTCAGTGAAAACGGCCTTGTGGAGGTAGTTCAGGTCGCCGTCATCGATGTTGGGAGAGTAGCCGCAGCCACCGTTGGCGATGGCGATCAGCCGGCAATCGGGGTTCACGATGCGCCACCCCTGGCCGTAGCCGATGGTGGTGTCCCAGCTGCCGGTCCAATCCCCCGACTGGCTGCTGAAACTGAAGGCGTGCGCTGGGTCGACCCCTGCCGCGAGGCAGGCGGCCACGGCCGCGTACCCTAAGGCGCGCCCGGTGTGAACTTTCCTCATGTGTCCCCCCTGCTTCCCCCTGCAGACCTGTCGGCTCGCATTCCCCGGAGCACGCTGCCTTCCGGTCTGCTCAAGAAGGCTGATGGCGTCGGTCGAGCACCGTTGTCAGCGACACCACGTCGCGTTCTTGTTTGTTGCCGAAATACAAAAGCCGCGTGCGGTCAGTCTATTACTCGGCAACGCGCGGCGGCAAGCATCTCACGGGTGCATGATCTGCAGGATGCTGTGACGCAGCGGCTCGCTGAGGACGAACTGTGCGTCCTGCGCCACACGCACGAGCACTTCGTCGAATTCGAGCCGACCACCCGCGCCGGCGCGAATCACGGCGCGCGCGCGCAGCAGGGCGATGAAATTCCCGAACATGCTGCGGTCGAAGAACTCCGGCGAGTTGAATCCGTAGAGGAGCGTCATCCGCTGTGCGGTCTGCTGGCAGCGTTCCTCGAGCGTCACCTGGCTGATCTCACCGCTGCCGGCGTGCACCAGCTGCGCCACGACCATGTAGTAGCGCTCGATGGTCTGCAGGGTCGCCTGCGCCAGGAGCGAGAGCTGCATGGCGTACGGTGAAGCCGGGTGCGGCCGCTGCCAGCTGCCGGCCTGCGGGTCGGGCTCGATGAGCCCGTGTGCGGCAAGGCAGCCGAGCGTCGCCTCCACCGCCGCGGGCAACTCCGCCTCGCTCCAGCGCAGGAACAGCTCAGCTCCGATGTACGGGTAGATGCGCCACGCCAGGCGCTGGATGTCCTGGGTCGACACCCGTGCGTTGCTCGTGAACACGCAGGCGATGAGTGAAGGCAGCGCGAAGAGGTGCAGGACATTGTTGCGGAAGTAGGTCGCCAGCACTGCGTTCTCGACGGTCATGCGCACGATGTCACCGAGCCGGTGAGGCTCGCGCTCGATTACGCGCAGCGACTGCCCGTACTCGACCATCTCGGAACCTGAAAGAGCAGTGACCGTGACACGGTCGCTGTACGGGAACGAGGTGAGGAGCGAGCGATACAGCTCGAGCTGGCGCACCAGGTCCGCCTCCGGCAGCGCCTGGCGCGGCATCGCCAGCAGCACGAGCGCCAGCAGATTGATCGGCGTCACCGCCGCGGCGGAATTGATGTTGCGCATGATGCACTCGGCGAGCTCATCCACCGCCGCCCCCACCCATCGGGCCCGTGTCTCGTCATCGAAGTGGCGCGTTCGCCAGGCGTGCTCGTGGCGGTCGAGGATCCCGCCGAGCGCAATCGGCTCGCCGAGGTTGACGTAGACCTTGCCGAAGCGCTGCCGCAGCACGCGCCAGGAGCCGAGAAGTCCGCGAATGCTCTCCTTCTCCTTGGGGCGCCCGGACAGCTCGCCGACGTAAGTGGCCCCCTCGACCAGGCGCTCGTAGCCGAAGTACACGGGCACGAACACCACCGGGCGCACGGGATCGGCGAGGAAGCTGCGCACGGTCATCAACAGCATGCCGGTCTTCGGCTGCAGCAGGCGCCCGGTGCGACTGCGCCCGCCCTCGATGAAGTACTCGATCGCGTGCCCCCGGCCCATGATGGCGGCCAGGTACTTCATGAACACGACCGAATACAGCTTGTTGCCGGCGAAGCTGCGCCGCAGAAAGAAGGCGCCCCCCTTGCGCAGGAAGCGGCCGACCACCGGCAGATTGAGATTGATGCCGGCGGCGGTGTGCGGCACCGCGTAGCCATACACGTAGATGGCGTACGGGAGCAGCAGGTAGTCCATGTGGCTGCGGTGGCAGGGGACGTAGATGATCTCGTTGCCTTCGGCGACCGCAGCGAGGGTCGCGGCATGGCCGAACACCACTCCGTCGTACAGCCGGTTCCACAGCCAGCCGAGCGCGTGCTCCATGAAGCGCACGAAGGCATGCGAATAGTTGGCGGCGATCTCCCAGGCGTAGCCGCGGGCGCGCTGCAGCGCCTTGTAGCGCGTAAGATGCCGCTCGCGCATCTCCTGCGCGGCCGCGGCGCGCACCGCGCGGGTGCGCAGCACGCGGTTGACGATGGTGCGGCGGTGCGACAGGTCCGGGCCGATGCGGGCAGCGCGTCGTCGCGCGTACAGCGCGCGCAGCGTCCGCGTGACGCGCCGGCCGCGCACGGCGCTGCCGAGCTCCTCACCGAGCAGCGCACGGAGCGAGAGCGGCTCATCGAGCTCGAGCAGGGTGTCGCGCCCGTTGACGAGCACCTGCATGAATTTCCGTGCACGGCTCACGGCACCGAAGTCCTCCGCGAGCAGCAGCCGCAACCACGAGGCTTCCTTCTGGGGTGCGCGCCCCCAGTACACGGCGGCCGGCACGAGGTCGAAATCCACCTCCGGGTTGGCACGCAGCGCGGCGATCATCTGTACGAGCTGCCGTGGGGGTCGCCGGTCGAGCCGCCGCCCGAGGAGCCCACGCGGCTGCGTGAGCCAGAAATAGGAGCGCAGCTCGTGCGTGCCGCCGCCGAGGCGCCTTCCCGGTCGCGGGATCCGCAACGCCACGCAGGCCTGCTGCAGCACGGCGAGATCGGTGCTGCTGCGTTGCTCGAGCACGTAGCACAGCGGCCGCGGGCGCCCGCGCAGCTGCGCGGCGGCATCCTCCGGCAGGACCTTGAATCGCACCCAGAGTGCCAGCACCCGCCGCAACAGCCAGTTCATGCCGGATATGATGAGACCACGCACCGCGCGGGCTTTCTGGAATGGTGGCAATGGGAACGTTCACCGGCAAGACAGTGCTGATCACCGGCGCATCCGCAGGCATCGGCCGGGCGCTGGCACTGGCACTCGCGGCGGAGCGAGCGCAGCTGGCGCTCAACGCGCGCAACGAAGCGCGGCTCGACGAGGCGGTGCGCGAGTGCGCGGCGCGCGGCGCCGCAGCGCTCGCGCTCCCCGCGGATGTATCGCGACAGGAAGACTGTGCCGCGATGGTGGCGCACGCCGTGGCGCAGTTTGGCAGGCTCGATGTGCTCATCAACAACGCCGGGCTCACCATGTGGTCGCGCTTCGACGCGCTCAGCGATCTCGGCGTGTTCACGCGGCTGCTCGCGACCAACTATCTGGGTGCGGTGTATGCCACCGCTGCAGCGCTCCCGGCGCTCAAAGCGGCACGCGGTCTGATCGTGGCGGTCGCGAGCATCGCCGGCCTCACCGGCGTTCCGGAGCGCAGCGGCTATGCCGCCAGCAAGCACGCCATGGTCGGGTTCTTCGAGTCGCTGCGCATCGAGCTCGCCGGCAGCGGCGTCGATGTCACGATCGTCGCGCCGGACTTCGTGGCGAGTGAGATTCACCGCCGCGCCGTCGGTCCCGATGGCCGGCCGCTCGGTATCTCCCCGATGCAGGAGTCGCACATCATGAGTGCCGCCGAGTGTGCGCGACTCATCGTCGGCGCGATGCGGCGGCGCGATCGGCTGCTCGTCACCTCCGCACGCGGACGGCTCGGCCGCTGGGCGCGCCTCATCGCCCCGGCCGTGGTGGACCGCGTCGCTGCGCGTGCGATCCGCGAGCGGCGCTGACTGCTATTCGAAGGCGACAGCGGGCAGATCGAGTGCAATGAGGAAGTACTCGAACAGGTACTGGATCACGCGCACCTGGTTTTGCAGCCGGTGATCGCTTTCCAGCAGGTGCAGCGCACAGCGATACGCATGGGCAAAGCGCACGCTGTGCTCGTAAGGCACCACATCGTCGCGCCAGCCGTGCACGACCGCCGCCGGGCAATCGAGCACGCCGCTGCGCAGCTCCGGCAGCCCCTCCATGTAGAGCGCCGGCGCCATGAGGAAGACGCCGCGGGCATGCAGGAGCGACGCCGAAGCGACCGCGACATAGCCACCGAGGCTCGAGCCGACGAGCACCAGATCGCCAGTGAGCTCCTTGCAGAACTCCACCAGTCGCGCGACCCGCGCCCGTGGCTCATTGATCCCGCGATAATCGACCGAGTGGGCGTCGTAACCTTCGGCGCGTGCCACTTCGGCGAGCGCGGTGATCTTGCGTCCCCAGGGTCCGGCTTCCTGGCCGTGTGAAAAGACGACGTGTCGGGAGGTCACGGGCGCTTGCATGGCGGTACATCCGGCGCTGGGAGCTGCGGTCGCATGCGCGAATAATGCAGGCAATGGAAACCCCAAGCCAAGCGCCCCGCAGTCCCCACGGCCGCAAGGGCTGGCAGTTCTGGATCGATCGGGGCGGCACGTTCACTGACGTCATCGGTCTCTCGCCCGAGGGTGTACTGCACGTGCGCAAGGTGCCCTCGGTGCCGACCGACGGGGTCCCCGGTGATCCGGGAGTGCGCGCCGCGCGCGCCATCCTGACGGCCGCCAACGCGGCGGGAGCGGCCGACGCATCCGCGCCCGCGGTCGAAGCCGTGAAGGTCGGCACTACCGTCGCCACCAACGCACTCCTCACGCGCAGCGGCGAACCGGTCGTGCTGGTCACCACCGCAGGCTTCGGCGAGGGCCTGCGCATCGGCTATCAGAATCGCCCCGAGATCTTCGCGCGCGACATCGTGCTGCCGAAGCGGCTGGATGCGAGCGTGATCGAGGCCGACGAACGCATCGATGCCGAGGGTGCGGTGCTGAGGCCGCTCGACCTCCCGGGCCTGCGCGCGCAGCTGACGCACGCTCGCGCCGCCGGGCGGCGCGCCGTCGCTGTCGTCTTCATGCACGGCTGGCGCTACCCGCAGCACGAGCGTGCCGCGGCCGACTGCGCCCGCGAGCTCGGCTTCGATGAGGTGTCAGTGTCGCACGAGCTCTCGCCGCTCGTGCGCTATGTCACACGTGGCGATACCACCGTGCTCAATGCCTACCTGGCGCCGCCGCTGCGCGCGTACGTGACGGCGCTGCAGGCGGAGCTGCGCGCACTCGATGCCGGCGCACGCCTCACCCTGATGCAGAGCAACGGCGGTCTCGCGGCCGCGGAGCGCTTTCACGCCATGTCGAGCGTGCTCTCGGGCCCGGCGGGAGGCCTGATCGGCATGCGCTGGGTCGGGGAGCGTCTCGACTACCCGCGGCTGATCGGTTTCGACATGGGCGGCACTTCGACCGACGTCTCGCTCATCGATGGCGAGCTGCCGCAGCGCTTCGAGCACCTCATCGCCGGTGTGCGCCTCGCCCAGCCGATGCTCGATGTACACAGCATCGCGGCCGGCGGCGGCTCCATCCTCGGTTACCGCGACGGCCGCTTCGCCGTCGGCCCCTCCTCCGCCGGGGCCGACCCGGGCCCTGCCTGCTACGGGCGCGGCGGGCCTCTCACGCTCACCGACGTGCAGGTGTTGCTCGGGCGTCTGCGTGCCGACACCCTGCCGGCAGTCTTCGGGCGCGACGGTCGCTCACGAATCGATGTGCAGGTCGTCGCGGAGAAATTCGCCGCGCTCGCCTCGCGAGCTGCCGCCGAGATCGCTGGCGGCTGCACCGCCGAGACGGTGGCCGACTCGTTCCTCGAGGTGGGCGTGGAGTCGATGGCCAACGCCATCCGCCAGGTGTCGACGCGCCGGGGATTGGACGCGGGGGACTTCACGCTCTTCTGCTTCGGCGGTGCCGCCGGACAGCATGCCTGCCGCGTGGCGCGGGCCGCCGGAGTCCGGCGCGTGCTCATCCACCCCCTGGCGAGCGTGTTATCGGCGTTCGGTATCGGCGTGGCGGATCGCCTGGCCGTCCGTCGCGCGAGCCTGCGCCGGGCGCTGAGTGAGGCCGGACTCGCCGAGGCGCGCCGCACGCTCGTGCTGCTCGGGCAGCGGGCGCGTGCCGAGCTCGCCGCCGACGGCGGTGAGCCCGGAAACGTGCGCGTCGCGGAGCTCCTCGAGCTGCGCGCCGGCGACAGCGACGTCACGCTGTCGGTGCCGGTGGCGCCGCTCGCGGAGGTGCGGGCACGTTTTCATGCCGAGCACCTCCGGCGCTTCGGTTTCGGGGCGCAGGCTCTCGAGGTCGTGATCGAGGCGCTGCGCGTCGAGGCGCGCGCCCCCTCGGTCGAGGCGAGCGCGCTCGCGATCCCGCGGCCCGCCGCGCTCGCTGCCGTACCGCAGCAGGTACGCGCCTGGTTCGGCGACTGGCGCGAGGTGCCCCTGGTGTCGATGGGGGCGTTGCGCGGAGAGCTGCGCGGGCCGGCGCTGATCGTCGAGCCCAACAGCACGTTGGTGCTGGAGGAAGGCTGGCGGGCACGACCGCTCGCAGGCGGCGAGCTGCTGCTCGAGGACCAAGGTGATGCAGGCGGTGTAGCCGTGGCGACCGCCGATCCTGCCCGCATCGAGATCTTCAACAACCTGTTCATGCACATCGCTGCGCAGATGGGCGAGGTACTCAAGGCGACCGCTCAGTCGGTGAATATCCGCGAGCGGCTCGACTACTCGTGCGCGCTGTTCGATCCGCAAGGCGCGCTCGTGGCCAATGCGCCGCACATGCCCGTGCACCTGGGTTCCATGGGTGCGAGCGTCCGCGCCGTGATCCGCGCGCGTTCGGGGCGGCTCTTCCCCGGGGACGCCTGGCTCCTCAACAGCCCCTATCACGGTGGCACGCATCTTCCCGACATGACGGTGGTGACGCCGGTGTTCATCGCCGGGCACGAGCAGCCGGACTTCTTCGTCGCTTCGCGCGCGCACCACGCCGACATCGGCGGAATGACCCCCGGGTCCATGCCGCCATTCAGCCGGAGCATCGAGGAGGAAGGCATACTGTTCGAGTGCTTCCACCTGGTGGAGCGCGGCACGCTGCGCGAGACCGAGTTGCGCACCCTGCTTGCCGCCGGTCACTGGCCGGCGCGCAATCCCTCACAGAACGTCGCGGACCTGCGCGCACAGCTCGCCGCCAATGCGCGCGGCATTGCGGAAATCGACCGTGCCGTGCGCCGTCACGGTCTCGCCACGGTGCACGAGTACATGCATCACGTGCAGCAGAATGCCGCGTACTGCGTGCGGCGCGCGATCGCCAGGCTCAGGACCGGGAGCTTCCGCTACGAGTTGGATGACGGCTCGGCGGTCGTGGTACGCATCGACATCGACCCGGAGCAGCAACGCGCGCGCGTGGATTTCACCGGCACCTCCACGCAGGGCGCGCACAACTTCAACGCGCCGCGGGCAGTGTGCACGGCGGCGGTGCTGTACGTGTTCCGCACGCTGATCGATGAGCCGATTCCACTGAACGAAGGCTGTCTCGCCCCGCTCGAGATCGTGATTCCGCCGGGCTCGATGCTCGACCCGCGCGCACCCGCGGCCGTGGCGGCCGGCAACGTCGAGACCTCGCAGTGCATCGTGGATGCGCTCTACGGCGCACTCGGCGTGCTGGCCGCTTCGCAGGGAACCATGAACAACCTGACCTTCGGGGATGCGCGGCTGCAGTACTACGAGACTATCGCCGGTGGCGCCGGCGCGGGCCCGGACTTCGACGGCTGCGATGCCGTGCAGACCCACATGACCAATTCGCGCCTGACGGATCCGGAGATCCTGGAAGCGCAGTTCCCGGTGCTGGTGGTCGAGTTCGCGATCCGCCGCGGTTCCGGCGGTGCCGGCCGCCACCACGGCGGTGACGGCATCGTCCGCCGGCTCCGCTTCCGTAGCGCTCTCTCGGGGGCGCTCCTGGCGAACCATCGCCGCATCGCACCGTTCGGCGTTGCCGGGGCTGCGGACGGCGCGCCAGGCGCCGCCCAGATCCGCCGCGTCGATGGCAGCGTGGAGCACCTCGGCGCCACGGCGCGCTTCGAAGTGGCGCCGGGCGATGAGCTTACGATCCTTACTCCCGGCGGCGGCGGGTTCGGCTCCTACTAGCGCACTTTTCGCCAGCAAAAGGGCCGCAGGCCGCGGTGCATCCGCACCGCCCTTTTGCCGGCGTGCGCGAGCGAGCTTTTAGGTTGGCCCGCCGAAACGGCCGCAGTCCGTTTCGGCCTATCCACGGAGAATCGAGGTCTCGATCTCCCACTCCACGCGTTGCTTCGAAGTCGCGGAGCGGTTCACCGATACCGGACGCACGCGGCTCGCGCCGGCGCGGTGCGTCACCAGCCAGGTGTCGAATTCTCCGGGCTTGCTCGTGGCGAAACCGAACAGCAGGTTGAACTTGCCCTCGGCGAGGGTCTGCGGTCGATTGACGCGCTCATCGGCGAAGACGAAGTGCGAGTCTTCGGCGGCAGCCCCCGCGAACGCCCCCTGCGCGGCAAGCGCGTCGAGAAAACCCTCGACCTGAGCCTGGGCGCGCTGCCAGGTCGAGGGCCCGTTGTGCTCCAGCAATACCCAGCGTGTGCCCTGCTCGATACTCGCGGCCACGAACAGCGCCAGGCGTCGGGCCGACAGATATTTCCAGTCCGAGGCACCGCTGCCCCCAAGGGCAAGCGTGCGCGGACTGACCCCGCTCCGCGGCCCGCTGCGCACGGCCAGCAGCGTGTTCACGCCGGCCTGCGCAAGGCGCGCGCGGTCCGCCTCCGAGACCGGCACCGCGGGCCGCAGTCCCGGGCGCAGGATGGCCTCCTCGCTTTCCGCCGCTGCCCACACGGGCCAGAGCTCGTCCGAGCGTGCGATCATCCCGGCCGCCGCGCCGCAGGAGCCGAAGGTCTCGACGCGCCCGCGCAGCCGGTCGAAGGCTTGCACGCGCGGGAAATACATGAGGGCGCTGTCGTTGCGAAACGGCCAGGTGCGCAGGGCCTCGAGGGCCACGCGCGCAGAGGTCCAGGCCGCCGGCGGGTCGACGACGAGCAGCGCGTGATGCTCGCGGCAGGCGCGCGCCGCGACCAGAAGCGTCGAGAGCCCGACGTCCCGGTCGCGTGAGAGCGGCGGGATGCACAACAGGTTGAAGGCCATCGCCCCGCCGAGCGCGAACAGCCCGGTGGCGCTGCCGGCGGTGCCGATGACGTCGTAATCGGTGAGGGGCGCGCCGTCGTCTCCGTCGGGGTTGGAGAGCGTGTAACCGATCGCCACACCGCCTGGCCCGCTGGCAGAGCGGTCGGGACGCTGCGCGGGAGCCTCGCCCAGCATCCGCACGAGACGCGATTCCGAGAGCACGTCGGCCACGAAACGCCCCGAGGCCGGCGCGACCGACAGGCGCCGGTAAATCTCCTGGTCCTCGACCAGCTCCGAGCCCGCGGTGCGCACGCGCTGCACCACGAGGTTGAACCGCTCGTGCTCGGCCGGGGTGAGACCGTCGTAATCCACCGACGCGCGCAGGTACTCCCGCGAGCCCGGATTCAGCGCGGTAAGCTGCAGTGCGTCGCGGCCCGCCGGCAGCGTCACGGTCGGCGGCCGAGCGCCGTTGGTGACACGCACGATGCGCGCCTCGCGGCCACCGTTCTCGAAGAACTGTTCGACTGCGTAGGCAAGCGTCGAGGGCTGCCACAGGCCGCCGAAGTACTGCTGGAACTCGTTGAAGCTGCGGACCGTCAGCGCCTGGTGCACCGGCCCCTTGAGCGTGCGGCCGACGAAGGCCACTACGGCGGTCGGCACGCGCTCAATCGCGTGATGATCCCGGCTTTGTTGTGCGAGTTGTGCGCCTGCGCTAAGGCTGTCGGCCACTCACGCGCCTCAGTGGATCTGCCGGCGCGACTCTAACACAGCGTGTCAGGCCATGGTCAGATTCAGGCACCGGGGTCGGACCGGTTGTGTGCGCCGGTGCCTTCCTCGATTTCCCGCCGCAGCTGTTCGGCGTGCGCCTGCTCGCGCTCCTCGCGCTTGCGAATGATCTCCGCCAGCATCAGACGAAGCCACTTCGAAAGCGGTGGTAAGAGCGACTCTTCGGATCCCGGTGACACGGTGTGAAGTTGCGCTTCAGCCGCCGTTCTTCTGCGGGGCATGCTCGACGGTCGCTGCGCCGGGTGCGCCTGGGGCGCGGCCGGCGCCAGCGGACGCGCCCGGAGAGCTCCCTGGCTCGATCTCCGAGACGATCTGCCGGAAGGAGGCCTCGTCCATCGGCAGATCCGATGTGCCGTCCCAGGTCGAGCCTTCCGGGAGCACGTTCTGCACGCGCGGCGCAGCCGCCAGCACCTGCTCCATGCTGCTGTCGGCCAGTGTGACGGGCACTGGTACACCACGCGGGTTGTGTGCCAGGCTGGTCACGAGGCCCCAGTCGACCTCCTCGTGATGCGCCTTCACCTGCTGCTGCAGCCGTGTGGCGAGCGATTTGGTGAGCAGCTTCTTTTGCGCGTTGTTCCAGTCGCGCGTGTCGTCTTCCAGCACGTCGTAACCCTGCATGTAAAGCTGGCCGTCGCGCCAGCCGAACAGGAACGGCTGGTTGACGACCCGCACCTGCGTGCCGATCGGCACGATGTTGAAGAACTGCTCGATGTCCTCCGGGTACAGTCGGATGCAGCCGTGGCTCGAGCGCAGTCCCACGCCCGCCGGCTTGTTGGTGCCGTGAATGAGATAGCTCGGCCACTGCAGGTAGAAGGCGTACTTGCCGAGCGGATTGTCGGGTCCGGGCCCGATCACCGGCTCGAGCTCCTCGCCGTTCTCGTGATGCTCCTTGCGCACGGACTCCGGGACACGCCAGGTGGGATCCTTCTGGCCGCGCACGATCTTGGTCACGCCTTCGGGGGTGCGCCAGCCGACCTTGCCGATACCAATCGGATGCGTGTACACCACCGGCCGCTCGCCGCGCTTCACGGGCGGGTAGTAGAAGATGCGCATCGCGGGGATGTTGATGACGATACCGGTGCGCGGAGCGTCCGGCAGGATGAACTGCGAGGGCACGACGATCTCGCGTCCCTCGCCCGGCAGCCACGGGTCGACCTGCGGATTAGCGCGCAGGATCTCCTCGTAACCGACGTTGAAGCGACGTGCGATGTCGGTGAGCGTGTCGTCCTTGCCAGTCGCCACGACCTGCACCACGCCGACCACGTCCTGATCGGTGCTGAGCGTGAAGCGCTCGTTGGCTACGGGCAGCGGTTGCGGCGGCGGTGCCGGCGGCGCGGTGGGCGGTGGACGCGGCGGAGCCGGCCGCTCGCCGAACAACGAGCATCCTGCGAGTGCCACACAAACGAGCGCCGCAGTCGCGGCGCAGGCGCTTCCTATCTTCATAGGAGCGCGATTATGACCCATGTCGCCGCGGGCCCACCCCGGAAAATCGCGCTCGCCTCGTTTGATGAGCGCGCAAGGATTATGAAAACGCGCGATTTTCCGGGGACCCCGTGGCTGCGGGAGCTCGTCCTTTACAGCAGCACCGGCTGATTTGGCAGCTCGTTGTCGCTCGGGCGCGTGCCCGGGAAATGCCGTCCGAGGAGCGCCCCCACCCCGAGGATTCCGACCACCGAGCCCTCGCGGAAGCGTCCCTCACGATAGTGATGCTCCATTTGCCGGCAGACCGCATCCCATTCGGCCTGCGGAACCCGCGACGCTATGCCGCGGTCCGCGACAATCTCGACATCGTGATCGGCCATCAGCACGTAGATCAGCACGCCGTTGTTGTGCTCGGTGTTCCAGACCCCGAACTGACCGAACAGCTGCAATGCGCGCGTGCGGGGCGGAAGGTCACGCCATAGCTCGGGCAGGTCGAAGGACGTCTCGACCACGAAGCGGATCTCGCCGCCGTGGCGCGACTCGCACTCCGTGATCGCCTGCTCGATGGCATCGCGCGCGGCCCGCGAAAAGCGCTGGCGCGTGCTCCAGCGCGTGGTCGCGATATGACGAATGAGACGCGGGATTTTCACCGGCTGCTACCAGCTCCCGGAGGAGCC
>Ga0306920_100006155_pt1 | contig 15595 bp, 14 predicted proteins | sample flu12Cox44000170_FD_204666 | JGI IMG/M metagenome (GOLD analysis project Ga0306920, IMG submission 204666) | Lab enrichment of tropical soil microbial communities from Luquillo Experimental Forest, Puerto Rico - flux4day.12C.oxic.44.000.170 (v2)... | ecosystem: Environmental > Terrestrial >... | reverse complement strand
TCGCCGCCGAGCCCTGGACTTCCCGCGGGCGCGCTCCTCTCCGCCGCGGCGGCGTTGGCGACATGATGGACGAAATAATCCATGCGCCGGGTCACGAGCCCCGCGCCGTCGGGCGCGGGCGCGGCGACATTCTCGACCGCGGCATGGGCGAGCACGGCGGCGGTCGCAAGCCGCGAGCAGGCGAGCGCGTCGGCGAAATTACGGGTGGCTGCATGCAGCCCGGCGAACTGGTCGAGGGTCGCCGCCGCGGTCGGGTGGTCCTTGCCGATCGCCTTTTCCAGGATGGCGAGCGAGCGCTGCAACAGCGACGCGGCCTCGCCGGTGCGGCCCTGCTCCTGTTGGATCAGAGCGAGGCTGTTGAGCGACTGCGCCACATCGGGGTGCTCCGCCCCAAGCGCCTTCTCGCGTATGGCGAGCGCGCGGGCGAAGAGCCGCTCCGCCTCGGGCCGGCGGCCCTCGTCGCGGTAGAGAAAAACGGAGATTATTGAGCGCGGTTGCGACGTCGGGATGATCGGGCCCGAGCGCGGCCTCGAGAATGGCGAGCGCGCGCGCAAGCAGCGGCTCGGCCTCGGCGTTGCGGTGCTGATCGCGATAGAGAAAGGCGAGGTTGACGAGCGACTGCGCCACGAGGGGATGATCGCGACCGAACGAAGCCTCGTAAACGGCGAGCGCGCGCTTGAGCAGCGGCTCGGCGTCGGCATTGCGGCCCTCGACCACATAGAGGAGCGCAAGGTTGTTGAGCGCCTTGGCGACCTGCGGATGTTCGCGGCCCTGCGCCTTCTCGAAGATGGTGAGCGCGCGGCGGAGGAGCTGCTCGGCCTCGGCGTAGCGGCCCTGGTCCTTGTAGAGGAGTCCGAGATTGTTGAGCGAGATCGCGACCTCGGGATGCTCGCGGCCGAACACATGCTCGCGAATGGCGAGCGCCCGCCGATTGAGCTCTTCCGACTCGGAATAGCGGCCTTGGCTCTGGTAGAGCCAGGCGAGGTTGTTGAGCGAAGCCGCGACATTGGGAGACTCGCGCCCGACCGTGCGCTCGAAGATGGCGGAGGAGCGCAGATAGAGCGGCTCGGCCTCGGCATAGCGGCCCGCGCTCTGATAGAGCATGGCGAGGTTGTTGAGCGACTGCGCCACCTCGAAATGATCGCGGCCGAGGGTTTTCTCGCGCATGGCGAGCGCGCGTTGCAGGAGCGGCTCGGCCTCGGCATGGCGGCCCTGGTTGCGGTAGAGCTCGCCGAGATTACTCACCCAAGCGGCAACGGCGAGCTCGCCTGCGCCTGAGCGCTCCTCAATGGCGAGAATCTGCTGCGCAACGGGAATGGCCTCCTGGTATTTGCCGGCCCGCTGCAATGCACCGTACTGCTCGATCAGCCGATCGAGCGTGGGAGCGCCCTGCGCCAGGGATGCCGCGGTGCCGGCGAGGAGGCAGGCCGCCGCAAGGAGCGCGGCGCGAGCGGCGCGTGCAAGGAGCGAAGGCTTGTGCGGGCGGCCTGACATGGCCGCGAACCTAAAGGGCCGCGCCCCGCCGGTCTGTGATGGCAATCACGCCAAGCCGTGGCGCCCCCTCACACCCGCGTGAGCGCAGGCGGGGGGGACGATCGAGTGGCGCGCCCGGTCCATATGCAATCCCCCTTAGAACTGGCGCTGGCGCTGGTGTAGGGGACTACCGTCCGCGGTCGCGGGCGCGGTGCGAGACGTGCCAGGGGCAAACCACGCGCTCGATGAAATCAACGATGAAAAACAGCACCGTGCCGAGGATGCCGAGAAGCACGATGGCGGCAAAGACGCGCGTCGTCTCGAACGTGCCCTGCGCGGCGAGGATCACGTAGCCGAGCCCTGCCTGGGAGGCCACGAACTCGCCGGCGATGGCGCCGACCAGCGCGAGCGAGACTGCGACCTTCATGCCGGAGAAGAGATGCGGCAGCGCGTTCGGCACCCGCAGCCAGAGCAGCGTCTGCATCCCGCGCCCGCGCATGGAGCGGAAGAGATCGACCGCATCGGGATCGACCGAGCGCAATCCCAGCACGGTGTCGACCACGATCACGAACAGCGCAATCAGGAAGGAGATCGCCACCTTGGACGCAAGGCCGGTGCCCATCCAGATGATGAAGAGCGGCGCCAGCGCCACCTTGGGCACGCTGTTGAGCGCAATCAGCAGCGTATAAAGCGTATTCTCGAGGAAGCGCGAATAGACGATGCCGACCGCGGCGAGCGCGCCGACCGCGAGCGCGCCCGCAAAGCCAAGCAGCGTCGCGCCGATGGTGCGCGCCGCATTGGCGAGGTACCACGACGGCGCGCTCGCGAGTTCGGAGAGGATCGCGCTCGGCGCCGGCAGCAGATATTCCGGCGGCCTGAGCCCCATGACCGCGAGCTGCCACAGGGCAAAGAACCCGACCACCACCAGCGCCACATGCCCCGCCCGCAGCGCGGAAGAGGATGGCTCATCGCTTTCATTCACCGACATGGCTTCCCCGCAAGAGGCCGAAGCCCTCGAAGATGGTGCGGATGCGCGCCACGTAGTGCGCGAAATCGGCCGTCTCGCGCACCGCAAGCGCGCGCGGGCGCGCAAGCTCGACCTTCACGATGTCGACCACGCGCCCCGGCGAAGGCGACATAATGACGACCTTGTCGGAAAGAAACACGGCCTCGGCAATGCTGTGGGTGACGAACAGCACGGTCTTGGCATCGGCGAGCCACAGCCGCTGCAGCTCGAGATTGAGCTCGTCGCGGGTCATGGCGTCGAGCGCGCCGAACGGTTCGTCCATGAGCAGCAGCGCCGGATCGAGCAGCAGCGCGCGGCAGATGGCGACGCGCTGGCGCATGCCGCCGGAGAGCTCCCACGGGTAGCGTTCGGCGTAGCCGGCAAGCCCGATCATGGCGAGCAGGCGCGCGGCCTTGTCGCGCCATTCGGGAAGGGGCAGCCGCCGGATGCGCGCGGGCAGGAGAATGTTGCCGAGCACGGTGAGCCAGTCGAGCAGCACGTCGCGCTGGAAGACGACGCCCATGTCGCGCGGCGGGTCGGTCACGGCGCGGCCGGAAAGCACGATGCTGCCGGCGGTCGGCCGCTCGAGGCCCGCGACACAGCGCAACAGCGTGCTCTTGCCGCATCCGCTCGGCCCAAGCAGGCTCACGAACTGCGTCGTGCCGACGGCGAGGCTCACCTCCTTGAGCGCGACAATGGCGCCCGCCCGCGACGGATAAATTTTTGCCAACCCCGTGACGGAGAGAAAATTCCCCGTGTCGTGTAGGGGCGAGGCATGCCTCGCCCCTACATCTTGGGAGACGGGTGCACGCATCATCATTCATGAATCCGTCCCTAGCTGCCGCCAAGCGACTTGATCGCGTCCACGTCGAGATAGTCGTTGGTGAAGAAGTCCGTGGGCTTTGAGCCGGGCTCGATCACCTTGGCCTTCTCCATGATGGCGATGGTCTCCTTCCAGTCGGCTTCCGACTGCACGCCGATGGGCAGATTGGGACTCGAGCGGCTGACCAGGAACGGAGCCGAATTGTGGACCTGCTGGCGGATGTCGTCGGGCTCGAGTCGATCATTGGCGCGCGCCTTGAGGATGGCCTCGACCGCTTCCTCCTCGTGGCCGTGCTCGATATAAGTCCAGGCCGCCGACACCGCGGTGGCGAAGGCGCGCATGGCGGCCGCTTTTTCCTTCAGGGTCTGCTGCGAGGCGACGATGCCGAAGCCGGGAAGGTTGAGCCCCCAGTCGGCAAACAGGATGGGGCGCGACTTGCGCAGCCTGTTGACCACGATGAAGGAGCCGACCGGCGAGCCGAACATGGCGTCGGCGCCCCCGCTGGCGTAGACCTGATTACGGCTGTTGGGCTCGATGTTGACGAACTCCACCTGATCGCGGGTGAGCCCGCCCGCCTGCAGGAAACTGTCGAGGAACGGTCCCTCGAAGGAGCCTGCGGTGTAGATGATCTTCTTGCCGGCGAGGTCGGCTGGTCCCTTGATGCCGGAGTCCGCCGGGACGGTGAGGCAAACATCTCCGGTGCGGAAGAAGCCGGCGACCGACGTGATGGCCATGCCCTTGAGCTTCGCGAACACCATGCTCGCAAGTGCCGCTTCGCCGGCATCGTACTGCCCGCTGCCGACGAGCTGGATAGTGGTCACCGAGCCGGTGCCCGGCGTGAGCGAGACGTCGAGGCCGGCCTTGGCGTACCAACCCTTGGCGGCGGCGAGATAGAACGCGGCCTGATAGCCCGAGGTGAGCCACGAGAGGCGCACGTTGAGCGTATGCTCGCGGTCGGCGGCGAACGACGGCGCCGGCAAGAGAACGAGCGAGAGGAGCACGAGCGCGTGCGCCATGAGCTTGCATCCATGCATGACTGACCTCCACCAAAGTCTTGTTTCACGACCTGAAAAAGCAAATCCCATGACGCTGCCTTTCTCTCCACCGCGTATACGTGGCCATGGCGGTGTCCCGCCTACCTACGGCATGCAGGGTGCATGTGGCCACGGCGGCGCTCTCGGGTCTTGTAGGGACGGGTTTCAAACCTGCCCCTACCGCCTCATCGACAGAGACACACTTGCCCGCATGGGATTATTCCAGCCTGGGTTCACGACGTCGATTCACCCCGCGAGGTTCTCCATCAGGGTGCGGCCTTCGTAGGCGTCACGGAAGCGTCCGCGCCGGCGCAGCTCGGGCACGAGAAAATCAACGACACTGAGGAGATCGCGCGGGGTCGCGACGGGATGCGCGAACATGAAGCCGCCGCGGCTGCCGGTCGCCTCGAACACTTCCTCCATGTAGTCGGCGACCTCATCGGCGGTGCCGGCAACCGTGCGGTCGTAGGCAGTCGCGCTCTTGAGCCCGTGCTCGAAGAATTCCTCGCGCGTGATCTCGGTTTCCGCTCCGATCTCGTTCGCGAGCTGATGCACGAAGCCGACCGGCGAGGCATTGCTGGCGGTGATCTGGTCGTTGACCTCCTTGAGCGTGAAGCGCACGGGCAGCTTCGAGAAATCGTAGCCCGCATTGTGCGCGAGATAGGCGCCGACCGCCTCCCCGCGCGGCACCATGCGCAGCAGGCTCTCCTTGCGCGAGGCCGCTTCCGCCGCGCTCTCCGCGACAATGAGCGAGATGCCCCACAGGATGCCGACGCTTTGCGGGTCGCGGCCTGCCGCAACGAGCGCCGCATCGAGCTCGCGCCGGTGGCGTTGGCGCAGGTTGAGCGCCTGGCTCGAGGCGAACACGTGGTCGGCAAAGTGGGCGGAGGCCTTGATGCCGCGCGAGGACGAGCCCGCCTGGATCAGCACCGGCCGGCCCTGCGGCGAGGGCACCACGTTGAGCGGCCCGCGCACCTTGAAGAAGCGGCCGGCATGGTTGATCGGGGCGACCTTGCCGGGCTCGGCGACCATGCCGGATTGGCGCTCCCAGACGAAGGCGCCGGGCTTGACGCTGTCCCACAGCGCCTTGCACACGTCGATAAACTCCTCCATGCGGTCGTAGCGCAGGTCGTGCTCCATCAGCTCGTCGAACCCATAGTTGGCGGCATCCGCCCGCCGGGTCGAGGTGATGACGTTGAACGCGATGCGTCCGCCGGTGACGTGGTCGAGCGAGTTGAGAAGGCGCGCGGTGTAGAAGGGATGCATGAAGGTCGAGGCGTAGGTCAGGCAGAAGCCGACATGGCTCGTCGCGCGCGCAAGCAACGGGATCCACGGGCTTACGTCGTGGCGCGGCCAGCCGATGCCCCAGCGGATCGCCTCCTCCTCCGAGCCGCGCCAGGTGGCGGGGATGCCGGTGCCGTCACCGAAGAAGATCATGTCGATGGTCCCGCGCTCGGCGATGCGCGCCACCTCCTCGTAGATGCCGACATCGGGATAGCGGCATCCGGTCCACGACCCCGGCACCCGCCAGCGCCCGTCGAGATGCGTGTAGGAGAGATCGAACGCGAGATGCATTTTCTTCTTCATGCGCACGTTCCTCTCTACCTGTAGCCTGCATTGAGCGAAGCGAAATGCGGGACCTCCCCGGGTTTCGCGCAAGTGCGGTCAATGCGGGCTACGACACTTTTGTCACGCCGAGCGGGCGAGCACCCCGTCGATCATGTCGATGGTGTTCTGCACGCCGTAGATCGCAACGAAGGAGCCGAAGCGCGGGCCCTTCTCCTGGCCGAGCAGCACTTGGTAGAGCATGTTGAACCAGTCGAGCGCGACGCCGGGCTTGCCGTCCTTGGTCTTGATCTTGCCCGTCTTGTCGAGGAACGGCTCGCGACGGCCGACCTCGTATACCACCTCCTGGATCTCGGCGACGCCCGCGCTTTGCGGGAGCTGCGCGAGCGCCTCGCGCAGGTCAAGGAGCGCGGCGCGCTCGGCCGCGCCCGGCTCGCGAAACTTTTTGTGCGGCAGCACGAAGTCGCGGAAATAGTGGAGCGCGTAGCCGACCATAGCGTCGAGCCTGGGGTGCGTGGCCGGCGTGACGCCCGGCCGGTAGCGGCCGATGAAGCCCCACAGCGTCTGCGCGTTCTCGGCATTGGACGAGGCCACGAGCGTGAGCAGCATGGAAAACGAGATCGGCATGTCGGCGCTCGGCGGATCACCGGCATGGATGTGCCACACGGGGTTGGCAAGCCGCGCGCGGCCGTCCTGGCGCTCATAGGCTTCGAGGTGCTGCTGATACTCGTCGACGTGGCGCGGGATGACGTCGAAATAAAGCCGCTTGGCAGCCTTCGGCTCGCGATACATGAACAGCGAGAGCGATTCCGGACTCGCATAGCGCAGCCATTCCTCGATGGTGAGCCCGTTGCCCTTCGACTTCGAGATCTTCTGGCCCTTCTCGTCGAGGAACAGCTCGTAGTTGAAGCCTTCGGGCGGCGTGCCGCCGAGCGCGAGCGCGATCTCGCGCGAGAGCTTGACCGAATCGATGAGGTCCTTGCCGGCCATCTCGTAGTCGACGCCGAGCGCGACCCAGCGCATGGCCCAGTCCGGCTTCCATTGCAGCTTGGCGCGCCCACGGGTGACCTCCGTGGTCACGCGCGCGCCGGTCTCGGGGTCCTCGTAGGTGATGGTGCCGGCCGCGGCATCGTGGGCAAGGATCGGCACCTGCAGCACGCGCCCGGTTGCCGGCGAGATCGGCAGGAAGGGGGAGTAGGTCGCCGCTCGCTCCTCGCGCAGCGAAGGCAGCATGATCGCCATCACCTCGTCGAAGCGCTCGAGCACTTTCACGAGCGCGCCATCGAAGCGGCCGGAACTGTAGCAGTGGGTGGCGGAGAGGAACTCATAGTCGAAGCCGAAGGCATCGAGGAAGGCGCGCAACCGCGCATTGTTGGCGGCGGCAAACGAGGGATGCGCGCTGCCGAAGGGGTCGGGTACGCGGGAGAGCGGCTTGCCGAGGTGGGTTGCCATCATTTCGCGATGGGGGACGTTGTCCGGCACCTTGCGCAGCGCGTCCATGTCGTCGGAGAAGGCGATCAGGCGGGTCTTGACGTTGTCGCCGGTGAGCACGCGGAAGGCGTGCCGCACCATGCTGGTGCGCGCGACCTCGCCGAAGGTGCCAATGTGCGGCAGCCCCGAGGGGCCGTAGCCGGTCTCGAAGATCACCTCATCCTTGGGGTGGCGGGCGAGGCGGGAGACGAGCTTGCGCGCCTCCTCGAACGGCCAGGCGCTGGAACTCTCCGCCAGCGCCCGCAACTCGCTTATGCCTCCCTCTGAAAGAGGGAGAGCCTGCCCCGGACGTGATCCGGGGTCCATCGACGGGAGCGAAGCGACCGGCGATCGGGTGGGGGTCGGGGGTGCGGTCACCGCAAGATCTGCTCGGGCATCAGAACGGGCTGATGGGAAAATAGCGCAGCCACAGGTCGGTGAAACGGCCTTTCTCCCACACCCGGAACATCGCCCAGTTGAGCGCCAGGCGGATGAGATCGTTGCCCTTGCGCACGGCGATGCCGATGCCCTCGCCGAAATAGCGGTTGTCCAGGAAGGGTCCGCCGCGGAAGGCGCAGCAATTGTCGGAATCGGTGCCGTTGAGCCAGAACGAGAGCGAGATGGCGTCGCCGAACAGGAGGTCGACATCGCCACGCCGCAGCGCGAGCCGCGCCACGTCCGCGTTCGGGTAGGAGAGCGCCTGCGCCTCGGTGAACAGCGCCTTGACGTAGGCCTCGTGCGCGGTGCCGGCGACGACCGCGATCTTGCGGCCCTCGAGCCGCTCAGGGAGCGGATCCTCGATGGAGGAATCGCGGCGCGCCACGAAGCGCGCCGGCGTGCGGTAGTAGGGGTCGGTGAAATCGACCTTGGCGCGGATCTCGGGGGTGGTGGCCATCGACGCGATGGCGGCATCGGCCTGGTTGGCGTTGAGTGCCGTGATCAGCGTCTCGAAGCGGCGCATCTGCACGGTGCAGCTAACGCGCAGCTCCTCGCACAGCATGCGCGCGAGCTCGACGTTGAAACCCTGCGGGTTGCCGTCGGGACCCGCGAAATTGAACGGCGGATAGTCGGTCTCGGTGACGAAACGGATGACGGTGAGCCGGGTGATGTCGGGACGCTCGGGGCGTCGGCGCGGATCCCAGAAGCCGGGCACGCGCACCGCGCTCTCCTGCGCGGCCGCGCTGCCGGTGCCATGCATCGGTGTCGCCGGCGCGATGAGCGCTGCGGCGCAAAGCGCGGCGAAGAGGGCGCCGGTTTTAAACGGACGATAGCGGAATGCCGCAGGTAACATGCTACCTCACAAATAGCGCCGCAAATCCGCCGCCGCCGCTTCCGCCGAGCGCTTGAGGTTGAACGGCGCAACGAAGCGGCCATTCCGGTCCATGAGATAGACGATGGCCGTATGATCCATGGTGTAGCCGCCGCCATCGAGCGGCACCTTTTTGTAGTAGACCCGATATGCCTTGGCGACCGCGGCAATCGCCGCCGGATCGCCGGTGAGGCCCCAAACATGCGGATCGAAGTTCGAAACATAATCCTTCATGACCGAAGGCGTATCGCGCTCCGGATCGACAGTAATGAACAAGGCGCGCGTGCCATTGGCGTCAGGACCAAGCGACCGCAATATCTCGGACACTTCGAACAGCGTGGTGGGGCATACGTCGGGACAATGCGTAAAGCCGAAGAAAACAAGAAATGGATGACCCTTCAGATCCTGATCGCTGACGGTGCGTCCATTCTGGTCCGTGAGCCGGAAAGGACCGCCAATGGTGGCGACAGTCTGTGCCGCAGGCATCGAGAAGAAATCGAACATCACGACGATTGCGCCGAACAGGGCGACCCCGGCGAGGAATGCCATGGAGATCACAAAGAAACGGGTGTTGCGCGCCGTCATGATGAAAATCTCTGACCCACCAATTCCCTAGAGGCAAGCCACCAGGCCCTGGACAACCATCTCGTAGAGCACAGCCGTCCCGTAGCGCGCCCACAGCGCGAGGCTGCCCGCGAGCAGAAGGCTTAACGCCGCGACGCCTAGCACAACGGCTCGCGAATATGGCGGCGATGTTGCGATCATCTTCGACACCAGATGGTTTTTGCAGGAAAATAGGCATCGGCGTTCGCACCGTCAAACAGACGGCATAAAGGGGTTCCAGGTCCCCGCTGGCGAGTTTCAAACCTGCGCGGCGCTGCGCGAGGAGGTCGGATGAGGGTTTGGCGGCATCTTTTCAGCGTGCAGATCATGGCGGTCGCGGTTTTGGCCGTAACCGCCGCGTGGGCACAACCGCAGGATACCAGGCCTCCTGTTCCCGCCGCGAACGCGGAGGCCAAGACTGCGCTCGACGAGATTGAGGCGGCTCTCGGCCGCGAGGAACTCGGCGCCGACGAGCTCGCGGCATTACGCGGCAAACTCAACGCCACCGCCGACGCACTCCGCGCCAATATCGAAGACATCGAGCCGCGCGCGCGCGAAGCCGAGGAGCGCCTGAAGCAGCTCGGTCCCGCGCCGGCCAAGGACGCACCACCTGAAACCGCCGAGATCGCCCGCGAGCGCGCCGAGCTCAACGCGAGCTTCGGCCAGCTCGACGGCGCGCTCAAGGAGGCGCACGTGCTCGCCGTCCGCGGCGACCAGCTGAGCGAGCGCATCGCGCAGCGCCGGCATATGCTCTATGCGCGCGAGCTGTTCGCGCGCAGCGCAAGCGCGCTCGACCCTTCCCTGTGGTCGGACGCCACACGTGCGCTCGGGATCGAGCTTGCCCGCGCGCAGGCGCTGATTGCCGGCTGGCGCGCGGACCGCGCCGACGCGCGGCGCCTCACCGAGGCCGGCATGGGCTTCGTCCTCGTCCTCGTAATCGCCATTGGCGCCAGCCGCTGGTGGCTCCCTCGCCTCGCCCGGCGTCCCTGCGACACCGGCGCGGCCAAGGCGTGGACGGCGCTGGCGCTGTTTGCCTTCGTCTCTATGCGCACCTCGCTCGCGGCGCTCGCCGCGCTCGCAATCGCCGACACGCTCGGCCTCCTCACCGCCCGCATCGAGCAGATCGCGCAGGGCATCGTGGCTGCGCTCGCAGTGGCTGCCTTCGGCAACGGCGTGGCGCGCGGCCTGTTCGCGGTGGAGCGCCCGCAGCGCCGCCTCATGGCCGAGGACGATGCGACCGCGCGCACCTTCCATAACCACCTCGTCTGGGCCACCCGCGTGCTCGGCATCGCCATTGCGCTTCAGGTCGTGCACAAGACGCTGTTCGCTCCCCTTGCTGTGGCCATTGCAACCAACGCGCTGTTTGCCGGCGCGGTCGCTGCCTTGCTCGTCCATCTCGGATGGCGGCTGCGGCGCCTCAAGGACCTCGCCGGCGGCGGGCTTGTGGCAGCGACCTGGATCCACCCGCTCGCGCTTCTGTTCGCCACACTGATCGTGGTTGCGCTTGCTGCCGGCTACACCGCCTTTGCCGCCTTCGTCGCGCTGCGCGTTGTTGTCGCAGGCGCCGTATTTGGCGGCCTCTACCTCCTCACCACCGCCACCCACGCGCTGTTTGCCGGCATCGGCGAGGACACCGTGCGCGGCCGGCGGCTCGCCGCAAGTCTCGGGCTGACCCCGCGCACCCTCGGTATTGCCGGCGCGCTCGTCTCGGCCGCCATCCGCGTGCTCCTCGTCGTGCTCGCGTTCGTGCTCATCATCGGGCCCTGGGAGGTGTCGACCGCCGACCTGTTCGACACCGTGCGCAACGTGCCGTTCGGTTTCAAGATCGGCGAGCTGCACCTTTCCGCGAGCGCCGTGATCAGCGCGGCGGTGGTGCTCGCGCTGGTGCTCATTCTCACCCGGCTGGCGCAGCGCTGGCTTGAGAGCGAGCTCCTCCCGCGCACCACCATCGAGCCGAGCCTCCAGCTCTCGATCGTCACCATCCTCGGCTATCTCGGCATCATTGCCGCAATTGTGCTCGCAGCCGCAGGGCTCGGCTTCGACCTGCAGAAGATCGCGCTCATTGCCGGCGCGCTCTCGGTCGGTATCGGGTTTGGCCTGCAGTCGATTGTTTCGAATTTCGTCTCCGGCCTCATCCTGCTCACCGAGCGACCGATCCGGGTGGGTGACTCCATTGCGGTCAAGGGCGAGGAAGGCCTGGTGCGGCGGGTGCGCGTGCGCGCGACCGAGATCGAGACCCCCGACCGGGCGAGCGTCATCATTCCCAACTCCGAGCTCATCAGCGGGGTGGTGCGCAACTGGACCAAGACCGATCGCACCGGCACTGTCGTGATCAAGGTCGCGGCCGCCTTCGGCAGCGATGCTGCCATCGTGCGCGAGATCCTGCTCGACGTGGCACGCGCCCATCCGCAGGTCCTGGCAACACCTGCGCCGGGCGCCTTCCTGGCGGGCTTCGGCGAGAACGCGCTCGAGTTCGAGCTGCGCTGCGTGGTGGCCGACCGCGGCCAGGGTCTTGCCGTGCGCAGCGATCTCAACTGCGAGATCCTGCGGCGCTTTCGGACGGCCGCGATCGAGATGCCCTATCCGCAGCGCGAGCTGCGCTGGCGCGACGGGGGGGTTATCCCGGCACCCCTAAATGAGCCCGTCGTGCCCGCGCAAGGGGAGCCATGATCGGCACTCTCGCGCCCAAGCCCGAGCCGCCGCGCGCAACTCCACACCCGGAGACAGAGGGGAACGGCGTGCTTGCGATGCTGGGCAAGGTGTGGCGTCGCCTGGTGGACCTGATCGCCTCCTGGCGGAGGGACGTCCTGGGGCTCGCTACGGTCGCGTGCCGCGGAACACCCAGTAGGACCACGCCGGAGTACGTCAGAATGACGGGAAGAAGGAATAACGTCCCGACCAGCAGAAACGCCTGCGTGCGCGGCGACGAGGCCGCCTCCCACGGGTGAAATTGTGCGGCACGATCACCGGCACCGGCTGGGCCTGATTCCACAACGGAATTTTGGGTTCGTTCTGCCAACTTGCGGTTTGCAATCCCCCAACTCGACGTGTTGTGGGTCCCGAAGTATTGTTGGCCTGTTTACGCTATCTCTTTGAGAAAGCGGCGTATTTGCCTTTTCATTTTGCAAAATTACAATCCTCGATTGATTATTCTGAAAAAAAGTTTCTAAAAGTTGCAGAAATGAGAGGATCAATGCGAGGCCCCCGAATAGTTCGGGACGGGCGAGTGAAAAATTCGCGCGAGCTGATGTCTCGCTGTGCGGTAGCTTACGCAGCCTTTCCAGGTCCCGCGATAAGAGTCGCGGGAGAAGACAATTCTGCAGGTCGCATAGATTTTAGTCCCCTTAAGAACAGCAACCGTTTGAGACATTTGTCGATCATGCTGTCCAATCTCTCTTCGACCTCGAAGTCTTCGAGCATTTTGTGAATTGTTGCTTCTTTACCTATTTTGACAAATACATAGTTATCACCGAGTTCTCTCTGAGCTTGAGCCTCTGCAGCTTTTTCGCCCGCTTCTACCTCCGCAGGATCGGGAGGGGTGTACCAAGATCGAAGTTCGACCTGTGGAGTTCCAACTGGAATATTCTCAGATCTGATCGCTGCATATTGTTGTTGCGCAGCTGCGGCTAAACGAAATGTGTGGAGATTCTGCCTGCGCCAAGTTAATCGCGCAATCTTGGCGACGATCTCGTTCTCGAGAGGACCATCAGGGCGAAGCTCTTCGATCAGAGCTTCTTGCAAGCGTTCGAAAGCAGCGCGATCTTCTCCCGGAAGAAGCCCTGTCGAACAAAAGCCAGCATGCTTAAGGGCAGAATGAAACTTCTTAATTTTTGCAGACATTGCCAACTCCGTTCAACGAATCAGCTCCCGGCTGCACAGGCAGCATGCAACATTGTAGCCGATTCGCTCGCTCTTCAATCTCGCTCAAAGCAAGTTCAACCTGACCCGACCGTGCCTCAATAACACCCAGAGCGAAATGCCTAGGCAGAAAAAGCTGGCTCGGCTCGGCGTGCGCAATCATTTGTTCGCGACCAACGAGACCGATCTTGATTTTATTTCAATCAAACTTGATTGCAATAAATCAAGATACGTGTCGCATGCACGCGTTGTTGCAACAGGTCACGAGATCAAGTTTTTGATTGCCAGATTCCCAGACCTCACAAATCCCACAGCAATTGGCGCGGACGAGATCGAACGCTGGCGCTGGCAAAGTAACGTGTCTTGTCGGGGCTTTGTCGAAGAGACAAAGCCCCGCCTATGGGCTCGGGCCTACATTGGCGTGCTGCCATCCACGCCGGCTACCGCTGGCTTAGCTGCGAGGCTGCGGCAACCGACATGCTGAGTTTAATGACCAGGTCGACCGCGGGGTGTTTGATCCGCTATAGGACAGGTTCAATTCAGCCGCTGATAAATGCGCTTGACTGTTGGGAACATTGCGCTCTCCTCCAATTCGTAGAAGAAATTGGCTTCGTCTTGCTCTTGCGCGGCGCCACCCATACCATTGACCCCTCGATCTTGCCGTGAAGCGTTTACGGCACGAACGGAACCTCGCCCAAGGAGTCGCCAGAGGAGCGGCGGTTTGCAAATAGGCACACTGCTTAGCCCGCTCTTTCTGTCCCCATTCCCGCAGTCTTCATGGCGGAAATGAAAATAGGCGGGGGTTTCGGAAAGGAACGGCTGGGGTTCGGGTGAAATGACGGAGCAGAAGAGAGCAATGAAAGTCCAGAACCGTATGAGTCACCGGGCTCTTATTTTCAGTCGGACGCCGATCTCTCCTGCATCATCTTCAGTGAAATGAATACCAGCTTGTTCAAGAGCTTTTTGTATTTTGATGATGGTTGAGAAGTTTCCTTTCAGAATTCCCTCGTTCTGTTCGATGCGCCGCAGAGTTGCCAGGCCCACGCCCGCCCTTCGGGCTAGCCTGTCCTGGCTCCAGCCTAGAAGCGCACGTGCCGCTCGGATTTGAGCCGAATATCTCATCCTTTGGTCAAGCTTCCTGATTCGTTTTGGCTTGACAATTGCTCTTTATTGATCTATTTTCGATCATATATGCTGCAATAAGATCATAAATGATCTCACTTTAGAGAGAGGCCGTCATGTTAACGGGCGCAACTCAATTTTCGAAGATCGGCGCAGTTCAGCGCCGCTCGTTCATCGGCGGGTCCGACGCCCGGATCATCATGGGTGGCGACGAAGCCGCCCTACTCCGCCTCTGGCGCGAGAAACGCGGGGAAATCGAGCCGGAGGACCTGTCCGGCAACCTCATCGTCCAGCTCGGGCTAGCGACCGAGGCTCTGAATCGGCACTGGTACGAGCGCAACACCGGGCAAACCGTGGAAAGCGTTCAACGCCGGCTGCGGCATCCAGTGCTCCGCTGGATGGGGGCCACGGTAGACGGGATTATCGCGGGCAACGGAATAGTCTTCGAAGCCAAATTCATGCTGCCTTGGACTTTCTCGGAGGAAGCTGCGGCCGAGAAACATATGGCCCAGGTCCAGCACAACATGTGGGTGGCCAATAGCAGGGCCGCGGCGCTCTCGGTCATTACCGGCGGCGGCAAATGGGTCGAGATCAAGATAGCCGCTGATTCCCTTTACCAGCATCTCCTGTTGACCGCCGAAAAGAAATTCTGGCGCTGCGTGGAGAGCGGCGAGCCCCCTCGCCTCTTTGGGATCGAGCCGCCACGCGCTCGTATCGAGGCGGTGCGGATCGTGGACATGAGCTCGTCCAACACCTGGGCGGAATTTTCCGCCGTGTTTCGGCGAACGAAAGATGCCTACCTGGAGCATGAGAATGCCAAGGCCGAGCTCAAATCCCTAATGCCCGAGGATGCCAAAGAGGCGATTGGGCATGGCATCCGGGCCAAACGCTCGCGATCAGGTGCGGTGAGCTTTGATGTCCTGAGCATGGAGGGCGGCCATGCACAGGTGCAGTGAATCGATTGCCACCATCGCCGCGGCTCTGGCTAAGGCACAGGCCCAGATGATCAATCCGGAAAAGTCGCTCGTTGGCACGATCCGGTCGCCATTTCCGCGCGAACCTGACCGCACCTTCCGTTATGCGCCGCTGTCGAGCGGTCTTGATATCGTCCGCAAAAGCCTTGGCCAGCATGAGATCGCCACCATCCAGACGACGGCAATCGATAAAGAGACTGGGCTGCTGCGCCTTACGACCGTGTTGGCCCATTCATCCGGGGAATGGATCTCCTCGGAGTGGCCAGTATGCCCGATCGCGGATGTCGCCTCGGCCCAGCGCATGGGTGCCGCACTCACTTATGCACGGCGCTATGTTCTGTTCACATTGGTCGGGAT